>Ga0315297_10003350_pt1 | contig 10310 bp, 7 predicted proteins | sample YL17G15_0_MG_FD_203628 | JGI IMG/M metagenome (GOLD analysis project Ga0315297, IMG submission 203628) | Sediment microbial communities from Yellowstone Lake, YNP, Wyoming, USA - YL17G15_0 | ecosystem: Environmental > Aquatic > Freshwater > Lake > Sediment | place: USA: Wyoming | collected...
GGATCACCTCGGCGACCCGCTCCGGGATCTCGGCACCGGGAGGTACCGGCGGCGCGGCGCTCTCCTCCGGGGACCCGGGTTCCGGGGCGGGAGGAAGGGGCGGCGCCGTCTGCCCGGTCGCGGGGATTATCTCGGAGACCACCGTGGGCCGAGGCGGCAGCAGAAGCGGATCGCCCGGATAGATCCAGTGGGAATCGAGGATGAACCGGTTCTCGTTCCAGATCTGGGGCCAGAGATAGGAATTCTGGAAATGGGTGTTCGCCAGGTTCCAGAGGTTGTCGCCGCTCACGATGACATGGATCGTGGCGCCCTCCGGGAATGACTCGGGATCGGGAGGCTCGTAGGGAGTCCAGTGATCGCCCACCTTGTGGAGGTCGGTGGGTGGCTTGGAGGATTCCGGCGGGGTCTGGATGGGCACCTCAGCGCCGGGCGCCGGAGACGCGGCCGGCTTCCGGGCCTCCTCGCCCGAGGGAGTCCCCGCCTGCGACTCGGTCTGGGCAGAGGTGGATGTGGAGGTAGCAGGTTGCTGGGCCTTCTCTTCGCCCCAGCCGGGGAGCGTCAGGGCCACCAGGAGAAGGGCCAGGACAAACCCGGCCTTTTTCTTCGAACTCACCATACTCATGCGCGGTCTCCCATGAAGAGTCCTCGGCCTCGCGGATATCCCCTTAGAAAGATAGGTGCATGACGCTCCATGTCAAGGTAACAGCGACCGATTGCGAATACAGATTTCCAGGAAAACATAACCAATCCGGACGGGCCGGACGTTTTCCCGAGAGGGATTCGTCGATTAACTCTTTTGTTATTAGTAGTTAGACAGCGTCAGGGCTTGTGGATCTCGTCCAGGGTGGCGCGGGCGACCGTGGCCACGTCACTCCTGGGGAAAGCCTGGACGACGGTTTCGAGGTTCTCAGCGGCCCTCTCCCTGTCCCCCAGGGCGAGGTAGGAAAGGCCAATCTTCAGGAATGCGTGCGGGACCCGGTTCCCGAACGGATACTGGTCGATCACCTTCCGGAATTCCAGGATCGCCCTGCGGTGCTCTTTCCGGGAGAAAAAGCACTCCCCTATCCAGTACTGGGCGTCATCCGCCAGGTCGCTTTCCGGGGCGCGGGCGAGGAACTCCCGGAACGCCTGCTCGGCTGCCGGGTAGTCCCCCGAGTTGAACATCGCATACCCCTCGACGTAGGACTCGTCGCCTTCTCCGCCGCCGGGGCCGGCAGCAGAGCCGGAAGCGGAACCATCCCCGCCGCCCTCCGGAGAAGATCCTGCATCAACCTCGCCGGGTCCCCTGGGAGCGGGCTCCACGTTCCGGACCGGTCCCCCTTCTCCGAGGTCGATGGTGGATCCGGGAACTGCGGGTTCCACGAGGGGAAGGGACTGCTCCCCGGTGGGCGGCCCCGGAATGGTCTCCTCTCCGGCCGGGGCAGCAGAAGAAGCGGTCGGTCCCCGTTCCTTCAGGTCCTGGATCTCGACCTGCGCCTCCGCGTTCCGTTTCTGCAGCTCATAGATCCGGTTTTGAAGATCCTGGATCTCCGTCCTGAGCAGGGCATTCCCGCGGGAGGCGCAGCCGGGCGAGAGGAGGATCAGGAGAACAAGAGGCGGAGCCAGAAAGCCGGCGAACGGGACGAATTTCATGAGCTCTCCAGGGCACAAAGCGGCGGCATTATAGTGGCGCAGAGGGAGAGGGGTCAAACCCCCCGCACGCTTCCCTCCGCGGCCTCCCCATCGTCCTTCACGAAGAAAGAGAGGGTCGTGTCCCCGTAACGCGCACGGCGCCGGAGGCCCAGGCAACCCGAGCGCGCCGGGGGCTCCCAGGACTTCCGGTGCTCCAGGATGACCCGGCAGGCAGGGGCGAGACATCCGGAGCGCCCCAGGGCCTGGAGAGTTTCCTCCCCTTGCGGGCTCCCGTAGGGAGGATCGACGAAAACCAGATCGAAGCTCTCCCCGCGGGGAAGCCGCGCGAGGGCGGCGGGAAGGCTTCCGACGATGACTCCGCCCCTGGGGCCGAAGCCGCCGGACAGGAGGTTCCGGCGGACGATCGCGGCCGCGGCGCGGTCCTTCTCCACGAAGATGCAGAGGGCCGCTTTTCGGCTGAGCGCCTCGATCCCCACCGCGCCGGTCCCGGCGAAGAGATCCAGGAACCGGGCCCCCGCGATGTCTCCTCCGAGGATGTCGAAGAGGGCCTCCCGCACGCGGCCGGACGTGGGTCGCAGGGAGGAGCCTCGCAAAGAGGAGAGGGGCAAACCCTTTCGATCACCTCCGATGATCCGTAGTTTCCCCATTCCGGCCCCACCGCGGCGCGATAGCGCTTTTCCAACCCTGCCGGGCGCGCGGCCAGAATAGGGGCCGGCCTCTCCCGCGTCAAGCATCCATCAGGATCCGGGCCTCGCCTGTCACGAGCGGCCCGCGGCGTGGACCATTCTTGACTCGGATCCCCCTTGCAGTTAGGATGCTCAAGCTTCTCAGGTGACGAAGGTTCCGCTTCTTTCCGCCCGGATGAACCGACCGATGGAGCTGCCCATCGCCTTCCGTCCTCCGCTCAAGCGCCCGGAGAGTCGGGCCGTTCTGGCTCTCGCCGTCGCGCTCGGCTGCCTGACCGGAAGCCTCGGCCCCGCGGCGGCCCACGGAGTGCTCGCTCTGCGCCCGGGCCTGCCCGACCGGTCGTGGGCGCTGGCGTCCGCCGATTTCGACGTCGATGGAAGGCCGGACCTGCTGGTGGCGAACTTCGCGGCGAGCGATCTCTCCCTCTTCCGGGACAACTCAAAGTGCGGCAATGGAAGCAACGCCGGAGGAATCTGCACGACCGACGCCGACTGCCCCGACGGCACCTGCACATCCGAGTACGTGGAGCGGAATCCTTCTCCCTTCGTGGTCCTGGAGGGCCCGGTCTTCATCGCCACGACCGCGATGGTCGGCGGCCAGATGGAGACACTCGACCTCAACGGCGACCAACGCCCCGACGCGGTCATCGTGGACCTCCTCGGGCGTGCGCTTTCCATACGCCTCTCCGACGCCGACCTCGTCCTCAAGGCCACGGCAAACCTCCTGATCGGCCCATCGCCGCAGGCGGTGGCCGTCGCCGACTTCACGGGCGACAACCGTCTCGATCTCGCCGTCACCAGCGAGACCAACGATCTGATCTACCTCTTCTCGGGAAAAGGGGACGGCACGTTCACCTTCCTTCGGAGCGTGGATGCCCGCGATTCCGCCCAGAAGACCGCTTCCGAGAGCGTGGGCGCCTACGGGATCGCGGCGGCCGACTTCAACCGCGACGGCAGGATGGACCTGGCGGTCACCCAGAGGAGGAAGGACTCCCTGGCCATCCTCCTGGGAAACGGGAACGGGACCTTTCAAACCGCCTCCACGCTTCTTGTGGGGCGCAATCCGACCCATCTTCAGGTGGTCCGGCTCAACGACGACCAGGCCGCAGGGCCCACCGACGATTTCGCCGATCTGGCCGTCCTCCTGGAGGGGGGCCGGCAAGACGCGAAGGACATCCAGAAGCCCCCCCTTCCCGGCGGCGTCGCCCTCCTTACCGGGAACGGCGACGGGACCTTCACCGTGGCTTCCACCCTCTTCACGGATCTCTCCGACTCGCCCTTGCAGATCGCGGCGGGAAAGATCGGCCTGGGGCAGGCGGGGTTCGACGATCTCGCCCTGGTGAATGTGGAGTCGAGCAAGGTCTTCCTCTATGCCGCCGACGGCAACGGCGGCTTCTCCGCGCTTCCCGTCGTTCTCGGCGGCATCAGCTCCTCCCTGAGGAACCCCCGGGGGATCGCCCTGCTGGACCGGGACGGGAACGGGATTGTGGACCGGATCGCGGTGAGCAACTCCGGAGGCTATTCCATCACCTTCTTCGACGGCGGAGGGCTGACTCCCTTCAGTGAGAATCCCGCTTCACCCCTCACGGCGACCCGCCATCCGGTGGACCTCGCCGCGGGCAGACTGGACGCGGGAAGCGGCGACGATCTGGCGGTCCTCTCCAGCGGAGACCCCACTCTCCAGACCTTCAGCGCCCTCAACAACGGCTTCTTCTTCAAGCGGCGGGCCACGCCCCTGCCCGCCGGCAGCGGCCCCAGCTCCCTGAGCCTCGGTGACTTCAGCCGGGATTCGATCCTGGACGCGGTGGTGGCCGTGACCGACACCGACGGTTCGGCGGGTCCGGGGGATGCTCCCGGCCTGGCGATCCTGAGGGGCAGCGGGTCCTCCGCCTTCGGATCCCCTTACGGTCTTTGCGCGGGAGGGACCGAGGCCGGAACCAGCTGTAACGCCGACGCCGACTGCCCCGGCGGCGTGTGCTCCTACTCTCCCATCTACGGAACCTGCAGCGCGGGGACCAATGCCTCGAAGTCCTGCGCCACGGACGCCGACTGCCCCAGCGGCACCTGTGTTTTCACGGCCGTCCTGCGCGCGTGCTCCGGCGGGACCGATCCGGGAACGACCTGCGCCTCGGATGCGGACTGCACGGACGGCACCTGCACCCCCTGGAGCCCCCTGTCCGGCGCCGCCACTTCCCTGCTCGTTCTCGATCTGAACCCCCAGGACGCCGACCTGGACGGCGTGAGTGACGCCGCGGACAACTGTCCCGCCCTGTACAATCCCGACCAGGCCAACACCCGGGGCCTCATATGCTCGGGAGGCACCAACCCCGGCGCCTCCTGCACCATCGACGCGGATTGCCTGGACGGGGGGACCTGCAGCATCCAGGACCTCCGGGGAGACGCCTGCGACAGCACCACCGGCGACCCGGACGAGGACCTGATCGTGGACAATGCCGACAACTGCCCCGAGGTGTACAACCCCGTCCAGGACGACACCGACTCGAACGGGGTCGGCGACGCCTGCGACCACGCGCCGGACCTGGTGGCCCTGGAGCCGGGACTGGAGCCGGGATCGGACCTCGCGGAGGTCTTCGTCGGACGAATGGGCACCGGCTTCTTCCCTCCCGTGCCCGTTCCTCTGGGGGCGGAACCGGCCGGAATCGCGACCGGGAACTTCACGGCCGGCGACACCATCCCGGACCTGGCCGTGACCGACCGGGAAAGCAAGACCTTCCAGATCTTCGCCGGAAGCGGGACCGGCGAGTTTACTCCGCTCCCACCGCCTCCCGGGATCAGCCTTTCCAACCCGGGCTCCCTGGTGGTCCTGGAGGCGAACCCCAATGATCTCGACCTGGACGGGGACCCCAACTCCGGCGACAACTGCCCCACCCGCTACAACCCCGACCAGGCCGACGCGGACGGGGACGGCGCGGGAGATGCCTGCAGCCAGTTGGAAGACCCCGACGGCGACCTGGTGATCACCCGCTTCGAGGCAAGGGTGGACAACTGCCCGGACACCTACAACCACGACCAGGCCAACGCCGACGGCGACAGGATCGGGGACGCCTGCGACAACAGCCCGGACTCCTACAATCCCTCCGACGACAACGACCTGGACGGGATTGCCGACTTTAGCGACAACTGTCCCACCCGCTACAACCCGGATCAGCGCGATTCCAGCGGATACGGAGTTGGGGACGCGTGTGACGAGGAGACGGACGACGAGCCCGAAACCGAGGGCAGGGACGGGATCCTGACGGCGATCAGAATTCGTGACAACTGCCCCGACACCTACAATCCCGGGCAGGAGAACGTTGACCTGGATGGCGTCGGGGATGCCTGCGAGAACGTCCAGGACCTGGTCCTGGTCGATGAGGGGACAGACAGCCTGGAGGTCATCATCCAGTCCCCGCCGGGGGCCTGGGTCGGGTTCTCCAGGATTCAGCTCGGAGTCGGAAAGCAGCCTCGTGGAATCGTGGCCGTGGATCTGAACCAGGACGGTTACCGCGATCTGGTGGTCTCCAACGTCTCCGATGCGGGCGATTCCACTCTCAGCGTGCTGATGGGCCAGGGAGACGGATCGTTCGCTTACAAGACCTGCGACGGCGGGAGCGACGAGGGGAGGGCCTGCAATTCGGATGATGAATGCTCCGACAGCATCTGTCTGCCCGATCCCTCCTTCTCGACGGTCTCTCTGCCCGGCCCCCTTGTGGCTCTCCGGAGCGGCTTCCTCCGTTGGGAGACTTTTCAGGACCTGCCGGAGGTGGCCGGAATCTGCCAGCCCCTCAACAACCCCGTCATCCTGTCCAACGTCATCCCCGAGAGGGCCGACGTGGACGGATCCAACCGGATTGACGGGAGGGATCTGGCCATCTGGGCGAAGGGTTTCGGCCTGGTCCGGGGGAACTGGGGGTACTCTCTCGGCACGGACATCAATCTGGATGGGAAGATCGACGGCTACGACCTGGTCTACATCGCCTTCCAGTTCGGGAAGTCCGTCCCGCTTCCTTAGAAAACCCCGGGCATCAGGGCTGGTCGATGGGCAGGTTATAGTAGAAGCCGAAGGTGACCCCTTCCCTTTCCTTGGGGAAATCGGCGGGAAGAGGGGGAAGAGGGTTGCTGGCGCGGATGGCGTTCTCCGCAGCGCGATCAAAAGGAGCGATCTCCGAGGACCGGATCACGGCCAGGTCGGTGATGCTCCCGTCCTTCTCGATGACGAACCGGATGAAAACCTTTCCCCTCTGCCCGTAGTAGGCGGCGAGCGGAATCCGGTCATACCAGTTCTTCTTGATGATCAAATAGAGCTGCCGGGCATAGTCCCCCCATTCGAAGCCCTGGGTGTCGAACGAGAGGGTCCCGTAGTTCCCCCCCTGCAGATAGGCGGGATTGTCGAAGCTGCTGAAGTCGTAGGTCCCCGATTCCAGCCGCTCCAGCGCCTGCCGGAACGACTGCCGCCGGTCTTCGGCGCCTAAGTCGCCCGCCCCGCCGCTGCTCCCCGGCCGCCCCTGCCTCGAGCTCCGCTCTTCGAAGACCTCTCCGCCCTCTCCCGCCCGCGCCTCCCCTTCGCCCGGAGGCCCGCCGGCGGACGTACGCGCGCCCCGTCCGCGCGCAGCGCCGGAGGGCGGAGGAGGTGGTGAAGCGGCTGGTCCCGGCGGCCCGATCCGGGCGAGCTGGCGAAGCGGGGAGTTGCCCTCGGAGTGGGGATCCGGCCCGAGATCCTTCGCGTCCGCGGGGGTCGGGACCGGCTGGCGTGCGACCCGGGTCTTGTCCGAGAAGAGCCGGGCCCTCGGGCTCTCCGGCGCCATCACATCCTCAGGGATGTCCACGAACGTGAAGTGCAGGGACTCGGCCGCGGACTTTCCCGTTGCCCCCGAGGGGACGAGGGCGGTCTCCCGGATCGGGACGAGGAGGAGACGAGAGGCGCCTCCGAGCTGGATCCAGCCCAGCAGCGCCGCATGGATCAGCAGCGAGAGGAGGATCGCGCCCCCCGGGCTCAGGCGGAACCGCTTGACGGGACGCGCGGTGAAGAGACCGGCTTCCATCTCAGGGATCCCCCGGGGAGTCCCTTCCGGCCAGGGCATGGCGGTGGAACTCTCTCCGGACGGCGTTCATGTCGTCCGGCCTGTACTTCGGGTGGATCCGGTTCGTGAGAAGGATCAGCACCCACCCCTCGTTCGGATCCATCCAGAGGGAGGTCCCGGTGAAGCCGGTGTGACCGAGGGCCGCCGGCGAGAGAAAGGGACCCGCCGAAGCCCCCGGCGTGGCCGCGAGCTGCCATCCCACGGAGCGGCTCTCGTTCAGGGAAGGGGTCAGGTCGCGCCGGAACAGGTCCTGGCAGTCCGGGTCGAAAAGGCCGGTCCCCCGACCCAGGAACTCCAGCGCCAGCCGGTGAAGATCCGTTGCGGTGGAGAACAGCCCGGCGTTCCCGCTCACGCCTCCCAGGCTCCAGGCATTGAGGTCGTGGCACTCCCCCCAGATCATCCCGCGCTTGAAGCCCGGGAAGTCCTTCCCGGCTTCACCGGCCATCTCCCTCTCCCGCTCGTTCCCCTCCTCCGTGGCCGCGATGCGGGAGCGCAGCTCCCGGGAAGGACGGTAGAGAGTGTCCCGAAGCCCCAGCCGGGAGAAGATCTCCGCATCGGAGAGAACGTCCAAGGGGGCGCCCCCGACCCTTTCCAGGATGAACGCCAGGAGGATGTAGCCCAGACAACTGTAAACCACCCTCGTCCCCGGGCGGTAATCGGCGGGAAGCGAGCCGATCTCCTCCAGGTAGCCTTCGCGGTCGGAGGCGCTCAGGTAGAGAGGGAGCCAGGACGGCAGGCCGGACCGGTGCGCCAGCAGATCCAGCAGGCTCGCCCGGCCCACCCACCGTCCCGACAGCTCCGGGAGATACCTTTCGACGGGTGCCTCCAGATCCAGTGCTCCCCGGGAAGCCAGAAGGGCCGACAGGGTCCCCGTGACGAGGGGCTTGGTCAGGGAGGCGAGGTCGTACATCGTCCCGGCGCACACGACTTGCTCGGAGGGGGTCACCACGCTGCGCCCCATCCACCCTTCCTCGATCACCTCGGCGCCCCGGGCCGACAGGAATCGCGCTCCGGGAAAGACCCCCTCCTCCATCCGGTCGCGGAGATAGCGCGCCGCGGGCGAATTCATCAGGATCCCCCCTCCCGGATGACCCGGCGCACCTCCTCCGCCAGCTCCAGGGCAAAGAGCCCATCCCTTCCCGAGACGATGGGCCTGTCCCGGGTGGAGACCGCATCGAGGAAGGAGGCCAGCTCCACCCGGAGGGGTTCGTCCTTCTCCACGATCACCTGTTCCCGGACGATCCGCGGACGCCCTTCCCCGCCGTGCTCCAGTCGGTAGTGGGCGACCTCCTGCTCGGCGGTGTCGATGCTGAGATAGCTGTCGGCCTGGAAGATCCGGATCTTCCGCACCCGGTCGGTGCTGATCCGGCTCGCGGTGAGGTTCGCCACGCACCCCGACTCGAACCGGATCCGGGCGTTGGCGATGTCCATCTTGTCCGTCAGGGCCCGGACGCCCACCGCCGCCACCGCCGTCACCGGACTGGCATCCAGACTGCGGACCAGGTCCAGATCGTGGATCATCAAATCCAGGATCACGTCCACGTCCAGGCTGCGGGCGGCGAAGGTCCCCAGGCGGTGGGCCTCGATGAAAAGGGGCCGGAGAATCCGGGGCACCGAGGAGCGCACCGCCGGATTGTACCGCTCGGTGTGACCCACCTGGAGAACGGCCCCGGCCCTCTCTGCCGCCTCCACGATCTCCCTCCCCTCTTCTCCGGAGGCCGCCAGGGGCTTCTCCACCATCACGTCCCAGCCCCTGTCCAGGCAGGAAAGGGCCACCCGGCGGTGCGCCTCGGTGGGCACCGCCACGGTGGCGGCCTGGAGGTCCCGCGGGAGATCCTCCAGGGAGGCGAACGCGCGGGTCCCGAACTCCGCCGCGACGGCGGCGCTCCTGTCCGGGTCGGCGTCCACGACGCCCACCAGCCCGGCTGCCGGAAGGGAGGCCAAAAGCCGCGCGTGGTGACGGCCCAGATGCCCCACGCCGATGACGGCGATCCGGATGGCCATGCTCCCTGCTCCCCGCCCGCCTTCGGCTCCTACTTCACGATCCCCCGCTCCGAGGAGCGGATGAAGGAGGCCAGATAGGCCGCCTCGGGGATCCCCCCCAGGTCTTTTTCGATCCGGGCCAGCGCCCGGGTGGTGGTGAGCTTGCTGTGGAAGAGGAGGCGATAGGCCCGGCGGAGGGCGGTGATGGTCTCCTCGCTGAAGCTTTTGCGCTTCAATCCCACGAGATTGATGCCGTAGGCCCGGGCGCGGTTCCCCACGGTCAGCACGTAGGGAAGGGCGTCCTGGGTGATCACCGAATATCCGCCGATGTAAGCGTGGGCGCCGATCCGGCAGAACTGGTGGACTCCCGAAAAGGCGCCGATGACGGAGAAGTCCTCCACCCTCACGTGCCCCGCCAGTGTGGCGCCGTTGGCAAAGACGGTGTCGCTCCCCACCCTGCAGTCGTGAGCCACGTGGGTGTAGGCCATGAAGAGGTTCCGATCCGCGATGGTGGTCACCCCGCCGCCCCCCGGCGTGCCGGCGTGGACCGTCGCGAACTCGCGGAAGGTGTTCCGGCTCCCTATGGCCACGCGGGTGGGCTCTCCCCGGTACTTCAGGTCCTGGGGCTCCAGCCCGATCGAACAGAAGGGGAAAAACCGGCATCCCTCCCCCGCCTCCGTCACTCCCTGAATGACAACATGGGAGATCAGCTCGCAGTCCGGCCCCAGGCTCACCCCGGCACCCACCACCGAAAAGGGACCGATGCGGCATCCATCGCCGATCTTCGCCCCGGGATGGACGACGGCGGTCGGGTGGATCTGCACTTCCGTCACGGGGCCCCTCCCAGAGACGAGAAGATCTCCGCTTCGGCCGCCAGCCTGTCTCCCACCAGGGCCTCGCCCCGCATCAGGCAGGTGCAGCTCCTCAT
>Ga0315297_10003352_pt1 | contig 10307 bp, 7 predicted proteins | sample YL17G15_0_MG_FD_203628 | JGI IMG/M metagenome (GOLD analysis project Ga0315297, IMG submission 203628) | Sediment microbial communities from Yellowstone Lake, YNP, Wyoming, USA - YL17G15_0 | ecosystem: Environmental > Aquatic > Freshwater > Lake > Sediment | place: USA: Wyoming | collected...
GTCCGGCCTACCGCCTGCCGAACGCCAGCGCCTACGCCGAGACCTGCGCCAACATCGCCACCTTCCTCTGGAACTCGCGCATGCTCCGTCTGGAGCTCGACGCGAAATATGCGGACGTCATGGAGCGCATCCTCTACAACGGCGTCCTCTCCGGCATCTCGCTCTCCGGCGACAGGTTCTTCTACCCCAATCCGCTGACGTCCTACGGCCAGCACGAACGCGTGGCCTGGTTCGGCTGCGCCTGCTGTCCGCCGAACGTCGCCCGCATCCTGGCCTCGGTGCCGGGCTATTTCTATGCGGCCTCCGACGACAAGGTCTACGTCAACCTCTTTGCCCAGGGGACGGGGAAGCTCAAGGCCGGCGGGACGGACCTCGAGATCGTCCAGACGACCGAATACCCCTGGAAAGGCGACGTCCGGATCGAGGTCAAACCGGCGAAGGAGGCCGAATTCACTCTGGCCGTCCGCGTCCCGGGCTGGGCCATGAACCGTCCCGTTCCATCGGACCTCTATGCCTACACGGAAGCGGCGGTGGGCGCGCCGGCGCTCAAGCTCAACGGCGAGGCCGTGGAGCTCAAGGTCGATAAAGGCTATGCCCTCGTCAGCCGGACATGGAAGGCCGGGGACGTCGTCGAGCTCAGCCTGCCCATGCCCGTCCGGCGGGTCGCCGCGAATGAAGCGGTCGAGGAAGACCGCGGCCGTGTGGCCGTCGAGCGCGGGCCGCTCGTCTACTGCGCCGAAGGGCCGGACAACGACGGCCGCGTCACGAACCTCGTCTTGGCCGACGGTTCCCAGCTCGTCGCGGAAACGCGGCCCGATCTCCTCAACGGCGTCGTCGTCATCAAGGGCGAGGCTGAGGCGCTCAGCGAGAAGGGCGGGAAGATCATCGCCGAAAAGAAGACCGTCACCCTCATACCTTATTACTCCTGGGCCAACCGGGGCCGGGGGGAGATGACTGTTTGGCTCGCCCGTGATCCCGCGAAAGCGCGGGTCGCGCGCGAACCCGGCCTCTCGGCCAAGGCCAAGGTCACGGCTTCCGAAGGGGCCGTCAATCCGCGGCGCGTGAACGACCAGTTCGAGCCCGAAGGCTCGGACGACGCCGCGGGTTACATGCACTGGTGGCCGAAGAAGGCGACCTCGGAGTGGATCGACTACACATTTGAAGCGCCCGTGCGGCTGTCCGAAACATCCGTCTACTGGTTCGACGATACGGGCGGCGGCGGGTGCCGCGTGCCGGCCTCGTGGCGGATCCTCTACAAGACGGGCGAAGACTGGCTTCCGGTCAAACCCCTCGGCGATTACGGCGTGGCCAAGGACGCTTGGAACGCGGTGAAATTCGCGCCCGTACGGACGACGGCCCTGCGCCTGGAAGTCCAGATGCAGAATGACTGGTCCGCCGGCGTCCACGAGTGGAAAATAAAGTAATAACCGTATTTTTTTAGACCTGGTTGGAATTCGCGGTGAGCACTATCACGCCCGAGGAGCGTCTCTTTTTTATGAGGCGCTCCTTCGGAATCTGATCGTCTGGCACAAAAAAGAGATCGTCAGATGAAAATGGGCGTCTGCAACTTGACAAGATGCACAAATGTGCATATAACATGCGAAGAAGACATGAGAAAAACCTATGATTTCAGCCAAGGAAAAAGAGGGGCCGTCATCCCGCTTCCTCCGGGCAAGACTCGGATCACCATTCGTTTAGATAACGAAGTTCTGGATTGGTTCCGGGACCAGGTTGAAGCTAGGGGCGGAGGCAGCTATCAAGGCATGATCAACGACGTGCTCAAAGAACATGTCCGACGAGGAGGAGAGGCCCTGGAGAAGTATTTACGGCGGATCATTCGGGAGGAGTTAGGCCACAAAGACATCGCCGGCAACGATCCCTCCCATCCTCCAAATCGCCTGTGATCGTTGGATACGGACGTCGATTTGCGCGGAGCGCGCGCAGCTCGGGCCTCACTTCCCGTGCAGGGGGTAATGCCCGGCCTCGAGGAGCTTGAAGAAGGCCCGGGCGCAGGCGCCGATGTCAGCTGTGGCGTCGTGGGCCCCTTCGTAGGAGTGGCCGAACACATACGTGTGCAGCTCTTCGAGGGTCGGCCACTTGAAGCCGAATCCTCCGCCCGGCCTAGGCAAGCGGCATATCTCCGTCGTCGACTTCATCGTGCAGATCCCGGCCATCTCCAGGAACCGGAGGGACCTGTTCCGCCGGACGAGCTCGCCCCCGAGCACCCCGCGATCATAATCGAGGTTGTGGGCGACGAGCGTTGTCCCCGGCCGCTCGACCGCTTCGAGGAATTCGTCCAGGACCTCCGCCAACTCCCTCCCTACCCGGAGGGCGTGTGCATGCGTGATGCCGTGGATCTTCGTCGCGTCAGCCGGGATCATGAATCCGTTCGGCCTGACGATGTGGCTTCGGGCGTCTTCGGGATTTCCCCGGAGGTCGTAGCGTCCCCAGGCGATTTGAACAAGGTGGGGCCAGCCGTCGACGTCTTCCGGGTTAAAAAAGCGGGTACGGGGCAGTCCCGTCGTCTCGCAGTCGAAGAACAGGAACTCACGATTTTGTTCGAGCATGGCTTCCTTGGTCCGAGGTTAAGAGTTACTCGGACCCGGGCTCGGTGTCAAGATGAAAAGATGGGGGGCAAGCTTGCTCTCGATCGGGAAGAACGGCGTTCCGGAGCGTTGACAGCCGGTCCGAGCCGAGGTACATTCCCTTCCGCCGTCCATGGCCCATCGGCGATGACGTCCGGGGCCGAGGGACGACTGGACCGGGAAGGAGGACCCATGAACACACGCCGCGAATATTCGGCATCCCTGCTGGCCTGCATCATGGCCTGCGGACTCCTGCTGACGTTCATTTCCTGTAAATCCGACGCACCCCGGGCCGGGGACGATTTGGCTGGTGTCACCCAGTTCGTGGCCAACGGCTCGTTCGAGGAGTTGGAAGGCGATAATCCCAAGGGCTGGCTGCAGCGGAGCTGGCAGAGGGGCGGGGCGGTGTTCGCTGTTGATCCCGCCGGGCACAGCGGCGGGCGCAGCGTCATGATCTCCTCCGAGAAGGGCGCCGACGCCTCGTGGCTCGCGACCGTTCCGGTCAGGCCGTACTCGCGCTATAAATTGAGCGGCTGGATCAAGACCCAGGACCTCGTCCCGGGCACGAGCCGCGGGGCCCTCATCAACATTCACGGCGAAGAAGAATGGCGGACGGCCGCGATCACCGGAACACAGGATTGGACCAGGGTCGAGGTCGAATTCGACGCCGGCCCGAACGACGCCCTCGAAGTGTCGTGCCTCTTCGGCGGATGGGGCCTGGCGACCGGCAAAGCATGGTTCGACGACGTGGAGCTCACCCGCCTCTCGGGCAGGGAGCTCGGCCAGCCCAGAGTTGCGATCGATACCGGTAAGACCGGAAAGCCGATATCCAAGTATATCTACGGCCAGTTCATCGAACACCTGGGCCGCTGCATCTACCAGGGGATCTGGGCCGAGATGCTCGAGGACAGGAAGTTTTTCTACGCCGTGGGCGAAGGCGAGTCGCCGTGGAAGGCCGTTGGCGACGCTAACCTCGTCAAGATGGACAAGGTCAAGCCCTTTACGGGTGCCCACACGCCGCGGGTGACGCTCGCCGGGAAAGGGTCGGGCGGGATCGTCCAGGAAGCGTTGGCCCTCGTCGAAGGGAAAGAATACGTCGGCCGTGTCGTCATCAGCGGCGACCCCGGCGCAGCACCGGTCAACGTCAGTCTTGTCTGGGGTGACGGGCCCGACGCCCGGCTGACGCTCTGGGTCAAAGAGATCGGCCGCGAGTATAAGACGTTCCCCTTCACGTTTAAGGCGGGCGCCTCGACCGAGAACGCCCGCCTCGAGATCGTTTCGTCCGGCCGCGGCTCGTTCAAGGTCGGGACGGCCTCGATCATGCCCGCGGACAACGTCGAGGGTTTCCGGCCCGAGGTCCTGGCACTGCTCAAGGAACTCGACTCTCCCGTCTACCGCTGGCCGGGCGGCAACTTTGTCAGCGGCTACGATTGGCGCGATGGAATCGGTGACCGCGATAAGCGGCCGCCGCGCAAGAACCCGGCCTGGACAGGTATCGAGCACAACGACGTCGGCGTCCGCGAATACCTCGACCTCATCCGGCTCATCGGCTCCGAGGCCTACATCACGGTCAACAGCGGCCTCGGCGACGTCGCCATGGCCCTCGATGAGCTCGAATATGTCAACGGCGCCGCCGATACACGGATGGGCAAGCTCCGGGTCGCGAACGGCCATCCCCAGCCCTGGGGCGTCAAGTTCTGGGCCATCGGAAACGAAATGTACGGCGACTGGCAGCTCGGCCACATCCCGCTCTCCGACTATGTCAAGAAACACACGCAGTACGCCGTGGCCATGAAGGCCATGGACCCGTCCGTCCAGGTCGTCGCCGTAGGCGCCGTCGGCCGCTGGAGCGAGACGATGCTGGCCGAGGCCTCGAACCACATGGACCTCATCAGCGAGCACTTCTACGTCGGGCACAAGGCGGGGCTCCTCGGCCACGTCAACCAGATGCCGGCGGAGATCCGCCGGATCGCCGAGGCCCATCGCAAGTATAGGGCCACGATCCCGACGCTCAAGACGAAGGAGGTCCCGGTCGCCCTCGACGAATGGAATTACTGGTACGGGCCGCACCTCTACGGCGAGCTCGGAACACAATATTTCCTCGAAGACGCGCTCGGCGTCGCCGCCGGGCTCAACGAGTACGCCCGCCAGAGCGACATCTACTTTATGGCCAACTACGCCCAGACCGTCAACGTCATCGGCGCCATCAAGACGTCGAAGACGGCGGCCGTGCTCGACTCGACGGGTGTCATCCTGGCCCTCTACCGGAAGCAGTTCGGGACGATCCCGGTCGCGGTCACCGGCGCGCCTGAGCCGCTCGATGTCATGGCCTGCTGGAAAGATGAAACGAAAAGCGTCTTGACCTTGTCGATCGTCAACCCGACTAAAACGGCTCAAACACTCAGGCTCGATTTCGGGAAGCTGAAGCTTGCGAAGACGGCCAAGCTCTATCTAGTCGCCGGTGAAGACCCGAGGGCCTGCAACGTGCCCGGCAAACCGCCGGCCGTCGCGGTCAAAGAACAGGACGGCGTTCCGTTCGGCAAAAGGCTGATAGTGCCGCCCATCAGCGTCTCGCTTTATCAGGTTGAAGTTGGAAAGAAGTAAAATAAATATAATTAATTAGATACAAAGATGTTGAGAAGGAGAGAATCCATGAAGAAACGCCTATCCGTGAATCTCCGCGCCGCAGCGGTCCTCGTCCTCATCCTCGGCCTGGCCGTCGTTCCCGCCATCGCCCAGCAGAAAATTCACGAAGAATACACCAAGAAGATCCTCGAGTTCACGACCGACCCGCACTTCGCCACGAAATACGTCAACTACCTGCCCTATGCCGAGGGCATCCCGACCCCTCTCGAAGTCCTCGGCCACATCGCCGGGGCCAAAGATGTCCTGACTTACTCGGCCGACGTCTACAAGTACATGCGGGCCCTAGCCGCCGCGACGCCCCGCGTCAGGGTCTTCGACATCGGCAAGACCGAGGAAGGCCGCGACTGGATCCTCGTCGCCATCGCCGACGAAGAGACGATCAAGAACCTCGACAAGTACAAGGCCATCAACGCCAAACTCGCCGACCCGCGCGGTCTCAGCGCCGCCGAAGCCGAAAGCCTGATGAAGCAGGCCAAGCCGATGTACTGGGCCACGGGCGGCATGCATTCCGGCGAGACCGGATCGGTCGAGATGCTCATGGAGCTCGCCTACCGCGTGGCCGTCGACGAGTCGCCCTTCATCAAGACGATCCGCGAGAACAGCATCATCCTCATCACGCCCATCCTCGAGGTCGACGGCCGCGACAAACAGGTCGACGTCTCGATGGCCAAGCGCAAGGACCCCAAGTCCAACGTCCCCAACCGGCTCCTGTGGTGGGGCAAGTACGTCTCTCACGACAACAACCGCGACAACCTCGGCCTGTCCCTGGCCCTCAGCCGGAACATCCTGAAGGTCTTCCTCGACTACCACCCCATCGTCATGCACGACCTCCACGAGTCCGCCTCCCACCTCTACATCTCGACGGGCTCCGGCCCCTACAACGCCTGGCTCGACCCGATCGTCATCGACGAGTGGCACCTCCTGGCCTACCGCGAGGTCGATGAGATGACGAAGGAGGGCGTCCCCGGCGTCTGGACCCATGCCTTCTACGACGGCTGGGCCCCCAACTACGCCTTCTACGCGGCCAACGGCCACAACGCCATCGGCCGGTTCTACGAGACCCAGGGTGCGGGCGACGGCTCAACCCGTGTCATTTCGGCGTCCGGCGACCGGGCCTGGTACCGGCCCAACCCGCCGCTCCGCTCGACGCTCTGGTCGATCCGCAACAACGTCAACCTCCAGCAGAGCGCCATCCTCATCGGCATGAACCACGTCGCCTCGCTCAAGGACAAGTTCCTGGAGAACTTCCTCCTTAAGAGCAAGCGCTCCGTGGCCAAGGCCCGGAACGAGGGCCCCGCGGCCTATGTCTTCCCCGGCGACGACCCGCGCCCCGGGCAGGCGGCCCGGCTTCTTCGCGGGCTCCAAGCTCAGGGCGTCGAGGTCAACAGGGCGGACAAGGCCTTCAAGGTCAAGGACGCCGAGTATCCGGCCGGGAGCTATGTCGTCCGCATGGACCAACCCTATTCGCGCATGGCCGACATGATGCTCGACAAACAGTATTTCAACGTCAAGGATTCCCAGCCCTACGACGACGTCGGCTGGACGCTCGGCCCCCTCTGCAACGTCAAAACCGTCCGTGTCGACGACGTCGCCGTCCTCGACGCGCCGATGACTCTCGTCAAGGGCGATGTCACGGCTCCCGGCGGTCTGTCGCGCCTCGCAAAAGGGGCGGTCCAGGCCTATCTCATCAACCACAACGCCGACAACGTCCTGGCCACGTTCCGTTTCGCCCACAAGGACCTCAAGATCCAGGCGGCCGAGAAGGAGTTCGAAGCCCAGGGCAGGAAGTTCCGGGCCGGGACGTTCATCCTCAAGCCGGCCGATAACGGCGGGAACCTCGAAGCGACGCTCGACGCATCGGGGAAAGAATACGGCTTCGCGGTTATCGCCGCCGCGGCCGTCCCCGCCGTCCCGACGCACGATGTGCTCGCCCCGCGCGTCGCGCTCGTGCATACCTGGCAGAACACCCAGACCGAGGGCTGGGTCAGGATCGCCCTCGACGAGTGCGGCATCCCCTACGATTACGTCTCCGTCCACGCCGTCCGCGACAACCCCAAACTCCGCGACAAATACGATGTCATCCTCTTCGGGCCGTCGTCTCCCGACGCGTTCAGCATCGTCAACGGCGTCACCGGCGACAAGCCGCTGCCGTGGAAGAAGACCGACCTCACCCCGAACATCGGTGTCGAGGACTCGACCGACGACATGCGCGGCGGCATCGAGCTCGACGGTGTCCTCCACCTGCGCGACTTCGTCAAGGAAGGCGGCGTCTTCATCACGTTGAGCAACAGCTCCGCGCTCCCGATCCACTTCGGCCTGGCCCAGGGCCTCGCGATCCGCGAAACGCCGAACCTCTGGGCCAGGGGCGGCGTCTATAAAGCCGACGTCGGCGACAAGACGAGCCCCCTCGTCTACGGCTACGACGACACCCTGGGCATCTACTTCAGCCAGTCGCCCGTCTTCGCTATGGGCGGGATGAGCGGCCGGGCCATGGTCCAGATTCCGGGAATGGGCGGGCCATTGGGCCGGGTCTCGGGCCGCGGCACGACGAACGACCCGGACATCCCGCAGGGGAGGGCCCGGGACCTCGGCCTGCAGACCATGGAGGAGTTCCGCAAGGCCCAAAAAGACGCGCCGCCGCAGCCGGCCGAGGAAGGCCCGCGCCCAACCCCTGCCGCCCGGGCCCGGTACGTGTTGAGCTTCGCCCGGAACGCGGCCGAACTGCTCATTAGCGGCGGACTCGCCGCAGGCGAGGAGCTGGCCGGTTCACCGGCGCTCGTGGACGCGCCCCTCGGCCAGGGCCATGTGGTCCTTTTCAGCTTCAACCCGATGTGGCGCAGCCAGACCCACGGCTCCTACTTCCTCGTCTTCAACGCCCTGCTCAACTGGAAGAACCTGGACGCCAAACCGAAATAGCCCGGGCGTTACCCGACGGTTCAAGGGCGTCGAAGGGACACGCGGAGCCGTCCCGAGGAACGAAGTCCGACGGGTAAACGTGTATAATATGAAGACTTAATGACAACTTGGAGGCACTCATGAAGAAGATCATTGGCACAACAACGATGGCTCTCCTGGCCTTGGCCTGTCTGGCGGCTTTGACCGCCCCGGCGGCCGCCCAGGACAAGCCCGTGGACATGAAAAAGATCATCGCCGACATCATCGGCGATTATGAATTCTCAATCCAGGGGGAGTCGATGATCGTCCAGTTCACCGAGAGCAGCGGAAAGATTTTCGGCGCCCCCGTCGGAGAGGCGCCCGAGGAGCTAACGGTCATCGAGGGGAAACCCCTCTTTTTCGGCGTCACCGTGGCGGAGAACGGCCAGTACTACGAGCTTCAGTTCGTCCGTAACGACAAGGGTGTCATCGACAAATGCGTCATGAACGCGATGGGCATGACCGTCGAGGGGATGAAGATCATTAAATAATCCGTTCCCATGTTCAGAGCATCCGATTTGAAGAAGGGCGACGTCGTCAAGATCGAGGGCGACGCTCATATCGTCGAGACGATCAAGGTCCAATCGCCTTCGGCCCGCGGCGCGGTTACGCTCTACAAGATCCGTTTCCGCAACCTGACGTCGAAGCGCAAGATCGACCAGGCCCTGCGCGGCGACGACGTCCTGGCCGAAGCCGATTTTGAGCGGCGGCCGGTCCAGGTCCTGTTCGGCGACGCTTCGAGCATCACCTTCATGGACCTCGAGGACTACAGCCAGTTCGCTCTGACGAAGGACGAGATCGAGGAGGAGTGGTCCTATCTCACCGAGGGCATCGACGGGTTGATATCGATATCATCCGAGGGCCGCGTCCTCGGCCTGGAGATCCCGACCTTCATCAACCTCGAGATCGTGGAGACGATGCCGTCCGTCAAGGGCGGGTCGGTCACGGCGCGGACGAAACCGGCCACGCTGTCGACCGGGTTGGTCGTCCAGGTCCCCGAATACATGGCGACCGGCGAAGTCATCCGCGTCGACACCCGCACGGGCGAATACGTGTCCAAGGCCTGAGCGGGGATCCGTCCCGTTGCTTGTTCTGCCGGCCCTCGCCGCACGATATCATGAAAAACAGCGGCTATAGTTATCCCGATCGCATCCTCAAGTCTGACGAAGGCGTTTCGGTCGCGGCTTTCTATACAGTCCATTACACTCACTCGACCGAGGAAGCATGGCGGCAGCGGATCCGGGCGGGGCAGATCTTTCTCAACGGGCGGCAGGCATTGCCGGACGAACTCCTGACCCGGGGCGACCGCCTGACCTACGCTCGCCTTCCCTGGGAGGAGCCCGAGGCTCCAACCGATTTCGGGACCCTATTCGAAGATGACGATGTCTTGGCGCTGGCGAAGCCTTCCGGATTGCCCGTCCTACCCGGGGGCTTTTTTTTGGAAAACACCCTTCTTTACCTGGTGCGGCAACGCTATGGCTCCGGGTGCTCGCCGCTTCACCGTCTCGGCCGCGGTACCTCCGGGGCCATTCTCTTCACACGCAACCCCCGCGCCGCGCGGCTGTTGACGACCGCAATGAAGGAAAGGCGGATCCATAAAGTGTATCTGGCCTTGGCCTATGGGACTGTGATGCCTGACACCTTCACGGTCGATGCGCCCATCGGGCCTGTCCCGTATCGGCGTCCGGCCACCGTCCACGCATATCGCCCCGACGGCCGGCCGTCGATAAGCCACGTCCGGGTGATCCGCCGGCTTCTCGAGGAAAACGCGACCCTCCTCGAAGTGACCATTCCCACGGGGCGGCCTCATCAGATCCGGATCCACCTCAGCTACGCAGGGTTCCCGCTGGCGGGAGATCCGCTCTATCAGGTGGGCGGAATTCCCCGTGCTGACGCCATCGATGACGAGTGGGCCGCGCTGCCCGGCGCGACAGGTTATCTCCTCCATTCCTGGAAGATCCGATTCCCTCATCCGGCGAGAGACGAAGACGTCGAGGTCGTTTGTCCTCTGCCCTCGACCCCCGCCTGGCGGCACCTGGCATTCGGGAACTGACCCCTGGCTTGCCCCCCCCCTAAATCGGCCCTTCTTCGCGGCGCGCCAAGAACGTCAATAAGTTCGATTCTGATCCGATGGCCTTCTCG
>Ga0315297_10003354_pt1 | contig 10307 bp, 11 predicted proteins | sample YL17G15_0_MG_FD_203628 | JGI IMG/M metagenome (GOLD analysis project Ga0315297, IMG submission 203628) | Sediment microbial communities from Yellowstone Lake, YNP, Wyoming, USA - YL17G15_0 | ecosystem: Environmental > Aquatic > Freshwater > Lake > Sediment | place: USA: Wyoming | collected...
CGGCCCGGGTCCCGGACGTGCCAAGGTCGGGCGTGAAAGTAGCGCGCTCGCGCTTCTCACGCCGCGTTCACACGCGCCAGGTCGAGCTGTGGTGCGGTCACGACCGCGAGCACCTGGTCGAGGATGGTGTCGGGGCCGACGTCCTCGGCTAGTGCCTGGTACGACAGAACCAGGCGATGCCTGAGCGCGTCGCGGGCGAGCGCCTGGAGATCCTCGACCAGTACGTACTCCCGCCCCCGGATCAATGCCAACGCCCTCGCTCCCTGCACCAGGCTGATCGGACCGCGTGGACTTGCGCCGTACGAGATGTAGCCGGCGAGATCCGGCAATCCGTGCGCTGCTGGCTCGCGCGTCGCGGTTGCGATGTCGACGGCATAGCTGACCAGCGATGGATCCACGTAGATCCCGAGCACGGCCCGCTGCAGCGCCTTCAGGTCGTCGAGCGACAGAGCCTGGCGAAGCTCAGGGGTCTGGACGAGCTGGCGCTGCACGACGGTGAGCTCCTCGTCGTGCTGCGGGTACCCGATCAAGACCTTCAACATGAAGCGGTCGATCTGGGCCTCGGGCAGGGGGTACGTCCCCTCCGACTCGATCGGGTTCTGGGTCGCCATCACGAGGAAGGGATCGGGAACAGGGTGCGTCTCGTGACCGATCGTCACCTGGTGCTCCTGCATCACCTCGAGGAGCGCAGACTGAACCTTCGCCGGGGCGCGGTTGATCTCGTCCGCCAGGAGAAAGTTGCAGAAGACGGGGCCGAGCTCGGTGTCGAACGTGCCGTCTGCCGCCCGGTAGATCCGCGTGCCGACGAGGTCGGAGGGAACGAGGTCGGGCGTGAACTGCACGCGGGCAAACGAACCTCCGAGAACACCGGCCGTCGTCTTGATGGTCAGCGTCTTCGCGAGTCCGGGAACGCCCTCGATCAGCAGGTGTCCCTGCGCGAGGAGACAGACGAGCACTCGCTCGAGCATCGCGTCCTGTCCCGCGATGATCCGCCGTATCTCGAACAGCGCCTGCTCGAGCTGCTCCTTCGCCTGTTGCGGGGTCGGAACGGCGTCCGCCGGGTCTTGCTCGATCATGTGGGGCCTCTTCTCTCGCGGCTGGCTTTCGTACGGCTACATACGAAAGCACGCGGGACTGAGGTTTGGGTAAGAGCTCGGTGAAGACGTCGTTGAGCCTGCGTCAGTGGCAAGACGCCGTGCCGGCATCCGTGAACGTGCCCACGGCTGGAACAAAGCGCCAGCTGTACGCGCTCGAGCCGAGCGTCAGCTCGAGGATGCCGAGGCTCGCGACACTCCGAGCCTCGCTGTTGGCGCGAACCGTTGGGAATGTCCGCAGTTCCTTCCCTCCCGTTCCGACGACGAACTCGCGGATTCCCCGCGTCAGGTCGAGGGCACCACTCGCCGTCTGAGGTGCGAAGCGCTCGTAGTCGTGGTCGTGTCCGACAAGGACGACGTCCGCGTTTGCGTCGTAGAGCGCCTGCCAGAACGCTGTGTACGCCGAGTCGCTGCCATGCTCACCCGAGGAGAATCGCGGGTGGTGCCAGTAGGCGAGAGTGCACGCGGCGGCGGAGTTCGCAGTCAGATCGGCACGGAGCCATTGCTCCTGCGCCGTGCCGACTCCGCAGCCGCCCACCGCGGCGCAGTTCGAGTTCAGCGCGATGAGGTGCCAGCCCCCGAGGTCGAAGCTGTAGTAGCCCTTGGTCGGGTCGCCGGCTGCGGCTCCGAAGTACTGGTAATACCCGGCCGCGCCGCCTGTTCCGTACTCGTGGTTGCCCGGCGCCGGGTGCGTGATCCCCTTGACTCGCCCCCAGGACGGATCGTAGGAAGCGCCAAACTTCGCAAACGCACCATCTTCGTACTGAATGTCACCGAGTGCGAGCACGGCCTCGTAGCCTGCGCCGACGAGCTGGTCGGAAGTGGCGCGTTGACGACACGCGAGCCCGACGCCAGCTCCCCCGTTGAACGACGAACTCGCGGGATCGCACGCGATGTCCCCGGCCGCGGCGATCTTGGTGCCCGTCACGCCACCGTCGTCATCGAGAATCGAACCGAGCCCGGTGCCGTCGGCAATCGTCGCGCCAGAAGCGTTCGAGAGCTGGAGCGTCAGCGTCTCGTCCGCCTCGTCCAGCGTGTCTCCGACGACCTGGACGACGACGGTCCGTATCCGGTTGCCCTTCCCAAGAGAGAGCGTGCCCGAGGTTTCCCCGAAGTCGCCGGGCGCAATCGCCGTCCCGTTCGCGGTCGTGTAGGAAACGGTTGCAGCAGCCCTCGTAGGCCCACCCAGCTGAACCGTGAAGCTCAGCGACGTGAAACCAGAATTCCCTTCGATGACCGTAGCGTCGGAAACCGTGAGCGTGCCCGCGCCGCCACCGGGACGAGCGCCGAGCGCAGCGCCGCCGACGAAGGCGAGCAGCAAGGCGGCAGCGCCGAGCGTGGCGGCGCGTCTCCGGAGGGAGCGCATGGCCCACATCTAAGCGCGCTTTCGTGCCGAGTCAATGAACGTGGCCGGTGCGATCTCTGCGAATCGGAATCGCACGAGTACGATCGCGATGCATGGCCGCGACGTCCGCCATCGAAGCCGTCGGGCTGTCCAAGACATACGGTGGGAAGGTACGCGCCCTCGTCGGTCTCGACCTGCGTGTCGAGCGTGGCGAGATCTTCGGCTACCTGGGGCCGAACGGCGCCGGCAAGTCGACGACGATACGCCTGCTCCTCGACCTCATCCGTCCCACCGCAGGTCGCGCGGCCGTCCTTGGGTTCGACACCCGAGCCGACGGGACAGAGGCCCGCCGGCACGTCGGCTATCTCCCAGGCGACCTACGGCTCGCGGATCGTCTCACCGGCAGCGCACAGCTCGAATCGTTCGCACGCCTTCGCGGCCACGTCGACGCAGCCCTTCGAGACGAGTTGTGCGAACGGCTAGGCGTCGTCCTCGACCGTCCCATCCGTCAGCTGTCGCGAGGGAATCGTCAGAAGATCGGAATCGTGCAGGCCTTCATGCACCGCCCGGATCTCGTCGTGCTCGACGAGCCGACCGCGGGGCTCGACCCGCTGCTCCAGAACGAGATGCGCACGCTGCTCCGCGAGACGGCTGCCCGTGGAGCGACCGTCTTTCTCTCGTCGCACTCGCTCGACGAGGTGCAGCACGTCGCGAACCGCGTCGGCGTCATTCGCTCGGGTCGCCTGGTCGACGTGGACGAAGTCGAGAGCCTTCGGGAACGCTCGCTACGACATGTGACGATCACGTTCGCGGAGCCCGTCGACGTCTCCGAGTTCTCGTCTCTCAGGGGAGTCCGGGTCATCGAGGTTGAGGGAGCGATCATCCGACTCTCGGCACCAGAGACCGCGATGGACGCGCTTGTCAAGCTGGTCGCTCGCCGCCCGATAGTCGATCTCGTGTCCCAGCCGGCCGATCTCGAGGAGATCTTCCTCGAGCTCTATCGAGAAGGCAACGATGGCCAGTGAGATCGCTCTCCGCGGACTGCGCGATCATCGCCGCGCTCTCATCGGCTGGTGCGTGGGCGTCTCCGCCTATGTGGCACTGGTGGCCTCGATCTTCCCGTCGATCGAGAGCTCTCCGGAGTTCAACGACCTCGTCGAGAACTACCCCGACATCCTGAAGTCGCTCTTCGGCCTCGCCGAGGGCGGGAACATCACCTCGGGCGCTGGATACCTCGACGTCGAGCTGTTCAGCTTCATGCTGCCACTCCTCGTCCTCGTGCTCGCGATCGGGTCTGGTGCACGGACGCTTGCGGGTGAAGAGGATGCCGGCAGGCTCGAGCTCGTCTTGTCCTACCCTGTACGTCGCCGCAACGCAGTGGTCGCGAAGGGGACGGCAGTCGCCTGCGAGATCGTGGTCGTGTGCGCAGTCGCCGGCCTCACGATCCTGGCCTTCGACCCGCTCGTTGGACTCGACCTGTCGTTGACGAACCAGGTATCAGCACTGGCTTCCCTGTTCGCGCTCGGCCTTCTGTACGGCTGGCTCGCGCTCGCGGTCGGCGCGGCCGTGCCGAGCCGGGCGCTCGCAGTCGGAATCCCCGCCGGAACCGCAGCGGTGGCCTATCTCGTGAGCGGACTGCACGGACTCGCGGGCTGGCTCGATCCCTTTCGATTCCTGTCACCGTTCTGGCTCGTCGGCTCGTCACCCCTCCAGAACGGCGCCGACGGTTGGGGCGTCCTCGTCGTCGTTGTGGCCGCGATCCTCGTCCTGCTGGCGGGCTCCTTGCTCGTCGAGCGCCGCGACCTGGAAACACCTTGAGCTAGTCGAGCTGCTCCAGCGAAGCCACCGCCTTCACGACTCCACCGACGACGAACGCCAGCAGGTATCGATCCTGGTCGACGTCCTCGGCAAGCTCGACGTCCTCGTCGAGATCGACCGGGTGGCGATAGTCGAGGAGAGCCCGGATCGGAAGCCGCAGGTCGGGCTCGCGCCCTTGAAGACAGTGCTCGACGGCGGTCCAGTAGGCCGCGTTGTTGACATGGCCAAGTACGTCCACATCGGTCATCCGCAGGGGCCACGGAGTACGCGACGCGTTGTCTGCCGGGTCTGGGAGAGTGAGCCGCGTCGACGCGCTTCGACCCCCGGCTGCCTCGGCGTACGCGTCGAAGCCGGCGCTGATGCGGGCTGGCCTCGCATCGGGCCCGAGATGGATCCAGACGCTGTCGACCTCGATGCTCCCGCCTCGATCGCCGACGAGCGACCAGCGCCGCCCCGCCGCGAGCGCCGAGTAGCCGCTGCCCCACGTCGCGAGGTCGACGGTCCTATCCTCGAGGAACGGCTGGAGGGCATCGATCCTTATCGAGCGCAGAACCCACAGATGCTCCGGCGTCCCCCAACCGGTCTCCTCCACGTCGTCCGTGGCCGCGTCCTGGAGGTAGCGCGCCACGGAGTCGAGCCGCAGCCGCCCGCTCGCAGCCATGTCCGACAGCCGGATGCGGTAACGAGTGCGAAAGATCCTGCCCGAGGACGGTTGCTCGACGAGAGGCTCCACGTCGACGGCACCCTACGTCAGCTCGAGGATCATCCTCCCGAGATCGTCGTCCGGCTCGTACTCGACGTACCCGAGCCTCGAGTAGAGCCGCCTGGCCGGGTTTTCGAGATCCACGCTGAGGGAGATGCGCGCGTCAACGTCCCATTCGGCTGAGAGTTTGGGTTTCCCGCTCAACTCTCCAGACGAACAATTCCAGTCACTCATGCCAGCGCGAACGCAGTGCCCCGATGTCCTAGCCGAGTAGGGTCACCGCGTGCGGACGACACTCTGCGAGCTGTTGGAAATCGAGCATCCGATCGTTCAGGCGCCGATCGGAAGCGCAGCGACGCCGGGGCTCGCCGCAGCAGTCTCGGAGGCGGGAGCGCTCGGAATGCTCGCGTTGACGTGGTCTGCCGATCCCGGGTCGCAGGTCCGCGAGGCGCGCGAGCTGACGTCGCGGCCATTCGGCGTCAACCTCGTGCTCGAGTGGGACCAGCACGAACGACTTGACGCGCTGCTCGAGGCGGGCGCGCGCATCGTCTCACTCACGTGGGGCAACCCCGACGAGTACGTCGAGCAGATCCACGATGCGGGCGGCCTCGTGCTGCACACGATCGGCAGCGCGGAGGAAGCACGGCGGGCCGTCGGGGCAGGGGTCGATGTCGTCGTCGCCCAGGGCTGGGAGGCGGGCGGCCATGTCTGGGGTGGCGTCGCGACGCTGCCGCTCGTCGCCGCGGTCGTGGACGCGGTCGATGTCCCCGTCATCGCCGCCGGCGGTATTGGCGATGGACGTGGAATCGCGGCGGCACTGGCGCTGGGCGCATCGGGGGCTTGGCTGGGTACGCGTTTCCTGCTCGCCGAGGAGGCGCCGATCCACGAGGAGTATCGGCGGCGACTGGTCGGAGCCGATGAGCGCGACACGGTATGGCTGCCGGATCTGTTCGACCGCGGCTGGGAGCAAGCTCCACACCGCGCGCTCCACAACTCGACGGTCGTCGCTTGGGAGGCTGCCGGCCGGCCAGCCTTCGGAGGGCGACCAGGCGAGGGGGAGATCGTGGCGCATCGCGCGGACGGCAGCGGGGTCGTCCGCTACTCCTCAGCGCTACCGCTCACGAGCTACCGGGGCGACATCGAGGCGCTTTCACTGTGGGCGGGCCAGAGCGTCGGGCTCATCCACGACGTCGCGCCTGCCGCCGAGATCGTCCAGCAACTCGCCGCCGAATGCGATGCGGCTATCCGCCGGCTCGCGACACTCGCCTAAAGCGCGGGAATCCCCTCCGATCGGCTATCCAGTCTCGTCCACGCCGTGCTCGAGTTGGCGTTCGTACTCGGCCTGGTCGAAGTGGCCCTGCGACTCCGCAATGAGCACGTCGTCAGCGATCGTCCACTCCTCGAATCCAGTGACTCGAACGCGGTTCCCGGTTCCGCCCGGGCCAGTGTTGGTGCCGGTGAAGGTCCAGTGGAACTCGATGCCGCTGTCTGCGACGACCAGGTCGTTCATTACAACCTCGATGTCTGGAAGCGCACTCATGAATCCCCGAGCTGCCTCCGTGATGGCGGCTCGGCCCACAGCGGGTGGGCCACCATTGATCGTGAGCGAACCGGTAGGCGCGTAGTGCTCGGCCACGCTCGCAGGTTCGTGGCTGCACCAGGCCGCCGCGTACCGCTGTGCGAAGTCGTGCAGTTGATCCGGGTCAAGCGTCATAGGGCTTTCCTCCAATGGTTTGCGGACAAGGGGACCGTATCGCGCCGGTGGCACAGGGCGATCTCCATGGATGCAGTGGAAATTGACCCCCGCAAGACTTCAACACGGTTGCCAGCCAGTCGAAGCGGGCTTCGGCCCGCCGGCCGGGTTCGGGCGTCAGGAGAGCGCGCGTTCGAGGGCGGCTCGGTCGGTGGGCCCCCCGTGGGTCGCGAGCACGAGCTCGACCGGCAGCTCGAGCAGCGGGCGCAGCGCCTCGAGTAGCTGCTCGGGCGGCACGCCCTTGTTCGCCCAGTCGGCCGGAAACTCGAGGCCGTGGCCGCGGTCGATGAGCGTGTCGCCGGCGACGAGCGCCCGGCGGCTCTCGACCCAGAGCATGAGGTCGTTCGGCTCCATCCCCGGGAACGCCTCGACACCAACCGGCAACCGGTCGCCGGCCCTGAAGACGTGCCCCTCGACCGGGTCGCCCTCGTCCGGCGGCGGCACGTAGAGCGGCGCGCCGAGACGCTCCGCCAGGATCAGAGCGTCGCGCGCGTGCCATGGGCCCGTCAGCACGATCGACGTCTCGCGCTCGGCCGCGAGCTCGTCGATCTCACTCGGAAGGGCCAGCGGGTCGAGTAGCAGCAGCCGCTCTCCATCGTCGATCGCATAGGACGAGACCAACGGGCCCCATTCCTCTCCCGGCTTCCAGTCCGGGTGCGGTGCCTCCCAGTGCCACAGGCCCGTCTGCAACTCGCGCACGGCGGCATGCTAACCGTATGGCCCGGTTGGGTCCCAAACGCCGTGACCTTGCGCAGCACGCAGCGGTTACGGCAGGCTTCGCGTTCATGGTTCCCGAGTCGAAACTGGAGGAGACCGAGCACGGACTCGTGACCGCGAGCGCAGGATGGTTCGTCGTGAACGCGTGCCGCGCGCGCTGGGTTCACCGCGAGGGGCGAGGCGCGGTCCTGCCCTTCACGGGCTGGTGGGAGGAGGAAGCCGTGCCGCACTTCCCGCAGCTGGGCGTGAACCTGTTCATCCTCGCGCCCGGCGAGCCGATGGGCATGTACCACGGCGAGGAGGCCCAGGAGGACTTCCTCGTGCTCTCAGGACGATGCGTGCTGATCGTCGAGGGAGGGGAGCGGCCGTTGGCGCAGTGGGACTTCGTCCATTGCCCAGCCTGGACCGAGCACACGATCGTCGGCGCGGGAGAAGACCCCGGTGTCGTCCTCGCCGTCGGTTCGCGTGTAGCCGACGGAATCCGTTTTCCGGCCAACGAGGCAGCGTTGAAGTACGGCGCCTCGGCGGAGCGAGACACGACCGACGGATCGGAGGCCTATGCGCGCTTTCAGCCCGGGCATGAGACGCCCTACCGAGAGGGCTGGCTCCCCGAGTAGCCGTCGCGGTAGACAGCGTTCGAGGCGGCGTTAAGACCTCCGTCCACCGTCGCTGTTGCTGCCGCGAAACAGCTTGGTTGAGGCAAGAGTGGAGGCGGCGGGAATCGAACCCGCGTCCGCGGTCGCACCGTACAGAGCGTCTACGAGCGTAGTTCGCGCTTGATCTCGCCCGGCGGCCGGTTCGCGAACGACCAACCATCGAGCCAGCCATCCTGAAGTGTCGCGCTTTGGGCGATTGGCTCTCCCTCAGCGCCTAGCCCGATTGTTGGCGCCGATTACCGGGTCTCGGGCCCAACCCGGGTCGACGTCGCCTTACCTAGATTCGACTAGGCGGCGAGTGCGAGTTCGTTCTTGTTCGCACTTGCTTTGGTGCCGGTTGATTTACGAGGCCAACCGGCGACCTCGGCTCGCAACTCTGCCGGAGAACCGACCACGTCGAAACCTGATCGCCCCCGTATGTGTGTTCAGGTTTTCAGGATAGCTGCCGATAAGCGGACCGGCTCGGATGCGGCAGGAGGTGGCTAGTCGAGCCTTGAGAGGTACCAATTGAGTCGAAAGGACACACTGTGGCGTTGATGATGGAGGAGAGGTACGACGATCTCGCCGACCTGCGCGAGCGGGCGAAGGCTGAGGTTTCGAAGGTCGTCATCGGACAGGATCGGACAGTTGAGCTGCTCCTCATCGCCGCCGTGTCACACGGTCACGTACTCATCGAAGGACCTCCGGGCAGCGCGAAGACGCTTCTTGCGCGTGCGGTCGCGCACATGCTCGGAGCGTCCTTCAAGCGAATTCAGTTCACACCTGACACGACCCCGGCGGAGCTCAACGGCAAGAACACGATCCGCGCGGGCGAGCATATCTTTCTCCCGGGTGCCGTCTTCACGAACGTGCTCCTTGCCGACGAGATCAACCGTACGCCCCCGCGCACGCAGGCTGCCCTCTTCGAGCCCATGCAGGAACGCCAGGTCACAATCGACGGCAAGGCGCACAAGCTCCCGGACCCGTTTCTCGTGATCGCCACCCAGAACCCCCACGAGCACGAAGGCGTCTACCCTCTCCCCGAGGGTCAGCTCGACCGCTTCCTGTTCAAGATCGTGCTCGAATACGCCGACGCGGACAGCGAGTTCAAGATGCTCAACCTCCCGCACAACGGCCTCGCCCCGGACATGCTCGGAGAGGTTCGCCCGCTGCTCGGGGTTGTGGGCCTGGACAAGGCTCGGCAGGAGCTCGAACAGACCGAGGTGCCCGACTCCGTCGGACGCTACATCGTCGCGGTCGGCCGTCGAACGCGCGAGCTCCCCGGCGTCGAGCTCGGAGTGAGCTCGCGCGCCATGATCCACCTGGTGAGCGCCTGCAAGGCGAACGCCCGCTTGAGCGGGCGCTCGACCGTTACGATCGAGGACGTCCGTGAGATGGCGCCGTACGTGCTCCGCCATCGCATGGTCGTGAGCGGTGACACGTCGGTCGACACCGTCCTGCTCGACGCGATGACGACCGTGCCAACCGCAGTGGCGCCGCCCGTCTCTCCCGTCTCCTAGTAGAGCGAGAGCGTTGAGGCAGGAGCGCGCTACGGCCGCGAAGCGGCCGCTTCAGGGATCTTCGCGCGACCCGAATCCGCGCATGCGGATTCTGGGCTTGCGCTGCCCTCGAAGAGCGAGAGCGTTGAGTTCGGAGCTGCGCTACGGCCGCGAAGCGGCCGCTTCAGGGATCTTCGCGCGACCCGAATCCGCGCACGCGGATTCGGGTCTGCGCAATACCAGGGTTGACGATTCGCGGGCGCGCATCGATAGTGGGTAGGTGAGGTTGGGGCTGGGGAGCCCGCACGAGCCTCGCTCTGGCCGCGGTAAGCTTCGCGGCACCACTGGGAGCAACCGGGGAGGGTGATCGATCATGGCATTGATGGTGGAGGCACCTTACGAGAGCCTCATCGACCTGCGTGAGCGGGCGAAGGACGAGATCTCGAAGGTCGTCATCGGGCAAGACCGTGCCGTCGAGCTCCTGCTCGTGGCCGCACTCGCACGTGGACATGTCCTTCTCGAAGGCCCTCCCGGCAGTGCGAAGACCCTGCTCGCGCGCGCCACGGCGCACATGCTCGGTGCGCAGTTCAAGCGCATCCAGTTCACGCCCGACACGACTCCCGCGGAGCTGACGGGGATGAACAGGATCCGCGGCGGCGAGCCGGTGTTCTTTCCTGGTGTCGTCTTCACGAACGTCCTACTCGCAGACGAGATCAACCGCACGCCGCCGCGAACGCAGGCAG
>Ga0315297_10003355_pt1 | contig 10305 bp, 9 predicted proteins | sample YL17G15_0_MG_FD_203628 | JGI IMG/M metagenome (GOLD analysis project Ga0315297, IMG submission 203628) | Sediment microbial communities from Yellowstone Lake, YNP, Wyoming, USA - YL17G15_0 | ecosystem: Environmental > Aquatic > Freshwater > Lake > Sediment | place: USA: Wyoming | collected...
TTCTTGAAGCCCTCCATGTCGTACATCTGCGCGCCGACGTGCACGCCCACGGCCTCGTCCCAGCTCGCGAGGTTTGCCTTGAGGTAGTCGTCCAGCATCGCGGCTCGTCCTGTCAGGTGGCGGGCTTGGTCGCCCTGATGGAGAAACTCAGCGGCAGGTCGCGGCGGAGTCCGCCCTCTCCGTCCGGCAGCCACCACCAGCGCGCCTCGTCCTGGACCATCCACTCCCAGAACGGCGCCGGCGAGCTCGGGAACTCGTGCAGATGCTCCACTCGCATCCCGGCGCCGGTGAGGGCGCCGAGGATCTCGGCGAAGCTGTGCGACCAGCCGTACGACACCAGGTCGGTCGTGTCGGCGCTCCTGCCGGCGTAGCTGCCCTTCACCGGCTCCACGACGGGCTGGTCGGGCGCCGGCAGCAGGCGGTACTTGACGCGCACGTCATGCTCGCCGGGGACTTCGTCGAGGCCGTCGGCGAACGGATGGATCTCGGCCATGTAGAAGGTGCCGCCGGGGGCGAGATGCCGGGCGACGATGCCGGCCCAGCGCTCGAGGTCGGGGAGCCACTCGATGGCGCCCCAGCTGACGAACACGATGTCGAAGAGGCGGCCGCCGAGATGGGCGTCCGCGTCGTAGAGGTCGGCGCAGACGAACTCGGCGCGGCGGGACAGGCCGACTTCGTCGGCCAGCCTTCGCGCCAGTCCGATGGCTTCGTCCGAGAGGTCGAGCCCCACCACGTCGGCGCCGCGGCGGGCCCAGCTCAGGGTGTCCATGCCGAAATGGCACTGCAGGTGGAGCAGCGTCGTCCCCTCGTGGACGAGCGGGCCGAGCTCCGCGAGCTCGAGCGGCCACAGCGATGTGGCGCCGGCCTTGAAGCCCTTCACGTCGTAGAAAGCGCTCTTCTCGTGCACTCTGGTCCACGCGTTCCAGAGTCGCAGGTTGGCCGCGCGGGCCTCCGCCGGGATGGGATCCGTCACGCGTCGTCGACCTTGTACGCCACGGTGCGGATCAGGCCGATGGTCTCGCCGCTCTCGCCGGCCGTCGTCGTGTCGCTGACCGAATACACCTTGGCGGCGTTCTCTTCGTTCAAGAAGGCGCTCACGTGGTCGTCGAGCTCCTGGAGCTCGCGCTGGGTGGCGAAGATCTTGATGGGCGTGGTGAAGGTCCTGACCTTGATCATGACGCTCCCTTCGGCGGCGACGGCAGGCCGGCGACGCCAGCCCATATTACGCTGACGCACCGGTGCTTGCTGCATTCCCTCGGGTGCGGGGTTCCGTAACGCGGGTCGCGCGGTCCCTCCTGGCCAAGTCGACGAACAGATTAGGTGCATTGTGACACTCCCTAGCCTTCTCAGAGCACGCCCGTTGCGATAGAGTCATGGCCGTGGAGACCTCGTACGCCAAAGACGGCAGGTATCTGGGCAAGCTCGCCGACGTTTTCGGCGACCCTACCCGCCGCGGCATCTACCGCCACCTACGAGGCGCGTCTGAGCCGCTCTCGGCGAGCGAGGTCGCCGAGGTGTTCGGCGTGCACCGCACCGTCGCCCGCGCCCACATGGAGAAGCTGATGGGCCTGGGTCTCGTGGAGGCCGGCACGCGCCGCCGCGCCGGCGGCGGCAGGCCGGCCAAGACCTACGCGCTCAGCGGGGAGCGGCTCGAGGTCATGCTTCCGCCGCGGCGCTACGAGCGGCTGTCGCGTTTCCTTCTGCGCTTGATCGACAGCACCGTCGAGCCCGGGGTCGCCGCGGACGCGGCGTTCGATCTCGGGCGCGAGTTCGGCGCCGAGACCGCCGCCGAGATCGCCGGCGACGACGTGCAACCGCCTGTGAAGCTGGCCCCGCGCGCCGTGGTCGCCTGGATGGACGAGGCCGGCTACAGCGTCGGCCTCGACGACGGCGCCAAAGGCGTCGTGGCCGTCGAGGTCCACAACTGCGTCTACAGCGAGCTGGCCAAGGACTACCCCGACATCGTCTGCCCCTTCGACCGCGGCATGGTGTGCGGCATGCTCGGCGTCAAGCCCTCCGCCCACACCCAGACGCACTCCATGAGCGCCGGCGACGACTACTGCCGGCACGAGTTCCGGCTGTAGCCGGGCCGGCCGGCGCAGCCTCGCTGGCGGTCACCCTCACGCCACCAATGCGTCCCGGTGATTTGACGAGCGGCACGTGCTTGAGCAGCTTCGCGGCAGCACCCATGAGCGTGGCGCACTACTGGTGACTCAGGAACGGCGGCGTGTCGATGGCCAGCAGGCGCTGCACGGCCATCGTCTGCGCCTCGCTGAACGTGATGATGAACTGACGGCCGTGGCGCCGCCCGAGCGCGTGATCCATCCCGGCCCGAGGCGCCTGCTTGACCACCTTCGCCCTCCCCTGCCACGCGCGAACACGCCCGGATGGTTCCCTTGTCTGCCGGCGGGGCTTAAACTGGGTGATGTGGCGACTGCGTAGCCGAGACCCAAGGATCACCACGACCTTCGGGGGAAGCAGAGGTGAAGGGCACCGGCGCCGAGATCCTGGTTCGCTATCTGGAGAACGAGGGGGTCAAGTACGTCTTCGGCCTGCCCGGGGGGCATCTCCTCACCTTCTATGACGCCCTGCGCCAGTCGACCATCACATCCATCTTGGCCAAGCATGAGGGAGGAGCCGCCTACATGGCGGCCGGCCATACGCTGGTGGGTGGCGGCCTCGGCGTCTGTTGTGGAACGGTGGGGCCGGGAGCGACCAACCTTGTATCGGGGGTCGCCGCGGCCTATTTGGGCTCGCTGCCGATGCTCGTGCTCACCGCCCAGGTGGGCACCTCCTCCATCGGCAGAGGGGCGCTTCAGGAAGCCGCTGGTGAGGGCCACACGTTTTCTCAGACCCGGCTCCTTTCATCGGTCACCAAGCACTCGACGATGGTCACTCACGCGAGCACGCTCCCGGAAGCTCTTCGCCGGGCTCTGCGCATCGCCATGAGCGGCCGCCCGGGACCGGTCCACCTGGACCTCCCGGCCGACACTCAACGCGGCCAGGTGGAGGACGAGATCGTCGGCCCCGACCGCTTCCACCCCGCTCTCGCCATTCGCCCGCTGGATGAAGACCTTCGTCGCGCAGCAGAGCTGCTGCTCGCGTCGCAGAAGCCGGGGATGCTGATCGGCGGGGGCGCGAGGAAGGGGAATGCTCCGGTCCAGGTCCTGAGGCTCGCTGAACTCCTCGCTTGCCCGGTGGCTACGACGCTACCAGGCAAGGGCGCCATTCCGGAGGATCATCCTCTCGCCCTGGGTTGCATCGGGCTCTACGGTACCCGCGCTGCCAACACGTACGTGCGTTCAGGCCTGGATGTGCTCCTTGTGATCGGATCCAGCCTGCACGAATTCAGCACTCACGTCTGGGACCCGGCGCTACGTCCCTCCAAGGGGTTGATCCACGTCGATATCGACCCAGAGGAGATCGGCAAGAACTACCCCGTGGATGTCGGGCTTCTGGGCGATGCAGGCATCGTTCTTGAAGCGCTGGTGGAGCGGGTTCAGAGCCTGCAGACCGGCGCGCGGCGGCCGGCGGCGGACTTTCCCGGTCTCAAGACCCGCACTCAGTACTTCTCCGAACCCGCCATGGCGTCCACGGATGTGCCACTGAAGCCGCAGCGGGTCATGGCCGAGCTGCACGAGGCCCTGCCGGATGACGCCCTCGTGTTCACGGACATCGGAAACACCGTCACGTGGGTGGAGAGATGTCTCCTCGTCAGGCGGCCCGACGTGACCATGTCATTGTCCGGTCTGGCCGCGATGGGCTCCGGGGTGGCCGCCGGTATCGGAGGCAAGCTTGCGGCCCCTGATCGTCCCGTCCTTGTCGTATGTGGGGACGGCGACTTCCAGATGCACGGCATGGAGGTGATGACCGCCGTCAGCCACGACATCCCGGTGGTATGGCTCATCCTTCAGAACGACACGCTGGCCATGGTGCACGACATCCAGACGATGACCTACAAGGGTCGCTACGTGGCCTCGCAGTTCGTGACCCCTGATTTCACGAAGCTGGCAGCTGCTTTCGGAGCGCTGGGCCTGAGGGCGGAGCGCCCAGGGGAAGTAGCCGAGGCGATCAAGACCGCGATTTCCGCCGACCGGCCGGCGATCGTCAGCGTGCCCATCGACCCACACGAGATGCCGCCGGCCAAGGCGAGGATGATGGCCATGGACCGGTCGCTTGGAAATCCTTCCACCCTACGATCGCTCAGCCCTGGAGGACTCAAGGCCTTGTGGTCGATGCTCAAGGAGCGCTAGAACGTCGCAGGCGATGGGAGGGGAGCTGCGATGGGGAGCATGCGTCCGCGGACGGCTGTCCTGACAGGAGCGAGTTCGCACATGGCGGGGGCGGTGACAGGCACCATCTGAGTGCACCATCCACGTCTTCGAGCACCTCCTCCGCCATGCGGGCGTTGGAGGCGAGCCGTTTACCTATCGGAATGTCCGGCATGCAATGGATCGTAAGGGAAGGATCATCGCGAATCACGTCGCTGGTGCTGGCTGTAGCCCCCGGCTTCCAAGACATGCACGGCGCCGTCCTGTAGGAGGAGGGGCTCAAGATGAAGGCCTACATCGTTCAGAGCCAGAGGAGGGTCGAACCCTTCGGTGATCACCCCCGCGACTGCCTGATCGGGAATCAGCCGCTGGCGCAACACCAGGAAGAGACGCTTCGCGCCCTGGACCTGGAACCGGCTGCAATTCCAGACGCCTCTCAGATTGGCGACACAGGCGAGCACGTCGTCCTTAGGGACACCCATTCTTCACGCGGGAACTGCTACAGGAGTTCCTGTCCAGGTCCCGTGAATTGCGAGTCTCCACGATCTGCTGCCTGAAGCCAGGCTTATCCACCCTCAGCACGATCGTTCCCACCCAGGATGTCCCGGTTCACCCCGATCGAGTTGAATACGGTCTTCACTACCTGCCGACCAGTGGAGCTGCGGGCGAGCCACATCCTGTTGTGCTCCAGGCAGATCAGTTCTCGGAGAGTGTCCGCTTCCCTGATCACATGATGCCTGGCGGGGAATACAGAGTACCTCTGACGGACACGGTTCTCATCCAGATCGACCACTGGACCAACCTCTGGGCTGCCAACATGGCGGTCCTTCTAGCTGACGGAGCGAGGCTGAAGAAGGCCCCGGCCATCAGGCTCCTGTTGGTGGCTCTCCGAGCGCGTTCCGTGAACCAGTGGAAGGTGCTTCGGCAGTTGAATCGGTTTGGCCGAGACTGCGATATCCACCCCACGGCCTACGTTGAGGGCAGCACCGTGGGGGATAACGTGAAGATCGGTGCCGGCGCAATCGTAAGGGAGTCGGTCATCGGCAACGACAGCTACGTAGCAAACAATGCGACGGTGGAGCTATCGATCGTGGGCGCGGGGAGCACCATCTTCAACGGCTGCGTCGTCCAGGGCTCCGTCCTTTATCCCGGTGCCCGCATCAGCTGTCGCTACGTCGGGTTGAACCTATCCGGAAGGAACACGTGCATCAGCGACGGGGTCACCGTCTCAGATTTCCGTTTCGATAGGAAGTGCGTGCAAGTCCTCAAGGACGGGATGCGTGTCGATTCCGGAGTCCTCCTACTGGGCACCTGCCTGGGCCATGACGCCTATTTGGGAGCAGGCTGTATTCTGTCTCCCGGGCGAGCGGTGCCGAATGGTTGGCGCATCATTCCTGAGAGCCGGCGCGTGTTGGAAACGTTTCACAGCGACGGTCAGGTGATAGGTCACCGAGTAGTGAGGTGACCCGGGATCCAGCTGAAGCGCAGAGGGCGGGATCGCCGACTCGCGTGCGAGTACATGTGGGGGGCGAGGAGGAGGCAATGAAGGCCAACGAGTTGCGAGCCAAGTCGATCGTCGTGACCGGGGCATCGAGTGGCATCGGGCGCGCCACGGCAATCGCCTTTGCCAGAAGAGGAGCCAACGTAGTGCTGGCAGCGCGGCGTCAGGAGGCACTCGAGGAGGTGCAGCGAGAGGCGCGGGCGCTGGGCGTCGAGACGCTGGTCGTTCCGACGGACGTCTCGGACAGAACACAGGTCAAGTCTCTCGTCGACGCCTCGCTCAGCCGATTCGGCAAGATCGACGTCTTCGTTGCCAACGCAGGGATGTACCTCCGGTGCCCGGTGCGAGATCTCACGGTCGAGCACGTCGAGCACGTCATGGCTGTGAACTTCTACGGTTGCCTCCATTCACTTGTCGAGGTCCTTCCCCACATGATCGGCCGGAAATCAGGACACATTGTGGTGGTGGCCTCGATAGATGGGAAGAAAGGGATACCGCCGGACGGCGCCTATGTCGCGTCGAAGTTCGCGATCAGTGGTCTCGCCGAGGTGCTCAGACAAGAACTTCACGGTACTGGTCTTCACCTGTCGACGATCTTCCCGGGACGCGTCGATACCCCCATGATCGCGGATGTGCGGGTCCCGTTCATCTCACCGAAGATTCCTCCGGAGAGAGTTGCAGACGCGATAGTGCGGGCGGTGCTCAAGCAGAAGGCCGAAGTGCTTGTCCCACGCCTGGGCTCAAAGACTTTGATCCTGGCGAACGCTCTCTCGCCGGGCATAGCGGATCGGTTAGTGAGGCGCCTGCGCCTGGGGGGATTGGGCGACGGCTGAAGCTGTCCCGCCCCATCTTTCTGTGAGCGATCCCGGCCGTCGGTCTGAATGGTCGTCTATCGGCCCTTGGCCCTGGCAAGGCGACTGCTTGGCGCCAACCTCCAGAGGCGTCTCGCCTGGTGGCTGTGGATGCGGCACTGGGCCACTTGCGCGAATCGGTACGCGTGCAGGAGTGGATCGTGCCGGTAGTCAGGGAACGCTGAGACAGGCGGCCTGCTGCTGCCGACCGCCACCCTCGGTCGGCGATCTCTCCGCCCCCGCGCGTGGTCACTTGATGAGCGGCACCCGCTTGAGCAGCTTGAATGCGACGCTCATGAGCGTCGCATACTGCTGGTGGTTGAGGAACGGCGGCGTGTCGAGGGCCAACAGGCGCTCTACCGCTACGGTCTGGGCCTCGCTGAACTTGATGATGCCCTGACGTCCGTGGCGCCGCCCCATGCCCGACTCCTTGAACCCGCCCATGGGGCCTGCCGAGGCCCAGGCCGCGGCGTAGGCCTCGTTGATGTTCACGGTGCCTGTCTGAACGCGTGTGGCCAGGTCGCGGGCGAAGCGGGTGTCGCGCGTCCAGATGCTGGTGGTGAGGCCGTAACTCGAGTCGTTGGCGCGCTCGAGCATCTCCTGCACTGATTCGCAGCGGTAGATGGCCGCGACGGGGCCGAAGGTCTCGGCGCGGCACAGGTCCATCTCGTCCGTGACTCCGGCCAGCAGCGTCGGCTCGAAGAAGTACGGGCCGAGCTCGGGGCGGGCCTTGCCGCCCGCCAACACCTCGGCCCCCTTGCCGACGGCGTCGGCGACGTGCCCCTCGACCTTCGCGAGGTGGTCGGCGTCGACCAGGGAGCCCATGTCATCGAGGAAGGTCAGGCTCGCGCCCATCTTGACGGCGCGGAGAGACTCCGCAAGCCGCGCCGCGAACACGTCGTACACCGCGGCGTGCACGTAGAGGCGCTCGATGCTGACACAAAGCTGTCCGCTGCTGGAGGTGATGCCGCACACCGTTCCCGGGACGGCTCGCCTGAGGCTGGCGTCGGGCAGCACGAGAAGGGCGTTCTTGCCGCCGAGCTCCATCGAATTGCCCTTGAGGTGCGCGGCGGCCATGGCCGCGACCTTGTGGCCCGTCGCCGTCGACCCTGTGAACATCAGATAGTCGGCGCCGTCCACGAGCGACTCGCCGAGGTCGGCGCCGCGCCCCGAGATCACCTGCAAGAGCCCCCGTGGGAGACCGGCCTCTTCGAGCAGCCCTGCGGCCCACAGTGCCGAGAACGGCGTGAGGGAGTCCGGCTTGACCACGACGCCGTTGCCCGCCATGAGGGCCGGGACGGCGTCGCTCGCCACCAGCGTGAGGGGGTAGTTCCACGGCGTGATGAGACCGATCACGCCGCGGGGGTGATGGTGCTCCCAGGCCTTGGTGAGCACGGGCAGCGCGCCTTGGCGGCGGCGCGGCTTCAGGAAGGCCGCCGCCGTGTGCGCGTAGTAGCGCGCCTGGATGGCGACGTCGAGCACTTCTTCGAAGGCGTGGCGGCGCGCCTTGCCGGACTCGAGCTGGATGATGTCGAGGACCTCGGCGGCGTTGTCGATGACGAGGTCGTGAAAGCGCAGCATCACCGCGGCGCGCTCGGTGAACGAGCGCCGCGCCCACCCCTGCTGCGCTTCGCGCGCTCCTGCGCACGCGGCGGCTACGTCGGCGGGCGTGCCCTGCGGTACGCGCCCCAGCACTTCGCCCGTGAACGGCGCCTCGACGGTGATGGTCTTCGTGGCCGCCGACACGGCGTCTCGAGCCGCGAGGCGCTCGAGCAGCGCCGCGCTCACGCGCGGCGACCACTGCCGCTCAACGGTCTCGGGCGGCTCGGCCTTCTTGGGGCTGCGTGCCATGGTCCCTCCCGTGCCGCGCGCCGCCGGATATGCTCGGCCAGGGCTTCGCCGCGGCCGCGTCGTCCTCGACGTCGCCCCATCTCCAAACCTCCGGGCAGTCTATACCAGGTGCGCGTCGCGGCGGGGGGTATGCACGGTTCCGCGGCGAACAGGGGAGGCGAGGCCGCCAACGCGAGTGTGACCGGCCGCGCCGCGGCCCTGCCGCCCCACCGGACGAGGAGGCACGCTGATGAAGATGCGCACGCTGGCGCTCCTGCTCCTGGCGGCCGCCGGTCTCGCCGCGCTGCCGGCCGCGTGCGGCGTCAAGGTCACCGAGAAGGCGACGCCCGCGACCACGCTTACGCAGACCGCGCGGCCCTCGCCTGCGGCCTCGGCTTCTCCCTCCTCGCCCGGCGCCGCGACGCCTTCGCCCTCGGGCACGCTGAGGCCCACGCCGACGCCGTCGGTGGAGGCCGCCGCCGCGAGGCGCGCGGCCGCGACCGTGGCGGTCAAGGCGATCCTCCCGCAGTTCGACGCGCAGGCCGAAGACATCTTCACGCGCAGCCAGGTGCCCGGCGCCGCCGTCGCGGTCATCGCCGGCGACGGCGCTGTCTATGTGCGCTGCTTCGGCGTCCGCGAGGTGGGCAAGCCCGAGAAGGTCGACAAGGACACCGTGTTCCAGCTCGCCTCCGTCTCGACGAGCTTCACTACGACGATGCTGGCCGCGCTTGTCACCGCGCGCGAGATCGGCTGGGACGACTCTGTGGAGAAGTACTGGCCCGGCTTCGCGCTGTGGGACCCCTGGGTGAGCCGGCACGTCACCTTCCGTGATCTCACGGCTCAGCGCAGCGGGCTGCCCGGGTACGCCGGCGACGAGCTCGAGCAGTTCGGCTACGGCCGCCTGGAGATCCTGCGTCGGCTCCGCTACCTGGAGCCGGTCGCCGGCTTCCGTGCGGCCTACGCCTACCAGAACGCCCTGCCGACCGCCGCCGCCGAGGGCGCGTCGCGGGCGACCGGCGACTCTTGGGCGAAGCTCGTGCGCACACGCGTCTTGGCGCCACTCGGCATGGACGCGACCGTCCTCAGCTACCGGGACTACCTCGACGCACCCGATCGCTCGGGCTCGCACACCCTTGTGAACGGCACCATGCAGGCCGGGACTCCGGCGGACGACGACGTGTTCGCTCCTGCCGGAGGCGTGAGCTCGACCATCGCCGATCTCGTGCCGTACCTACGCATGCAGCTGAACGGGGGCGCGCTCGCCGGCGTGCGCGTGGCGGCAGACAAGGCCTTGGCGGCGACTCACACCGCGACCACGGTGACCGGCGACGACGAAGCCGGCCCCACCGCCTACGCGCTGGGGTGGGAGACCTACGGCTACCTCGGGCGCCGCGTGGTCCAGCACGGCGGTGATCTCGGCGCCGGCGTGAGCACCATGATCAGCATGGTGCCGGCCGACGGCGTGGGCATCGTCGTGCTCACCAACGCGTTCCCGGAGGGTCAGGCGCTCACGACCGCGCTGACGAAGACGCTGCATGACCTCTACATCGAGGGTCAGCCGCAAGAGGACTGGCTGACGGAGCAGCAGCTGCTGCAGGACAAGTTGAAGGGATCGATCCTCGACCCCCATGAGCATCTGCCGCAGCAACCGCCACCCGCTGCGTCGCCGCCGCGCGAGAAGGCCGCCTACGAGGGCGCCTTCGCAAACGACTACTACGGACGCGTGACGGTGAGCCGCGGTCCGGGCTCGGGCCTCAGCGTCCGGCTCGGTCGCGGGGCGACGCTGCGCTACGTGCCGTGGGACGGCGACACCTGGCGCCAGCCCCAGACCGACACGGCGGCCGTCTTCAGC
>Ga0315297_10003356_pt1 | contig 10304 bp, 8 predicted proteins | sample YL17G15_0_MG_FD_203628 | JGI IMG/M metagenome (GOLD analysis project Ga0315297, IMG submission 203628) | Sediment microbial communities from Yellowstone Lake, YNP, Wyoming, USA - YL17G15_0 | ecosystem: Environmental > Aquatic > Freshwater > Lake > Sediment | place: USA: Wyoming | collected...
AGCCGCCTCCAGCGTGAGGCGCACGCCGACGGGCTTGATGTAATCCATGAAAATGTCGCGCATCCCGATCCATGCGTGGTACAGGAGCGCGACCATGAACACGAACGTCGCGAGCTTGAATGCGCCGTTGGCGAACAGCAGCCTCCACAACGGATAATCGATTCCGCCGTTCCACAGCGCGATGCCGAGGACGAGCAGGGTGTAGACCGCCATGACGACGGCCGTAAGCCGCTGGACCAGCCAATCCATCAGCCCGTAGTGCGCGCCGACCGCATCCCGCCGCGTCACCATAGCCGAACCCCGACGATCAGCGTGAGGGCAAGGCTCACGGCGAGGACCACGACGCTCGACCGGCGCGCCGGCGCGAGCTCGATCCCTTTCAGCAGGTCGAGCAGCAGATAGCGGATGCCCGCGCAAAAGTGGTGCAGGTAGGCCCACACGAACCCGACAAGAACGAGCTTCGCGAGCGGGTGCGCGAAAGCCGCCTTCAGTTGCGCGCAGGAATCCGGCGAGGCGAGGCTGCAGCCGACCCCCGCCAGGAGCAACGGGATGCCGGCGAGGAACAGCAGCGCGCCGGATACACGATGCAGGATCGACACGATGCCCGGCAGCGGAAGCCGTATCCGTGGCAGGTCGAGATAGACCGGGCGGCGCTTCACGACGGGTCGCTCAAGGAGCCGCATGGACGGAATCGACGTCGGGATTGTGCATAGCAACAGCGAATTATAACGCGACGCACACGCGTTGGGCCAATCGGGCGCGAGACTGGCGCACTGGCCGATCGGGGGGCCGGTGACTCCTCATGCTATCCGAGTTCGTTCACATAGTGATGCTGTTTCGTCGTGCAAAGTCCGCGGCGCCATTCGACGGGACGGTCGCCGTAGGTCAGCGTCACGCGATCGACGGAAAGCAGCGGATCGCCGGGCCGCATCCTGAGCAGGCGCGCGCTCGCGGCGTCGGCGGGTATCACGCGGAGCTTCTCCTGCGCTTTCAGCATCCGCACGCCGAACTGGGTTTCGAAAAAACTGTACATCGACCCGTGATACGCATCGGCCTTGGCCTTGGTCAGCCCCTTGAACAGAGCACCGGACAGCGTGATCTCGTCGAGGACGACCGGTTCGCCGGAGAATTCGAGCACGCGGCGAAGCAGGATGACCGGATCGCCGGCGTTCAAGTCGAGAAGCCGTCCGGCCTCGGCCGACGCCTTGCCGCGGCGTACATCGAGAAGCCGGCTCACCGGATACTCGTCGAGGCCGTCGTTGCGCCGGATGCGCAGGAACCGGAACATCGACACCTTTTCCTCGGTGTGCGAGGCCACGAACGTGCCCTTCCCTTGCCTGCGGACGACGAGATTGTCCGCGGCGAGGGCATCGATCGCCTTGCGGACGGTCCCCTGCGACACGCCGTAGCGGAGCGCGAGGACCGTTTCGCTGGGGATCGCTTCCGCAGGGCGCCATTCGCCGGCCTCGAGGCTTTTCTCGAGGAGTGCCTTGATTTGCCCGTAGAGAGGCTGGAACGATGGCCTGCTGGTCGACATGGCATTGACTCGGCTAGGACAGATGCGCCCATCGGAGCGCCGGAGGACCGGCGCGTCGGACCGGTCGGGGGCGACCGGCGCGTCAAACCGGTCGGGGGCGACCGGCGCGCCTCATCCCGAGCCCATTATCGAACGCGAGCGCCTGGTTGTCTATCTCTTATCATGTATCATTCATAAGACATAAGAGTAGATTGACGCGCGGCGGCGGGGGGCCTAGAATCGCGCCAGTCACGCAGCGCACGGAGCGTACCCGGAGCGCCGCGGCGGTCTGTCGGGACGGCCCGATTTGCGCAGTGCAACAATGGCCGCCCTGCCTGCGCCGCGCACGACCAGGACCCGTTCGCTGTCGCACCCGCGGCAAGAAGCAACCTGTTGCCCGCCCCCTGTCCGAGGAGCCTTCCATGAAAAAACCCGTCCGTGTTGCCATCACCGGCGCCGCCGGTCAGATCGGCTATGCGCTCCTGTTTCGCGTCGCTTCGGGCGAGATGCTCGGCAAGGATCAGCCGGTCGTCCTGCAACTACTCGAGTTGCCGATCGACAAGGCGCAGTCCGCCTTGAAGGGCGTGATGATGGAAATGGAAGATTGCGCGTTTCCGCTGCTGGCCGGCATGATCGGCACCGCGGACCCGAAGGTCGCGTTCAAGGACGCCGAATTTGCGATGCTGGTCGGCGCGAAACCCCGCGGTCCCGGCATGGAGCGCAAGGACCTGCTGATGGAGAACGCGAAGATCTTTATCGAGCAGGGCAAGGCGCTCGACGCCGTCGCCGCGCGCGACATCCGGGTGCTGGTCGTGGGCAACCCGGCCAACACCAACGCGTATATCGCAATGAAGTCCGCGCCGTCGCTGCCGAAGAAAAATTTCACGGCGATGTTGCGTCTGGACCATAACCGCGCGCTGTCGCAGCTCGCGGCAAAGATCGGCAAGCCCGTGAGCGCGATCGAAAAACTCTGCGTCTGGGGCAATCACTCGCCGACGATGTACGCCGATTACCGCTTCGCGACCGTCGAAGGAAACTCCGTCAAGGCGATGATCGACGACGAGAACTGGAATCGCGACGTGTTTCTGCCCACCGTCGGCAAGCGGGGCGCCGCGATCATCGCGGCACGCGGTCTTTCCTCCGCCGCATCGGCGGCCAACGCGGCAACCGGCCACATCCGCGACTGGACCCTCGGCAGCCAGGGCAAGTGGGTGACGATGGGCGTCGCGTCCGACGGCAGCTACGGCATCCCGCAGGACGTGATGTACGGTGTCCCGGTGACGACCGCGGGCGGCGAGTACGCTCGCGTCACCGGCCTCCAGATCGACGCGTTTTCGCGCGAGAGAATGGACGCGACGCTGCAGGAGCTCGAAGAAGAGCGCGCCGGCGTGGCGGCCCTTCTCGGTTAGACGCGCCGGCGGGCGCAAGACAAGGCGAAAACTTTTTTCGAGGTAATTGTTCATGACTCCATCGTCCGCGGGAGCACGATTCCGCGCCGCCCTCGCCGCCGAAACGCCGCTGCAGATTCCCGGCGCGATCTGCGCGTACCACGCAATCCTGGCCGAACGCTCCGGATTCAAGGCGCTCTACCTCTCCGGGGGCGGCGTCGCCGCGGGATCCCTCGGCCTGCCGGACCTCGGCATCAGCAACCTGGACGATGTCCTTGTCGACGTTCGCCGGATCACCGACGCCTCCACGCTGCCGCTGCTCGTCGACGTCGACACGGGCTTCGGGTCGTCGGCGTTCAACATCGCGCGCACCGTCAAGTCGCTGATCAAGTTCGGTGCGGGCGCGATGCACATCGAGGACCAGGTCGGCGCCAAGCGCTGCGGCCACCGGCCGAACAAGGAGCTCGTGTCGCAGTCCGAGATGGTCGACCGGATCAAGGCAGCGGTCGACGCGAGGACCGACGAGGGCTTCGTGATCATGGCGCGCACCGACGCGCTCGCCGTCCTGGGGCTCGATGCGGCGATCGAGCGGGCCCGTGCCTGCGTCGAGGCCGGGGCCGACATGATTTTCCCCGAGGCCATCACCGAACTCGGGATGTACACGCGGTTCGCCGCCGCCGTCAAAGTGCCGATCCTCGCCAACATCACCGAATTCGGGGCAACGCCGCTCTATACGCTCGACGAACTGCGCGGTGCCGGCGTCGCGCTCGCGCTCTATCCGCTCTCCGCATTTCGCGCGATGAACGAAGCCGCGTTGACGGTGTACCGTGCGCTGCGTCGCGACGGAACGCAGAAGGCGGTCGTTGACACGATGCAGACGCGGGCCGATCTCTACGACCATCTTGGCTACCACGCGTACGAGACCAAGCTCGACGCGCTGTTTTCCAAAGGCAGAACGTGAACGAATCCAGGAGGACGCCATGAACGAAACTCCCGCCGCGCAAAAGCCGAAAAAATCGGTCGCGCTTTCCGGCGTCACCGCCGGCAACACGGCGCTGTGCACAGTCGGCCGCACCGGCAACGATCTCGCCTACCGCGGCTACGACATCCTGGACATCGCCGACGCCTGTGAATTCGAGGAGATCGCGCACCTGCTCGTCCACGGCAAGCTGCCGACGGCCCCCGAACTCGCCGGCTACAAGACCCGGCTCAAGGCGCTGCGCGGATTGCCCGAGCCGGTGAAGGAAATCCTCGAGCGAATTCCCGCTGCCGCGCACCCGATGGACGTGATGCGCACGGCCGTATCGGCGCTCGGCACGGTGCTGCCGGAGAAGGAGGATCACAGCACGTCCGGCGCGCGCGACATCGCCGACCGGCTGATGGCCTCGCTCGGCTCGATGCTGTTGTACTGGTATCACTGGAGCCACAACGGCAAGCGCATCGACGTCGAGACCGACGACGACTCGATCGGCGGCCACTTCCTCCATCTGCTGCACGGCCGCGCTCCCAAGCCGCTCTGGGTGAAGGCGATGCACACGTCGCTGATTCTCTACGCCGAGCACGAATTCAATGCATCGACGTTCGCCGGCCGCGTGATCGCCGGCACCGGAGCCGACTTCCACTCGTGCATCGTCGGCGCGATCGGCGCTCTGCGCGGACCCAAGCACGGCGGCGCCAACGAGGTCTCATTCGACACGCAGAAGCGCTACGACTCGCCCGACGAGGCCGAAGCCGACGTGCGCCGGCGCGTGGAGATGAAGGAGGTCATCATCGGCTTCGGCCATCCGGTGTACACGATCGCGGACCCGCGCAACAAGGTGATCAAGGAGGTGGCGCGAACGCTTTCGCAGGACGCCGGGAGCCTGAAGATGTACGCCATCGCCGAGCGGCTCGAGACGGTCATGTGGGACGCGAAGCACATGTTCGCGAACCTCGACTGGTACTCGGCGATCTCGTATCACATGATGGGCGTCCCGACCGCGATGTTCACGCCGCTGTTCGTGATCTCGCGGACGTCGGGCTGGTCCGCGCATGTCATCGAACAGCGGATCGACGGCAAGATCATCCGGCCCTCCGCCAACTACATCGGGCCGGACGACCAGAAGTTCGTGCCGATCGATCAACGCAGGTAAATCGTACGCCGAGCCCGCCTGGAACCATGTCCGCCCACATCAGCAATGTCCGCCCGAAGCCCGACGGCGTACTCGTCGACATCGCCGACTACGTCACCCGGTACAAGATCACCAGCAAGGAGGCCTTCGATACCGCGCGCCATTGCCTGATCGACACCCTGGGCTGCGGCTTCGAGGCGCTCTCTTATCCGGCGTGCACCAAGCTCCTGGGGCCGATCGTCCCGGGAACCGTCGTGCCGAATGGCGCAAAGGTGCCGGGCACGCCATACCAGCTCGATCCGGTGCAGGCCGCGTTCGACATCGGCACGATGATCCGGTGGCTCGATTTCAACGACACCTGGCTTGCCGCCGAGTGGGGCCATCCGTCGGACAACCTGGGCGGCATCCTCGCCACCGCCGACTGGCTTTCCCGAACGGCCGTCGCGGCAGGCAAACCACCGCTCGTGATGAAGGACGTTCTGGTCGCCATGATCAAGGCGCACGAAATCCAGGGCGTGCTCGCGCTCGAGAACAGCTTCAACCGCGTCGGCCTCGACCACGTGGTGCTGGTCAAGGTGGCTTCGACTGCGGTTGTCGCGAACATGCTCGGACTTGCGCACGACGAGGTGATCAATGCCGTGTCGCTCGCCTGGGTGGATGGCCAGAGCCTGCGCACGTATCGCCACACGCCGAACACGGGCTCGCGCAAGAGCTGGGCCGCCGGCGACGCCACGTCCCGGGCGGTTCGTCTCGCGCTGATCGCGAAGTCCGGTGAGATGGGATATCCGTCGGTGTTGACCGCGAAGACCTGGGGTTTCTACGACGTGCTGTTCAAGGGCAACGCGTTCAAGCTGTCGCGACCCTACGGCAGCTACGTGATGGAGAACGTGCTGTTCAAGATCAGCTTCCCCGCGGAGTTCCACGCGCAGACCGCCGTCGAGTGCGCGATGGCGCTCCATCCAAAGGTCAGGGACCGGATCGACGACATCCGCAGGATCACGATCCGCACGCACGAGTCGGCGGTACGGATCATCGACAAGCAAGGGCCGCTCGGGAACCCGGCCGATCGCGACCACTGCATCCAGTACATGGTCGCCGTCCCCCTGATCCATGGCCGCCTGACCGCCGCCGACTACGAAGACGATGTCGCGTCCGATCCGCGCATCGACAAGCTCCGCGAAAAGATGGCGTGCGTGGAGGACAAGCGGTTCTCGAAGGACTACCTCGATCCGGCCAGGCGATCGATCGCCAACGCGATCACGATCGAGTTCAACGACGGCAGCAAGATGCGCGAGGTCGTCGTCGAGTACCCGATCGGCCACCGCCGCCGGCGCCGGGAGGGCATCCCGGTGCTCGTGGAGAAGTTCCGGACCAACCTCGCGCGCCGCTTTCCGGCAAAGCAGCAGAAGGCGATCCTCGACGTCGCGCTCGATGCGAAGAAGCTCGAGGCGATGCCGGTGCACGAGTTTGTCGATATGATGGTCGTTTGACGATCGCGGCGCGGCCACGGAGTCCACGATGAAAACCGCACTCGCCTTTGCCCTGTTCGCCGTCGCCGCCGTCGCCGGCGCGCAGGACTTTCCGAAACTCAAGGCCGGATTGTGGGAAGTGACCATGGCGACCGCGCGAAGCGACGCCCAGCCGCCGCGGCTGACGACGATGTGCCTCGACGATTCGGTGCAGCAGGAGATGTACAAGATGTCGACGGGCATGATGTCGGGCATGTGCAGCAAGCACGACATCAAGGTCACCGCCGGCAAGGTGACCACCCATGCCAACTGCGACCTCGGTGTCACCAGGATGCAGTCACAGTCGGTGATGACGCTCACCGGAAACAGCGCCTACCACACCGAGGCCCACGCGACGTTCGATCCGCCGATGAACGGCATGAAGGAATCGAACACGGTCATCGACGGCAAGCACGTCGGCGCGTGCAAGTCCGGCCAGCAGCCCGGTGACATGACACTGCCTGGCGGGAACACGATCAACATCCGCCAGATGATGGGGCGCAAGAATTAGGGCCCGTTCACGCGAAGTCTGCAAGCGCGAGCGGGCCATGAGAAGCGCTACGCCACACCACGAACGATGAGAGCCGACATGCCGCACAACCTGCACAACACCCTCCAGGAATTCACGCTCGCCTCCGGCGCCACCGGCAAGTTCTACTCGCTGCCGGCGCTCGAAAAGGCCGGCGTCGGCCGCGTCTCGCGGCTGCCGTTGTCGATTCGCATCGTGCTGGAAAGCGTGCTCCGCAACTGCGACGGCAAGAAGGTCGCCGCCCTGCACGTGAACCAGCTTGCCAACTGGAAGCCGACGGGCGCCCGCTCGGACGAAATTCCGTTCGTCGTCGCCCGCGTCGTGCTGCAGGATTTCACCGGCGTGCCGCTGCTCGCCGACCTCGCCGCGATGCGCAACGTCGCCGCCGACATGGGAAAGAATCCCAAGGCCATCGAGCCGCTCGTCCCGGTCGATCTCGTCGTCGATCATTCGGTGATGATCGACTACTACCGCCGCCCCGACGCGCTCGACCTCAACATGAAGCTCGAGTTCGAACGCAACGCCGAGCGCTACGAGTTCATGAAGTGGGGGATGCAGGCGTTCGCCACGTTCAAGGTCGTGCCGCCCGGCATCGGCATCGTCCACCAGGTGAATCTCGAATACCTGGCGCGCGGCGTGCACAACAAAGGCGGCGTCTACTATCCCGACACGCTCGTCGGCACCGACAGTCACACGACGATGATCAACGGCATCGGCGTCGTCGCGTGGGGCGTGGGCGGCATCGAGGCGGAAGCCGGGATGCTGGGCCAGCCCGTCTATTTCCTCACCCCCGATGTCGTCGGCGTCGAACTCACCGGCAAGCTCAACGAGGGCATCACCGCCACCGATCTCGTGCTGACCGTCACCGAAATGCTGCGCCGGGAGAAGGTCGTCGGCAAGTTCGTCGAGTTTTTCGGCGCCGGCACCGCGTCGCTCGCCGTGCCGGACCGCGCGACCATCGCGAACATGGCGCCCGAATACGGCGCCACGATGGGTTTCTTCCCCGTCGACGATGCGACCATCGACTACCTGACGGCCACGGGCCGCACGGCGGCGGAGATCGACGCGTTCGCCTCGTACTTCAAGGCGCAGGGCCTCTACGGCGTCCCCAAAGCCGGCGAGATCGACTACACGAAGGTCGTGAAGCTCGACCTTTCCTCGATCAAGGCCTCGCTCGCCGGGCCGAAGCGCCCGCAGGACCGCATCGAAATGGGCAGTCTCAAATCCACGTTCACGCAGCTTTTCAGCAGACCCGTCGCCGAAAACGGCTTCGCGCAACCCGCCGAAAAGCTGGCCCGCCGGCATTCGACGGCACCGGCCGAGACCGGCGCCGCGGGCAAGCCCATCGATCTCGGCAACGGCGACGTGCTGATCGCGGCGATCACGTCATGCACGAACACCTCTAACCCCGGCGTGCTGCTTGCCGCCGGACTGCTCGCGAAAAAAGCGGTCGAGAAGGGTCTCACGGTCAAGCCGCATATCAAGACCTCGCTCGCTCCCGGCTCGCGCGTGGTCACCGACTACCTGACGAAGGCCGGCCTGCTGCCGTATCTGGAGAAGCTCGGGTTCGGCGTCACCGCGTACGGTTGCACGACCTGCATCGGCAACGCCGGCGATCTCACGCCTGAATTCAACGAAACGATCACGGGCAACGATCTCGTGTGCGCGGCAGTGCTTTCCGGCAACCGTAACTTCGAGGCGCGGATTCACCCGAACCTCAAGGCGAACTTCCTCGCGTCGCCGCCGCTCGTCGTCGCCTATGCCATCGCCGGCACCGTGCTGAAGGACCTCACGACCGAGCCGGTCGGCATCGGCCGTGACGGCCCGGTGTATCTGAAGGACCTCTGGCCGACCTCGCACGAGATCGCGGCGGTGATGAGCTTCGCCAAAGACCCGGCGATCTACCGCGCGCTCTACGGCGACGTCGGCAACGCCAATCCGCTGTGGGGCACCATCGCCGGCGCGAAGGGACAGGTCTACAACTGGCCTGCGTCGACATACATCGCGAAGCCGCCATTCTTCGACGCCTTCAAGATGACGACGACGCGGACCGGCGATGTCCGGGGCGCGCGCGCGCTCGGCATCTTCGGCGATTCGGTGACGACCGACCACATCAGCCCCGCCGGCTCGATCAAGCCGACCTCCCCTGCCGGTGTCTATCTGCTCGAACACGGCGTGCCCGTCGTCGACTTCAACAGCTACGGTTCCCGCCGCGGCAACCACGAAGTGATGCTGCGCGGTACATTCGCGAACGTCAGGATCAAGAACATGATGCTGCCGCCCAAGGCCGACGGCACGCGCGAGGAAGGCGGCGTCACGCTGTTCCAGCCGTCCGGCGAGAAGCTCCCGATCTACGACGCTGCGATGCGCTACGTCGCGCAGGGTGCGCCGACCGTCGTATTCGGCGGCGACGAGTACGGCACCGGTTCGTCGCGCGATTGGGCGGCGAAGGGCACGCAGCTCCTCGGCGTCAAGGCCGTGGTGGCGAAGAGCTTCGAGCGCATCCACCGATCGAATCTCGTCGGCATGGGCGTGCTCCCGTGCCAGTTCAAGGGCAGCGACACGTGGGCCGCGCTCGGCATCAAGGGCGACGAGACGTTCGACATCACGGGAACCGAGGCGGGGATCAAGCCGCAAATGGACGTGACGCTGACGATCCACCGCAAGGACGGCTCGACCAAGAGCGTTCCGGTGTTGCTGCGGATCGACACGCCGATCGAGGTCGACTACTACGTCAATGGCGGGATTCTGCCGTTCGTTCTCCGCGAGCTGATGGCAAGCGCCGCGTAGGACGACGCCTTTGCCCGCAGGGAGACGGGCCGTCTGGCACCGCTTCGGCGTGGTCCCTCCCGGCGTCGGTCGGTCCCGACAGCGGTGATTTGCGGAAATAGCCGGCCTTTCCATTTCGCGCTATTATTATGGGTTGATGGTTGCCCCGGAGTGTTTGGAGACAGCCGTCGAACCGCAATCCCCCGCCACGGATACAGGAGATGTTCATGAAATCCCGTTTGCTCATCGCATTGACCGCGCTTGCCGTCGCCACGACGATGGCCGCCTGCGGACAGGACTCGAGCAAGGCCGCCGCCGAAGCGAAGAAGGCCGCGACCGAAGCCGCCGACAAGGCGAAGGAATCCGCCATGAAGGCCGCCGAAGCCGCGAAGGACGCCGCGAACAAGGCCGCTGACGCGACCAAGGACGCCGCAGCCAAGGCCGCTGACGCGACCAAGGACGCCGCAGCCAAGGCCGTCGACG
>Ga0315297_10003358_pt1 | contig 10303 bp, 9 predicted proteins | sample YL17G15_0_MG_FD_203628 | JGI IMG/M metagenome (GOLD analysis project Ga0315297, IMG submission 203628) | Sediment microbial communities from Yellowstone Lake, YNP, Wyoming, USA - YL17G15_0 | ecosystem: Environmental > Aquatic > Freshwater > Lake > Sediment | place: USA: Wyoming | collected...
TCGAGCCGGTGCTGATCGAGGGCAAGGCGATCCAGCTGCACCCGCTGGTCTGCACGGCATTCAACGCCGACTTTGACGGCGACCAGATGGCGGTGCACATACCGCTGTCGCTGGAAGCCCAGCTCGAAGCGCGGGCGCTGATGCTGTCGTCGAACAACATCCTGTCACCGGCCAATGGCGACCCGATCATCGTGCCGTCGCAGGACGTCGTGCTCGGTCTCTATTACATGACCCGTGAGCGCGCCGGTGCGCGTGGCGAGGGCATGACATTCAGCGATGTCCGCGAGGTGCACCGCGCGCACGAGACCCGCTGCGCGGAGTTGCATGCCTGGATCAAGGTGCGGATCGTCGAGCACGTCAAGAATGCGGATGGCGAACTGGTGGAGAAGCGCAGGCTGGTGCGGACGACGATCGGCCGCGCACTGCTCTCCGAACTGCTGCCGAAAGGACTGCCGTTCGAACTGGTCAACCAGGACATGACCAAGAAGCGCGTCTCGGCGGTGATCAACTCCTGCTACCGGGCGCTCGGTCTCAAGGAGACTGTGATCTTCGCCGACCGCCTGATGTACACCGGCTTCACGTATGCGACCCGCGGGGCCGTGTCGATCGGCGTGGACGACATGATGGTCCCGCCGCAGAAGGCCAAGATCCTCGGCGGGGCGGAGCGCGAGGTCAAGGAGATCCAGGACCAGTACGAGTCCGGTCTCGTGACCAATGGCGAACGCTATAACAAGGTCGTCGACATCTGGTCGCGCACCAACGACCAGATTGGCAAGGCGATGATGGACCAGCTGCGCTTCGAGGAAGGAACCGACCTGAAGGGCAAGAAGGTGCAGCAGGGCTCGTTCAACTCGATCTTCATGATGGCCGATTCCGGCGCGCGCGGATCGGCAGCCCAGATTCGCCAGCTGGCCGGTATGCGCGGCCTGATGGCGAAGCCGGACGGCTCGATCATCGAGACGCCGATCACGGCGAATTTCCGTGAAGGCCTGAACGTATTGCAATACTTCATCTCAACCCACGGCGCCCGCAAGGGCCTCGCGGACACCGCGTTGAAGACCGCGAACTCGGGATACCTGACCCGGCGCCTGGTCGACGTCGCACAGGACCTGGTTGTCACGCAGCACGACTGCGGGACAACAAAGGGCCTGGAAGTGACGCCGATCGTCGAGGGCGGCGACGTCGTCGAGGGCCTGGGCGAGCGCGTGCTCGGCCGCGTGACTGCGATCGACGTGCCGCTGCCGGGCACCGATGACGTGCTGGCACCGGCAGCGACATTGCTCGACGAACAATGGGTGCAGCAGCTTGAGAATCACGGCGTCGACTCACTGAAGGTGCGTTCGCCGATCACCTGCGAGGTGCGCTATGGCGTCTGCGCGATGTGCTACGGGCGCGACCTCGCGCGCGGCAAGCTGATCAGTATCGGCGAGGCGGTCGGCGTCATCGCCGCGCAGTCCATCGGCGAACCCGGCACGCAGCTGACGATGCGGACCTTCCACATCGGCGGCGCGGCGTCACGGGCCGCGGCGATCTCGCTGGTCGAGATCAAGGGCAAGGGCACGCTGCGGTTCCACAATGTCAAATCGGTGCGCCACCAGAAAGGCCATCTCGTCACGACCTCGCGTTCCGGCGAGATCGGGGTGATCGACGAATTCGGCCGCGAGCGTGAGCGTTACAAGATCCCCTACGGCGCCATGATCGTCGCCAATGAGGGCGGTTCGGTGTCGCCGGGCCAGATCGTCGCGAACTGGGATCCGCATACCCACCCGGTCGTCACCGAGGTCGCCGGCTTCATCAAGTTCATCGACTTCGTGGATGGCGTGACGGTGCAGTCACAGGTCGACGAGGTCACGGGCCTGACGAGCGTTGAAGTGCTCGATCCGAAGCAGCGCGGCGCTGCCGGCAAGGACCTGCGGCCGGTGATCAAGCTGGTCAACGCGAAAGGCAAGGAAGTCACATTTGCGAACACCGACATTCCGGCGGTCTACACATTGCCGCCGGGCGCGCTGATCTCGCTCGAGGACGGCGCCAAAGTGTCGGTCGGCGACGTCATCGCGCGCATTCCGCAGGCGTCGTCGAAGACACGCGACATCACGGGCGGCCTGCCGCGCGTCGCGGATCTGTTCGAGGCGCGCAAGCCGAAGGAACCGGCAATCCTCGCCGAGGTGACCGGCACGGTCAGCTTCGGCCGCGAGACCAAGGGCAAGCGGCGCCTGGTGATCACTGGCGAGAGCAACGAACGCTATGAGGAGTTGATCCCGAAGTGGCGGCAGCTCAATGTGTTCGAGGGCGAGCACGTGGAGCGCGGGGAAGTCATCGCCGACGGCGAGCCGAATCCGCACGACATCCTGAGGCTGCAGGGCGTTGCGGCACTCGCCAATTACCTGACGCGCGAGATCCAGGACGTCTATCGGCTGCAGGGCGTCAAGATCAACGACAAGCACATCGAGGTGATCGTCCGGCAGATGTTGCGCAAGGTCGAGATCAAGGAAACCGGCGACACGACACTGCTCCGTGGCGAGCAGCTGGAACGCGCGCGGCTGCTCGAACTGAACGACCGCATCGGCCGCGAGGGCAAGCAGCAGGCCGGCTATGAACCAATGCTGCTCGGCATCACGAAGGCCTCGCTGCAGACCGATTCGTTCATCTCGGCGGCATCATTCCAGGAGACCACGCGCGTGCTGACCGATGCGGCTGTCCGCGGCATCAAGGACGACCTGCGCGGCCTGAAGGAGAATGTCATCGTCGGCCGGCTGATCCCGGCCGGCACCGGCTTCTCATTCCATGCCCAGCGGCGAAAGGGGCGTGGCGAGGAGCACCGGGGCTTCCTGGACTCCAGCGCCGAGCCGGTCGCCGAGGAGGCCGTTCCGGAGGCTGCGGCCGAGTAATCTGCCCGCCGGGGAGCACCCGGCAGGCCCAGGAAGACCGGTTACCGGCCTGTGGCGTGGCGCCAACGGCCGGGTGCCGGTTTCCTTGACAGGCCGGGGGTCGGTTCCTAAAATCGCGGACCTTTCCGGCCCGCCCCCAATGCACGGGAACCGGCCGACTTGCTCAGGTTTATCCGGGCCGCCACTGGGCGGCCCGGTGTTTCATGCGTCCGGCAATCCCGCCGGCGCCAAGGACGATGGGACGCTGAATGGCAACGACAAACCAGTTGATCCGCGGCGGCCGCGTGGCGGCGACTTACAAGTCGAAAGTCCCCGCGCTGCAGCGTTCACCGCAGCGCCGCGGTGTCTGCACGCGCGTCTACACCACGACGCCGAAGAAGCCGAACTCGGCATTGCGCAAGGTCTGCCGCGTGCGGCTGACCAATGGCTACGAGGTCACGAGCTACATCGGCGGCGAGGGTCATAACCTGCAGGAACACTCGGTCGTTCTGATCCGCGGTGGCCGCGTCAAGGACCTGCCGGGCGTGCGCTACCACACGGTGCGCGGCACGCTCGACTGCGCCGGCGTTGGCGACCGCAAGCAGGGCCGCTCGAAGTACGGCGCCAAGCGCCCCAAGAAATAAGGCACAGGGGAAGATTCAATGTCCCGTCGCACATCTGCACCGACCCGCGTCGTGCTCCCGGACCCGAAGTTCGGCAGCCAGATGCTGGCCAAATTCATGAACATGGTCATGGAAGCCGGCAAGAAATCGGCCGCCGAAAAGATCATGTACGGCGCGATCGACCGCATCTCCGAGAAAACCGGCCGCGAAGGCGAGGCCGCGCTCGAGCTCTTGTCCACTGCGCTTGAAAATGTGAAGCCCGCGGTCGAGGTGAAATCACGCCGCGTGGGTGGCGCGACTTACCAGGTGCCGGTCGAGGTGCGCCCGACACGCCGCCAGACACTCGCGATGCGCTGGCTGATCGAAGCCGCGCGCGCACGCAGCGAGAAGTCGATGGCACACCGTCTCGCGCATGAACTGATGGACGCCGCGGAGAATCGCGGCACGGCCGTGCGCAAGCGCGAGGATACGCACCGGATGGCGGACGCCAACAAGGCGTTCGCGCATTACCGCTGGTAATTGAGACCTTTATGCCCCGGCACACCCCGATCGAGTACTACCGGAACATCGGCATTTCCGCGCACATCGACGCCGGAAAGACGACGACAACCGAGCGCGTGCTGTTCTACACAGGCGTGTCGCACAAGATCGGTGAAGTGCACGACGGCGCGGCCGTCATGGACTACATGGAGCAGGAACAGGAACGCGGCATCACGATAACCGCCGCCGCGACGACTTGCTTCTGGAAGGGGATGGACAACCACTTCCCCGAGCACCGCATCAATATCATCGACACACCCGGCCACGTGGACTTCACGATCGAGGTCGAGCGCAGCTTGCGCGTGCTGGATAGCGCAGTGGCGGTCTATTGCGCCGTGTCCGGCGTGCAGCCCCAGTCCGAGACGGTCTGGCGGCAGATGAACAAGTACCGCGTGCCGCGTGTCGCATTCGTCAACAAGATGGACCGCGCGGGCGCCGACTTCCTGCGTTGCGTCGACCAGATCCGTACGCGGCTGAAAGGCAATCCGGTCATCGTGCAGCTGCCAATCGGCGCCGAGGAGACATTCTCCGGCATCGTCGATCTGGTGCGCATGAAGGCGATCTGGTGGGACGATGAGACCCAGGGCATGCGCTTCGAGTACCGGGAGATCCCCGAAGACATGAAGGCGCAATGCGACGAATACCGCCTGAAGCTGACCGAGGCTGCGGCCGAGGGCAACGAGGAACTGCTGCACAAGTACCTTGATGGGGCGCCGCTCACCGTCGAGGAGATCAAGCGCGGCTTGCGCGCGCGTGCAATCCGTAACGAGATCTGCATCGTCACCTGCGGCTCCGCATTCAAGAACAAAGGTGTGCAAGCGGTGCTCGATGCGGTCATCGAGTACATGCCGTCGCCGGCCGAAGTGGCGGACGTGCGCGGCCAGACCGAGGATGGCGAGGAAATCACGCGCGCGCCCACGGACGAGGCGCCATTCTCCGCGCTCGCATTCAAGATCCTGAATGACCCGTTTGTCGGCAACCTGACATTCTTCCGTGTCTATTCCGGCACGCTGAATTCTGGCGACCAGCTGTACGTGCCGAATCGCTCGCGCAAGGAGCGCATCGGCCGCCTGCTGCAGATGCACGCGAGCGATCGCGTGGAGATCAAGGTGGTCCACGCCGGCGACATTGCTGCGGCCGTGGGCCTCAAGGACGTTACGACGGGCGACACGCTGTCCGATCCTGACGAGGTGATCGTCCTCGAGAAGATGGAATTCCCGGAGCCCGTGATCTCGGTCGCGGTCGAGCCGAAGACCAAGGCCGACCAGGAGAAGATGGGAGTCGCGCTGCAGCGTCTCGCCAAGGAAGACCCCTCATTCCGCGTTTCCACCGACCAGGAATCCGGGCAGACGATCATCTCGGGCATGGGCGAGCTGCACCTCGAGATCATCGTCGACCGCATGAAGCGAGAGTTCAAGGTTGAGGCCGGCGTCGGCAAGCCCCAGGTAGCCTATCGCGAGACGATCCGCAAGATCGTCGAGCAGGAAGGCAAGTTCGTGCGCCAGACCGGCGGCCGCGGCCAGTACGGCCACGTGTGGCTGCGTCTCGAGCCGCTGCCGGAAGGCAAGGGCTATGAATTCGTCAATGAGATCGTCGGCGGCACCGTGCCGCGCGAATACATTCCGGCCGTCGACAAGGGCGTCAAGGAAGCGCTGCTGTCCGGCGTCATCGCCGGATTCCCGATCGTCGACGTGCGCGTCGCGATCACCGACGGCTCGTATCATGATGTCGACTCGAACGAAATGGCCTTCAAGATCGCCGGTAGCATGGCCTTCAAGGAAGGCTTCGCAAAGGCGAAGCCGGTGCTGCTCGAGCCGATCATGAATGTCGAGGTCGTGACGCCGGAGGAATACTCGGGCGACGTGATCGGCGACCTGAATCGCCGCCGCGGGCAGATCACGGGCATGGACGAGTCGCCGTCCGGTAAGGTCGTGACGGCCGAAGTGCCGCTGGCCGAGATGTTCGGCTACGCGACCACGGTGCGCTCGATGAGCCAGGGCCGCGCGACATTCACGATGGAATTCAAGAAGTACGTCGAGGTGCCGAACAACGTCGCCGAGGCGGTCATGAAGAAGGCATCCTGAGGGAACTACGCCATGGCTAAGGAAAAATTTGTTCGATCGAAGCCGCATGTAAATGTTGGGACGATTGGTCATGTGGACCATGGGAAGACGACGTTAACGGCGGCGTTGACGAAGGTGATGGCGGAGAAGCATGGCGGTGAGTTCACGGCCTACGACCAGATTGACAAGGCGCCGGAAGAGAAGGCGCGCGGGATCACGATTGCGACCGCGCACGTGGAGTATCAGTCGGCGCTGCGGCACTACGCGCACGTGGACTGCCCGGGGCATGCCGACTATGTGAAGAACATGATCACTGGTGCGGCGCAGATGGACGGTGCGATTCTGGTGGTATCGGCGGCGGACGGTCCGATGCCGCAGACCCGCGAGCACATTCTGCTGGCGCGCCAGGTGGGCGTGCCATACATCGTGGTGTATTTGAACAAGTGCGACATGGTGGATGACGCGGAGCTGATCGAGCTGGTGGAGATGGAAGTGCGCGAGCTGTTGTCGAAGTACCAGTTCCCGGGCGATGACACGCCGATTGTGCGTGGTTCGGCGCTGAAGGCGCTGGCGGGCGATGCCGGTGAGCTGGGCGCGGAGTCGGTGGTCAAGCTGGTGGCGGAGATGGACCGTTACATCCCGATCCCGGTGCGGGTGATCGACAAGCCGTTTTTGATGCCGATTGAGGACGTATTCTCGATTTCGGGGCGCGGCACGGTGGTGACCGGGCGCATTGACCGCGGGATTGTGAAGGTCAACGACGAGATCGAGATTGTGGGCCTGAAGCCGACGCTCAAGACCACCTGCACCGGCGTGGAGATGTTCAGGAAGCTATTGGACGAGGGCCGGGCGGGCGACAACGTGGGTGTGTTGCTGCGTGGTACGAAACGTGAAGAGGTTGAGCGCGGGCAGGTGCTGGCGAAGCCGGGCAGCATCAACCCGCACACCAATTTCGAGTGTGAGGTGTACGTGCTGACCAAGGAGGAGGGCGGTCGCCACACCCCCTTCTTTAAAGGCTACCGGCCGCAGTTTTATTTCCGCACCACCGACGTGACCGGGATGATCGAGCTGCCGGCGGGGGTGGAGATGGTGATGCCGGGGGACAACATCAAGATGGTGGTGGAGCTGATTGCGCCGATAGCAATGGAAGAAGGCCTGCGCTTCGCGATTCGCGAGGGCGGCCGCACCGTCGGCGCCGGTGTCGTCTCCAAGGTGCTCAAGTAAGCAAAGCAACGGAAGGGCAGTAGCTCAATTGGCAGAGCGGCGGTCTCCAAAACCGCAGGTTGGGGGTTCGATTCCCTCCTGCCCTGCCACCACCCGCAGCGGGAACAGATGAACGAACAAGCAGGCAACCCAGGCGTCGGATTTGTCGACACCCTCAAATTGGTGCTGGCCGCGGCCGCGTTGGTCGGCGGCATCGTCATCTATTACTGGTTCGGCGAGCAGCCGGCGGTCATCAGGGTTCTTGCGGTGCTCGCCGGCCTCGCTGCGGGTGTGGTGTTGCTCTATTGGTCGCAGCCGGGTCGCAGCCTCTGGGATTACGTCCAGGCCTCGCGCGTCGAGCTGCGCAAGATGGTCTGGCCGACGCGCCAGGAAACCTGGCGCACGACGCTGGTCGTATTCATTTTCGTGCTGGCGCTCGGGGTGTTCTTCTGGCTGGTGGACATGTTGCTGGCTTCGGGCGCCAGGCATGTGACCGGGCAGGGAGGCTGAAGTGGCGCTGAACTGGTACGTCGTGCATGCCTACTCGAATTTCGAGCACAAGGTCGCGAGCAGCCTGAAGGAGCGCGTGAAGCTGCACGGGCTCGAGCAGAAGTTCGGCGATGTGCTGGTGCCAACCGAGGAAGTCGTCGAAATGCGCGCCGGCCAGAAGCGCCGCAGCGAGCGCAAGTTCTTCCCGGGCTACGTGCTGGTGCAGATGGAGATGGACGACGAGGCCTGGCATCTGGTGAAGGAGACGCCGAAGGTCCTCGGATTCATCGGCGGCACGCCGGAAAAGCCGGCGCCGATCACCGAGAAGGAAGCGAACGCGATCCTGCGCCGTGTCGAGGAGGGCGTCGAAAAGCCGAAGCCCAAGGTGCTGTTCGAGCCGGGCGAGCTGGTGCGCGTGGTCGACGGCCCGTTCAACGATTTCACCGGCGTGGTCGAATCCGCCAATTACGAAAAGAGCCGCCTGCAGGTCGCAGTACAGATTCTCGGCCGGTCAACACCGGTCGAGCTGGATTTCGGGCAGGTGGAAAAAGTCTGAACCGGGGAGCCGCAAGGCGCTTGCACCCGGGAGTGAGGAACGATGGCAAAGAAAGTACAGGGTTATATCAAGTTGCAGATTCCTGCAGGCGGGGCCAACCCGAGCCCGCCGGTGGGACCCGCCCTCGGACAGCAGGGCGTCAACATCATGGAATTCTGCAAGCAGTTCAACGCCGCGACGCAGAAGGAGGAGAAGGGCCTGCCGATCCCCGTGATCATCACGGTGTACAGCGATCGCAGCTTCACCTTCTTGTTGAAGACACCGCCGGCCGCGGTGCTCGTCCGCAAGGCGATCGGCATCGAGAAGGGCTCAAGCACGCCGAACACCAAGAAGGTCGGCAAGATCACGCGCAGGCAGCTCGAAGAGATCGCAAAGGCCAAGATGCCCGACTTGACCGCCGCCAGTCTGGATGCGGCGGTGCGGACCATCGCCGGCAGCGCCCGCAGCATGGGCGTCGATGTGGAGGGCGTCTGACATGGCTACCGTATCAAAGCGCCAGAAGCCCTGGAGCGAGCGGTTGAAGACCGGCCAGCAGTACCCGGTGGACCAGGCCGTGGCGCTCGTCAAGGAATTCGCAAACGCGAAATTCGACGAAGCGGTGGATGTCGCGATCAATCTCGGCATCGATCCCGCGAAGTCGGACCAGCAGGTGCGCGGCTCGACCGTGATGCCGCATGGCACGGGCAAGAAGGTCCGGGTCGCGGTCTTCACCCAAGGCAAGAATGTTGATGCGGCCCGCGAGGCCGGCGCCGACATCATCGGTCTCGAAGACCTGGCCGAGAAGGTCAAGGCGGGGCAGATCGATTTCGACGTCGTCGTCGCGAGCCCCGATGCAATGCGCGTCGTCGGCGGGCTCGGCCAGATCCTGGGACCGCGCGGCCTGATGCCGAACCCGAAGGTCGGCACGGTGACGCCGGATGTCGCGGGCGCGGTCAGGAACGCCAAGGCGGGTCAGGTGCGTTATCGCTGCGACAAGGGCGGCATCGTTCATTGCACGATCGGCAAGGCCAGCTTCGCGCCGGCCGCGCTGGCAGAAAACCTGCTGGCGCTGCTCGCCGATCTGCAGAAGCACAAGCCGTCGACGTCGAAGGGCGTCTACGTGCGGCGCGTGACTGTGTCGTCGACGATGGGCCCCGGCGTTGCCGTGGACCGCGCGACGCTCGGAATCTGAGGAGACAGTTTTCGGAACCGGGCGTGAGCCCGGGACCGTGGGACGGGGGCCAGGTGGCCGCCGGACCATCGAAGACCGCAGGCGGGGCGATGGCCCCTTAATGGGTGCCTGCGCAGATGGTGGAACCCGAGTCAGTGTTCACTGGTGAAGGTTGCCATCAGCTGGCCGGAAGCGGCCGGCACAAGGGTGGGCGCGCGGCGATGCGCGTCTGTGGATGGATCTTCTGCCAGGAGGATGGAATGGCACTCAGGCTTGAAGACAAGCAGGCGATGGTGACCGAGGTGCAGGCCGTTGCGCTGGTCGCGCATTCGGTCGTCGCAGCGGAATATCGTGGGCTGACGGTGACGCAGATCACCGGGCTGCGTGCGAAAGCGCGCCAGTCCGGCGTCTACATGCGTGTCGTCAAGAACACGCTGGCCCGCAAGGCGGTTGCCGGAACGCCGTACGAGTGCATCGCGGGCAGTCTCAAGGGACCGTTGATCCTCGCGTTTTCCAGGGAAGACCCGGGCGCCGCTGCCCGCGTCGTCAAGGATTTCGCGAAGACGCACGACAAGCTGGTCCCGATGCTGGTTTCGCTCGGTGGGCGGGTATTTCCTGCCACCGAACTCGACCGGGTTGCGAGTCTGCCGACCAAGGCCCAGGCCCTCGCGATGATGCTCGGCGTGCTGAAGGCGCCGATCTCGAAGCTGGTCCGCACGCTGGCCGAGCCACACGCGAAGCTGGTTCGCACTGTGGACGCGGTCAGGGCCACGAAGGCCGCGTGACGGCGGGCACCGCAAGCTGATTCGGAT
>Ga0315297_10003362_pt1 | contig 10298 bp, 8 predicted proteins | sample YL17G15_0_MG_FD_203628 | JGI IMG/M metagenome (GOLD analysis project Ga0315297, IMG submission 203628) | Sediment microbial communities from Yellowstone Lake, YNP, Wyoming, USA - YL17G15_0 | ecosystem: Environmental > Aquatic > Freshwater > Lake > Sediment | place: USA: Wyoming | collected...
GGCTGTCTGGTTCGCCGACCAGCCGGCATAGGCAATGATCGCGAGCAGCAGGAATCCGAAAAAGGCGATCGCTGCGCCAATCAATATTGTGAGGCGGCGCAGGTCGACAGTGACGTGATTTACTCGTGTTTGACTTAGCACAAGCTTACTCTGAATAAGGGATATGTATAATCCCTATGTAAGAAATATTAAAGTCCGGTTACTCCCGCAAACAATCAAAGCGCGAAGCCTGACGATCTTGGTTTTTTTAGAAGGACTATCGGAGAAGTTTTTTAATGATCGTGGACTTGTTCCAAATCGAGACACATCTTTATCGACGTTTTTATTAAGCTTGCGCCCAACCGATTTACCATTTAATAACCATAAATGAGGAGTGGGGCGCGAGTGGACCCACGCCTGCAAGTTGCGGCCCCGCTCATAGTCACACTTTCGAGGCCAAGATGACGGCAAGTTTGGTGCTCCGCTCTCGTGCGGAGAGTCCTGATTTGAAGAAAGCTGCCAACTCAATAGAGCAGGCTGCCTGGAACGATCTCGGATATCTCAATTACACCAAGGCGCATTACGAGCATTACTCGGAGCTGTTAAACGAGTATCCCGAGTACCAGCTTTGCCTGATCGACGAGGAGACAGGCTATCCGGTCGCGGTGGCCAATGCCGTCCCGTTCCGCTGTTCGAGCGACCTGCCCCCAGAGGGCTGGGACTGGGTTGTCGAGACCGCGGCCCGGAAGAATGGCGGCGATCTCAACATGCTCGGCGCCCTGGCGATTTCGGTCCCCGCCGTCCACCGCGCCAAGGGTTATGCGAGACGCATGATCCGGGCCCTCGTCGAACTCGCCGAGGAGAAGGGCTTGCGGGGTGTCGTGGCTCCGGTCAGGCCTTCGGCCAAAGTCGATCACCCCTGGGTCCCGATCGCCGAGTATATTGAATGGAAGGATAGGAGCGGCCGCGTCTACGATCCCTGGCTGCGTAGCCATCTCTCCGCAGGCGGCAGATTGATCGGCCCTTGCGAGCGCTCGATGGTCGTTCATGACCACATCGCCTTCTGGGAAAACTGGTCGAAGCAACGCTTCCACCACTCCGGCGCCTACGCGATCGACGGCGCGATCGCGCCGGTTGAGATTGATGTGGAGCGCCAGACCGGCACCTATGAGGAGCCTAACATCTGGGTGGCCTACACGGATTAGAGTCGCCCCGGGCGGTCGCCGGTTGAATTCAAGGACCGGCGTGTCCTACACCTTCGTCGACAAACTCACCTTCGGCTTTGCCAATTGGTATTCATCGTAAGATTACGACGAGACCGGATGGAATGACGTGCTCGAACTCTCGACATCGTATGCGCTGAAGAAAGCGTGGTTCATCACGCCGACAGTCAGTGCCTTGGTCGGGCGGCAATGGGGCGGCTTGAACCAGGGCGGATTGGACTACACGTACTGGAACGCCAGCGTAATCCTCTTCAACGAGTCACCGGCTTTCAGTTTCGACATTCGCTAACCCGGCTGCGCGTCAGCAACCATCTTTCAAGACGCCGAGCGCTGCGGACAATTTTTTTAGAGCCAATTGCCGGAATGAGAATGGTACCGCGGGGGGGGATCGAACCTCCGACCTCTTGATCCACAGTCAAGCGCTCTAACCAACTGAGCTACCGCGGCCTATGCGATTTGCGTCGCGGGGGGAACCTAAGCGGAGCCATCCTCACTTGCAAGGCTGCGAAGAAGCCTCGTTGCCCGGCAGGCTCCCCATAAACTAATGGCCCGGGCACTGAGCCCGGGCCGTTTCAAACTCAACTGCACTGGCAAATCCGATTACGACTGGCGGACCTTGTCCATGGTCTTCGCGACTTGCGCCTTGATTGGCTCGGACGCATCGGCCGCGATCTTGGTCGAAAGCGCCCTGATTTCGCTGGCCTGGCTCGCCATCGCATCGAATTGCTGGCGGACGAAGGCCGATTGGAGTTCGACGATCTCGGCAAGGTTCTTGGCGCCGGCGAGCTTCTTGGCAAGGTCGAAGCTGGAATTCAAATTGCGCTGGGTGATATCGATGAGCTTGCGATTGAAGGCGGCTGCGCCTTGGCCGGCGGCGTCGAAGGACCGCTCCATCGCGTCGACGGCGTCTTCGAGCGCGCCTTTGGCCTTCTCATAGGCGTCGCGGGTCTGCGTCACGGTCTTCTCGGCGAGCGCGCGAACGCTCTCAGGAACGGTCGTGTCGCGGGCGAGCTTCTCGAAGTCAGCGGAAGCTTTGCTGAAAGTCTCGCGCGCCTGTTCGGCGGCGGCTTGTGGAGAATAGGTCTTGTTCATGGCTACGTTTCCTTGGGTTTCGTCTCTCGACTCAGGGCACGGGTGGCTTAAGTCCGACACGCCCGTGAGCATGTTTATGCTGCACTGCAATATAAATTGTGCGACGCAAAAATACAAGGGATTTTTGGGCGCAACCGACAAATTATATGCGTTCGCTCTAGGCAATGCGCTCAAATCGCCTAAATTTGTCGGGTGAGTCGCGTAACAGGCCGGAGGTCTTCGCAAACCCGGCCCAATCCAACAGCTTCAGGCGCTAGAGTGCTCGTCTCGGCGTCTCTTGGGGTTCGTGCATGGCCGATGCCCGTCAGACATGCCGCGTCAAAGAGGTGCAGGCCGACCGTGAGGCCCTCGAACATATTGCCCGCATGCTGGAAGGCCGCGTTTTGCGCGGGCCAGGGACATCGTCCGACGGCGGCAGCGTGCTCGACAGGCTGAAGCTCGACGGGCCTAGCCTCGCGACCTTCCTCGAAGCCATGCCGGCAGCGATCGGTATCCTTGCAGGGGGCAATCTCATTCACGCCAACGCCGCGTTCGGTTATGCCTTCGGCTATCGCTCGTTCGGAGAGCTGTTCGAGGCAGGCGGTCTCGACGCCATCGTTCCAGGCGGTCCGGCGCTGCTCACGCTCGCCGCGACCGCGAGTCAAAACGTCTCCGTCGATGCGTTGACGCGCGGGCGGCGGCGCTTCAAGGCGAATTTCGAACTCACCAGACTCGACGGCGATGGCGAGCTCAAGCTCGTCCGTCTCATCGATCCGGAAGGATTGGCAGCGGCACCCCTAGCCGAGGCGCCTCCCGCCGAAGCGGAGCGACCGGTCGAGATTAAGAGCATCACTTCGTGGGATCCGGCGCAAGCCGCACGCCGGCTCGACTTCCTCGCCAAAGTGAGCCACGAGGTTCGCACCCCGCTCAATTCCATCCTCGGCTTCACCGAGCTGATGCTGGAGGAGCGCTTAGGCCCGATCAATAATCCCCGCTACAAAGGCTATATGGAGGACATCCATCAGAGCGGACTTTACGCGCTGAGCCTCCTCAACGACCTGCTCGATATTTCCAAGATCGAAGCCGGCAAGTTCGAGCTCGATTTCACCGCGGTCGATGTGCTGGAACTCGTCGAGGATTGCGTCAACAGCCTCCAGCCGATCGCTAAGCGCGAGCGCATCGTGCTCCGCACCTCGCTTCCGCCGAATTTGCCGTCGGTACTCGCCGACCGCAGGCGGCTCAAGCAGATCATTCTCAATCTCTTATCGAACGCCATCAAGTTCACCAACCAGGGCGGTCAGGTGATCGTGGGCGCCAAGCTTTCAGACGATGGCGAGTTTCGCTTACGCGTGCATGACAGCGGGGTCGGCATGACGGCAGACGAAATCAAAGCCGCGATGCAGCCCTTCCATCAACTTGATACTGCGCCCCGGAAGCAGACCGGCACCGGGCTTGGCCTTCCCCTGACCAAGGCGCTGGTTGACGCGCATCGTGCGAGGCTCGTGCTGACCAGCGAGCCCGGCAAAGGCACGTCTGCGGATGTGCTGTTCCCGCATGAGCGGCTGGTCGTCGCGGCCGCGACATTCGGTGCTCACGCCTAACTATTTTAGCCGCAAATACTTTTTTCCGACTGAGCTTTGCTCTTCGTCAGTGTTCCCTAGCGCGAATAGTTGCGCGTTGCTGTCATCTGGATTTTTGTCTTGAATTCTCAGACCTTAGAAGCCTTCTAAGCTGAGACAATGTTGTTGACTTCACCTCGGCGCCCACCGTAAGCGAAGACATCCGCCATTGAGGCGTCAAGTCCGATACCGGGGCCTTGAACCCCGGACCATTGGAGGTCAAGAATGCGAACGCCGTTTTGGCGCAAGTTCTGTCTTGCGCTCGTGCTCCCTGCCCTCGTCTGTCTCTTTTCGCTCGCACGCGCTGAAGCGCCTGGCGAGGTCAACGTCTATTCCTATCGCCAACCTTATCTGATCGATCCTCTCTTCAAGGACTTCACCGCGAAGACCGGCATCAAGGTCAATGTCATCTTCGCCGAGAAGGGATTGATCGAGCGCATGGCCGCAGAGGGGCGGAACAGCCCGGCGGATGTGCTCCTTACCGTCGATATCGGCAATCTCACGCAAGCCGTCGACGCTGGCGTCAGCCAGCCTATCCATTCGACGGCGCTCGAAACCGCGATCCCCGAAGCCTATCGCGACAAAGACGGGCAATGGTTCGGCCTCACGCGAAGGGCGCGTGTCGTCTATGCCTCTAAGGACCGGGTGAAACTTGATCGCATCACGTACGAGGACCTCGCCGATCCGAAATGGCGCGGCAAGATCTGCGTCCGCTCGGGGCAACATTCCTACAACGTCGCGCTGGTCGCCTCGATGATCGCCCATCACGGCGAGGTTTGGACCGAGCAATGGCTGAAAGATGTGAAGGCGAATTTGGCGCGGAAGCCCGCGGGCGACGACCGCATGCAAGTCAAGGGCGTCTATTCCGGCGAGTGCGACATCGCCATCGGCAACACCTATTACATGGGCGCCATGCTTAAGAACGACAAAGAGCCCGAGCAGAAAGAGTGGGCGAACTCCGTCAACATGCTGTTTCCCAATACCGACGATCGCGGCACGCATGTGAATATCTCTGGCGCCATCGTCGCGAAGAACGCACCACATAAGGACAATGCGGTGAAGCTGATCGAGTTCTTGGCGTCCGACGAAGGCCAGAAAGCTTATGCCGAAGTCAACAACGAGTATCCGGTGAAGGATGGCGTGCCATGGTCGGCGCTGGTGCTGTCCTGGGGCAATTTCAAAGCGGATCCGATTTCGCTCAACGACCTCGCAGCCGCGCGCAAGAAAGCGAGCGAGCTCGTGGACAAAGTCGATTTCGATGCCGGGCCGAGTTCATGAGGGGCATGGGATGAACGGAAGAAACAGAATTGAGCCGGGACCGACGCGGGGCGGCATGCCGGCATTGCGCGGACTGAACGCACTCGGCGCCGAGCGGCTCGTGGGCGTCGGCTTTAGATGCTGGCTGGCCGGGTACGAGACCGGCGATATCTCCTGCTGGGAAAGCGGATGGAACGCTTATTCCGTCGCACTCGGGCCTTTGCATGCCAAGCGTGCCGTCACCGAGCTCGCCTGCTGGGTCAGGGCGCTTCGCGCCTCGGCTTCGCGGAAGATCGAATATTCCCCGGTGGGGTGCCCGGGTTTCTGCGCCGACGAGTGCATGGCGATCGCGCTGATCGCGGCTTCGCAACATCATCGCTGTCCGGCGATGCGGGCTTGCGCCTTGGCGCTCACCGGCTCCGAACTGATCGATCCTGTTATCGATGCGGCCAATGCTTTTGCCGACGCGTTGCAAGACGCCGAGCAACTGCTATCGCCTGAAGCGGTCGCCGCTCTTGCCGCGGCCTCGCGGGGCGGAGGCAAGGATCTTCCCACCGCGCGGGCCTGAGCGGAGGGATGCAAGAGGATTCTCGCCTCTCCTCCCGATTAGAACGGCGCCTCGCCCGCCTCTGGGAGAGCGGTAATCTCGGCTGGTCGTTGGGCGCTCTCATCATATCGCTCATCGCGATCGCGCCTCTGATCGCCATCGCCGCGCTCGCAGCGCAATCGAGCGGCGATACCTGGCCGCATCTGATCGCCAATGTGCTGCCGGGAGCGCTTAAGACGACGTTCCTCTTGATGCTTGGTGTTGGCACGCTCACGCTGGTGATCGGCACCGGCACGGCGTGGCTCGTCACCATGTATCGCTTTCCAGGGAGCCGGATCCTCGCTTGGCTGCTGCTGCTGCCGCTGGCGATGCCGACCTATATCATCGCTTTCTGCTTCCTCGAGCTGTTCGATTATTCCGGCGTATTGCAAACCACGCTGCGCTCCGCGTTCGGTTGGAACAGCGCCAAGGATTATTGGTTTCCGGACATCCGCAGTCTGGGTGGCGCCATCTTCTTCATCGGCGCCGTGCTCTATCCTTACGTCTATGTCACGGCACGGGCGAGCTTTCTCGGGCAGTCGGTCTGCGTGCTCGAAGTCGCCCGCACGCTCGGCCGAAGCGCCACCTCAACATTTTGGGAAGTCGCTCTGCCCCTGGCGCGACCCGCTCTCGCCGCCGGCGTGGCACTCGCGCTGATGGAAACGCTGAACGATATCGGCGCCGTCTCATTTTTCGGTGTAAGGACGCTGACAGTCGCCATCTACGATACTTGGCTCGATCGCAACAGTTTGGCCGGCGCCGCACAGATCGCCGGCGTCATGCTGATCTTCGTCTTCGCGCTGCTCCTTATCGAACGCGCCTCACGTGCGAAGCGGCGCTTCCATCACACCACCGGCAAGTATCGTCGCCTTCCCGAGGAAGAGCTTCGCGGCTTCAGCGGCGCGCTTGCCACGTTGGCCTGCGCTCTGCCGGTGCTGATTGGTTTTGTGCTTCCGGCAGGCGTGCTGGTTCGCAACGCGATCGCGCATCTGGCGTCGGGACTGAATGCCGAATTCTGGGAGTCGGCTTGGCACAGTTTGATGCTTGCCACCGCCGCCGCGATCGTTGCCGTCAGCTTCGCTTGCATCCTCGGTTATGCGAGCCGGCAGACCAAGTCGAAGCTCATTCATGGTCTCAGCGCACTGGCGAGCATCAGCTACGCCGTGCCGGGCACTGTGCTCGCCATCGGCATCCTCATTCCGCTCGCTGGACTCGACAATTGGGTCGACGGCTTGATGCGGTCGCTGTTCGGCATCTCAACGGGATTGGCGCTTTCAGGCACCGGCGCTGTCATCGTGCTGGCTTATGCGATCCGCTTTCTCGCTGCTTCGCTCGGGGCCGTTGAGGCTGGCTTAAGTAAAGTCTCGCGCAATATCGATGCGGCCGCGCGAACACTCGGTGCAACCGTGAGTGGGGCGCTATGGAACGTGCACTTGCCGCTGTTGCGTCCGGCACTCGGCGCTGCTGCACTGCTCGTCTTTGTCGACTCGATGAAGGAACTGCCGGCGACGCTTCTGCTCAGGCCCTTCAATTTCGACACGCTCGCGACGCAGGTCTTCACGCTTGCCTCACTTTACCGCTATGAGGAGGCCGGACTTTCCGCTTTGACCATTGTTGCGACCAGTCTCGTGCCTCTCCTCATGCTGCACGGTCTCATTGTCGCAGGGAGACCCGGAGCTTCACCAGGGCGCGGAACATCCGCCGATAGAATGGAAGCTCTCGCGATCCTCGGCTCTTGATAAGTCAAGAAAATTTGGGCGCCCGGGCTCGCTATCTCGCCACATTCGGGCTAAAATGGACTGGGTCCGTGACGGGGTCGCGGAAAGTACCATACGATGTGGCGCAAACGGGTGGGTCGGTCGGCATGAAGCCTCGCCAATTAGCGTGGAAGTGGCTTCTTTTCGGCCTCCTCGCGACGATCGTCGCAGGCGCCGTCTTTTATCACATCCTTCCAGACTCAACGCGCGTCGCCAATCGCGTAGCGGCCGAACTCTCGGCATGGACCGGCGGCGAGGCCGCGTTTAGCGGCCCGGTCCAGGTCCGGTATTTTCCAGACGTGTCGATCCGCGGCAAGTTCAAGTTCAGCGGCGGGACGCGGCTGCCTTTCGTAAAATCCGTCGTCGCCAAGGAGGCGAAAGTTTCGCTCAGCCTGATCGATCTGTTGTGCGGACAGGTGAGCATCGATGCCTTGCGGCTGGTGCGGCCGAGGATCGTGCTGGCGCAAGCGCATAAGAAGGACACGGCTCAAGCGGAGGAGCCGCGCGCGTTGGCCGACGCACTTTTTGCGCAAGGCTCGGTTCGCGTCATCCATGTGCGCGACGGCACGCTCGTGTTCCGAACAGAAAAAGGTCTCGAAGTCGTCAGCGATATTGACGCGCATCTCGACGGCAGCGACGGCCAAGGCAGCGTCTCTACTTTTGGCTCGTTCGTGCTCAGGGACGAGACCGTGCGGTTCGCGCTCGATAGCGCAGCGCTGACGAAAGACCCGGAAGCCTTAGCACTACCCCTGACGTTGACCCTAACCTCAGCGCCGATCAACGCCAAGATCGCCGGCAAGGCTATCTTCGGCAAGACGGCGACGGTCACCGGCGACATGCAGGCGGAGATCGACAATGTCCGCCGTTTCGCCGTGTGGTCCGGCATCGATCTTCCGAATGGCGCAAGTCTCAATGACTTCACCGCCTCGGGCGCTTTCCGCATAGCCGGTCCCACGCTGACGTTCGATGGCGGCAATTTCGCGTTGGACGGAAATAGTGCCGTCGGATTGCTGACCATCACGAAAGGCGCGCGTCCACGCATCGAGGGCACACTCGCATTCGACCGGCTGCTGCTCGACCCTTATATCGACGCCGCGCTCAAGGACGGGCATTCTGTCGCCACGCTTCTCTTCGACCAGGCGTTGCTTCGCCATTTCGATACGGATTTGCGCCTCTCGGCCGGCGCCATCGATGCCGGCAAGCTGAAGCTCGGTCATGGCGCCTTCACTATCACCGCCAAAGGAGATGCGCTCGCGAGCGAGGTGAGCGAGCTTGAGTTCTGCGGCGGATCGGCGTCCGGGCGGTTCGGTGCCAACTCCTCGCAAGCGGCCAAGCGCTTTACCCTCACGGCCAATTTCTCCGATGTCGCGATGGATTCCTGCCTTTCGCAATTGGGACTCGCGTTCCCGCTGCGCGGGATCGGGGGCGCCAAGATCGAGCTCACAAGCGAGGGAAACGATGCAGCGGAAGCGCTGCGAAATATCTCCGGCGGTCTCAAGGTCAAGGCGCGGAGCGGCACGATCCCGATCGATCTTGCCCGGTTGATGGCTGCGTCGGCGCCGCTTGAGGCCGACAGCTGGGGCCAAGAAAATGCGACGGCGTTCGATGCGTTGAACGCCGATTGCCGGCTCGCTGCTGGCCATATTTGGTGTCAGATGTTCAATATGCAGACTGCGCAAGGCGTGGTGTCGGGATCCGGCGACGTCGACCTGCCGCGGCAAACACTCGATTGGAACCTGTCCGTCACGAGCCAGCGCGCTTCCGCCAAAGCCTCCACCGCCGCAGCTTCCGAGCCGCCAAAAGTCTCGATCCGGGGCTCGCTCTCGCAACCTTCGATCCGGAGGGCGGGACGCCAAACGCTTGGCGAGGGCGCGGTGGGCACATTAGCGCCCGTCGTCTCGCCGCGTTGATGGCGCCGGACCACGGCATGACATTATCGAAGCACTATCGATCTTGGTTGCGGGGATCGTTGGGCGCAGCGGCCATTGCCATCGCGTATTTTGCCTCAGCGGCGCATGCCGAAGATGCGGCCAGCCTGACCATCGCCACGTGGGGCGGCGCCTATGGTCAATCGCAGCAGGCTGCCTATTTCCAACCCTTCACGGAGACGACGGGGACCAAGATCACGATGGTGACCTATGACGGCACTTTCGATGCAATCAAGGCGAAGCTGGGCGAAGACCCCTCGCCTTACGATGTTGTCGATCTGTCGTCGGGGAGTTTGGACCGGCTTTGCCGCGACGGATTGCTCGAAGCCGTCGATGCTACGGGGCTAGGAACAGATCCGAGCGGGGGTAACGCCGCGGACGATTTTCTTGCCGGCGGTCTCCCCTCTTGCGGCGTTGCGAGCATGGCTTGGTCCATGGCGTTCATCGTCGACCGTCAAGCTTTTCCGAAGGCCGTGCCCACCAAGATCGCGGACCTTCTCGATCTGCAGCGCTTTCCTGGCAAGCGGGCGCTCCCGAACGGCCCACGCTACACACTCGAGCTCGCGCTTCTCGCCGATGGGATAGCGCCGGACCAAGTGTATGCGGAGCTGGCAACGCCAGCCGGTGCCGATCGCGCTTTCGCCGCGCTCGACAAGATCAAGGCCGAGATCGTGTGGTGGAACAAGGCGGCCGAGCCAATCGCTCTGCTAGCTTCGAAGAAGGCGGCGATCGCTGCTGGCTATAGCGGACGAATTTTCCGCGCTTTGGCCGGCAGTCGCGAGCGCATGGACCTCCTCTGGGACGGCCAGATCTACGATCTCGATATCTGGGCCGTGCCGAAGTCCGCGCCCAACAAAGACGCGGCCAAGCGCTTCATC
>Ga0315297_10003363_pt1 | contig 10295 bp, 6 predicted proteins | sample YL17G15_0_MG_FD_203628 | JGI IMG/M metagenome (GOLD analysis project Ga0315297, IMG submission 203628) | Sediment microbial communities from Yellowstone Lake, YNP, Wyoming, USA - YL17G15_0 | ecosystem: Environmental > Aquatic > Freshwater > Lake > Sediment | place: USA: Wyoming | collected...
CGACCAGCTGACTCAATTGTTTCAGTCCTTGCATCGAGACAGCAAATCGCTGGCGCAGCATGTCGAGGGACGTGGGGTCCCTCCGCATCAACAGGCGTACCACATCGACCGATCGCAACAGCACGTCCGTATGCATAGGGAGAATCTTGACGCGGCCCTCGCGCACCGCCCCCATGAAATCTTCGACATAGTGCGTCAGATCGCCGATCGACTCGAATCCAACGGTATAGGCAGACCCCTTGAGCGTATGAGCTGTCCGGAAGAGTTGGTTGATTACTTCAGGATTGCCCTGTTCCTTTTCGAGACGAAGCAGCTGGGCTTCAAGAGAATCCAGGTATTCCTGCGCTTCCGGGGCAAAATAGGAAAGCACTTCGGCGTCGAGAAGCGGCAACAGATACCCATCCGTCAACGTACTCGCTGCAAACGACGATTCCACCGCGGGGCCGGCAGATTCCTCGTAACAATCCATGACGGCCGTTGCAACCTGAACCACCGGAGCGATTGGAGCCGCCGCCTGAGCCGACATCGCCATCTGTTTCCCGTTGCGGATTTGCACAAGTGCCTGAGTCACTTCTGGCACATCATGCTGTAGCTGTGCGACCTTGGCGTCATCTCGGCGCATCAGCAGCCGAATGACCTCGACGGCCCGACCGATGACCCCGAGTACATCCGACGAGAGGGCAATCCGTCCCTCGCGGACCTCAGTCATACAATCTTCGACAGGATGGGCCACGTCGCCGATCACCATAAATCCGATCGTGTACGCAGACCCTTTGAGTGTGTGGGCCATACGGTAGAGCGTATGGATGGTCTCCCCATCCTTGGAATCCTGGCGCAGACGATGAAGAAGCGACTCCATGGTTTGCAGATACTGATCCGCTTCTGGAGTGAAATACGACAGGACCTCGACATCAAGAGTCGGCACGAGATAGTCCGGCGCAAGCAATGTCGGTTCAGATGGGACCGCGGCAGCCAGAGACGGGAACAATCCGGCCACTTCACCTTTCCATCGCGCACTGACCGATAGGTCTTCAGCGCCCCCCTGCGAGACGACTTTCAATTGAGACTCGAATGAGGTCACCATCCCACGTAAGATCTCCAACGCCTTCGGCCAGAGGGAGGCCTCTATAGACGGCGCCTGTTCCAGGGTCGATTCAAGCAACGCTCCCATCAGGGCCAGCCCCTCGTATCCGTAGAGCGCCGATGCCCCTCGGATCTTATGTGCCCACACGTACTGTTCTTGCAGTTGTGCCGGAGTTGGCGTCGCCCCATCGGATGGATGGAACGCCTTCGTGAGCAGGTCCATCGCTTCCGACGCTTCGGCTACGAAAATCTCGACGAGGCCCTGTCGGTCAAGTTCGGAGCTCATCCCTGTCCTTTTCTTACCCGGAGCATCCACAGGATGCTCCGGTAATCTGACTTAGGCCAATTTGAACTGGGCAACGGAGGTCGTCAGCCCTTCGGCGAGTTTCGCCATGTCTTCGACGGTCACGCGTGCTGAGTCCGTCGCTTTTTGCGTTGCCACGGCACCGCCGGCGAAGTCCTTAATCGAGCGACCCACCTGATCCGTCGAAGCGGTCTGGTTCACCGCGGCACTGGCGATGGTCTGTGCCAGCTCCGACGAACGCTGGGCGATCCTTGAAATTTCGTTGAACACTTCACCGGTACGCAGCGCGGAGGCCGATCCGGCTTCCACAGCCTGAGTTTCCTGCTCCATGGCGACGACCGTGTCCTGCGTTTCCGTTTGAATCACCTTCACGAGGTCGGCGATTTCCCTGGTGGCTTGCGTCGAGCTTTCGGCCAGTTTTCTGACCTGGTCGGCGACGACGGCAAATCGGACTCCGGCTTCTCCTGCGCCGGCTGCCTCGATGGCCGCGTTCAGCGCGAGCAGGTTGGTCTGATTGGCGATATCGCGAATCGTCGACACGATCTGCGAAATTTCTAACGACCGATCACCCAGCGTCTTGACCTGCTTCGACATTCGTTGCACGGCTGAACGAATGCTCTGCATGTCCTGCACGGTTTCTTGCACGGCCACGCGTCCTCGTTCTGTCGCCTGCAGCACTTGCTTGGCAGACTCCGACGAGGCACTGGCGGTTTCCGAGACCTGGCGCATAGAAGAGGCCAACTGTTCGACCGCGTTCAACGTCTTTGTGGATTCATCCGCCTGGTGTTTTGCGGTACCGGCCATCTGCCCTGCGCTGTCTCGAAGGCTCCCAGCCGACTTGTTCACGCGTTCGGCTGCCTCTCGAACCTGTTTGAGCAACTGTCCGAACCGGACGATCATAAGGTTGAACCCGTCCGCGAGGTTGCCGAACATGTCGGACGTCACCTCGCCGCGTTTCGTCAGGTCTCCCTTACCGACATCCGCGACCAAGACCAGAAAACCCGTCAACCTCTTTTGCATATCATCGCGCTCGGATTCCGACGTCACCAGGGACGTGATGCGGTCCAACATGACATTGAACGATGCGGCCATCTGTCCGAGTTCGTCCTTCGATGTGATCTTTGCGCGGGCTTTGTAGTTGCCGCCTGCCGCCAACTGCGCAACGTTTGCGACTTGTCCAATACCCAGCGCCAATTTGCGCGCCACCCAATAACCGATCGATAATCCCAACAACACCGCGACCACCCCGCCGGCCACCAGCGCGAGGGTTGCATTCCCAGCGAGCGAATTGGCTTCATCGCTGAGGCCCTTGGCGACGTCTTGCAGCGTTTTGATTTGCTCTGCCTGGCGAGAGATCACCGCATCAAAGGCCGGAGCAATGCTCACCGTAAGTGCGAGCTGTCCCAATTCCCGCATCTGTTGCGCCTGTCCAGCGGACAAGTCCTTCGAATCAAAACTTTCTGCGATGGCTGCCACCCCGGCCTCTGCCTGTTGAAAAAATGTCGCGAGGGCGCCCTTTAGCATGACAAGCTCCTTGGCTTCATTGCGCCCGGAGCTCGAGGCGCGCAAGATCGACGCCTCGTATTTGGCGATCACATGGTCGACCTGCTGCCTATATGGCCCGATCTTGGCCACGTCAACTTTAAAGTCCGCGGCACGAGGAGCCCTGGCAAGGTCCTGCAGCATCTCATGGTACTTGTTGATGTTGAACAACATCGTATTGAAGTCGATCAACGGCACCGTGTAGTCGACGTAGATCGTGTCTGTATGTTGGCTGAGGCGCTTAGTGGTCCAGACACCGAGCGAGCTTATGATCACGATGATGACGCTGATGACGCCGAACGCCGTTAAAAGCTTCGTCTGTGTTTTTAAGTCTTCAAACCGTTGCACTGCATTGAGCCTCGCCATAGAAATCTCCTCCTACTAGCCCGTATTATTCATGAACGCTTCTGCTGAAATCGCCTGTCTGTGCGTGTCCGCACGCAGGCTCGCCGCTTGATCGGTCAACAGACTGTCCAAGTCTGCCTTCCCCCCCTCACGCCTCCGCTGCCTGTCTCGGCCCCCCTCCCTCACCCTCCCCCATAATATGGGGGAGGGTGAGGGAGGGGGGCCGACGCACCGTTATGAATAATGCGGACTATCTATCGATCGATGCAATCATGTCGTGAACTGCGGCGAATACGGACGCCACCTATCCTGCACCCTCGAAATGCGAGAGTACGGCGGAGGTTTCCAGAACCCCTCGCAACCGGTCCTCGAGTTTGACCACCGTCGACACAAATGGAAATGCCCCCTCCCCCGTGCCCGTCGGAGCCGGTAAAAATCGGTCCTTGGAAAGGGTACGAATTTCCGGCACCGCATCCACCAAGAGGCCAACCTGCCAATTCCCGTGTTTCACCACCACGGCGTACCGCAACGCCTCGTCTGCGTTAAGGGCAAACATCGGTCGCAGATCGAGCAACGGAATCACGGTCCCGCGCAGGTTCGTGACCCCCACCAAGCCGGACGGCATCCCGGGAACCGGAGTGATGGATTCCACGACAAAGGCTTCGCGCACGTTGTGCAGGTCGATCGTGAAGAGCTCTCCTCCGATAGAGATAATGGCGGCGCGAATGGTCGTCGCCCCGGACGATTGAGCCGGGCCGTCTCCTGAGCTTGAGGCCCCAGACGGAGGCCTGTTGGAATCCATGTTCATGACATGCTGCATCGATGCCATTGGCTTAGGCCAGCACCCGCTTGACCGCGGCGAGGAGTTCCTCGCCCTTGAACGGCTTCGAGACATGGGCATTAGCGCCTTGCTGCTGGCCCCAAAACTTGTCGCTTTCATTCCCCTTCGACGTGCACAGAATGATCGGAATGTTCTTGCAGCGGTCGTCGTTCTTGAGATCGCGGCAGGCCTGGAACCCGTTGCGTCCAGGCATCACGACGTCCAAGACGATCAGGTCAGGTTTCTCGCTGACCACTTTCTCTTCGAGCTTCTCAGCATTGAGAAAGGACACCACGGTATGATTGGCCGCCTTGAGGAACTTTTCGATCAATTGCAGTTCGGCGTACGAATCATCGACCAGGACAATCTTGCTCATCTTGCCCGCTCCCTTGGTGATGTAACGCGAATGTGTGCTATCTCAAACTCTGTCTGGTCCAGTCTTCTGACGCTATTTCAGCGGCATCACAATACTGATCGCACCGGCTAAATCCCCTTCCTTCCATCCTTCTTTTTTCATGCCGGTCACATCGAGCTCGCCTTTCGGTGCACCATGACAATCCAGGCAGCTCGCTCCGGCGTATTCCGGATCCATCATACGAAGAACCGGTCGTCCATCCAGCATCGTATTCCGCACATAGGACTGTCCCTTGGGATGACGCGGGTCTCCGAACATCCGCAACACCTCCGCCTCAAAGTCATCCGGCTTATTATTGGCATTCCGATAGTCGATCCCTGTGAGCTTCACGCGGACACCAGACTTCTTATAGAACTGCTCTCCGACTCTCCGGGCGAACACCGCAGGGATAAATCCTTTGAATGCGATGCCTTGCTTATTAATGACCGGCTGGACTTCGTCCACCACTTCTTTTTCCGCTTGAACTAAGGCGAGATAGAGATTCGCTTGCGGCACGACGTTGGAAATCCGCAGATCGAGTTTCGTGGCTTTCTTAAAACGTTCTAGGACCTGGCTGGCCATATAATTGCCGGTAAACCCCTTGTCGGCCTTCGAGGGGTTATTGATATTCTTCATCTGCTCCGACAAGACGCTACGGCCGATCTCGACCAATTCGATTAAGTGCTCCGCCACTTCCGCCTCATTTCCAGCCATGACCGGACTCGCATAGAGCGCCAGGGCTGTCGCAGCCACTCCGCTCATCATTTGCCAACTGAGGCGTGTCTGGTTCGTACCTTTGCTTTTCATTGATGTCTCGGTATAAGACTCCATCCTGTACCCTGCGTGCATTGCAGCCATAGTTTTCAAGAACTTGTCCCCGTGAGGGATCGACATAACGTCTCCAAGAAACAGCAATAGTGCAAAGGTTGTGCTTGACTGATCACTCTCGCTCTAAACCTGCCAGATGCCATTGAATTATCCCGCTGTTTCAAATGGTTAGAAATTACTCTCGTGCTGACCATCCTTATCACTCAGCACAGAACTGTTCACCTTGTGACAAAATGATGTCGTCCTGGCAAAAAATGACCATCACCCATCACAAGCATAGACTTCGGCATCACCCTATCGTCGATCACGACATGAACTCCTCACCGCCCGATGTTCTGTTTGCTTCTTCCAATGCCCCTCACCTACCAGGAAAGTGTAGCAGACAATTATTCTTTGGCATTCATTTTTCAGGAATACGACGGTGGCATCACCATACTGTGAGCGCAGGCCTTAGCGCTTTGCGCCTCATCGCTCCTTATGATCACCCTTGAGATGGTTGTGCCGAACTATTCCCCTCAGGAGAACATTGACTAAGACGTGATCCTGTTCACTGAGGCAACCAGATACCCAACGCCGCAGAGCACCTCAAAAACTCGAGCAACGCCGGGAACTTTCGCTGGTTGCCGTCGGAATCAGCGTTTTGATCGCACAGCTGTTTATTGCATCAATTGGACGCAGCTTCAGCAGACCGCTCTCCAAACTCAAAGAGGTGACGGATCGTATTAATAAGGGAGTTTTGACCACCTTCGCCGACATCGACCGGAAGGATGAAATTGGTCAGCTGGCCGAAGCGATCAACCGACTGCAGAAAGCTTTACAAGGCAGCAGTAAAATGAAGGCCGCCGCCTAGAGACAGAGCCTTCAGTGGGGCGGAGAAGGATACGCAGCGCGATGGAGCAGACAGAGGAATCAAACATTCAACGCAATGCCAGCAACAAGGAGAACTGCGCTGATTCACGAATGGATGGTTCCTGGCGTGATGGCCCCTTTAGCAGGCTGCGGAAAGACTATTTCGGTACAGTAGGTCGCCGGTAGCCTGCGCGTCTAGGACAAGCTCGGTCTGTCTGGTCTATCTGGTTTCTTTGGTTTGTTTTGTTTATCTGGTTGATTTGGTTCAACTGGTTAGTTTCGCTCAACCAAAAAACCAGACAAACCAGATAGACCAGACAAACCAAATAACGGTCTTCTTCTGCTGGCGGACTTTCTTATCATCCTGCTAAGAAGACGGAACTCGAAGGGCACAGTTCATATGCCCTTCGGGTCCCGTTCCCACAAAAACTCCGGCTCACTCTGTTGCTTGGCCATCCAACGGGCCAAGACAAACAACGCGTCGCTCAGGCGATTCAGAAAACGCACGAGAGCTGGATCCAAACGCTCTTCCCTCCCCAATCGCACACAGAGACGTTCAGCCCGTCGACAGATCGTTCTGGCCTGGTGTAACAAGCTGGAAATCTTCCCGCCCCCTGGGAGAATAAATTCCTTCAGAGGCGGCAAGTCTTTCTGACACCTATCCATGAGTTTTTCCAGTCGGGTCACGTCCCGTGCTGCAACCGTTGGCATATTCTTGAACGTCTGCCCGGGCGCCGTGGCCAGCAGCCCACCCACATCGAACAGCTTGTTCTGCATCCAGCGCAGTTCCTCTTCTAACCGATCGGCAGCCGGATGAATCCCGACCAACTCCGCATTAAACGCCCTGACGACCCCGATCGTCGAGTTCAGTTCGTCCACGTCCCCATAGGCCTCCACCCGCAAGCTGTCCTTCCAGACCTCCTGGCCACCAGCCAACCGTGTTTTCCCCTTGTCGCCGGTTTTCGTATAGACCTTTGTAATTCGCATTGTCGCCTCCTCCTCTGTCACTCGACCTGAAACTGCCCGTTCTCATAATCCTTCGAAACGATAACTGAGTCCACCATAGATTGCGAACGTTGGTGCAGGAACGACGAATTGCTCCAGGGCTCCTCCTCCCGTGAGCGTGTTGGATGCAATGGTACCGGAGGTGGAGTATTTCTGGTTGAGTATATTGTTGAGCATCAGAAATCCGGTTAGCCGCCCCCCTGGCACCGGCCGCTCGTAGGCAAGCCGGCCATTGAGCAGAAAGTAGCTGGACAACTGCGGTTGCGTGTTGGTTTCATCATTCAGATAATACTGCGATCCGACATACAATCCGATCAGAGACAGGGTCAAGCCTTCCCTGGGGTGAACGTTGCCGGTCACACTCAATCGATTCTTTGGAACGAGTGGAATGGTATTGCCAGGCATGATCGTCTTCGTCGTGGAAATGTTAAACGCGGACTGGAATGTGGCCTCCGTATAGGTGTAGTTGATGACCCCGTCGAAGTACTCGTTGTATCGGCCCTTGAAGCTCGCCTCAAGTCCTTGACGCCTTGTGCTATCGATATTCCGATTCAATCCATCATACCCTCCACTGAACAAGTCGCAGTTGGTGCAGGTGAAGTAGATCTCGTTTCGGACGTTAGATTGGAAGAGCGAGAGGCTGGCCTCTCCCCAATTCCACAGCCTCGTCTTACCGCCGATTTCAAAATTGTCCGATGTAATCGGCTTCAAGAACTGGTTCGACTGACCGACGACCGGGAAGAGTTCAAGAAATGTGGGAACCCGAAACCCCTGACTATAGTTGAAGTACACGCTGGCATCAGAATGGATCAAATACGTCAGACCGGCTCGCGGATTCGTTCGATAGAAAGATTTTTCCCCGACGCCCGGTGGAGTGAAGCTATCCTCAAAATCAGTCTGGATACTATCCTGATCGTATCGAACTCCGGCGGTCAAGATCAGTTGCGGAAGGAGACTCAGTGTGTCTTGGGCATACAAACCCAGGATATTCTCGTTCGTATCTGTCCGGTTGTTGAACAGGCCGAAGCCTGACGTAGAGGCCAGCGTACTTCCGAAATCATTTCTCTGCATATCAGCCCCAAACACCAAATTATTCTGATGCCCGAACAGTGGGGTGACCTGTGTCAACTGAACTGTCCCCCCGTACGATTGAGTGTTCGAATTGGTCTGGCCTGTTGAAAGAATTGACCCTGGGAAGAAAGGTTGCCCGATTCCGAACTGTGTTTGGTCCAGTTGTCGAAAGAAGCCGTTGATGTTCAATGAGAACCCCAGCGGAAGTCCTTGTCGTCCCGTAAGCCTCACCACGTTGCTATCATTGTCGGTAAAGTCACCTGGGGTAAAATTGGCTCTCGGGTTCACTGCCGCCACACTCTGCGGTAATGCGCCTGCCTGATACAGTTTGTCCGTCACATAGGTATAGGAGATTGTGATATCGGTCTCCTCGGACGGACGATAGCCGACTCTCCCATTGACACGTGAAATGTTGGCGCCAGAGTCGTCGCGGTATCCGTCTTCCTTCTCTTTGCCAAGATTGAAATAATAGTCGAACTTGCCGATCGGTCCACTCGCGTTGAGGGTATAACGTTGGCGACCCCAACTGCCAAACAAGGCCTCGCCTGTCACCTGGCGCTTGTCGCCGCCACGTTTAGTAATGATGTTGACCACACCTCCCATTGCATTCTTCCCATAGATCGTGGCAGGACCGGGAATAATTTCGATCCGTTCGATCGTGTCAAATGGGATCAAGTCGAAGTTGATGGTATTGAAATCAGGATCATTGATTCGCTGACCATCCACGAAGACGCTCGTGGATGGAACCGGCTGGCCATTAAACCCACGCAGATCGATCGTCTGCTGGAATGCATTGCCGACGAGATCGTACATCACGATGCCGGTCGCCCATTGCATCGCTTCTTGTACCGTCTTTGCGCCGCTCTTTTGTATGTCCTCTGCGGTGATGACGGTCACTTTTGCCGGAAGCGTTCTGGCATCGACTGGTGCGTCGGGAAGACGTGTGCTGGAGACGACGACTTCTCGTGTCTCAATCTCATCCTCTGCCTGGGCAGGGGTGGCGGAAGCAACGAGGCAGGATAATAGAACAATAGGAACAGAGAAACCCGTAAGATGTATGCGCACAGAGACCTCCCTTATACTCGAAGGGTCCAGTCGAAATGCCCGTTGGATGGGTCTCCTGACTTGCGGCTCGTCGCCTTCTTCCACCTTCCCAGCGGATCAGTCACTGGTCAATAGTCATTGGTCAATGGGATAGATCTTCCCCGATTGACCGTTGACGATTGACTAATGACCTCCCCACCAGTGGCTTATACTGGAAGAACGCTCCCCGCTTACAGTGGCGGCACCGTGATGGATTTGCACCATCTTCCCCGTCCCCGACGGTGTATTGACTCGAACAACCTTTCTCCCTGGTTAAACAGTACCCCCTGGAACCAACGGGCGGCTTGGGTACGAAACCTCACCCGTACTAGCACGCTGCTGAAAAAGTCCGCCAGCGGCGTTCTCGCTTCGCTTAGAAGCTCAACGTACCGAAGCGTACGCCTTCGCCTCTTGGCTCGCTGCGGCCTTGCTGAACGGCCTTTTTGAGCATCCTGTGCAATGTTCTCCTGTTCTCCTAGATGTGCGGCCCCTTGAATTTCCACCGTGCACAATAGTTTTTCCACAGACTCCTAATGACAATCACAACATCCCAGATACGGCAACGGTCTGATGACGATCCTGACCTGGCAAGGAGACTCGCGGCAACCCCGTGTCCGGATGCGCGTCGACCAGCACCTGACACCCATAAACCTCGGTCAAGACCCGTGGATGAATCACGTCCTGCGGAGGACCGATGCACACCACGGCTCCCTGTTTCATGACCAGAATACGATCACAGTATTGGCTTGCCAGATTGATGTCGTGTGAAACGAGCAGCACCGTCATCTGCAATTGCTCATGCACACGTTGGAGAATTCGGCACACGTCGAGCTGATGATTGAGGTCGAGATGCGCGGTCGGCTCATCGAGCATCAGCACGCGAGGCACCTGGGCTAAGGCGCGTGCGAGCAGCACGCGTTGTCGCTCCCCTGCTGAAAGCGTAGCGATCATCCGGTTGGCCAGGTGCGTCA
>Ga0315297_10003367_pt1 | contig 10293 bp, 8 predicted proteins | sample YL17G15_0_MG_FD_203628 | JGI IMG/M metagenome (GOLD analysis project Ga0315297, IMG submission 203628) | Sediment microbial communities from Yellowstone Lake, YNP, Wyoming, USA - YL17G15_0 | ecosystem: Environmental > Aquatic > Freshwater > Lake > Sediment | place: USA: Wyoming | collected...
CTTCAGCACTAGTGCCAGAGTCATTCTGAGAGCATTCCTGACAAGGACCGCGTTAACAAGCTCGGGCGTGTCGCGATTGCTATGATAGATTTTCATGTATTGGTTCATTCGTGGGTCGATGCTCACGCTCGGAACGCCATGTCGAACAAACCACCATTGGTCTAAGCCAGTGTCAGGCGCTCCTTCGACCTCATAAAGTGCCTCAACCTCGAACTCCTCAATCAGTTCGTTCGTTAACGATTCGAGCTCCTGCGTGAGAGTTATGTTGCTGCTGAAGCCATAGGCGAAGCCGTCGAGATTGATGTTCGCAACGATCTTCTCCAATTCGTCGGCATGTTGCTTCGTGTAAGCATATGAACCCGCTAGCCACCGGAAGACGTCTTCGACGCCAGGTTCAATGCTGGATTCCTCGCCGCCGCATGTCACGAACCTTATCGTCCTGGCATTTTTGTAGTTCTTGGCCAGGACTTCTGCGACGCCTATGATTGCCGCCACTCCGCTAGCGTCGTCGTTGGCGGCTCCATACCAGCTGTCGTGATGCGCAGTCAACACAATAATCTGATCGGGGTATTTCCACCCTGGGAGCTCACCCACCACATTGTGAGAGGTGCTCTTCACGTTCAGTTCAACAATATTCTTCAAATTAGCCTTAACCTCCCCTTCTCTAAGAAGACGACGTATCGCCTGGGCTTCGATGTATGGGATCGAGACCACTGGAATTGCAGCATCTTCAGTATGGTAGTTTCGAAGGATATCACGTTCGAAAACTACTGATGTGAGAATCGCCGCAGCGGCTCCGAACTCCTCAGCCTGAGCGACTGGCGCCCAATTTCCGAAGTAGAAGAGATTCTCATTTCCCTCTATCAACACTATCTTATCCTTGAGATTGACTCCTTCACGCTCAAGCCGCTTGAGATCCCGGATTGCGCCAAAGCCCACGTCAACGATGGCTCCTGTAACGCCCTGTGCGTCTGTGGCGAAGCTTGGTCGATTTGTTCCGAAACACCGCCCACATGGTAGCTTCCTATGGATTGGCTCCAGCAACTCCAATTCGCTGAGCTTGTGGTTGCTGGTAGCAATCTCGAAGGGTTCGAGGTGAACATTCTTGAGGCATATCTCTCTGAATCTCGATTCTATCAACTTGACCGCCTTGAATTCTTCTGGAGTTCCGACGACTCTCTCTCCGATGTTGAAGAGGCTGTCTATGTCGTCCAATGCTTTTTCCAGCGAAAGTTGACTGATTAGTTTCCTTTGGTCCTTGTCTAATACTGTCTTGGACATTTCGAAATCACGCCGCACAATCTCCTCTGAGGATTAAAAACCATTGCGATAAATATCCACTCAGGACCCATTCAATGTTGCAGGTCAAGGTACGCCAGACACCCCTCATCTGAAACCTCTTCCTTGAACTTTGTTTTCCTGTTCGACCCTGGAGCCATTCTCGATACGGCAGATTCATTAACTCGGGACTCGTCCCGAGGGGTCACCGGATGTATCAGCATGCAGATGAAGCAGCCCATCGGCAGACAATTCGAGATTCTGTCAAGACAGGACCTGGACAAGATTCATGGCGCAACTATGGAGGTCTTCCGACGATTGGGCATAAAGGTGTTTGCGTCGAAGGCACTGGAGCTCTTCGATCGCGCAGGGGCGGATGTTGACAGGAAAACAAGGAGAGTCAGAATCCCCGAAAGCCTCGTCAAGGAGACGCTCCGGAAAGCGCCTTCCGAGTTCAAGATGTACGGAAGGGACCCGAAGTACAAACTCGACTACAGCGGGAACACGGTGCACTTCGGAGTTGCAGGGTGTGCAATGAGGGTTCAGGACTTGGACGGGAAAATCAGGCCGGGAAAGCTGACCGACGTCGAGAACCTCGCCAAAATCGCGGACTACCTCGAGAACATACATCACATCCTGTTGACAGTCACTCCATCCGATGTGCCAGATGAGGTCTATCATCTGCACTGCATAAACGCGGACTGGAAGAACTCCGTAAAGACGACCGATGGATTCACGTGGACCGCGAGAAAGGCCCAGGAGACGATCGACATGGCGGCCATCCTGAGAGGCAGCTACGAGGAGGTCGTAAAGAAACCGCCGCTCCTGGGATTCATGAATCCTGTCAGTCCGATGCAGCTCTCCAAGGAGCTGACCGAGGGTGCGCTCGTGTATGCGAAATACAGACAACCGATGGTCGTTGCCCCCGAAGCACTGGCAGGCGCCACTGCTCCTTCTACCCTGGCTGGCCTGATAACCCAGCAGAACGCAGAGGTGCTCGCGGGAATCATGGTCTCTCAGCTCGCCAACCCTGGAACACCCGTGCTCTACGGCACGGCCTCCGCCATCATGGACATGAAGACCGGAACGGCGGCAATGGGAGGGCCCGAGGTTGGTTTGATCAACATGGCAACCGGTCAGCTCGGAAGATACTACAATCTGCCCAGAAGAGGCACTGGCGGGATCACCGACTCCAAGCTCGTGGACGCCCAGGCTGGTGCAGAGACTGCGATGTCAATGCTGATGGCGGCATTGTCTGGCATGAACTTCATCTACGAAGCGTGCGGCGGATTGGACGGCACGCTCACTTTCTCCTATGAGAAACTGGTCATAGACGACGAGATCGCTGGCATGGTCTCGAGGATACTCGGAGGGATAGATGTCAACGAAGAGACATTGGCAGTTGACGAGATATGCAAGTATGGGTCCACGAACTACCTCGGATCGCCTCATACACGGAAGACGTTCAGGAGGGAGCACTACCTGCCGACGTTGTTTGATCGCAGGTGCTGGGAGGCTTGGCTGAAGGCCGGCGGCAGAGACATCTCTCAGGAAGCCCGGCGGAAGGCCAAATGGATCCTGAAGGAGCACAAGGTGGAGCCGATCGAGAAAGGCGTTCAGACTAAGCTTGACGGGTTCATCAAGAAGATCACGAAAGAGCGGTTGGACAGTGCGCCTACCGCTTCCTGAGCTTCGGGTTGAATATGTCGTCAAGCGCGTAGCCTATCATTGTGAATGCGAGCACGATGAAGACGATTAATAGACCGGGAATCAGGAACCATAGATAGAGGCCGTTAATGAACGCGTGGCCTGTCATTGCATCCTCCAGCATGTTCCCCCAAGTGACAATCTTGGTCGGATCAGGACCAAGTCCGATAAAGCTCAGATAGCTCTCTGAAAGAATGGACATCGCGACTGTCAATATGCCATTCGCAAAGACTAGGGGGAACACATTCGGAAAAATGTGCTTTTTCACAATATAATAATCTCCAGCGCCACTTGCCCGCGCCCTTTCCACAAAAGTCCTATTCTTTGTTGATATGACCTGTGCTCGGACCATTCTTGCCGTCCACGACCACCCAGTTATGCCTATCACGAAGACCACTTTCATCACGCTCGGTCCTCCCGGCATGAGAGTTGCCAACACAATCATCAGGCACAGCCAGGGGATGACGAGAAATACATCCGTAATCCTCATTAGGGCTTCGTCTCTCCAGCCACCCCAGAAACCGCTGAAGAGTCCAACGGCACATCCCACCCCCATCGACACCACGGTAGCCACGAACCCCACTAACAGCGAAACCCTCGATCCGTAGATTGTTCTTGCGAGAATGTCATTGCCACGTATATCCGTCCCAAGCCAATGATCTTCTGTTGGGGGAAGACCTCCGCCAACAGGTGCTATCTCATCAAACGGGCCATACGCCGAAGGCCAGCCAGCGACGTGAGCGAGTACCCAGATGATCTGGCCTGCGAAGACTGACATGAAAACGAAGGCAAGAAGCATCACCAGCCCTATCATTCCCATCCTATTGCTCCTGTAGATCTTCCATGTAGCTGAAGACTTCTTCTTTAGAAGCTTCAGTTTTTCCAGTGTTGGTTCAGACAGCCCCAGTTTTCTGCGGTCGCTCGTGATTCTCACTCCATCGAGATGCGCGGATCCAACATCATCAACACCAAATCCGCAATGAAATTGGCAATTATCACCATGACAGCTATCAAGTAGAACGCTGCCTGGAGTATGGGGTAGTTGAGTTCCCACGTTGCCTTTATGGTCAGATATCCGACGCCAGGATAGCTAAACACAATCTCTGTCTGGAAAACACCGCCCACGACGAAAGCGATTGTGAGCGCTACCAGGGCAACCATCGGCAACATCGCATTTGGCACTGCGTGATATCTCAAGACGTCTCTTTCCCTGAGCCCCTTTGCCCTAGCAGTCGTTATGTAGTCTTCGGTCATCACATCGATCAACGAGCTGCGCATTATCAACGCGAACGCTGCGATTGTTCCTATTGTCAAACTTGCAACTGGCAATATCAGATGTCTTATGAGATCAACAAACGACGCCCATGTCCACTCGAGACTCGTTCCAAACTCCAGTGCTCCGGAATCTGGGAACCAACGAAGGTCCGTTGCAAAGACCGCGATGAGCATCATCGAGAACCAGAATGTCGGCATCGCATAGAAGAAAAGGGTGAATGCAAGAGAGCCGGAATCGAATAGGCTGCCACGCTTCCATGCAGATACTATCCCGATGGTAGTTCCTATCACGATCATCAGAACCGACGATGAACCTGCTAGAATCAGAGACCATTTGAGATTCGAGAGGACGATGTCCGCTGCGGGAGTGCCAGGATCACTGAACGAATCTCCAAATTGGAGAAACAACATACTCTTGACGTATATGAGGAACTGAAGCCACATGGGGTCGTTTAGGCCGAACTCCTCTACCAGATGCTCTTTGTACTCACTAGGAATCCGTGGGTCCGATGGAACCACCATATTGACTGGATTGCCCGGCATCAACCGGAATAGCACAAAATTGATGACGATGACCAAGGCGAACGTGATGAGAGAATACAGGACTTTCCTGATGATCATTTTCGACATAGCCTTCGTGGTCACACCTTCTCAAGATGTTGGGAAATAAGAGATTTAGGAAGAGGTTTAGGTCGACTTCATGGTTCCTGGGGTGGTGGGGCTGGCTCCTTCTTTCTCTTCCTCAGTGCATACGCTGCGGCCGCTGCAACGGCTACAATCGTTACCACGACAATGCCACCGATTGCGGCCGTGCTGAGCCCCTTATCTTCGATATCTGCTGATGGTATCAGCTCAAAGTCCTCGACATATGTTCCGGGTGCGGAGATCGTAAGTGTGGTCTCATTGCTTTCGTAGCCGGTTATGGAGACTCTGACTGTATATGTTCCGAACGGGATTTGCAGAATCTCATAGTAGCCCGTGGCGTTGGTTCGTATGCTAGCGACCGACACATTCGCTGAGAGCAGGTTGACAGTCGCTCCCGCAATCGAATCGCCTGTGCTCGCATCGTAGACATGACCGTTCAGAGTCCATGCGATTGCAATCAGCGTGAAGTTCAACAAGGTCTCGCTCTGAACCGTTATTGTCGCGCTTCCGGTGGCACTTCCATAGCCAGCGGCACTGACATTGACAGCGTATGTTCCAGCCACCAGGGTGAGGTTGAAGAACCCATTCACGTCAGTCGATTTATACCTGTCCCCTGCCGAAACAACTGCTCCGACAACAGGGACTCCTGCGCCATCGACATATCCCACGAGCCAACCGGCATTGGCTGGCACAGGCTCCACCGTTACCACCAGACCATCCGTGTCAAATAGCCCTTCCGGATCCGTGACCGTGACGGTCACATTGACCTCGCCCAGATTATCGAAGGTATAGCTCACGGTCCGACCAGACCGTTCAGATATTGTCTGGTCCGGTTCCTCGAAAGTCCATAACCATGTGAGATCGCTGATTGGATTGTCCGGGTCCGTCGCATTACCAGTGAAACTCACCGTTTCCCCCTGATAGGCTACCATATCCGGACCCGCATTGACAATCGGCGGGGCATTTTCAGGTACCTCGCCTATGGGTGTTATGTAGTAATAGAACCAGGGGGTGTCTGGCGCTGCTTCCGTCTGGAAATCCGGGAAGTTGGTGAATTCGTCCGTTCTGTACGCATATAGTGCATATGGATACCACAGGACGACATACGGGCTGTCGTGGTACAGTAATCTCTGCATCTCGCGAATGATGGTCTGTCGTTCTGTGATGTCCACCGCCATTCCCTGCTCTGTGTACAGCGCGTCGTAATCCGGGTTGCAGTACATGCAATCAGACCAAGCACTCATATCCTTGGCATCTTCGGGTATCTCGTAGGATGACATGACGGAGAGTATGAAAGAGGGATCGACATCCAGCAGCCAGTTCCAGATGTACATGTCCTCCTCCATGCCGATCGTTATGAGATACATATTCATCTCCGTTACCTGTTCTGCCGGTGCATTTATACCGATCTCTAGTAGCCACTTAGAAATCTTCTGAGCAGCCAGTCCCTCCGCAGGTATAGTAGGTGTGTAGTAGAATGTGAAGTCGAGCTCTGCGCCGGTCGAGGCGTTCTCCCTGATGCCATCACGGTCCTCGTCAGCGGTGTACCCTGCAGAATCCAGCAGAGCGTTCGCCTTGTCGAGGTTGAACTTCCACTCCTCATCGTCGGGCACGGCATACTTCCAGAATGGGGTGACTGGCGGGATTATCGTATCTCCTTTATCAGCCAGGCCGCTCATGAGTTCATCCACTAGCTGCTTCTTGTCTATCGCCATGGCAATGGCCTGTCTGACGGCGGGGTTGCTCGTCTCGACGTTCTTGCTCGCCTTGGGGAATAACGGCTTGCCATTCTCATCTACGGCGAACCGCATCTCAGGCGGTGCGCAGTTGAACCCCAACTCATGGAACATGAACTGATTCGTGGCCGCCCCGTCTATGTTCGGATACTCAAGAGTCGTATCCCACAGGTTAGTAGGGACATACAATGCCACGTCAATGCTGCCTGAGTAGAGCGCACTCATCATGGAGTCCTCATTATTGAAGCATACGAACAAGATCTCGTCGATGTTGAACACGTCTATATGGTACTTGTCCCACTTCAGCAGACCAACGTACCCCAGAGTCTTGTCATAGGAGTCCAAGATTGCAGGTCCGGACCCTATAGGCCCGTCCGGAAAATAGTCCGTGTCCCACATGTCGAGGCCCGGGATCTGGGTGATTGGCACAAGCTCCCATAGATGCTTGGGAAGAATCGGCACCCACATTGTGAGCATTGTAGCCTTGGGCACATCGGTCGTGAATCTGACTGTGTAATCATCAACAGCAACGACCTCAGTGATGTTCTGGATATAGCCTGAATAGAGGCCGCACTGATCGGGATTGTCTATGATGAGATTGTAAGTGAAGGTCACATCTTCAGCAGTCACGGGTACATTATCATGGAAGACAGAATTCTGCGCGAGATGGAATGTCCATACCTTCCCATCAGCGCTTGTCTCCCAGGACTGCGCGAGCATCGGTATTGGTTCATAGGTGCCAGGGGCCTCACCCGTCAATCTTTCATACATGAAAGGGGCGATTGTCCAAGATAGTCCACTCATCATCGACATCGGATTGAACGTGTCGACCACTCCGGTGGTACCAACCGTGTACACAACAGGGTCAGCACTCGCCTGTACCGAGGATATCGGAGACGCGAGCAGCGCAGAAAAGACGAGAACGGCCAACGAGGCTACGGATAGATACTTCGCCATTATATTTCCCCCACGCATCCTCACACCGAGATTTCTCTGAATACCTTCTCTCATGGACACGCCTTCTTGAGTAGTTGCTTTCAGCATTTCATCACTTACTCTTCGTTTCTCTAGAAGTAGTGCCAGCGCCGAGAGCGGTATGCACGTGGCAATCGCGATGGACGCGAAGCCATGCAGTCTGAATCCATCGAACAAGCTCGAAGAGACTGATCCATGCATTGACTTTCCCTCCCGCGCTGCTTCCCCAAGGAAACACAGCAGAAGAGGTAATGATTCCATCCGTTATAAACTGTTTTCTATTGCCGTGGGCAATAGTTATATATTAGAATTTGACATGCAGGTTGGCTACGGGAGGTATTAATCGTGCAGATCAAAGAACCAGTGGGCGGTCAGTTGGAAATCCTATCTCGTGACGACCTGGACAAGATACACGGCGCTACAATCGAAATCCTTCAGAGACTGGGTGTGAAGATCTGGGAGCCAACGGCTTTGAAGCTCTTCAAGGATGCAGGAGCTGAAGTCGATAAGAAGACGATGATGGTGCGAATCCCGGAGAGCCTCCTCAAAGAGACCGTCCGGAAGGCCCCTGGGGAGTTCAAGCTCTACGGAAGGGACCCGGACTACGTCCTCAACATGGCCGGGAACATCGTCCACTTCGGGTCTTCTGGCCTGGCCGTGAGGGTGCATGACCTCGATGGCAGAATAAGGCCGGGGAAGCTGAAAGATGTCGGGGACCTTGCCAGGCTCGCGGACGCGCTGGAGAACATCCACATGGTTATCATGATGGTCACACCGTCCGACATCCCGGACGATCTATACCACATGTACGTGACCCTGGAGGACTGGAAGAACTCGGGCAAGACCACGGACGGGTGGAACTACACCGCGAAGAAGGCCCAGGAAACCATCGACATGGCTTCGATTCTCAGGGGCGGCAGCGAAGAGCTGATGAAGAAGCCATGCCTCCTTGGCTTCACCAACCCCGTCAGCCCGATGCAGCTGTCCAAAGAACTGATCGAGGGGGCGCTGATCTACGCGAAGTACAAGCAACCGATGATCTACGCTCCCGAAGCGCTGGCCGGCGGCACCGCACCAGCGACCCTCGCAGGACTACTTGTGCAGCAGAACGCGGAGGTCCTTTCCGGAATCATGATCTCTGAGCTCGCGAACCCGGGAACCCCTGTGCTCTACGGGACGGTCTCAGCGGCGCTAGACATGAAGACAGGGGCGACAGCCCTGGGGGGGCCAGAAGTTGGCTTGCTAAACATCGCATCAGGTCAGCTGGGCAGGTACTACGGGCTCCCGCGCAGGGGCACGGGCGGCAATTCCGACTCCAAAACACTTGACGCTCAGGCGGGGCTGGAGACAGCGACGAACATGCTGATGGCGGGGCTCGCAGGCATGAACTTCATCTACGACGCCTGCGGCTCCCTCGAGGGGAGCATAACGATATCCTATGAGAAGCTCGTGATTGACAACGAGATCGCCGGCATGGTCTCGAGGATCTTGGGCGGCATCGAGGTGACAGAGGAGACGCTTGCGGTCGATGAGATCTGCAAGATTGGGCCGAACGCCAGCTTCCTCGGCACTCCCTTCACAGCGAAGAACTTCAGGAAGGAGCACTTCCTCACGACGCTGCTTGACCGCAGGTCATTGGACTCGTGGATGAAGACCGGTTCGAAAGACATCACCGCGGTCGCGAGGGAGAAGGCAAAGAAGATACTGAAGGAGCACGAGCCTGTGCCCATGGACAAAGGCGTCACAGCCGAGATAGAGAAGTACATCAAGAAGGAGTCAAAGACCTACGGTCACTGAGACGCGTCTACATATCTTCTCCTCAGCTTCGGGTTGAAGATATCGTCAAGTGCGGAGCCAATCCATGTGAACGAGAGTACGACGAAAACTATGCACAGCCTCGGGACCGGGATCCATAGATAGAGCTCATTAAGGAACGCATCGCCTGTCATTGCATCTTCAAGCATATTCCCCCGAGTGACAACTCTGGTAGGATCGGGGCCAATGATCTAGTGGGTTATTCCTCGATGGAATATGGTCCGCAATCTCTGGTCATCCACGGATTTCCAAATCTGTCCTACAGAGATACTCAATCCGTAAGAAGTGATCCGGAGATCACTGTCTATCATGACCTAGTCACTGAAAACGAGAATCCATATCAATCGACTCCTTGGGAATTGATAGTTGTGATTGGAGCAATAGGAGTGGTCGGGGCAATCAGCATAGCCATTTTCATAAAGAAAAGGAATGCCCCTTGATTGAACAAGAAATGGTTTTAATGGCTATACATGAGAGTGGAGGCAGAGGGATTTGAACCTCTGCCGGGTCAGTATGTCGGAAGTCGGTGAGGGTCAAGGGGATTTCACACCCTTCCTCTGGGCATGGTTCCACCCGGCCTCTTCACCCGGACCGATTCATGCAGTGGCCCGAATGCCGTGCTCTGCGCCTCTGCCCCAGGTCACATAGGTAAACTCCAATTTACTTAGAAAGCATAAAATAGGTAAAATGCGATTTACTTATACATATGTCAGGTGAAGACGAACTCTTGCAGGCCTTCGTCCGGCGCAGTCTCTCGCTGTCACAGGACCGTCTGAGGCGTCATGTGTTCTCCTCGAAAGGGGACAGACTCCACAAGAGGTTCGCCTTCGACAGGTTCGAGGGATACGTTGACGCCTTCTTG
>Ga0315297_10003368_pt1 | contig 10293 bp, 8 predicted proteins | sample YL17G15_0_MG_FD_203628 | JGI IMG/M metagenome (GOLD analysis project Ga0315297, IMG submission 203628) | Sediment microbial communities from Yellowstone Lake, YNP, Wyoming, USA - YL17G15_0 | ecosystem: Environmental > Aquatic > Freshwater > Lake > Sediment | place: USA: Wyoming | collected...
ACTGAGAACAATACCTGGGCGAACATACTCCCGAATATCATTGCCCACATGAGCTTCATGTATGCCTTTCTTGACATATTACTCTTCATCATGTGTTTACCCCCTATTCCCTTCTCTGGGCTTATCGTCCTTTCTGCCCATACATGCCCCCACCTTTGCCTCGCGGACTTTTGGGCCTTCTGGCTGGAGCTTCCATGGTAGGTGTTCTCTATCATATAGCACTGCCTACTTAGCGACGTTCTAGTCGATTGCCGCAGTTGGTCCGCACTCCCTATGCATCACTGCACGCCCACTACTACTCAGGTGAGGGCATGTATGAGTAGAAACTACTGCCTCATAGATTATTCAGTTGTCAAGGTATAGATTAGTCCTTGCTGTTCTTGTTCTTGTGGCACTTCCAGCATTTCCTACGGCTGGCATTGTTCCACTTGCCACACTTGCATTGCCAGGTCACCACTAAGTCTACCTTCACTGGCATTGCTCACCCCCTATTCGATTGTAAATTGGTGGCAGTACCCACGCAGGAGATTGAGTTTGCAACCTTACTGATTACTCAGCAGGATACCCAATTTGCAACCTTTCGTAGGTGCTGCCATATTCGATTGTCATACATTAACCACTGAATAAAGTCCGCCGCCCAATCAAATCTACCCCAGAATCTGGAATCTGTCAGGACACTTCGCCCTAACAGCATACCAGCAGGTGTTCGTCACAGGTATTTCCAGTGACGGTGCAACCACCGCACCACATTTGCTCAACGAGTCGTATGTGATGCCAGTCACGGTATCGAGCACTTTCTTCGCAGTGTGCGTGGTGCCGAATCTCTGTGCCCCTTTTGCCATGCCAGCTGCGTTGGCAAGCACACCTTCCACTATGGTCAGTTGGTTCTCGACAGATGTCAATCTTGCCTGCATCTGCTCCAACTCTGTCATGGGTTTCGTGGTTTCCGCTACTTCGGTGCTGCTCTTTCTTTCCATTTTGCCTCCTTATGATGTTATTTTGTTACCATAAGGACGGCGGACTTTATTCAGTTGTTAAGGTACCTATTAGTTATTCAATTCAATTATATTTGATTTGTGTGTGAATTTAATCCATATTTTATTTTTCATAATTATTATAGAATATATTTTCAAATAAATATACATATTGATTAATATGTTAAAAAAGCATATGCTTTTATTAGAAAAACATGGGGAGATAATATAAGTGAAGAATTCATTGGTTGTATGTATTATTGTAGGTTTTCACTGGACTCGATAACTCCTTACGGTTAACTATATAATAGAAGAGAGTAGACATATATGTTATGATCTACTTTTAACAAATAATTGCATTTTAGTGTAACTGTACTTAGTTATAGTAAACACTGGCGTTACACTTAAAATGCAAGAATTTTGAATTATAGTATAACAAGTACGTTCCTGTCTTTTTTAGTACCATACAGTAATATCATATTATGTCATGTGATATACGCATGGGTTCACAACTTTCTATTACGTACTGCATGCTTTTTAACAAAATAATGTCACGTAGTGTCGTGCGGTATGATAATTGTTGATGTATTATAGAGAACATATTACCCCTTTTTGTTTAACAGAATAGTGTAATATGATGTTACATCTTACGTAACGGGTTTTCTTGACCGCCAAGCACTCGCATTAATACCAAGAGGTGTTGTTGGTTTGCTGGGAACAGCTGTTGTACCAGAATAATAATCATGGGTGAACCCCCGACTGTTGTTATAAACCGAATTTGGAATCGGGTTAGTCTCTGTTTCATCTGCAGGTCCAAGAATATAAGATTCACCAGTGGGGCAATGAACATATCTTTTATCTGTGTTGTTAATATGGTTATCAACTGCTGGTTTAGGAGTTAAAAGAGCTGCATCAAAATAGAAAAGGATACAATGTCCCCACTCGTGCTTGAAGACATTAGTGCTATTAGAACTTATACAACTGATTGGAATAGCCAAATATGTCTGCTTGGTACCACAAGGGAGGCACAAACCAGCAGTTTGATTTAGGTCATACACTGTATTATGGTTAACATCAGTACCATGTGCTTGCCAAATTACTATAACTGAATCAAAAGTGGGGTCTAATTCTGGCGCTGTATTACTGTTTCTAGGCCAGTACCCTGACTCGGCAGTAAGTTGGGTAAGTGTGCGTTGCACAACACGAACGGTAACAGTTGGTACCATATACCCACTATTGAGTATAGGAACATCATTTTCAGCAAAGCGTCGTGCTCTGTTTACTATAAGGTCTATATTCGCTTGGGTCATTGACCCTACTATGCGACGGCTAATAGAACCATCCATGAAGGAAAAGTCTGTGCTTGGATACACTAAGAATAATATCTTCCATGATAGTGTTGTCGGCACAGGAGGAATAGGAGGGGTAGGAGCAGGTTCGGCTACCAAGAAAAGTGTGCCCGTAGACGTTGTTGATATATTTTGATGCCATGTATTTGTCACATATCCTGTTTTGATTATGGATATCTGCCATAGTCCAGGCACTCCTGTAATGGTTACATATCCAAGAGAATTAGTTGTCTTACTGAAACTTGCATCAACAGTATATCCTGTCACAGTAGCTCCAGCTAAAATAGGACCCCCAGCGCTACCACCACGCACATATAAGGTAAGTGTTACTGTAGTTGGTGCAGATACAGCCGGTATAATATACGCTGTTTTTGAAATAATAGATGTTATACTCAAAGAGCTACTCGCTGTTTGGTATCCTGTCTTTGATATTGTGATATGCCAGGTCCCTGGTGCTCCTACAATAGTTGCGTATCCGTTAGAATTAGTCATTTGATTAAAAGGTGAACCGTTGGCATCTGTTCCTGTAACACTAGCTCCGACCACATGGGGTCCTGCATCGTTTGTATCATGTACATACAGGTAAAGCGTTACTGGTGCTGGTGGTGCTGTAGGAACAGATATAACTGGTATAATACATATTGTATTCGCATGGCTTGTTATTATACTCTGTAACCCATATGCTGGCTGATACCCTGCCTTTGATATTTCAAGATGCCAGGTACCAGCTATCCCTGTAATAGTTGTATATCCACTAGAGTTAGTTGTCTGGTTAAAACTTGCACCAACAGCATCCCACCCCTTTACGTTAGCACCGGCTATTAAAGCGCCTGAAGTATTAGTCTCACGTACGTATAGGGTAAATGTCACTGTGGTTAATACTGGTGTTGTTACAACGGGTGTTGGAGTAGGAAAAGGAATATCTATAGGTATATCAGGCTCTAGGACAAGACCGGGCATATCAGGTTCAAGGATAAACCCAGGCGTATCGGGTGTAGGCGTATATATAGGTGTCTCTGCAGATGCCTGTTTACTGCTAAGGCTTACCAATACAGCACTAAGGGCTGCTACTGTTAGCATGCCTATCATACCACCTATTACCTTATTCATATTCATACTGACCCCCTAAGGTGGGGCAGGGAGCACACAGTTAGTGGGGACTAACGAGGCTGCATCACCTAGCTGCTGAACCAAAGGACCAACCGTACGTATGTGCTCCCTTACCCCATATTACACATGTCTCTTTACTATATACCAGATGATAGCTATTAATACTACCACCCCACCGATTATGCCGATTAGTAAGCTCATCTCCACCTCCCATTCACAAACATCCTTATTCTATTATCGCCGCTAGAGCTGCTATCGCAGGTTGAAAACGAGGCGTTGGGTTACCATACTCGTCCTCAAGATTAATACTAGCAGTCATCTTTTTTACCGCGTTCCACCAAAGGTTTAGCCGCGCGACTGCTTCTGGGTCTGCCTTGACTTGTGGCTCAGTCAGCCTTGTCTCAATATCGGCATCCCAATCGCCAAGCGACGTATTAATGTTGACCACTAGTTCAGTCAGTACATCAGGGTCTTGTATACCAATCTTTGATAGTTTCATCAAATGGTTATACAGTTTCTTAAGCTGCTTCATAGAGGGTACTCCGGCAAGTTTTATTGGTGCCCACTTGACTGCCTTGGGTGCTTCAGGCACAATAACCGCTGTAACTTCTATAGGTGCCACTGCCTTAGGTGGCCTACCGCGACCACGTCTTACAGGTATTTCAGGTGGAATAACTGGCTCATGTGGTATACCGACTGGCCAATGTTCCTGCCAGGCTTTTCGTAAATCCCCCCAAGCCTTATCCTCAACCAGCCCCTTTTCGGTTATCTTATGGATTTTCCTATCACTAATAACTGCCTTCGGCCTTCGCACACCCGCCTTAGTAGTGTACATCTCGACTCTATAGAAGCTGGCGCCCACGGGCGGGTATATTGTGGGCTCAGTGCGTACAAACTCGATTAGCTCCATTAGTCGCGCAAATCTCACTAATTTACAAAAGCTATCTGTTGTCATGCCGTGCAAGTGTTGAGCTCTTGGCCTTAATTGATTCTCTTCACGTAATAATGCCTGATAGGTAAGATGCATGTCGGTTGCGCACGCTTCATCAACGAACTCGCCTGTCTGCCCGCCTGACGGGTTTATGAGGGGTTGCTTACCCGATAGCACAGCTTTGATAATATACCCCGGACGAATAGGTGAAGCAGCTCTTCCTCTTGGCACCTATACCACCTCATTATACAATGCATTGATTCTCCTGCCCCAACTAGCAAGGCTAAACATGTCAGCCTTCTGCTTTACATACCTATCAACACCACCCTTACTATTCCTAAGTTCTCCTGTCAAATTAATAATCGCATGCACTACACTGATTGCATCTTCTGGTATGCACCACCAACGTGACCATTGTGATGGACTGCCAGTTATAACAGGTATGCCACAGCACAACGCTTCCCCAACAATACGAGTAGCTATCCTATGCGGTGTTAATACAATATCCATTGACCTATATATCTGTTCCATGTTACCAACCCGGCCATATATTTCACCTTGCGCGCCAAGTTTAGTAGCATAATCAAATATAAGATTCCAAGGGTCTACCACAGCTATACTATCCTGCTTTATCTTCATGGCGTAGTTATGTATTCGGATTCCTTTGACGTGTTTGCTGGCTTCAATAGCCCCCGTCATTATTTCATAAGTGTCGACATCCTCACGCCAACTATCCGCGATTAGAATATTCCAATCACCTATATCTTTGCCTTGTATCACGTGTTTAATGCCCTCTTTACAAAACCTAGTCTCGTCCATTGGTGGTGGGTCAAGACAGATTAACTTATTTGGTGGTATAATCGCTTGCCAATACGGTACGTGTTCTTGCCACATTGTTACCATCTTTTTAACTCTTGGCCACTTAGCTCTTTGTGCTAACCAAGAGTATGACTTCTTGATAGTATAGTTCTGCTCTGTTCTGAAACAATCAAGAGGACGTCCATGTAGCATCCAGATAAGTGGTGCTCTACTACTAACAATCCAATCATCTGGCATACTTACATGACCAACCATAACGTCAGCATCTTGCGCTTCTTCATATGATATAATTGGTAAATTAAAGCCACCACGGTCATCTTTTGGGTTTTCAGCAAATGTAGGAAATATACTGTCGGATGGTGTTGAACCAGTATCAACTAAATATGCTCTATGACCCATTAATACATCAGCATGAACCATATCACGGGCTGCTTCGTACATGCCGGAGCCATTAGGAGCAAATGGTGCAAAGTGAACTATCTTCATGGCCACCTATTCAACCAGTTAAGTTCTGTCCTATCAGGGTTTAGTTCATACATACCTTTGCCATGTAATGAATCTAATTGATGCATATATTCTTCATACATTTTACCAACTCTTGCTAGTGAATAATTATTGACAGCATAGTCTCTGATATAATTTGAATCTAACTGGTCAACACCCTTTTCCACCGCCCATATAAACTGCTCTAAGGTTCTACACCTAAAGCCCGTCTTACCATGTTGTACAGTTTCAGGAAATCCGCCAAAATCGGTTGTAATGGCCGGAGTACCACAGAACATAGCTTCAACATTGACTCCTCCAAACGGTTCCCAATAGATAGTTGGAACCAAAATGCATCGAGCGTTCTTCATTAGTTCACTACGTTGCTTGGGGCCTACTGGACCAACATACTCAATAAGTAGGTCGTCCTTTTTAAGAATAGGCTCAGCTGGGTTATCTTTTCCAGCTAGTATCAATTTGCGACCTGTTCTATGTGCAATATCTACAGCTAATGATACACCTTTACGGGCTGTTATCCGTCCGATATATAATAGATAATCTTGCTTCTTATCACAATATTCGAAATCATCTGGGTCGAAATAATTTGGGATAACAGCGTCAAAGAACCTACCATCACAGCCTGACTGGTTCTTATATTGAAGTCCATACACGTATGACATCCACGAATATGATTCAAATACACGATGATGTGAGAATGTATAGGTGTAACCGATGCCCATTTCACACGCTAACACTTGCGTTTTATCAGCTACTTCTGCTTGATTACCCATAGAACAGAACAATAAATCATGGGGTTGCTTGCGCTTGTTGATTTCCTCAATTGCCCTCTTGTGCATAAGTTGATACGCAAGGCCATGCCAATCAGGATCAAATGATACTTCAGGCCAGCCTTTATCGTCGAAGTGATATGCCTGTTCGTCGTCTGTTATGCATGTGATATGCTCTGTGCATTGTAAATCAGAACCCTCTGCGCCGTAATGGTAGACAGCATGTCCTAGGTCTATCATCATTTTTCCCATTTTGAGAATTTTTTGAGTATATGCGCAGTGACTATATTCTTTCGTACTCTTAGTGTGTGCGAGTCCAATTAAGTGAATACGATATTTATCCATGTAGTTGCTCTCCTCTATACTTTATCTTGTATAAATATGGTTCCAACATGTAAGGGTGAATTATATCCATTAAATTATCTGTACTATCCTGTAATATTGTAATATATATGCCACTACCTTTCTTTACGCCACGGTTATTACTTCTACCAGTATTAAGGCCCAATTTATGTAGTTCACGTTCAAGAATTATAATACTATCTATGCTAAAGCCACAAGATGCAAACTTAGTAGAAACGCTAGAACATTCACCATAGCTTGAACTTCCATCCCCCATAAACCAGTGAGCAAGAGATATTGGTGTAAGTTCTATGTATATAGGTACTTCTTTTCTGTTATTAGGATACCATTTGATATATTCTTGTAATAATAACAGAGAAGTTCTTGTCGTTAAATAACAAGAATCGTAGGCAGTACCGTTCCACTCGACTCTACGTGCGGTTTTTGGGTAACCATTGAGGGAGTAGATAGACCTAGCAAGTAACGCACTTTTAACGTTGTTAAGATAACTCATCGTTTTTAACCCTGCCAGCGCAATCTGAAAGTGTGCGTGTTGACCATGCATGCGAAGTCCACCATCACCTAGCATGAGGCCATTAAAGACCTCTACTGCTTCAGCAACACTAAATATTTCTACATTATCGTTCATAGGTGAATATCCCATAATACATGTTTCCTTTGATGAGGTTGTTAACATCTGCTGTCATACCAACTTTGCCAAATGCTTTATCAAGTAGCTCCTTTGTAAGATTATGTGGGTGGCCCATACATTCTCCAACATTTAATGGCTCACATACTCGTATCTTGTTACCACTTCTCTTAGCGAATTTAATAACCTCAATTGGGTCTTTAACATGTTGTAAGACATTGTATATCCATACCTCATCAAACCAATCGATGATTACACTATCTTCAGCACATTTCTTAATGAGCTCTATGCCTGCTGATTTATACCTTTCCGTTATCCAGTCAGGATACGGGCATGGGTCTAAGACTACTGCTCGTTTGAAATTTTGGCATCTTAACAACAGGCTAACAGGACCACCACCAATGTCAAGTATCGATTTACCGCCAAGGTCAAAATATGAGGTACCCCGTGTCTGTTGTACTCCTTGATAGTTAAAGTTGCTGGTATGCTTAGCAAATTGGTTTATCTTCATGTAGTCAGCGTATATCTGTTGCTTTAGCTGCTCATCGAATGTATTTACACAATTATCCCACCAAGAAGTCTCCCAGCCGTTATGTTTCTGCCATTCTTCCGTACTGATAGACTGAAAGGCTACTTCCTTTTTGGGTTGCACCTTTATAAGCTGTGATATTAAATCACCATCAGGGTTATGATAGGTGTCTGTAGTTGGTAATACCTCCACATTAAACCTGTTCTTATCTATTTCGCCAACGAGAAACTTGCATCCAAAGTTAGGCACATTCGGGAAGTAGTCATCAAGGAAGATAATACCTTCTGGCTTTACCTTGTTAGAACAATGTTTCCAATCGTTCCTGACGGTCTGAATAGCATGGCCACCATCAATATAGATGAAGTCCATTGGTGGCAAGTCTTCCATTATACTTAATGTCTTGTTTGTGTCTCCTTTGAATAATGTTACAGTAGCTTTAGTGAGTTTCTCAATCTTCTTCTGTGTTTCACCAATGAAAGGAGACTTTTCAAAGCTCATTTCCTTCTGAACTAGTTCAGGCGTTAGATCTTCAAACAAATCGAATCCATAATAATGTATCTTGTGTTCTGGGACTTTGGTAGCGGCTGTCTTTATCATGCAGATAGCGTTATCACCATTATTTGTGCCTATCTCAAGAATGTTAAGGCAGTCATGTGAACTTAAGTAATCGAACATTGGGCGATAATGTTGTCCCCTATTGCCTAACCACAAATTGACCCATACTGGTGTTCTTAGCTGGTACCAGTAGTTATATGCTGGTTTTTCTTCCCCAACCAATGTAGCACCATACATACGTTCAAGGCGCTTGACTGTCTCACCAGTAACATCTTCTATTACCATATCTATTGGTACGCCCGTGGCTAATAGCTTCCGCATGCCGTCAAGCACCAATGCTTCACCACCATCCACATCAACTTTAACCATATAATATGGTTTATCGAGCGGTACTACTTCATCAACTGAGATAGTGTTAACCTGTTGATGCTGTTTAGTCTCATGCACAAGACTATACTGCATATGGGCATTAGTCTCACCCCACATATAAAGTTCAGCTGTACCTTTACATACTGCAGCAGCTTTCTCTATTAAGGTTACATTGGTACAGTTATTGAGCGCTATATTAGCCTTTAATATACCTATAGCCTTCTCACACGGCTCAAATGTATATACATGACCGGTATCACCTACTATTTTAGACGCTAATATTGTATAATACCCAACATTAGCACCTACATCAATGAATGTCTGCCCTTCTTTAAGGTTCTTCTTGATAAAATCTGTCGTTAGTGGTTCCCAGACATGATTATACCTACAACTAACCGACAAATATGGCTCATCATTTAATAAGAACATAGGATAGCCATTCACGTTCGGTTCATAGAATAATTTTTCCCGCCCACCAATGTCCTTAATAAGGTGCCATGGCCGTAAGTCCCACTCTTCCTTAGTTAATGTCTGTCTAACTAATCGTGCATAGACTAAATTAGTATGCTCGATAAAACTCTCATCTATTTTAGCAAAGGCTTCTTTGTTCGATAAGGCAAACAAATGAGCTATACGGGCATCAGGGTTGTACAATGCATTAACGTCACTGAACATACCAGATAAACCTGCACCGATTAAATGGCCAGCCAAACCATAATCACCAACTATTATATCGTCTGGTCTCTCTTTCATATGTTGCATTAGGAGAGCTCCACCTATTTCATTCCATTCAATGTTGTCTTTGTTACTGAGCTTGTCGATTGTGTCATTCATCATTAATCGCATAAATTCAGTCTTAGGAGGAACACCCATTATTGCTATATTGAACCTTGAATGTTCTGGGTCGTCAGGGAATATAAGTACCCTATTATCATCTAATAAATCAGTGATGTCTTTCATACACAAGACATCTAAATCCATGTAAAGACCACCATATTCATATAATATCCACCACTGTAGATGATCCTTTATGTGAGCATTCTTCACATATGGTAATTCGTCCTTTAATGCATGGAAGGTAGGAGCTTCAACCATGATAACATTAACTTTGTCTTTAATTAGGTCATAATATTTACCAGATAGTTCTGTAGTCGTCCATAGATTAACTCTATATACGTCTTGTGTCTTGATGGCACTCATGACCGCAAGATAATAAGGATATGGAAATGTAGAACCTGTATTAATGAAATGTAGCTCTGGCTTGTCCATTGCTAGTCCTCCAACTGTTCAGCAGCATTTTACTTGTTACCTTCTATTATAGGTCATTTTATGCCCTTTGTAAATAGCCGTCAGTCAACATATATCTACTCCTATGTATATTCGTATCCATTTACT
>Ga0315297_10003369_pt1 | contig 10293 bp, 6 predicted proteins | sample YL17G15_0_MG_FD_203628 | JGI IMG/M metagenome (GOLD analysis project Ga0315297, IMG submission 203628) | Sediment microbial communities from Yellowstone Lake, YNP, Wyoming, USA - YL17G15_0 | ecosystem: Environmental > Aquatic > Freshwater > Lake > Sediment | place: USA: Wyoming | collected...
GTGATCGTCGCCGCCTTCCATCAGGTTGTGGCACGAGGCGCAGGAGATCGTCCCGGTCTCCGAGAAGCGCGGGTCGTGATAGAGCATCCTGCCGAGTTCCACCCGAGCCGCCGACGTCGGGTTGTCCACTGGCGCGGGAGCCACCGTCGGCAGGGCCTCCCAGGACTGTGCGGCGGCCGGGCCGCTGGCGAGGGCGGCGGCAAAGGCGCCGAGCAACAGGGATCGCAACTTCATGGACAGCCCTCCGTGGAATGCTGTCCTGCCTGTATCACCCTCCTGACGCGGCGCAGCAATCACGCCGTGCCGAGGTCAAGTAGTCAGAGATACCTACCGTCGGCGCGAGCGCAGGATCTCGACCTGGTCCAACTCCCACAGGTGCACGGGCGCCCCGCGGCGCACGAACATGCCCGACCCCGCGTTGATGAACGTGGGCGCGAGCCGCTTCCGGTACCAGTCGCCGGGCCGCAGGTGGACGTCGCGATCGGTGTTGCGCTGGTCGCAGTAGAGCTCCCAGTCCTCGGTGGTCAGCGCGCCGAAGTGCAGGACCCCGGCGCAGAGCCGGCCGAGGTTGCGAATCGCCGCGGCGGCCTGGCGAGAGGTGAGGTACTGGAGGACGTCGTAGCAGACCACGAGGTCGAACCTCCGGCCCGGGTCGAAGGTTGCCGCCGAGCCGTGCTCCCAGCCGTGGCGTTCGCAGAGATAGGCGCTCGCCTCGAGTCCCACGTAGCGGGCCCGCGGAAACCGCTCGAGCAGCTTCTCGCGCATGAGGCCGAGTCCGCAGCCCACGTCCAGGATGGAGCGTACCCGGTGTTCGCCGTGACGGACGAAGGCCGCCACGAGGTCAGCGCGGCGGGACATTTCCGCCTTCGTCACGACCCGCGTGCGTGGATCGGCGTAGTGGCGCCGGTAGAACTCAGGCCCGAAGCGCTCTTTCGATTGGGTCTTCATCCGGAAAGCTTATCTGAAGGGATCCGTTTCATTGGATGGCTCACGCTGGCTGTTTGTCAATTATCTGTGACTAATGGCGGCGGCGCCAGAAAGGGAGCCTGGGCCCACGGTCTCCCTTGCGCGGCCGTGCGGCCGTGGGCCGGTCCATCGCTCGCTCCATCCGGACGAGCATGTCGGTTTTCGCGAGTTCGGGTGGAACGGGCGATGGACCGGCATTGACACTGCCGCACGTCGGCATTGAGACCTGCGCCTCGCGCCCCAACCTCAGGCCCATTGGCCGAACTTCCCCGGCAGAGGCACACGATGACCACAAACGACAGCGAGCGGACCCCGGCGGCATCAGCGGCGGCTGCCCCCAGCCTGCCCGAGGACATGCTGATCATCCTGCCCGTGCGCAACCTCGTCCTGTTCCCGGGCGTGATGCTGCCGGTCGCGGTCAAGCGCGAGAAGACCGTGGCGGGCGCGCAGGAGGCAGTGCGGGCGGAGAGCAAGGTCGGCTTTCTCCTGCAGAAGACCCCGGAAACCGAAGACCCGGGGTTCGACGACCTGCACCGCATTGGCACGGCCGCGGCCGTCGTCCGGTTCGTCACGACCCCGGACGGGACCCGACACCTGGTCTGCCAGGGCGAACGGCGCTTCCGCGTGCTGGACCACGTCGCTGGGTTCCCGTACCTGGTGGCGCGGGTCGAATACCTGCCCGACTCGGGCTCCCACCACCCCGAGGTCGAGGCGCGGACCCTGTACCTCAAGCAGAAGGCGGTCGAGGCCATCTCGCTCCTGCCCCAGGCACCGGCGGAGCTCGCCAACGCCGTGCAGGCCATGGAGTCGCCCTCCGCGCTCGCCGACATGATCGCGAGCTTCCTGGACGTGAGCCCGACGCAGAAGCAGGCGCTGCTCGAGGTCACGGACGTCCGCGACCGGCTCGAGGCCGTCTCGGACAACCTCACCCGCCGGGTCGAGGTCCTGAAGCTGTCGCGCCAGATCGAGCAGCAGACCAAGGAGGCCATCGACGACCGCCAGCGCGAAATCCTGCTGCGCGAGCAGATGCGCCAGATCCAGAAGGAGCTGGGCGACGGCGAGGGCGGCGAGATCGCGGAACTCGGCGAGGCCATCACCAAGGCCGGCATGCCTGCGGAGGTCGAGGAGCACGCACGCAAGGAACTGAAGCGCCTCGAGCGCATGAACGAGGCGAGCGGCGAGTACTCGATGGCGCGCACCTACCTCGACACGCTGATCGCGATGCCGTGGTCGAAGCTCGACGAGGAGTCGATTGACATCCAGCGGGCGCGCGGGATCCTCGACGCCGACCACTACGGCCTCGAGAAGATCAAGAAGCGCATCGTCGAGTACCTCGCGGTGCGCAAGCTCAACCCGCAGGGACGCAGCCCCATCCTGTGCTTCGTCGGCCCGCCGGGCGTGGGCAAGACCTCGCTGGGCCAGAGCATCGCCCGCGCGCTCGGTCTGAAGTTCCAGCGCACGAGCCTGGGCGGCGTGCACGACGAGGCCGAGATCCGCGGCCATCGCCGCACCTATATCGGCGCGCTGCCGGGCAGCATCGCGCAGGCGCTGAAGAAGGCGGGCACGCGCAACCCCGTGTTGATGCTCGACGAGATCGACAAGCTCGGCCGCGGCATCCAGGGTGATCCCGCATCCGCCCTGCTCGAAGTTCTCGACCCCGAGCAGAACTCGACGTTCCGCGACAACTACCTCGGCGTGCCCTTCGACCTCTCGAAGGTGCTGTTCATCACCACCGCGAACCAGCTCGACACCATCCCCGGTCCGCTGCGTGACCGCATGGAGATCATCGAGCTCACCGGCTACACCGAGGAGGAGAAGGTCGAGATCGCGCGCCGCTACCTCGTGCGCCGCCAGCTCGAGGCCAACGGCCTCGCGGCCGGGCAGACGACGGTCTCCGACGAAGCGCTGCTGCGCATCGCGCGTGATTACACGCGGGAAGCGGGCTGCCGGAGCCTGGAGCGCGAGATCGGCGCCGTGCTGCGCAACGTCGCCGTGCGGGTCGCCGAGGGCAAGGCCACCGCCGTCAGGATCGAGGCGGCCGACGTCGCGGAGATCCTCGGCGCGCCCCGCTTCGAAAACGAGGTGGCGATGCGCGTAAGCCTGCCCGGCGTGGCGACCGGGCTTGCGTGGACGCCGGTCGGCGGCGACATCCTGTTCATCGAGGCGACGCGCGTCCCGGGCGCAGGCAGGCTGATCCTCACCGGGCAGCTCGGCGACGTGATGAAGGAAAGCGCCCAGGCGGCGCTCAGTCTCGTGAAGTCGCAGTCCGAAGCGCTGGGACTCGACCCGGCGCTGTTCGAGAAAAGTGACATCCACGTGCACGTGCCGGCGGGCGCGATCCCCAAGGACGGCCCGAGCGCGGGTGTGGCGATCTACACGGCGCTGGTGTCGCTGCTCACCAACCGCACCGTGCGCAACGACGCCGCGATGACCGGCGAGATCAGCCTGCGCGGGCTCGTGCTGCCGGTGGGCGGCATCAAGGAGAAGACGGTGGCGGCGCACCGCGCGGGAATCCGCACCGTGCTGCTGCCGGCCCGCAACCGCAAGGACCTCGAGGACATCCCCGAGAGCGTCAAGCGGGAGGTCGAGTTCGTCTGGCTCGAGCGGGTGGACGACGCCGTCGCGAATGCGATCGGTGGTACCACGGTGGTCAGGGCGGCGTGACCCGCTAGGCGGCTGGCGCTGATCCACCCAGGCCGGCCGCCGCGAGGCGCTCCTCGGCCTCGACCATCATGGCCTTGAATCTTGGATCTTCGCGCAGAGGGTCGAGGTCCGGATCGACCTTGGCATGGTGCAGGAAGCCGGCGGCGATGTTTGCGAGGACGGGCCCGAGCATGTCGAGCGCCGCATCCGTTTCATGCAAATGGACGCTGAGCGCGCAGGCGAAGTTGTAACGCATGTTCAGGTTGTCGGGATCGATCAGCAGTGCGCGGGCCATGCGCTGCTTGGCACGCTCGGTTTCCCCCATCGCCGTGAGCGCATAGGCGCTGTAACCCGTCACCGCCCCATTGTTCGCGTCATGCGCCAGCACACCCTCGGCACGCGTGAGCGCGAGTTGCGCGGAGCGCCGGGTACCCTCCAGGTCGCCGATGGCCGTGTAGCAGGTGAGCAGCATGCAGGCCGAATTCACGTCCGTCTCCACGAGCGTCACGGCCTTCTCGAAATAGCGAATGGCGTCCTCCATGTGCTGCCGCCTGAAGCTGAAATAGGCCGCGGAGCGGTTGACCTCGTAGGACTCGGGGTCGAGACGCAGGCCGATTGCGATTTCCTCGGCGCCTTCGTCGAAACGCCCGCTTTCGGCCAGGATTGCAGCCTTGATGGCATGGGCCTCGGCCAGGTTGGCGTCCAGCGCCAGGGCGCGTTCTGCGGCCGCCAATCCGTCATCGGCCTTCCCACCACGCAGGTGACGGAACTGCGCCTGTCCGAGAGCCGTCAGCGCCCAGGCGCGCGCATAGTTCGCATCGATCTCCGTCGCCCGGGAGCAGAGGCGGATGATCGCGGACGCCGAGCGATCGTCGGCGGTATTGCCGGTGATATAGGTCTGGCGCGCCATCAGGTAGAGGTTGTAAGCCTCGACGTTGTCGGTGCCGCGCTGCTCGATCGCCTTCTTTTCCTCGGGCAGGAGCTTGAGCTTCAGCGCCTTGACGATGGCCTGCGAGATCTCGTCCTGCAGACTGAAGATGTCGTTCAAGTCGCGGTCATAGCGCTCGGCCCAGATGCTGTCGTTGCTCAACCCGTCGACGAGCTGCGCGGTGATGCGCACGCGCCCGCCCGCCCTGCGCACGCTGCCTTCGAGTACGTGACTGACCTTGAGTTCACGCGCGACTTTCGGCACGTCGACCTTCATGCCCTTGTACAGGAAGGCGCTGTTGCGGGAGGCGACCGCCAGTGCCGAGACCTTGCTAAGGTCGGTGATGATGTCCTCGCTGATGCCGTCGCTGAAGTAATCCTGCTCCGGGTCGCCGCTCATGTTGGCGAAGGGCAGCACGCAGATCGCCAGTCGAGGCGTGGCGTCGGCAGTCGGTATTGGCGGGCTCGCGACTGCGGTCCCGGACTGCGCGGCTCCCTGGCGGGCGATCATCGCCGTGAGCGCCCGCAGCAGTGACTGGAATGGGGGACTGGCCGGGTCTTCCCCCCAGCCGTCGAGATCGGTCGTGTGGATCGCCCGCACGTCCATGGGCAGGCTCGCGCCCTCGAAGCGCACGGGGACCAGCGTACCCCGGTCGGCCGCTTCGCGCGCCTCGCCACGTACCCAGCGCGATGCCGCCGAGGCCGGGGTCCAGACCACCAGCACGGCCCTGGCGCCCTTGAGCGCCGCCTCGATCTGGTCGTCGAACTGCTGCCCGGCGTCGATTTCCGGGTCCCACCAGACCGACCAGCCCTTCGCCTCGATGGCCGCAACCAGCGGCGCGACGCGCGCCTTGTCGCTGCGGGCATATGAAACAAAGACATCGGCCATTCAGTGAAACCTCATCCCGGAGCGCAACGGCAACCGACACGCTGGACCGTTAGCTTACCCCGGACGCCGGCGCGGGACGTCCCTGCATGTGGCTCGCGCGATCGTGCTCACCGCTTCTTCAGCCGGGCCTTCAGGCCGGCTTTCACCCTCGCCCCCTTGGCCTCGAGCGCGGGCCGCAGCATTTCCTGCAGCCACGGAAACGACCGCGCAAGCTTCGCGAGCAGCAGTGTCGAGCGCGGCATGGCACGCTCGCGCCTGCGGTCGATCGCGCAGGCAACGATCGCCTCGGCGACCTGCTCGGCCGTGAGGATCGGCTGCGAGAAGACGAGGTCCGGCACGTGGTCGAGGTCATCGAGCACGAAAGGTGTCGCGATCGGCCCCGGAGACACTGCGCACAGCGACACGCCCGTCTCCCGCAGTTCCTCTCGCACCGCGAACGTGAACCCACGCAGGCCCCACTTCGACGCGCTGTAGGGCGCCTCGTGCGGTAATGGCACGTGACCGGCGATGGAGGCGACGTTGACCACCACGCCTCGCGTCTTCCGAAGATGCGGCAGCGCGAAACGCGTGAGCAGCATCGGCCCCTTGAGGTTGGTGTCGATCACCGTGGCAATCGCTTCCGGGTCGAGTGAGTCGAACTCGCCCCGGGCGTTGGCCGCGGCGTTGTTCACCAGCACGTCGATGCGGCCGTACACCGCGATCGTGCGCTCGACGAGCGCCGCGAGGTCAGTCGCGCGGCTCACGTCGGTTGGCACCGCGAGCCCCTTCAACGCAGCGGCGAGTTCTTCCAGCTTCGCCGCCGATCGGGCAGCCAGCACGACGGTCGCGCCCTCCCGGGCGAATGCGCGCGCAGAGGCTTCACCCACGCCCGAAGAGGCCCCGGTGATGACGACGATCTTTCCCGCCAGGGAGTGAGTCACTTGCCACCCTCGCCTTGCCCGAGGCCGCCGAGGCCGGCGCGCGCCTGCGGCGACACGCTCTTCAGGTGCAGGTCGTGCTGCGGGAAGGGAATCGATATCCCGGCGGCGACCAGCGCGTCGTGCACCCGCACGGTGAGCGCGCTGCGGATCGCCACCCAGTTGTCGAAGTCGTTGGTCCAGGCGCGCAGGCCGAAGTCGAGCGAACTCGGGCCGAAGCCGGTGAAGATCACCGCCGGCGGCGGCTCCATGCAGACGCCCGGCGTCGCGGTCGCGACCTCCTCGAGCAGCGCGAGCACGCGCTTCGGATCGGTACCGTAGGCCACGCCGAGGTTGACGTCGAGTCGGCGGTTCATGTCGCTCAGCGTCCAGTTGATCAGCTTCTCCGAGAGCAGCGTGCCGTTCGGCACGACCACGTCGGCCCCCTCGAAGGTCGTGAGCGTGGTCGCGCGCATGCCGATCTCACGCACCTTGCCGGACGTGCCCGACACCTCGATCACGTCGCCGGGCTGGATGGGACGCTCGAACATCAGGATCAGGCCCGACACGAAGTTGTTCACGACGTTCTGGAGGCCGAATCCGATGCCGACGCTCAGCGCGCCGACCACGAAGGCCAGCTCGCTCAGGTGGAACCCGGCGGCCGCGAGCGCAATCATCACGCCGATGGTGAGCATTCCGTAGTAGGTGAGCGTGGAGATGCTGTTGTCGACGCCGCGCGGCAAATCCATCTTCGGCAGCACTTCGTCGCGCAGCACGACGCGGAGCGTCCTGGCGAGCCAGAAGGCCACCCACACCGAGATCAGGAACAGGAGCACGCTGCCGAGGGTGAGGGATATCGCGCCGAACCCGATCGGGTACGTGAGGACGACCCGCGCCCAGTGATCGAGCAGCCGGTAGACGCGGAACTCGTTCAGCACGATCACGACCCACGCGACGAAGGCGGCCACGTTCACCAGCCGGCCGATTGCCTGCAGCAGCGGCCCGGCGTGCTGCGTCACCACGTGGAACCGGGTCAGGCCGCGACGCGCGAGCACGAGCGCGAGAATCGCGTTCAGCACCAAGGCGCCGGCGTACAGCGCAAGGCCCACGTAACCGCTGTCGAGCACGCCGCCGGTGAGTATTTCGGCGAGCGAGACGTTGCCCACGACGTTCGCGACGAGCGCCACCAGCAGTGCCACCACAGCCGCCCAGCCGAACGCCCGGACGATCGCCAGCTGCTTCGGCTCACCGGGCTCCCGGGTGCGACCCTTGCGCCGCAGCAGCAGCCAGAGCACGGCCAGGAGCGTCAGCGATCCGATCAACAGCAGATGCATCCGGAGCATGAGCGGCACGCTCACGAACAGGAATCCAAGCTGGTGGAGCAGGTACAGCGCCGTCACGATGTAGGGCCACGGACCAAGCACCGCATATACCTTGCGAGGCAGCAGGCGCAGCACGGGGGCGAGCGCCAGCAGCAGGGCCAGCTGGTGGCGGAGGATCGGCGCGTGCGGCTCGAAGAAGAGCACGCCGACGAGTACGACGACCAGCCACGAGGAGATCGGCCGCAGCAGGACCCGCGCCGACGCCTGCAGTTCCGGGTCGTCGGACACGAGCTTGCGGCTGCGGCGACTGAGCCAGATGAAGAGCGGCAGCAGCAGCAGCGCGGCGACGCGCAGCACCCGCAGCCTGGTCTCGTAGGTGGCGTTGTACTCCTTCAGGAAGTCGGACTCGATGTTGAGACCGACGAGAAGCGTCGACAACGCCTTGTCCGACGGCGTCCGGTTGCGCCATTCTTCCCACAGTGGCGGCGAGTCGATCATGAGCAGGCGGTGGTCGAAATACTTGATCGCGGCGGTCACCGCCTTCGTCCCGGAATCGACGGCCTGCTGCACGGAATTGCCGCGACGGGCGAGCCTGAGCTGGGTGTCCAGAGGACTCGACAGGGCCTGCTCGGCGAGCGTGATCTCCGCGAGGATCGAGTCGATGCGTTCGCTCAGGGCCGGCGCGAGACCTCCCGCAGCCGCGCGGGTCGCCTCCCAGGTCGCGCGCCTCCGGGCGAGTTCCGCGACGTCTTCCGAATAGCGGGCCGTGATGCGCTGCAGCTCCCCGCGCCAGGCGGCGAGCCGGATGTCGTAGAAATTCCAGTGCCGCTCGAGACTCTGCAGCCGAATCGCCGGCAGCGACTGCAACTCGTGGCGCTTGAACGCCTCGGAGAGCTTGCGGATGTCCGCGGCGAGCGCATCGAGCTGCGGGGCCAGCTTGTCCGCCGGGTCGGGTTGACGGGCCCGCGCCATGGCCTCCAGGGCATAGCGCTCGTCGGCGTCGGCACGCATCGGGATGTCGACCGCGGCGAACGGCTCGATGGCTGCTGGCGCCGCGGCGACGGGCGCGGGCGCCGGTTTGGCAACACCCAGCGATGCGCCAGCCGCATCAAACCCTGCCAGCGGGGAGGCGGCCAGGAGCAGGCAGGCAATCAGGCGAAAAAAGCGTCGCATGGAAACCTAATCTCGAGTCGGGGCGGAAATGACAGGGTATTGTCGCATCACAGGCCACGGTGCGACACCGAGATCCGCCGCGGTCCGGGACTTCGATCTGGCAGAATGCGGTTCCGCGGGCACCCTGCCGGGACTCGCGGCGGCACCCGCCACGGATACCCGCAGATGCGCGAATTCATTGCCTCGCTGTTGCACTGGTACCTCGGCGCCCTCGACCAGGGCGGGTACCTGCTGATCGTCGCCCTCATGGCCGCTGAGAGCTCGATCATTCCGGTGCCGAGCGAATTCGTCATCCCGCCGGCTGCCTACCTCGCGCACTCGCGAGGCACGTTCTCGCTCACGGGCATCGTGATCGCGGGCACGCTCGGCTCCTGGATCGGGGCGAGCGCGATGTACTGGCTGTCGCGTCTGTTGGGCCGGCCGCTCCTCGTGCGCTACGGCCACTACGTGATGATCACTCGCGAGAAGATCGAACGAGCGGAGGCCTGGGCCGCGCACTACGGCGCGATGGGTGCGTTCGTGGCGCGCATCCTCCCGGTGATCCGGCACCTGATCGGGATACCGGCCGGCATCGTGCGACTGAACTACTGGAAATTCTCGCTGGCGACGGCCGCTGGCTCGGCGCTCTGGTGCACCGTGCTGGTGTGGATCGGTGTGACCGCCGGGAAGGACCAGGCGCTGCTGCATGGCAGCCTGCACCGCATCACGCTGTGGGGCGGCGGCCTCATGATCTTCCTCTGGGGCCTCTACTACTACTTCGTGCACCGGCACATGCGCCGCTGACCGCGCCCATGCCGGGCACGCGTCAGCACCCCGACGTCGAGGTCCCGGCCGCAGTCGGCGAGCGCACGCTGCCGGCGCAGCGCATCGGCCCGGATGGTCGCGGGCGCGTCGATTACCGCGCCATCGCCGCGCTCGCGCTGCCGCTGATGCTGAACAGCAGCATGCAGGCGGTGATCGGGCTGACCGACACCTGGTTCGTTGGCCACCTTTCGACGACGGCCATGGCCGCGATGGCCTCGATCTACTGGCTGGTGTTCTTCTTCATCGTGCTGCTCGGCGGGATCGGACTCGCCGTGCAGACCTTCGTCGCGCAGTCGGAGGGGAGCCGCAGGCGCTGGCGCGCTAGCCACGCCACCTGGGTGGCGCTCTGGGGCGCGCTGCTGACGGCGCCCGTGTTCGCGGCGCTGGCCTGGTGCGGCGACCCGCTGCTCACTCCGTTCGGCCTCGACGACGAGTTGAAGCGCCTTGCGCTCGAGTTCTGGGCGCCGCGCATGCTCGGCGCGCCCATCGGCGTCGCGCTGTGGGCGGTGCTCGGATTCTTCAACGGCATCTCGCGCCCGCGCGTGACGGTGATGGCGACCGCGCTGGTCGCGGTCGTCAACGCCGCACTCAACCAGGTGTTCATCTTCGACCTCGGCTGGGGCATCGCGGGCTCCGCCTGGGCCACGAACGCGAGCATGGTCTGCGGCGTCGG
>Ga0315297_10003374_pt1 | contig 10283 bp, 9 predicted proteins | sample YL17G15_0_MG_FD_203628 | JGI IMG/M metagenome (GOLD analysis project Ga0315297, IMG submission 203628) | Sediment microbial communities from Yellowstone Lake, YNP, Wyoming, USA - YL17G15_0 | ecosystem: Environmental > Aquatic > Freshwater > Lake > Sediment | place: USA: Wyoming | collected...
GGATCCTGGACGTTGCCCACAACCCGGATGCGGCGCGCGCGCTTGCCACGAGTCTCGCGGCACGCCAGACGCGCGGCCGCACTGTCGCTGTCTGCGGCATCCTGGCCGACAAGGACATCGACGGCATCGTCTCGGCGCTCCGGGGCCAGGTGCAGGAATGGATCGCTGTCAGGCTCGACGGGCCACGATCTTTGCCAGAGTCGGAGCTCGCGACACGAATCGCAATGCGAACCGGTGCGTCGGTTTCGGTGGCCGACAGTGTCGCCGCCGGCTGCGAGTACGCGGCTGCGGCCTGCGGGGAGGGTGACCGCATTCTGGTGTTCGGTTCATTTCATACGGTCGGTCCCGCCCTTGTACATCTCGGTTTACAATTTGATCGCAATGGACGTCAGGATTCGTGAAAGACTGGTTGGAGCGCTTGTACTGGTGGCGCTGATCGTGCTGCTCGTGCCCGCGCTATTGAAAGGCCCCGGCACCGCGAGCGACCAGCCCCCGGCAGCGGAGATGAAGAGCGTCGAAATCATGCTGGACGGCGCGACCGGACCTGCGGAAAACGAAAGCCTGGTGCCGGAGCCCGAAATCGTCCAGTCCAAGCCGGAAGTACCGGCGCCCGTGGTGCCGAAAACCGTCGAGCCGGCGCCGCCGGCGGTCGAGCCGGCCAAGCCAGCATCCACCCGGCAAGCGGCCTGGGCCGTACAACTTGGCGCGTTTTCCAGCCGGAGCAAGGCGGACGAACTGGTTGCCAAGCTCCGTTCACGCGGCTATTCGGCATTCGTGCTCGAGTACCGGGCTGGCGGGCAGTTGCTGCACCGGGTCCGTGTCGGACCGGAACAGGATCGCGCGCGTGCAGTTGCAATCGCCGAGCGACTGCGCAATGACGGATTCCAGCCGGTGGTCGCGCCGCATCCGTGAAACGCGCCCGGCGAACGGCAAAACGATCGGCTAGAATGCTGCTCGCCCCGCTGGAGCCACGGCCCGATGAATGGCGCTGACCATCTCTTTGCAGCAATCCTTCTGATTTCGCTCGTCCTGGGCTGCCTGCGTGGATTTGTCCGCGAAGCCATATCGCTGCTGTCCTGGCTGATCGGCCTGTGGCTCGCCTGGCACTTCTCCTATCTGCTTTATCCCTGGCTGGGCGGCACGCTCGCGGAACCCGGCGTACGCGAGTGGGCCGGCCGGGCGATCGTCCTGTTCGTGACCTTGCTGATTGGCTCGGCAGTCGGGGCCATTGCCGCACACTTAATCCAGCGTGCCGCGGGTCTTGCCCTGATGGACCGAATCGTCGGAGGCTTGTTCGGGCTGATGCGCGCCGTCGTCGTGATCGGACTGCTGGTGATCGGCGGACGTGCGGTCAATCTCGATCTGGAACCGTGGTGGCAGAAGACGAAATCCATGCCGGTGGCCGAAGCCGTCGCCAAGTGGCTCGAGCGTTATGCCGAGCCGGCCGCCGCTGACTTGCTGGAACGGGCCGCCAAAACCCCGGGGAGCTGAGGCCATGTGCGGCATCGTCGGCATGGTCGGCACAGGCCCGGTCAACCAGAGAATCTATGACGCGCTGACGGTGCTGCAGCACCGTGGTCAGGATGCGGCGGGCATCATGACGATGGACGATCGCGCGCTGTTTTCGCGCAAGGATAACGGCCTGGTGCGCGATGTGTTTCGCGAGCGTGACATGCGCCTGCTCATCGGCCATGCGGGCATCGGCCATGTGCGTTACCCGACCGCCGGCTGCGACAGCGCCGACGAAGCCCAGCCTTTCTACGTGAATGCGCCATTCGGCATCGGCATCAGCCACAACGGCAACCTGACGAATGCCGACGAGCTGACGCGCACGATGATCGCGGAAGACCGCCGCCACCTCAACACACGCTCGGATTCCGAAGTGCTGCTAAACGTGTTCGCAAGCGAATTGCAGCGCTCGACCGCGGCGTGGCCAGCGGCTGCCGATGTCTTCCGGGCGCTCGAAGCCGTATTTCGCCGTTGCCGCGGCGGCTACGCGGTGGTTGCAATGATCGTCGGCCATGGAATCATCGGGTTCCGCGATCCGCACGGCATCCGGCCACTGGTGCTCGGGCGGCGCGAGACACCGCGCGGGCCGGAATGGATGCTGGCATCCGAGAGTGTCGCGCTCGACATGCTCGATTTCGACCTGGTCCGCGACGTCGGCCCCGGCGAGGCCATCTTCATTGACCTGCAGGGGAGGATGCACGCGAGGCAATGCACGCTCGCGGCGCAGCACACACCCTGCATATTCGAGTACGTCTACTTCGCGCGGCCCGACTCGATCATCGACAACATCTCGGTGCACAAGGCCCGCATGCGAATGGGCGAGAAGCTGGCGGACAAGATTTTGCGCCTGCGGCCCGATCATGACATCGACGTGGTGATCCCGATTCCCGACACCAGTCGTACCAGCGCGGCGCAGCTGGCGCTTTCGCTCGGCGTGAAGTATCGCGAAGGCTTCGTGAAGAACCGCTACATCGGCCGGACCTTCATCATGCCGGGGCAGGAGCAGCGGCAGAAGTCCGTGCGCAGCAAGCTCAATGCAATCGACCTTGAGTTCCGCGGGCGAAATGTGCTGCTGGTCGACGACTCGATCGTGCGTGGCACGACCTCGGCGCAGCTGATCGACCTGGCCCGCGAAGCCGGCGCCCGCAAGGTATATTTCGCCTCGGCGGCGCCACCCGTGCGCTTCCCGAATGTCTATGGCATCGACATGCCGGTCGCGACCGAACTGGTAGCCGCCGGCCACAACGAAGACGAGGTGGCAAGGATCATCGGCGCGGACTGGCTGATGTACCAGGATCTCGACGATCTGATCGTCGCCTGCCGCCATGACCATGCGCGCATCACGGACTTCGACACTTCCTGCTTCTCAGGGCATTACGTCACGGGTGACGTTACGACCGAGTACCTCGCGCGCCTCGAGCACGATCGTTCGGACGGAGCGCGCGCGCAGCGCCTGCTGGATCTGCAGGGCGGCCGCGCAGCGCGCGCCGTCTGATAATCGCGCCGATGGCCGGCGCGCAGAGCGACCAACGCCGAGAGCTTCTGCTGCATCTATACCGGGCTGCGCTATCCGCCGTAGACGGCCGCCGGCGCGTGCGGGCGGCACTCGCCGCGGACCGGAACGAGCGGCCCGTGAGCATTCTGGCCGTCGGCAAGGCGGCATCGGCGATGACGCAAGGTGCGCTCGATGCACTGGGTTCGAGGGTGGTGCGCGGGTTGGTCATCGCGCCAGACGATGGAATTGCACATGATCTGCTTGCGTTCCCGCGCATCACCTGCCTCGCGGGCGACCATCCGGTCCCCGGCGAGCGCAGCCTCGCGGCAGGCAGCGCGGCGCTCGCATTCGCGGGCGCAACTGCCGCGGGCAGCCGCGTGCTGCTGCTCGTCTCGGGCGGGGCATCGGCGCTCCTCGAGGTGCTGGCGCCGGGTGTCACGCTCGCCAAGCTGCAGCGGCTCAACGAATGGGCTCACTCCGAAGCCGTCGACATCACGGAATTGAATGCGAGGCGCGCCTCCCTGTCCCTCATCAAGGCCGGCCGCCTGCCGGGTCTGTTTCGAAATTCTGAAGTCGAGGGCCTGATGATCTCGGACGTGCCGGGCGATGATCCGGCGGTGGTCGGGTCGGGGTTATTGGCGAGCCCGGCCTGCCGGGTCACGCTGGTCGGCTGCCTGGACGACGCGCTGGATGCGGCGCTGCGCGCTGCGCGCACGCGCGGATTCGACGCGCAACGCTCGCCCGCACGGCTTTCGGGCGATGCGGTATCGGCAGCCCGCGCTGCCTGCCACGAGTTCGCCGTTGGCAACTCGAATCTGCAACTCTGGGGCGGCGAGACTGTGGTGCGACTTCCGGCGCGGCCGGGGCGAGGTGGACGTTGCCAGCATTTTGCGTTGTCAGCGGCGCAGCAGATTGCCGATCACCCGGAACTCGTCGTCCTGGCTGCCGGAACCGATGGGCGCGATGGCGCGAGCGAGGATGCCGGCGCGATCGTCGATGGCAGTACGCTCGCGCGCGCGCGGGATGCAGGCTTCGACGCCGCAAAGTGTCTCGAGGCTGCGGACAGCGGCAGCCTGCTCGAAGCCGCGGGCGATCTGATTTACACAGGACCGACCGGCACGAATGTCGGCGACCTCGTAATGGTTCTCAGGCTAAGATGAGGGCATGACGGCCCGGGTTCTGATCATCGACGAACAGGGCGTCTACCGGCGCCTTGTCGCGCATCACGTGGCGACGGGCTTCGATTCGCCGAGCATCGCCGAATACGATCCCGTGGCGCGTGGCAAATTGCCGGCCGATTTTTCCGGCAGCGCCTACGACGCCGTGCTGCTGGGCGACGCGCCGGGTGAAGCAAATGGCCTGGCGTGGCTGCGCGACCTGTGCCGCCGCAATGGCTTTCCACCGGTCATCTACCTGCTGTCGACGCCGACTGCGGAGTCCGAAGAAGCCGCCTTTGCGGCGGGCGCGCATGCCTGCCTGTCGAAGACCAAGATCGACCATGGCCGGCTGATCGCGGCGCTGCGCGGGGCGCAATCGCGGCGGGGCCAGGTCCTGCCACCATCGCCGCGCGTGGATGACTCGCCGCGTGCGACGCGCTTCGGCGATGCGACGATCCGCGGTTACCGGCTCATCAAGCAGATTGCCGAAAACCCGGTTTCTTCCGTGTACCTGGCGCAGAGCGAGCGGACCGGTGAACAGGTCGTGCTGAAGGTCTTGCGGCAGCCGCCGGACGATGGTCCAGGCGAAAAGACATTTGACCGCTTCCTGCGCGAGTACCAGATCGCCGCCGACATCAAGCATCCAAACGTCGCCCGAGTCCATGACGTCGGCGTCGGTGACGACCACGCCTTCATCGTTATGGAGTACTTCCCGCTCGGCGACCTGCGGACCCGCATCAAGGGCGTCATCCAGCCATTGCAAGCCCTGATATTCCTGCGGCAGATGGCCGAAGCGCTCGTGGTCCTGCACGGGGCGGGGGTGTTGCACCGCGACCTCAAGCCCGGCAACGTCATGCTGCGCGACGATTCGTCGGTCGCCCTGATCGATTACGGGCTGTCAAAGCAGATCGAACTCGATGCGGCGATAACCGGTAGCGGTGAGATTTTCGGCACGCCGTACTACATGAGCCCGGAACAGGGCCATGGCCGCGACACCGACGAGCGCAGCGACATCTACAGCCTGGGCATCATCTTCTACGAAATGCTGATGCGCCGTAAGCCGTATGTCGCCGGCACACCGATGCAGGTGATCTACAAACACGCACATTCGCCATTGCCCGAGCTGCCTGCGGAACTGAAGCACCTGGAAGGCATTCTCTACAACTGCATCGCCAAGGATCCGGCGCGCCGCTACCCGAATGCGGATCAGCTCGTTGACGCGGCACGGGAATACGAGAAGGACGAGCTGGGGCGCGAATGAGCCGGGCGCTCCCACGGTGCGCCGGGGCAGAATCCCTTCAGAGCGGGCAGGGCTGCAACCGGTACCCCGCGGAATCCCAGTGCAGCACGCTGGCGGTCGCATGCCAGGCGCCCAGCACTATGCGCGTGTATTCGTCGCCATCGACGTCGAATCGGTGCGTCGCCGGCCGGTGGGTATGGCCGTGGATCATCGTGCGCACGCAGGCTTCGCGCATCAGCGTTTCGACGGCGGCCTGATTCACATCGGTGATGTATTCGCCCGCGGCGGCCAGGTGCTCGCGGCTGCCAGCCCGGGCCTCGGCCGCCAGCCGGCGGCGGCTCGCGAGCGGCAATGCCGCGAAGCCGCGCCGGACATCCGGATCGCGCACCAGCGCGCGCAGCCGCTGGTAGGCGCCGTCGTCCACGCACAGTCCGTCACCATGACTCAGCAGCACGCGCTCTCCGCCGATGGTCGCGATCACGGGATCGTCGAGGAGCGTGGCCCCGGTTTCCGCGCAGAAGCGCTCACCGAGCAGGAAATCGCGATTGCCGTGCATCAGGTAGAGCAGGGTGCCGCGGGCGGTGACGGCGGCCAGCGCCGCAACCACGTCGCGATAGGCGGGTTCGGGGTCGTCGTCGCCGAGCCAGACCTCGAAAACGTCACCGAGCAGATAGAGGGACGCTGCGCCCTGAACGGGCCCCTCCAGAAACCGGAGAAAGCGTTCTGCGATTTCCGGGGTGGCGGGGTCCAGGTGCAGGTCGGAAACGAACCAGGTGCTCACTCGGACTTTTCCGCCTCCGGCGGGGCCGCTGTCTCGACGACCCAGGCACGCTGGATGACCGGCCGCTCGACGGGAACGCCCTCGCCGAAATTGGCCACGGTTTCGGTCACCAGATGAGCGATGCGATCGACGACATCCATCCCCTCGACGACCTTGCCGAAGACCGCATAACCCCAGCGGCTGGGCAGGGGATCGAGTCCGGTGTTGTCCATCAGGTTGATGTAGAACTGGGACGAGCCGGAATGCGGGCTATCTTCGCGCGCGAGGCCGACCGAGCCGCGGCGGTTCGACAGGCCGTTGCCGCTTTCGTTGGGTATCGGCGCATGAGCCTTGCGCGCCGACAGGCCGGGGTCGTAACCGCCACCCTGCACGACGAAATTCGGGATGACCCGGTGGAAAACCGTGCCGTCGTAATAGCCGTCGCGCACGTAGCGCAGGAAATTTTCGGCGGATAGCGGCGCGCGCACCGTGTCCAGCTCCAGCACGAAGGCGCCCTGCGAGGTCTCGACCCGCACCCGCGGCGCGAGCGAGCTCGTTGTCTGGGCGCCCGACATGACGGGCATCAGGGCGAGCAGCAGGAGGACGGCGCGTTGCAACATGGATTGATTCCTCGCGGCGATATTAGCGCACCCCGGTGCGTGAGACGCCGGGTCCGATCCCGTAGACTGTGCCGTCGATGGACCCGAAGACCGTCACGCGATTTGCACCCAGCCCGACCGGCGCCTTGCATCTTGGCAATGCGCGGACGGCGCTATTCAGCTTCCTGATGGCTCGCGCGGCCGGCGGGCGCTTCCTGCTGCGGGTCGAGGACACCGACCGCGACCGCAGTAGCGATGCTTTCATGAGCTCTCAGCTGTTGGATCTCGCCTGGCTGGGGTTGTCGTGGGACGCCGGGCCAGATCGCGATGACGGCCGCGGTCCCTACCGGCAGTCGGAACGCGGCCCCGTCTATGTCGGGCTCTATAAAAAGCTCGAGCTCGAGGGTCATGCCTACCCCTGCTATTGCACGCCGCTCGAGCTCGACGTTGCGCGCCGTGCCCAGCTCGCCGCAGGCCAGCCGCCGAGGTATCCCGGCACCTGCCGCGAACTCGATACGGCCGCGCGCGCTGCGCGTGTCGCCGAAGGGCGCCAGCCGGCCTTGAGATTCCGGGTGCCGGACGCGGGAGTCATCGAATTCGAGGACCTGGTCCGCGGACCGCAGTCCGTCGCCGCCGCCACGCTCGGGGATTTCGTGCTGCGACGCGCTGACGGCGGCCCGATGTTCTTTTTCTGCAATGCCGTCGACGATTCCCTGATGGGCGTCACGCAGGTGCTGCGCGGCGACGATCACCTGAGCAACACGCCACGCCAGTTGCTCTTGCTGCAGGCGCTCAAGCTGCCGGTGCCGAGCTATGGCCACCTGCCATTGCTGCTGGATGCGAGCGGCGCGCCTTTGTCCAAGCGCCGTGGCAGCACCACCGTCGGCGAATTGCGTGAACGCGGCTATCTCGCGGCCGCCGTCGGCAATTACCTGCTGCGGCTGGGACACACGGGGGCGCCGGACCAGTGGGTGGAACCCGCCGACTTCGCCCGCAACTTCAGCCTCGATCGCCTGGGGCGGGCGCCGGCGCATTTCGATTCCGCCCAGCTCGATCACTGGCAGCGAGAAGCCGTCAGGCGGCTGACACCGGAGCAGGCCGTCCATTGGCTCGATGCAGAACTGCCGGCCGACTGGTCGGCCCAGGAGCGCCTGGAGGTCGCGCGCCTGCTGCAGGGCAACCTGTTGTTTCCGGCGGATGCCGCGGACTGGCTCTCGGTGCTGCGGAGTGACCTGCCGCCGCTCACCGCGCAGGACAGCGCCGTACTCGCAGAGGCAGGGCCGGCCTTCTTCGAGGCCGCCCTCGCGGCTTACCGTGAGGCAGGCGCCGATTTCGCGGCGTTGGGGAGGGAGCTGAAGCAGCGGACCGGGCGCAAGGGCGCAGCGCTCTTCATGCCGCTGCGCATCGCCCTGACTGGCCGGCGCGACGGGCCCGAGCTCGCGGCCCTGCTGCCGGCGATTCCAGCGGCCCTGGCGCGGGCACGCCTGGCCGCCGCGGCGCGGACCCACTGAGGCGGCTCCGATGCTCTCGATCTACAACACGCTGACCGGACGCAAGGAGCCATTCCGTGAACTCGTCGCGGGGCGGGTCGGCATGTACGTCTGTGGCATGACCGTCTACGACCACATCCACGTCGGGCATGCGCGCTCGCAGATCGCATTCGACGTGGTGCGCCGCTGGCTGCGGGCGAGCGGCTACCAGGTCAACTACGTCCGGAACATCACCGACATCGATGACAAGATCATCAATCGCGCGCGTGAGCTGGGCGAGACGGTCGAAGCGCTGACGGCGCGCCACATCGTGGCGATGAACGAGGACTTCGCCGCGCTCGGAATCCTGCCCGCCGATCACGAACCACGCGCAACCGCATTTATGCCCGAAATCGTCGCGATGATTTCGACGCTGATTTCGAAAGGCAATGCCTATGTCGGCACCAGCGGCGACGTGCTGTATTCCGTCTCGAGCTTCAAGTCCTACGGGCAGCTGTCGGGCAAGAAGCTCGCGGACCTGCGTGCCGGGTCGCGAGTCGAGGTGGACGAGAAGAAGCGCGATCCGCTCGATTTTGTGCTGTGGAAACGCGCCAAGCCCGGCGAGCCGTCCTGGGATTCGCCCTGGGGCTTGGGCCGCCCCGGCTGGCATATCGAATGCTCGGCGATGGCGGTCGCGCTCCTGGGCGACTACTTCGATATCCACGGCGGCGGCATGGACCTGAAGTTCCCGCATCACGAGAATGAACTGGCGCAGACCTGCGCGGCCCGCGGCACGCCATTCGTTCATGTCTGGATGCACAACGGCTTTGTGCGCGTCAACGACGAGAAGATGTCCAAGTCGCTGGGCAATTTTTTCACGGTGCGCGAGGTGCTGCCGCGGCTCCGGCCGGAAGTGCTGCGCGCTTTCGTGCTTGCAAGCCATTACCGCGGCCCGATCAACTACGGCGAGGAAAACCTGCGCCAGGCCGATTCGGCCCTGCAGCGCCTTTACCTGGCGTTGCGCGACGTGACGCCTGCGGTCGGCTTTGAGCCCAGCGAGGCGACCCGCCGCTTCAGCGAGGCCATGAATGACGATTTCAATACGCCGGATGCGCTTGCTGCGATGCAGTCGCTCGCGCGCGAGCTGAATGTCGCGAAGTCAGCGGGAGACAGCGAGGCCGCTACGGCGTTCGCGGCGGAGTTGCGCGCGCTCGGCGCCATCCTCGGCCTGCTCGAACAGCCGCCCGGAGAATGGCTTGCGACTCATTCGGAACTGACTGGCACCGTGGAGAACGCTGCGAGCCGTCCGGACCCCACCGAGATCGATCGCCTCGTCGCGGCGCGAACCGAGGCCAGGCGGACGCGCAACTGGGCCGAGTCGGACCGCATCCGCGACGAGCTGGCGGGCCACGGCGTGGTACTCGAGGACGGTCCCGTGGGCACGAGCTGGCGCTGGCAGTAGCGGTCAGACTGCCGCTCGGCGGCTATTCCGCCGCTGCGCGGTTGAAATCACCGATGGCCTCGACCAATGCGGCGACCGCGTCGCGCTCGGCGGGCGTCAGGTGCGGATTCCAGACATCCACGATGAGCACCACACGCGTGCGTGAGCCGCGATTCCAGGCTTCATGTTCAAACGTGTCATCGAACACGACACCCTGTCCTTCGCGCCAGTGGTGCGCCTCGCCGCCCACGACCAGCGCGCAGTCCTCGGGGACGATCAGGGGTAGGTGACAGACGACACGCGTGTTGGTGACTCCGCGGTGAGGGAGGATGTGTGTCCCCGGCGTCAGCACGGAGAACATGATTTCAGGGGCATGTTCCCGGATGCGTGCCAGCGAAAGCGCTTCGAGCGCGGCCGCCGTGTGCGGGCAGCGCCTGCAATTGCTGTCCCGCCGCGCACCATGCCGGTAGAAATAGAATCCGTCCCATCCGGGCGCGCCCTGCGATCCCTGCAGGCCCGCTTGTTCCTCCGTGTCGCTGGTGAAGACGCGTTCGCGGCCGTCCGCATGCGGCAAGACCTCCCGCAGCTCATCGCAAATCGCATCCGTGTGCCG
>Ga0315297_10003375_pt1 | contig 10282 bp, 5 predicted proteins | sample YL17G15_0_MG_FD_203628 | JGI IMG/M metagenome (GOLD analysis project Ga0315297, IMG submission 203628) | Sediment microbial communities from Yellowstone Lake, YNP, Wyoming, USA - YL17G15_0 | ecosystem: Environmental > Aquatic > Freshwater > Lake > Sediment | place: USA: Wyoming | collected...
CGAGCTCGCTGGCGCCGGGCGCGCCTGGTCGAACATCGACAACCTGACGGCCGAGAGCCGCACGACGCACGTCCGCGGCTACGTCTCCATGAACGGGGCCGACTTCCGCATGGCGTGGGAAGCACCCTACGGGCTCACGACGATCACGGAGAACGTGCGGACGACGCTCCTCACCTTCACCGGCCCGCAAGCCTACGATCACGTCGTCCCGCCCGCCACGCGCTTCGGCCACATCGCCTTCGGGCGCATGTGGTACGCGAACAGCGCGAAGTTCCCCTATCGCCTCTGGTTCTCGAAAGCTGGCGAGCCGCAGTACACGAGCCTCGCCGGCTTCCGCGACACGACCGACCGCGAGCCGATCACGGCGATCTGGAAGGGCAGGAACGAGCTCCTGGTGTGGGGCATCCGCTCGGCCTACATGGTGCGCCAGTTCGGAAACGGCCAGGACGACTTCGTGCTCGAGAAGCTCGACAGCGACGTTGGCTGCCTCACGCACTTCGGGATCAGCGAGATCCACAACCGAGTCTGGTTCCCTTCCGAGGACGGCATCTGGATCTACGACGGCGGCTTCAAGTACCTGATGAAGGAGCTGACGCCGCTCTGGAAGGCCGACTTCGAGCAGGACAAGGACCCCTTCCTCAACGGCTTCGCGATGCACGACCGGATCAACAAGTGCTACATCTTCGTGACGCAGCGCCAGGACCGTCCGGAGTTCGAGGACACGGGGATGCTGGCCGGGTCTGTCGAATATGTTGGGTACTACGGGAGCTTCGATCCGTCGCTCGCGGGAGATCAGCAGCACCCCGACTGGATGATCGACCTGAAGGACCGCTTCGACTCGTGCGGCTTCTACAACGGCGACGGCGAGCTCGTGATCGGGTCGTGCGACGGCAAGCTCCGTAAGCAGGACTTCGACGAGGGCGGGGACGACGGCGACCTGCTGCGAAAGGGCGGAATCATCCGCACCGGCCACCAGCTCTTCTTCGAGCCCGGCGACGAGCTCGAGTTCGGCAAGCGCCTGGTGCAGCTCTGGGCATACGTAGAGTCGGAGTTCAACGCCTGGACGATCTACTGCCGCGGCGGCGACGAGCAGACGTGGAAGGCGATGCTCCCCGAGTCGAACTTCTGGTACTGGAGCACCGTCGTTCCAGCGAGCGAGCTTGAGGAGAATCGCGTCGTGCGCGGCCGTGACCTGAGCCAGCGGACCTACGACATCCTCTACGTGCCCGCGACCGTACACACCTTCACGCCCGAGAAGGTCACGGGGCGCGGCTTCACCTTCGAGCTTCGCGCAACGGCACCGATCCGCATGGAGTACCGCGGCCTCGGAGGCGTGTGGGAGCCCGGGCCCGTGCAGCGCGCGATGGACGAGGTGACGAACTACGACGTCCAGGTGAACATCGACTCCGCGCCGGGGGATCCACGCAACACGACGATCAACACGACGGGCAACGTGGACTTCTCGGTAAACGTGGCCTCCTACGTCTACGGAACCCCGGCGCTGCCGATCGCCGTCACGGTGGTCGCGACGGGCGTGGGCGGTTGGACGCAGACCGGGAACGTCACGATACTCGGGACGCCGTTCACCTTCTCCAAGGCGATCCTGGTGGGTGACGACTGGACCGTGACGGTGACTACTCTCGACGCGAACAACGTGCCGGGGAACCCGGTGTACACCTTCCACGTGACGCGACCTGTGTAGGGGGCTTGCAAATGTGGCGTAGAATGTGCGGGAGGTAGCCGATGCCTTTGGGTGGGACGCGAGCGGGAGGCAGCTACAGCGTCGTGAAGGCGACCGGCCAGGTCCTCAACCCCGGCTCTGGCGCGATCCTCGGCGGTGGCGGCGGATGCCCAGGCAACGTCGGGAAGATCAAGCAGGGCAACCTGTGGGTCTGCCCGCCGGCAGCCGCAGCTCCGGCGGCGGGTGGTGGCGGTGCGAGCTTCTCGATGCCCTCGATGCCGACACCGCCCGCGGCTCCCGCATGGAAGCCGAGCGACCTGCAACGCCCGGGCCTCACCCCGATCGACCCGCAGGCGGCCTACGACCCGGAGATCGCGAATCAGCTCGCGCGCCAGCGGTCGAACACCGCGGACCTGAAGGCCGGGACAGGATTCGCCGAGGACGTCGCGGTGGGATCGGAGCGTGACCAGCTCGCCGCGCAGATGCAGGAAGCCGAACAGGCCGCGGCCCAGGCCGGCATCCCCTTCGACAAGGCGCGCTTCTTGATGGAGGCGCAGCGCGGCCAGGCGAGCCGCCGCGCGCAGAGCACTCTCAACCGCGAGCAGCAGGTGGGAGCCGCGATCGGAGCCGAGAGCAACGTCGCGCAGGGCCAGGCCGGCGAGCGCACGCAGCGCCTCGGGATCGACCTCCAGCGCGACACGACCGAGAACAATCTCGCCCTGGAGCGCTACGGTCACGACATCCAGAAGTACGGGATCGACGCCCAGGCCGCGACCGCGGCGAACGGAGCCCTCATGGACTTCTATTCGCGACTCGCGAGCGGCGCCTTCAGCGCGGTCGGCAGCGCCTTCGGCGCCAGCGGCGGAAACCAGTCGAACAGCTACAGCTACGGTAGCTACTAAGGGGTGGTCATGGGTGGCTTCAACTTCGACTTCTCGCAGATGAACCCCTACATCACGGGGATCATGGATCGCTCGATGCGGGCGATGGACTACAACCTCGCCCAGCAGCCGAAGCGCGACAGCATGAACGATCGCGCCTACGCCGAGTGGCTCAACAACAACGCGAGCAAGCGCGGCATCGCGGAAGACGAAGCTGCCATGCGGCGCACTGGGTTCGATGCCTCCCAGGCTCTCGCCGGCCGCATGGAGAAGCGCTCGGTTCGAGCCGCAGACGAAGCCGGTCCGGCCGGTCAGGCGCGGCGCTACCAGAGGCTCCGCAACATGCGATCGGGGGCGGCTCATTACGACCCCTACGGGTACGGTCAAGGAATGGCGGACAGCAATGCTCGGTCGATGGTGTACGGTGGCCCGAGCGGAATCGCGTCGCGATGATCTCCAACTGGACGAAGTTCAAGTGGCCCTTCGAGCCCATGAAGAACTTCACCCAGCACGAGCCGTTCCCGAGCGACGAGACGAAGGCGACCTACATCGGCGGTATGAAGAAGCGAAAGAAGGGCGACCGGACGTTGGGCGCGCAAGCTCTGGAGGCGCTGCAGAAGCGTAGGGCACATGCCTGATTCCTCGATGCCGAAGTCGATGCCCGGCCAGGGCGACTGCCCTCCCGGCTACCGTCCGAGCGCGCCGTACCCCGGCATGCCGACGAACGGGCGCTCGTGTGCTCCGATCGGCAAGGGCGTCCCATCCGGCGGCTACCGCGAGGCGGCCCCCGGGTACGGGCCCGGCTATCCGCCAACCGGCGGTCGCGCGGTCGAGGCACTGAACTCGGTTCCGTGGGCCGCCGCCGAACAGCTCGCCGGACGTCCTGGAGAGGCCTCCCAGGCGATCGGCAGCTACGTGGACGACTACGCGGACTGGCTCCGCGGGATGGCGAGGTAGCGATGCCGACCAAGTTCCAGACCGATCGCCAGCGCAAGCCCGATCCCTACAAGAGCTGGGCTCCCCCTTCCGCCTACGATCCGCGGCAGGTGGAGAGCGGAGGCTCGAGTTCGCTCCGCGAGACGCCGCTGCGTGAGGACGAGCCGATGCCGGCGCCCCCGAGGTCGGCCATCCTGGGCCTGAGCCGGAACCAGCAGACCCCCTACGGGCCGGTCACGCTCCCGGAGGGCATCAACACGCCCTACGGTCCCATCGGAACACCTCCCGCCCCCAACCCGGGCAAGGAGAAGGCGAAGGCCGACACCAGGGCGATCGCAACCGCCGCCGTGGGAGCTCACGCCGCCGGGGAGGGACCGCGCGGCCAGGCCCACGACCAGGCCGTCCCGCCCGGAACAGCGACGCCGCCGATGCCGAAGCACGGCACCGGTCCGGGCGCCGCCGCCGAGACGCCCCCGCGTCCGTCCGCGGCCGGCGGTCCCGGGCCCGGCCGAACGCAGGTCAAGATGCCAGACGGTCGCTTCGTGTTCGTCACCCCCGATCGTGGTGCGGACTACGTTGGCGGCGGCGGCAGCTACGCCTCGTACCAGGACGCAACCTCCGGGCTCGGAGCACCCCAGGCCGAACGCTTCATGCGCGGCCGCACCTTCTCAAGCCCGGCCCCGCCACAGCCCTACTCCGAGCAGGTGCGCGCGCTGGCGAACACGGACGTTCCGGACCTGTCCTTCGAGGGCGACGCGGGCTTCGGGACCTCGCCTCCGGGATCCGGCGGGCCCTCCAGTGGAACCCGTCGCCTCTCCGGGATCGAGCAGGCCCTCGCTCGCCGCTCATGGCTCGAGGGCCGCGCCAACGAGGAGCAGCGGCAGGAGCTCTCGACCGCCGAGGTGGACCGCCAGAAGCGCCTGGCCGAGCAGGACCCGCTCGAGCTCGCGCGCATCCAGGCCCAGGGCAGGATGGGCGGCGACCTCGCGAAGGTCCAGCTCGACCTGCGCGCGCGCCAGGCCGCGGTCGAGGAGCACCAGAGGATGTCGGCGCAGATCGAGAAGGCCCAGGCGGCACTCTCCGCGGCGCCGGCCGGATCTCAGGACGCGACCGACCTCAAGCAGTACATCGACTATCTGATCGGGACGCGCCGCGAAATCGCAAACCTGCTGATCGGGGAGAGACTCACTGACCCCCGTGGCGTGGGCGACGCACTCGGGGCCGCTTTCGCCGGGCTTGCTACTGCCGGCGTTGGCGCTGCTCCGACCACGGGAGCTCGGTAGGCAGGAGGGTCATTGGCGAGCGACCCGCCCCGCCCACCGAGCTTCGACGACCTCCTCGCCGAGATCCGGGGGAGCTTCGCCCCGCGGAAGAGCTACGAGACGGCGCTCCCGGAGCGATTCCGCAAGCCACGTCCGCCCAAGCCGTCACCGCCGCCGACCGTCGAAGAGCGTGGCTTCCTCGATGAGGCGCTCGCGCGCGCGCGCGGGCAGTTCTACGACGCCTCGGAGCCGGACGTTTTCGGCACGCGCTACACACCGCCACCCGTAGAGGAGCGGCCGGCGCCCAATCCGGCCCTGATCCAGAAGCAGACCGAGGATGAGATCGCTGTCGGAGCGAAGCACGTCATGGACACCGGCGGGGACGCCGAGGAGTACGTCACCAGGATGCACACGCTGCGCTACGGCAGGAGGATCTCGACCATCCTGAAGGCGGGCCGCGATCACGCGACGAAGCTGGCGGGCGAGGGGACCGATCCGGAAGAGGCCGCCGCCGCAGGCGTGGACCTGGCGCAGAAGCACATCTTGAACCTCGAGACGATGATCGCGAACGGCGCGCAGGTGCGCGAGGCCGAGGAGCGCGGGCCGATGTACGAGGGCTTCGTGCAGAGCCTCTACACGCCGAAGGGCCTCGCCGGGCACGGCCTAAACAGCGTCCTCCCGCAGGGGCTCGGCTACCTCGCCAGGGTGGCGACCGGCAAGGGTTGGCCGGGGATGCTCGTTGCGGGAGCGGCCGGAATCGCCGGGCAGGCCGCGCAGCAGAAGTTCATCGAGGGCCGGGAAAACATCGACTGGAAGGAAGCGACGCTCGAGGGCCTGACGAACATGCTCGAGGTGCCCGTGGTCGGCGGGATCCTCGAGGGGCTGGCCGGGAAGGTCGCGAGCCCGTTGCTGCGGACCGCCGCCGCCACGACAGCGATCGCCGCCACGGAAGCGATTGAGGAGCCGATCCAGGCCGTTGTCTCGTCGGTCGCTCAGGGCAAGGGTGCGCCGTCTCCTTACGCGCTCGCGGTGGAAGCCACCGGCGGCGGCGTCATCGGCGGCGCGCTCGGCGGCGGGCTCAGCATGTTGACCTCGGCGATCGAGGCGCAGCGGCAGGAGACTTCCGACGACACCGCCGGCGCGACGGAGATCGAGTCCGCGCCGCCCTCGCGCGCGGTCGGGCGCATGGCGCAGGGAACAGCGGACGAGCAGCTCGCCGCGATCGAGCAGGCGCTCGGGGCCGCGCGCTTCGCTGGCGACCTCAACGCCATGACGACGCTCGAGGAGGCGCGCCAGGCGATCCTCGACGCGCGCGCGAGAGGCTCAGAGACGGCCGTCTCGCCCGAGCCGCCAGCCCCAGGGGAAGCAGGCCCGATCACCACGCCGCAAGCCCCGCCGCCGACCACCCCGCCCGCCGCCCCGGGAGCAGCTCCGGTTGCCCCCGCGGCGGCGGCCCCGCCTGGTCCGGTGTCTGGAACCAGCATCCGCCGGCAGGCCCCGACCGAGACGGCAGCAGGAGCCGCCGGCGAAACCACGGCGGCCGAGGAGGCCGGAGCGCGCCAGGCGGGCACCGCGCCGCAGGTGAGGAGCCTCACGGAGCAGGGCCGGGCCGAGGGGCAGGGCGCCGCCCCACCCCCGCCCGCCAAGGTTGTCCGTGGGCCGACCGGGGGGACCGCGCGAGGCGTGGAGACGACCCCGGCCCTGCCCCCTCCGCAGCGCGGCGCGCCGCCACAGGCCGCAGCCGGGACGCCGGTGGCTCCAGGGACGTCCGTCGCACCCCCGGCGCCTCCTGTCGCCCCCACGGCGCCCCCAGCGCCGATCATCCCGGCTCGCCGGCTGAAGATCGGGCGCGGAGCCAACGGCCAGGTCGACGTCGTGTTCCCAGACATACAGCACGCAAACCTATTTTCGGCCCCGGGAAGGTCACGACGGAAGATCCAGGGGGAAATCGGAGGGAGGGACCCTGACTGGCGTGGCCTCGCGGTCCAGCACGGGATCCCCGAGGACCTGATCGGCCAGGCAGCGTCCAGATATCGAGATGCCGTCATGGACGGCGTCCGCGGGCTCGAGCGCGGAGCGACCTTCGTCGCGCCGAACCTGACGGACGTCATCCGCCCGCCAGCCGTCGCGCCGCTCGCCGCTGTCGCGCCGCCCGCGACCGAGATCGCCCCCGAGGGCCCAGCTCCAGGCGGACGGATCGTCCTCACGCAGCGCAACGGCGTGTGGGAGGCCGACCACGAGGGACCGATCGCTGACGAGGTGCAAGCCCTGTTCGGGGGCACGACCGTCCCGACTCCGTTCCAGGCCTCTACGCCAGGAGAGGAGGTCCGGGGCAAGATCGCCGGGCTCAATCCCGGGGTCGAGGTCGTCATCAGCAAGGAATCCGGCGCGAAGCCTGGCGATGGCGAGGGCTTCGTCTATGGGCCGCCCGTTGCTCCCGCCGCCGAGCCCGCCGCCCCCGCGCCAGCCGCGATCAAGGTCGGGGATGCTGTCACCCTCAAGGGCGGCCGCTCCGGCGTCGTCAAGGAGATCAAGGGCGCGACGGCGCTCGTTACGACCCAGGACTACAAGGGCAGGAATCGTACCGAGAACGTACCGGTCAAGAACCTCACGCGCGTCGAGACGGAGCCGGCAGCGCCCCCGCCCCCCACAGCACCAGCCGTCGAGCCCGCCGCTCCCGCGCCGCACGAGCCCGGGAACACCGTGCCGGAGCCGTCCCGCATCGACCGCCTGGCGCCGGAGTTCAAGAAGCCGATGGAGGCCGCGCTCGCTCGCGTTCCAGAGGCCCTTCGGCCGGCGGCGCGCGGCCACGTCGAACGCCAGCTCGGAAACCTGTCCATCGTCGCTGCGCGCGAGGCCGATTGGGACCGCTTCGGCAAGGAGTTCGACTCGATCGGCCAGAAGATCAAGAACCGGGCCAAGAAGCGCGCCGCCGCGAAGCAGGCCCTCGAGAGCGCCAAGGGGATCTACGAGTCGACCTGGGAGTCGATGCGCGGGACGCTCCGCGAGTCGCCAGAGGGCGACGCCATCGTGCGGCGCGTGCGGCAGCTCGTCGAGGGCAAGGGGGTCGCCGGGGTTCTGGCGCCCGTCGAGCGCCCGCCGATCACGCGCCGCGCCTACGACGGCGTGAAGGGCTTCGTCGAGCACCACCCGAACGCTCCGACGCTCGAGGAGGGGGTGGCGAAGGTCAAGGAATACGCGGCCGCGCATCCGCAGTCCGTCGAGGATGTCCTGCCGGGACTGCAGCAGCTCGCTGGGGAAGTCGGAAGCATGAGTTCCGAAGCCCTGCAACAGTACGTCGACATCCCCGGTCTGGGACCGGCGAAGGTTCAAGCGGCCCTGACTCGAGGCATGTTCAAGCCGAAGTACGGACCGGCCTCGACCGAACACGAGAACTTCCTGAAGATCGTCGAGTACCGCCGTGAGGCCGTGGCTCAAGAGCGGGCGATGGAGGAGTTCTTCGCCGAGTTCGACGACAAGGAGGTCGTACACCCACACCTGCGCTCGATCGCGGACGCGCTGGAGGAGGATGAGGCCAGCGGCGCTGTCGAAGCTGGCGAGCCGCCACTGCTCAAGACGTTCATGTGGGGCGTCGTGGACCCGAACACCGGGCAGCAGGTGCAGCAGGAAGCCGCGGTCGACGCCATCCGCCAGGGGCACGGTCGCCTGTTCTCTCGGCTCCGCACCGCCTACCAGGACGCGATGGAGGCCGTCAACGACGACGTGCCGTTCGACATCCCGGAGGGCGGCGAGGAGGAGGGCGGGATCCTCGAGGCTCCGAAGCAGAAGTTCGGCGGACCGCTGATCCCGGGGTTCATGGAAGCGGTCATGGGCACGCCGCAGAAGCCCGTCGAGCGCGCGGGCAAGCCGGCCACCAACTTCGCCGACTCCGAGCTGTTCTCGCAGGAGGAGGACAAGGCCAAGCGCGAGCGCGAGGAGAAACTCGCGAAGGGCCAGGGCACGCTCTTCGCTCCGCGCGTGACGTTCGTGTCGTCCATTCAGGACCCGTTCAACGGCCGCTACGGTCCGCCGCCGAAGAGCCTCACGGCCGAGCAGATCGAGGCCCGTAAGAAGTGGATCGCGAAGAGACTTGGAGGAATCTATGTCGAGCCAGTACCCGCACAGCGTGCTCCCGGAGCCGCCGTCCAGCCAGAGGGTGAAGTCGCCTCCGGGGCTGTCGCAACTCCTGCCGGAGGAGAGGGCCCGAATGTCGGAGAAGGAGCTCCTGGAGGCGGGGTCCGAGGAGGACGAGGGGCTGGCGTTCCTGCTGGAGTACCGGGAGCTGCTCGACAACCTGGAGCGGCAGCGGCAACACCTGCTGTCGTCCGACCGCCCGCCGCTACTCGGGAAGGGATCTTCTTCATCGTCAACCCGCGCGAAGCGGAGACGCTAAGGCGGCCCGCAAGGTTCGACCTCATCCCGGCGCACCTGAACCAGCATCTATCGCTGGATCAGAAGCTCGGGGTGGCGAAGGCCATCGAGGCGCTCCAGGCCGGCTCGGGGTTCCTGTTCCAGGACGGCACCGGCGTCGGGAAGACGCGCGAGCTCCTGGCGCTCGCGGAGAAGTTCCGCATGCAGAGCCTAAAGGTGCTGATCGTGTCGAAGTCCTCCGCGATCGAGCCGACGAAGCTGCCGACCGGGAAGTGGGTTCCGAGCGGATCCTACGCTGACGACTCCGCGGCGATGGGCGTGCCGATCACGTTCACGAAGGACCGGGCGGTCCCGCTGAAGGCAGGCGTCATCACGCTCGGGACCTACCACCGGCTGCGGGACTACGCCGTCGACAAGGACACCGTGCTCCTCTTCGACGAAGCGCACATGCTGAAGAACATCGGGGACTCCGAGGTCGCGGCATCCGGCGTCGACCTGATGCGGAAGGCGAAGGTCACGGGCTTCGCCACCGCCACGCCTGGGGACAAGGCGTACCACCTGGGCTACCTGGCGCAGATCGGCCTCCTCGAGGGCAAGCCCTACGAGCAGGCGATGAAGGACTTGGGGCTCCAGGCGAAGCCGAAGAAGCGCATCTCGAAGAAGGTCTACGACAGCGTGCTCAAGACGGAGCTCGCGAAGAAGACGAGCCCCGAGGAGGCCAAGCGGCGCGCGATCGAGGCCGCCACCGAGGAGTTCCTGGTCTGGAAGACCACGTCTCCGTCCAAGCACCGGAAGGCGGTCGAGGCGCTGTTCAACCGCCTCACGGAGGCCGGGACCGTCATCAAGCGTGAGGTGGACCTCTCGCCGGTCGAGGTGCAGACCGTCATGGTGCCGCTGGACGAGGAAGGCCGCCGGGCCATGCAGATCATCGAGGAGGGCAAGTTCGACCGCAAGAACTCCCTCATGCACATGCGCCGACAGCAGGAGCCGTTCAAGCTCGCCAAGGTGCAGCAGCTCATCCAGCAGGAGCTCGGGCTCGGCCGCCAGGTCGTCGTGTTCGCCACGCGGATCCACCAGTCGGACGTCGTGGAGCGGACCAAGGACCCGCGCACCGGGGAGCTGATAGAGCGGACGCTGCTCACCTCGGAGGG
>Ga0315297_10003379_pt1 | contig 10278 bp, 14 predicted proteins | sample YL17G15_0_MG_FD_203628 | JGI IMG/M metagenome (GOLD analysis project Ga0315297, IMG submission 203628) | Sediment microbial communities from Yellowstone Lake, YNP, Wyoming, USA - YL17G15_0 | ecosystem: Environmental > Aquatic > Freshwater > Lake > Sediment | place: USA: Wyoming | collected...
CCTTCGTACAAAAGGACTTCCTAAGGGTAGTCCTCTTGAATGGATATTTTGTGCATCTACTTGGCGAAAAGCCCAAAGTTTTTTGGCTAACCACGTTGTGCCATTCCATTGGAAGATATCAAGATCTGCACTGACGTGGATTTGTCCAGTGAAGGGGGAGGAAGGCTTTGCATTAGAGCCCCAAGCGTACATCATGCACCTCCCCAGGCGGAACCGTCCCACCAAACAGGAACGCCTAGTTGTGAATCAAAATACATTGTTCCAGTAGGCGGTGAGATGGGGCGACTCCCCGTTGGGCCTGATAAAGGAAGGACAGCTAAATTTCCAGAACTGTCTGCTTGTATTAATCCAGGACCAACAAGAGCATCAAACCGTGGAGCAGTCTGGGTAACACGAAGTTTACGGACCTCAGTCATCTGGTCCGTACGTCTTATTTGTGCGATGGGGACGTCGAGATTATCATTAACAATGAACCCATCTAATCCAAACGGCGCCATGGGACCGCCGTCTTCGAATCCACACGAATAGAAACAATTACCTCCGTTTATACCGGGGATAATCTGGAGGGTGCCGAAGGAATTGGGGGTATAAAACCCCATCCCACCTTGAGAACTACTTGGTCCTGCGCCATTTGCGTTAGCACCGTAGGTAACAAATCCCTCAGATATTACATCTTGGGGCTCTCCATCGATGCTCCAAGAACCGACTTTATGAACTGCGCCTCTTCCTACCCCTGCATTAAAACGAAAGTCCTTTATGCAGGGCCTTCCGAAAGGATCCAATGTACCGAAAAGGAATGCGGGGTTGGTGATTGCTGCGGTTCCTGCGGGGTTTTCAAACAAAGCTCCGTTGGGGTCTCCCGATACGGGAGTTGAACCCACGGAGAGATTTCCCGAGGCGTCAACAACAACTGCTCCCGGACCAACTAAGGCGTCAAACCGCGGGGCAGTTGTGTTTACTCGGAGGTCTTTGAACGTTGCTTTTCCGCTTGCTCGTACGATTTCTGCTGTCTGTGCTCCTGTGTCATCAGTGAAATACTCATGCGTTGCATCAACACGCCACGCATATCCGATGTCCACTCCAGCAAGGATCATTCGGATACCGAAGCGGTCGTATTTTACTCTTGCGAATGTTCCGTTGGCTGCGTTGTGAAGCCCGTTTGGAGCTTTTCCGTAAACAACAAGTCCTTCGCCTTGGATGCTAGCTGGGTCACCATCTGATTCCCAGGAACCAAGTCGCCAAACAGCACCCGCATCGGGGCCTGCCCCGTGGCGGCGGTCCCACACATTGGGACGGCCAAAAGCATCAACTGGAAAGGCAGTAAGAGCAGCATCTGTGCTAGTACCCGTGCCAGCGGGGTTGATATAGACAACCGAATTCGGAGATCCGGATACGCCACCTGAGTGAGTATCTACATAATTTCTTGTTGCTACATCCTGCGGATTACTGGGATCAGGCGCATGTATGATTGGATGGGTGGTCATGTCGATGGTGCCCACCATCGTTCCACCCGTTAGGGGAAGATAACTTCCTGTGCCCCCTCCTCCAATTTCACCGTTTACTCTTGTAGTCATTGAAGAACCTTTTACTCAGTGTCTTCGTCTATTCCACAATTTAAACCTACACGAAGACGGCTAAGCCCAGTAACACTGGTGACTTTGAGCATCAAACCGTCGAGCTGTTCGTTTTCGATTGAAACAAAAGCATCGCTTGCTGGAACATGCCCTCCAACAAGTGTACCTATTTTTCCAGACGCAATGACATCTTCAACAAAATCATCTGCCGTGGAGCCGCATGCCGATTTCCACAGAGTAATAGCAGCCGAATGTGCGCCATTTGGATCTAGATTTTTTATTACGAGAAAGAAAAATCTATACCCCGTAGTAGGTACCTTCATAAATTCAAAATCAGTAACACCAGGGGCTACGGATGCGTCAAAGGCTTTTTTATTACTCATTAGAAATTTACCCTTGAAGAGGGACGAAAGAACACACGAAGCATGATGCCCGCAACATCACAAGTAACTTTTATTGCTTGTCCTGGCATGAGTGGGAATGACTTTTCAAACATGGCAAAATCGACGGAAGTAGGAAAGGTGTGAGCATAAAGCGTTACAGTTTCATCAGTGAGTTCAATGAGTCCTTTGTCAACGTTGATTAGCTCAATAAGCAGGTCTCCCGCTGCTGGACCGCGTGCGGCAATGGCAGAGACAATGATAGGTTCTTTTTGACCGAAATAGAAGAGGCCACCGTTGACGCCCGCCCCTAAATCGAAGCGATAGACCCCACCCAAACGAACAGGATCCAGTCCTCCAGAGAGGAGGGTTGCTGTGAGAACATCAACAGCTCCTGGGGTTACCACACTGGCTTGAAGGGGACAGTTATCAACTGCATTTATTGCAGCAACAACTTCTTCTGCGGTAGAGGTAACTACTCCGCCCGCTGAGGTAAGAATGACTTGATATTCGGTGTCAGAAACCTTCTGAAGTTGCGTCCTTCCGCTTGGGGCAACAGGAGCGAGAAGAGCGATCTTTAAGGCGTTTCCATCAACCCCGACATCTTTGGAAATGAAGCGAATTGCTCCAGTAGGACCGGTGTAATCAAGATGGGCGAATCCTACGATTGAACCGTCGAAAACTCCCGTAGAAGTCTTCTGCTGGAAACAAGTGATTTGATTGGGAAGAGGGAGTTTCATTGAGTACTCCGAAAGGGAGGTTGTTTATCTCGGATAGAGTATAATAACATACCTTACACTTTAGTAAGGATGGAAGACATAATCATGAGCCAGGCTATGCAGATTTTGTCGGTCATCTCAACAGTTCTTTCGATCACCGTAGGAGGAGGAGTTTTCATGCTCATCTTTCGTGCGGGAAAGATGACTGAGAAGCTAGAACGAATAGAGAAGATACTAGAAAAACAAGTAGAAAAGTGTACGGTTACTCACAAAGAAGTTGATGCACAATTAAAAGATCACTCAATCGAATTGGCGAAACATACTGCCTCTGCGGGCAATACAGGCCCCTTCAAGCCGCAGCCCTCCACCTAAAAAAATCCTGCTCTTTACACAGTAAACCGAACTACCCTACACTAGAGCGCGATGTACCCTTCGAATAGCGGTTCGACCTTCCTGGTGCAGCAAGTTATTTCAGGCACCGGGACGTTCAGCAAAACGGAGTTTGGTCGAGCCAGTTTGGTGGTACCTGGGCCTTCTAGCCCTGACACAGAATTGACGTTCCGTGCGAAGAAATATGGAACGCTTTCGAACGGCTATACCGTAGAGCTTTTTGATGCTGGAGGAACCACAGTTCCACTGCTACTTACGTTGACGGGAAATGCCATAAAAGTGCAACTTCAACGGGTAGCCGGAGCCATTGTTACGGTTGCTCCAGACGTTGCGAATTTAATCAATTCTACGAAGATTGCAGGCTTCCCCGTAGTGTGTGATCCAACGGATCCAGGAGGGATAGCGCCTCTTGCTGCGGCATCAGCAACGAATCTCGTTGACGGTGAAGATCCGGGGGAAACACAGACGCCATATCAGTATAAATGGTCGCGGGATAATCTCGATGGTGGGATGTTCTATTTCGAACACGAAGAGCCAGTGTTTCTTCGTAAATTCGGAGCGGTTGTAAGCGGGATTACTGGACCCACAGAGATCAGTTTGTGGGCTGCGAATATGACTAAAGGGGGAACCGTCATTGAGAGTGAGAAGATCAGAGTTTTTACTTTTATTCTAGATATTGACAAACCCGACATCTCTTTTACGGATGTTCGTGAACCACTATTGCCGAATCAATGCTATCTTGTGGAGTGTGCTCTCCCAGGATTAGTTCAAATGTACGTAAGGCGGGAGTCGTATTTCCCGTACGTTTAGAAGGAGAATCTCATGAAGATCGAGAAGATTGCAAGAAGGATTGGGAAAGAACTTGCTCGCCAAGATATGGAAAAGCAAGCGTTTTCTTTTGGTGATGTGAGCAGCCGTGCTGGGGAACTTGCCAGAAAAGCGTATGATCCTGCGGCGGAACTGGCGAAGAAACTCTACAGTCACGGTGGAGAACTTGCGGGCCAAGCAGGAAGACAAATGTCGCTGCATCCTTCGCTTACCGGTGCTGGAATCGGTACGGCCCTCGGTGCAGGCGGCGGGCTCATGGCTGCGCCGGAAGATGCTTCAGCAACTGAAAAAGCGATGTACGCTCTTGGTGGTGCAGGAGCAGGAGCAGGGGCAGGAGCAGGGATCGGAAGTCAGATGGATCCGGCATCTGCAATTAAGCAATTTCTTCGCAATAGACGCGACTATGGTGGGGGGCTTTCCCCTAGCGACCTGCAACAGCAAATTGAAGAAAAACTGCATGGATCTTCACTAGCGGCTGCATTTCGACGGTCGCAGGAAGGGATTACAACTCCCGGTACTACTGGAAGTTTGGCCGAACAACTGATGCGGGCACGTGGATAATCTGTGCCTGTTGAAGCTACACCCGTAACCGCTCGGATGCTGACTCGTCAGCGCATTCGAATGGCTATGCGCGATGTAGCGGGTGCGATTCCAAAGAGCGGCTCGGTCAACGTTCTTTTGGATGATGTTGAGTTCTCAGACGATGAGATCGACAACGCGATTCTCTTCACCGTTGACTGGTACAACTCGCTCACTCCCATCTCTGTTGTTCAGCAAGACGCCATCAACTCCTATGTTCTTTACATGGGAGTTGTCTCGTTTCTCATGATGGCTGAATCGATGCGTCAGCTAAGAAATCAGGCATCGCTTCAAGATGGCGATGTGGCTCCTATTGGAGCAGATGACAAGCACACGCTCTACGCTCAGGCTTCCCAGGTTGCTGCACAGAAGTTCGAAGAGCGTGCTCAGAAGATCAAGATTCAGCTAAACATGGAGTCCTGCTACGGTTCCCTCGGATCGGGGTACGCGGGAACGAGCCGCACACACGGGTAGCAAAATCTGTTATCCTTGCCTCCATGACAACCATCCAAGTTCTTCTTCAGTCTGGCATCATCAAAGAAGCTCTTGCAGGGAAACCGGCGGCGAACTTTCTCACGCGAGGACAAGAGCTTCTTCGCCGTCGAGCCATGCAGGGTGCAGGGGTCGGAGCGGTGGGCGGTCTTGCGAAGACCCTGTTTACTGATCCTGATCCTGAAGTTGTAACGGATCCTTCAACGGGGATGCAGTACCAGCGTCCAGGACAAAGTGGGGTGGGAAGATACCTCAAGAACATTGCGGGAGGTGCTGCTATTGGAGGTACACTGGGGGCTGGCGCAGGGAAACTTCAGCATATGGGGGAGTCTGCGAAACTGAGAGATTTAGCGCAGACGTCGGCATCGCGAAGAGAAGGAATGTTGGCCAGACAAGGGAGAGTTCCTGCTCAACGTATTGTTGAACATGAAGGCAGAATGGGGGCGTATCGCACAGATAAAGCACAGAAAGCGTTACAGCAACAAGCATCAGCATTGGGTATGTCTGTTTCTCCTACTGCTCCCGCTACTGCTCCCGCTGCTGCTCCCGCTGCTGCTCCGACGCCTGCAACTTCGATTGGTCCTAAATCGACGGAAGTAGCACAAATGATGCAATCACAGGGAGTTCCTGCTGCTCCATGGGGACAGGCGACACCGAAAACAGTAAATATGGGAGCAGAAGAACTGTTCCTTTCTCCACAACAGAGGGAAACTTTAGGAGCAGAAAAAAATCGAAGAGCAGCCGCTGGTCAAAGAGCAGAACAACAGAAATATCAGTCTTTGGGTGATTATGCGCAACAGGCTACGGCGCTTAGCAATGTGCGACATTCCGCAGGTCTATAGCAATGGAGTCTACTCGCATCAAACACGGCCCTTTCGAATTTGATCTTCTTCCCGAAGAAGAAGAAGAAGGGCTTCGAACGGGGACGATGCCTGGATATACCCCTCAGTTTGTCTTGGGGAGTGATCCAGAAAAAGGGATGCACGGGCGTTTAGGCGAGAAATATTTCCACGGACTCACTCTTCCAGAGATGGTGGGGCTTCTTACTAAGAGTCCTGGAGAATTTCCAACTATTTATAAGAATCCTTGGGGTTTGATGGGAGCGGTTTCTCGCTTGAAGAGTCCTCTAATGACGGAGGAAATTAAGACTGCTGCTTTCAAAAATGCCTTGATTCAAGCCGGTGTACGAAGACCGGTAGTACAGTCACATTTACCAACGCTAGTGGATCCTGCTCCAAGAGGTGTAACAACCCAGTCAGTGCGGACTCCGGAAGCGTACGCTAAAACACAGGCAGTACAGCGTCCTAGTATTGAAGCCGTACAGGCACCCGTTTCTCGTACAAAGGCGACGGTTGCCGGTAGACTTTCTCCGCAACAAACACCCCCTATAACAGTACCTCAAACACCAATTCAAGGGGTAGGGCAGCAGTCAGCTTCGGCTCAGTTGCGTGCGCAACTTCAGAATCCGGCGATGCGTGAACAAGCGCAGAGAACCGTGGAACAAGGAGCCCAGCAATTTAGACAAGTTGCACAAGCAGGACCGATTGGAAGCAGGGCACGGGCGCTCTTTCAATATGGCGCAAATCCTTTCCAAAGCAAAGAAAAAATGCTTAGGGGAATTGTACAGAAACGTCCAGAACTTGAGGTAGGAGTAACACAGGGGGTACAACAATCAATGATGCATCCTCAAGGAATGGACGCAGGAATGCGGGCGGCCTTAGACCGATACGGATTTTCAACGAAACACATTCAATCTCCCTTGGGAGCTGTTCCAGAATTAATGGAAGAAGCTCATCTAAGAACTGGGATTCCTCATCGTGAGTTTATTGGCCAATCTCCGGATTAAGTTTAGTGAAAACTAAAACCTTCGGCAATCTTTCCTTCCGTATTGATCGTCCCAAGGGCACGGTAAAGACGTGGAACAACCCCGATGGTACGTCGAAGACAAGAACATACCCTGTTGATTACGGCTACTTCCCGCGTGTGAAGGGCGAAGACGGAGAAGGTTTAGACGCATTCGTAGGAGATAAGCCAGACGGGCACTTTGAAGTGTTCCAGAAGCTCAAGAAGGATCCTACGCATCCGGGAAGAATGGCATTAGATGAAACGAAGTTTATGGTGGGATTGAATGACGAAGAACGTAAAAAAGCATATGCAATCTACGATCCTCAGGAGATTCATGCTCGGAGAAAGTTCGATTCTCTTAAAGGTTTAGAGAAAGCACTTACTGAATGGAAAGGGAACCATAAGAAGCACAACGCTCCTGTGGAAAAGAGCGCTTCTCGGGAGAATCCCTTTGGTTTAGTTTCTCAAAATGCGCTTCTTTGGGATGATGACCGAAACTATGATCTGCCAATGTCCCTTAAGAATGCATCTCTAAGACTTGCTGAATTAAAGAAGGAACTCCTTGGAAATGTGGAGGCTCTTAACTCTGGCGCTGCGACACGAACGGGGTTAACGGAAGACGTAATCTCCAAAGAGTTTGACCGCTTTGGGAAGATTCCTACACCTACGGGAGACGAGCAGTTCTCATCCACCCCCGTGGTGGAAGAAATGAAAACGGCGAAAGACACTCAACTTCTTGGAGGAGACCTGGGACTCTCTCAAGGCCGTATGAGAATGCCCGTGACGGAAGGTGATCGTCAATCGCGCATTGATCAGGCCCTTGACCGTCTTCAGTTTCTTGATCCTCACGCTGATCCTGTTCCGAATACCGGTGGAATCTCCACTCCCGTCTTCACGCGGAGCTCTTGGAGCACAGAAAATCCTTCTCCTTCACAAGCAAAATAAATAAACACATCTCTGGTAAAAGAAATTGTAGAGTCCATGGTGGGCTTCTACAAAAACCCAGAGGTGAAATGCGCGAACAGGCAGTCTTGGAGGAGAGAAGTCTCCTCTGGGACGAACTCATCGGTGAAGGGTTGGAAGAGGGGGACGTTCGAACAGCGATGCTGCTGTTCAACGAATACTTGCAGAAGGGGGATACCTCTTCTGCGGCCGACGCAAGGCTCAGAACCCTTGCGGAGGTCTACGAAATACGGCGAGAAATCGCCGTGGATGCTCTGCCGAAAATCCTGGCGGCAGAGTATGCAATCGAGGATCTCAAGGCAGTTCGGCGCGAGGTTGCCGATTGCTTGGAGATTCTCAAAAAGGATCCGTCCGTGGACCTTGGGTTCGTGAAACGAGCCCGAGGGGATACACTCGCACGCCTTGCCCGTGAGGCGTGGAAGCGACGCAGGGCCGCGAGGAGCGTTCTCGCGAGGGAACTGATTCGTGCGGAGGTGATTCGATGAATGTCGATAAGTATTATGACGTTCTCGATGTCTGCGCACTCCTGCGGTTCTTGTTGGCTCTCAGCAAGAACGCATTCGAACTTCGTCAGGCTTTCCTGGAAGGGGAAGACCGAGAGAAGATCGCGGCGCTTGGTAAGAGTCTCGTCAACTTCATGGGAGAGACATCTGCTTTCATGAAGGACTACGGGATGGCTTCTCTTCCAGAACCGGAACCTCGGGTGGAAATCCGAGAGGTCATCAAGGACGTCCCCCGAGAGGTTTTCGCAAATCCCTTCGGGGATTACGGGGACTTTCGAGTGGCTCTTGCGGATCCAAAAGAAGTGATCCGTATGCAACGAAAAATCCCCCTCATCCGGGGGATCCGAAACGCCACGGGGCTGGGGCTGGGGGCGGCAAAAATAGTCGCAGAGGATGCGATCTACCAGAAATGCCCCGTTCTGGCTTGTTACTTCGGCCCAAACGCACTGGAACATACTAAGCTGGCAGCGCGGACTATTGCGATGGCAGCGGAAGATGTAAAGGTGAAAATCCAGCAGAGACTCAACTCGGGCCAGTGGATTGACTGGGTTGAGCCCCCATCGTATGCGGGGGATCTATGAAGCGAGGAAGCACTTCTGGTTGGGCTGCACGGACGAAAGACCTCAAGAGGGAAGAGGCGAAAGTCCGTGCAGAGGAGAGGACGAAGCGGTCCCCGCAAGAGCAACTCGCCGTTCTGGATGAGAGGAACGGCAAGGGAGTCGGAGCCCTTAAAGAGAGGGCGCGACTGACAAGGGTGATTGAGTTCGCCCAGGCTGAGGAGGCGGCCGTAGCGGCAAAAGCCGAAGCGGCAGCAGCCAAAGAAGCGGCGAAAAAGAACAAGAAGTAGTTCCGCCCGTAGCTCAGAGGTCGAGCACCCGCCTTATAAGCGGGTGGTCCGGGTTCAATTCCCGGCGGGCGGATAACCTACGAGAAGAGGAACACGCGAAAAGACACTGGCCCTAACGAGGTGAGGTACAGCGTCAACTCACGCGGATTGTGCGTGTAGAGGACGAAGGTTGCCTTGTCCGTTGGGGCTGGTGTCGGCGTGTCGTTCATGCTCAGGCGGAAGGGGTTTGTGCCGCCTGAGTCGAATGAGAAGTCGCCCTCCCCGGAGTACAACTCGATATAGATCATCCGGGGAGCGGTGAGCGAACCCTTGTCCAAAAGACGATCGGTCTGAGGAGCTGTGAAGACGTAATCGTCTTCGCTCTTCTGGGTGTACGTCGTCTGGACGTTTATGGGCAGCGTTGCTGGCTGTGATTCAGCCGATGGCTGGTAACGCAGGTTTCCAACGAGAGATAGGCTGGACATGGAGGAAGTATAATGAAGGAAGTCGTAGTGAAGGGGGCAAGCTGGAGAGAGTGCATGGACCTCCTCATGGAGCAAACACAGGGGGCGCTCAGCCAACTGCGCTACATCCAGAGGGGTGAGACGTGCATTCTCTCAGCGAAAGTGAGAGTGATGCCGTGTGGGAATTCATCGCCTTCGTCGCTCTAGCGTTCCTCTTTCTTGTCCTTGGCGTACTAGGGTTGATCATGCCTGGGGCGGGGGTGATTTTCTTCCTTGTTGTCCTCGGGATTTTTCTCATTCGTAGGATCTTTACACCGTAAACCTTCTTGTCTCTCCCGCCCGGAAGTCGGGCGGGTAGGACTGTTGGAACCTTGCTTTTGGCTCCGAGCGTGCGTAACGTAGCTCTATGCCCAACGAAACACAGCCGCGATGTCTTGAAGTCGTTGTTTCCGAAACACACCGAAGCATCAAGAAAAACAAAGAACCAAGCGTGGTTTGCGATGCGCTTTTTCAAGTGCTCGTATACCGAGATCCCGAAGAGATCTTGATGGATGTGATGTCTGTAGACGGCAAGACAAAGAAACCGATGCCGTTTAAAGAACTCTATCGAATGTGGATTGCGGTGACGGGCTATCTTCTACGTCTTCCTGTCGAAGTAGAAGATCTTGAAATAGCAAAAATAAAGAGATTTCTTCTTATTACCCTCAACAGAATG
>Ga0315297_10003380_pt1 | contig 10272 bp, 6 predicted proteins | sample YL17G15_0_MG_FD_203628 | JGI IMG/M metagenome (GOLD analysis project Ga0315297, IMG submission 203628) | Sediment microbial communities from Yellowstone Lake, YNP, Wyoming, USA - YL17G15_0 | ecosystem: Environmental > Aquatic > Freshwater > Lake > Sediment | place: USA: Wyoming | collected...
CATTTCTCGGTCCGGAGCGCGCGAAGCAGCTCTTTAACGGAATTCCATTAGCGGTCTATTGGGCGGTATTCATCCTGCTGTTGGCGGTGGGCATTGCGCTGTTTCGACGGCTGCTTCGTGTGCCTGTACTGCTGCTGGTGCACGCCGGCTGTATCCTCATCCTCGCTGGGGCAATGTGGGGTTCGCAAACCGGGCACGAGATGCAGAGCAGACTTCTGGGAATCGACAAAATTCCAACCGGCCAAATGCAAATCTATGAGGGCTATTCCGACAATCGCGTCATATTGGAGGACAATCAGATAAGGGAGCTGCCCTTTCACGTAAGGCTCAAAGATTTCCGAATCGAATATTACGAGCCGGGCAAGCTCCACGTTCAAACCCGGCAGGGCGAGGACCGGACGTTCCCCGTTGAAATCGGCAAGAGATTTTCGTTAGGCCCGGAGTTCGGCATCATAGAGATGGTACGGGTATTCGAAAATTTCAAGATAACGATCGACGGCGACAATAGAACCGTCATAGACGATCCTGGCGCAGGGTCCAACCCGGCCCTTGAGGTCCGCATCGAATCACCCAACGGCCAGGCAGCCACAAGGTACGTCTTTGAGCGCTTCCCGGGCCATACTCACCAGGACGACGGGCTTTTACTGAGCTATGAAAGGGTAATCAGCGACTACATAAGCGAGCTGCAGGTGATTCGCGACGGCCGCGTCGTCGCCCGGAAGGATATTGAGGTCAATCATCCTCTGCACTATGGCGGGTACCATTTCTACCAGCATTCCTATGATGACCAGGCCGGCGAATACACCATCCTGATGGTGGCCTCGGATACGGGGCTTGGTCTGGTATATGGCGGATACCTTGCGCTGTGCGTCGGCGCCTTCTGGCGTTTCTGGCTGAGGAGATTGGCTAAGCCGGTGGACAGGTTTACAGAGAAAGCGTTGGAAAGCGAATAGATGGAAATCAAGCACACAATCCAGGGCTTGCTGATTTACATAACCATTGCGGCCTATCTGCTTGCGCTTCTTGCGAGCGTGCTGCGACGACCGCGGATAGGGCACGCGCTGTATGTGCTGGGTTTTGGTCTGGCGGTTATTTCTTTTGGCTATCGCTGGCATCATGTCCGGCACGTGCCCATGCAGAATTTGTTCGAGGTGTTCCTGTGCCTGGGAATGATTTATCCGGTCTCGCTTTTTTGCCGCCACGTTTTGCGCGTAGGCGGTCAGTCTGCCGATATGCTCATAGGCGCGGTGGTGCTTGTCCCCGCCGGCTTCATTTTCAACGCCGAGCCGCAGAGGCTTCCGCCGGCCCTGCAGAGCTATCTGTTCGCACCGCACGTCGCCGTTTATATGATCTCGTACGTCTTCATGGCCAAAGCCGCCTTCGCTGCTGTTCTGCAATTGGCCGGCAAGACCCCCGCGCCCCAGGACAATTTTCTTCCGCCCGAAGAGGCGACCTACCGACTGATCGGTATCGGCTTTCCGCTGCTGACGCTCGGCCTGGTCCTCGGAAGCGTCTGGGGCAAGCTCGCATGGGGCGATTACTGGGGCTGGGACCCAAAAGAGCTCTGGTCGCTCGCCTCGTGGCTGGTTTACGTCGGATACCTGCATTTCCGCTATATGTTCGCAAAGAGGCATCCGCGCATCAACAGTCTCTGGGCAATTACAGGCTTACTGGTCATCGTCATCACCCTGCTCTGGGTGAATCTCTCGCGGCTTTTCGCAGGCCTGCACAGCTACGGGGCCGGTTGATTACGCGACTGGTTTTGTACTGCGGGGGCCGGCGCCTGCGATGTATGCTCCAAGGCATAGACCACGGCCGTGCGCCGCCTCACGATGTCTGTGCGTCAGCTTCGGGTTGGGTTGAGTTGCTTCGTTTGGGCAGTGCAAGCGTGAACTTTGTCCCGCGTCCTTCTTCACTTTCGACGCCTATTCTGCCTCCGTGCCTTTCGACTATGTGTTTTGCTATCGACAGCCCCAGACCCGTGCCGTCCTTCTCGACCTTGCGGGCATTGCTTGCCCTGTAGAATTCCTCAAACACCAACCCAAGCTCCTTTTTAGGTATGCCGATACCAGTATCCTCAATCTCGATGAGGATGGCGTCTGCATCGTCTTTCACGTTCAGCGTGACTTGGCCTTTTTCAGGTGTGTATTTTATGGCGTTGAGCAGGAGATTAGTGACCGTCTCCTCAATGGAGAATTGATTGCCGACGATTTGGTCCACCGGCTCTTCGACGTTCCAGCGCAACGTTATCGACTTCTCGCTGGCTCTGTCTTGCACTGCGCTGACGGCGCTTTGCATAGTCTCTTTCACCGGGAAAGCCGCCATTTCGAGTTTGCCTCTGAGCCTTAGCATTGTCAGTCTCAGGAGCGTTCTGACGAAAGCGACGAGCTTCTTGGTTCGCTCGTGTGCGCTGTTGACCATCTCGGCGGCCTCTGCGTCGATTTTTCCCGCGGTCCCGTTCACCACGACGCCGAGGCAGCTTTGTATCGCCGCCAGGTGGCCTTTTATGTCATGCGTGACGCGCTGCACGTATTCATCCTTTATGCGGTCCTTTTCGCCAAGCATATCGTTGGCCTCCCTGTAGGCCCGCTCGGCCTGCCTGAGCCGCACGGCAATATAACTGGCCATATACACCGCAAGGTAGAGCGTGACGGTAAAGGCGAAGAAAATGCCGAGCACATAGCGCTTATCCCGGCTTGAGCAGTGAGACACGAATCCTTGCAGACAGTGGTGCTGTATGACGCCCTGATATTCGAGCAATATCATCAGACCGAAAAGCAGGACGGCAAGCGTGGCGTACAAATAGCTCGCTCGCACTGAAAGAAGGATGCTTGCGATGATCATGTGAAAGACGAAGAAAAACTCGAACGGGTTTTCGATCCCGCCGGAGAAATGCAGCAGGACCGTCAGGATCAGCAAGTCGGCGGATATCTGGACGTTGATTATCGCTCCAACCGCCGTGCAGGGTCTCCGGTCACGGCGCTTTGAGCAGCGATTAAGCAGCAGTAATACGGTCAAATTGTAAAGCGCAAGGAGAATTGCGATGGCGTAGAGGGCGCGATCGTGTATCGCTATATCCAGCAAATTGCCGCAGATATACGCGCCGACTGCTACCGACACGGCGGCTATCCATCTGAGTCGAATCAGCCAGTATGCCCTTTTGATCAGCCTTGCGTTTGCCGCGGCGGACTCCATACTCAAGATGCCTCTTATAGGAACTCTTCGACCTTGACGGGCAATTTGCCCCACGACTTTTGATTGCGCTGCGAATCGGCTTTCAACCGTAATCGTAAGTCCATTCTACTACGGTACTTCGTCTTATTCAACCGTCTGCCAGGCTCCCGGATTCCGCTCTCATACCCGGCTGGACACGGCTGCCCCAAGCCGTCTGCTCGTATCCCCGCACACCGGGGGCCGGCTGCTCCTTCCCCTGTATCGCGGATAATCAGCCCGCAAATCGCTTTTTTCCGCAATTTCGCCGTCCGATAACGGCAAATGGGTGGCTGGGCCAGCCGATGATTTTTCGGGCCATTTGCCAAATGGCGCATCGGTCCGAAAACTGCTGTGGTGTGGAGAAGGCAGGGTGGGGTCAGCAGCGCGGGAATAGAAAAAAAAATTTTCATTCAGACTTTTTTTCTTGCACAGAACTCTTGACTTGTTATAATAGTAGTGTATAGTAGTTAAGATGGTGGGCTGGGGTTATTTCCTCTCCTCTCTCTCCCTCCGCGCCTCAGCCCACTTCTTTTTTTTTGCGCTCCCAACGCTCCAAGCTTCCTCTCGAACAGTTCAGTCCTCCTTGTATTGGCCTATTAAGGCTTCTGCAAAATTGCAGGTAATCAACAAACGATTTTTTCTTTTGTAGGGTGCGGCTTGCCCCACCGAACTGCTCTGAAGTGGTGGGCTGAAGCCCACCCTACGCCTAACCTGCAATTTTGCAGAACTCACTGGCTTATCTGGAAGGTGCGTCAATACGGCTTGCGAGTGTTGTGCATTGCGCGGTTGCGTTTGACCGCGAGGACTACGGCTCGGATATGCGAGCGGGTACGGTTCTGTGCACCGTTCCATCTTCCTCGATTCGGATGATTTGTTCATAGCCTGATGCGTCGAGCTGCTTGCCGGCAGGGACGACGTCGTAGGGGATGCTGTTCTTCAGGCAGTATTCAATCTCTTTGACGGCGGGACTGAGCACGTCCTTATAGGAGATCCCCAACTCGTTTTTACGTTTCAGAGAGAAGATGTATGAGCCGAACATATCAAGCTCCCAGCAGCTCGGCAGCGTGTATCCGTAGGGCAGCACGATAACTGTCCTGGCGCGCCGCAGGAGCTCCGCAAGCGGCGGCCGGGGATGGGATTTTGCGTAGTCGGCGATCTCGCGGGTCAGGGCGAGCTGCTCGACGTAGGGGACGTGGTGGTCGTGGTCCGACGTCCAGAACCATATAAACGATGCGCCGAGGTCGTAAGCGAGTTTCATAGATGGAAGCCGCAGCTCCGGCTCGGCCTGGCCGTAGATGGACATGCCCCATCTGGCGTTCAGCGCTCGGGCCGGGCCTATCATTTGAGAGTAGCACCATAAAAAAAGGTTGTTGGGCTCGACGGGGATATTGGTCCCGAACTCCGCATTGATTCGCTGGAGCATCCGCCCGCGGTCGGAATTGCCCGGTTGAATTTGCCATCGACATTCCTGGATGATGCCGCAGGGATATGCTTCGAGCTGATAGTAGCTGGTGCAAACGTATGTCTCCCAGATGGGCACCTCGCGTTCTATCATCTCCATAGAGCCCGGGTTGATGCCCGCTTCGACTAAGAGATTTCGGTATCCTTTGCTGTCGCGCCTCTCGAGTATATGGGCCTGGATCATTTTGACCGCGTCCACTGGCGATGCGTCCCTGGCGTATTCCCCCGCGAGGATGCAGGCCGGCTCATCGATAAACATTTCCAGACCTCTGAAGTTGGAGCGAAAAAGCTCCTCCGGGAAGTCTATTCGCGGCGAGTATCCTTCGTAGAAGACGGGCCGCCGACATATCCAGTCTATCTGCTGTCCCTTCGCGGTGAAGTAATTGAAGCCCGCGGCGATCAGCTCATCGTAGTTTTCCTTCGTGAACGGAACGTAGCTGTAATTATCCTTTTGAGTCTTTCTGCCGGCGCCGTCGTCGCGGAAATTGCGGCTTGTGCCGATTAGCAGATCGGGGTTGAGGATGAGCTGGGTGATGCCCTCCGGCGGCGCAACGGCCTGCGGACTGAGGATTTCCCGGCGCACGAGCCGATGGCCGAGGAAACTGCCTTGTTCAAAGAGAATCTCATCGCCCTGGCCCGCTGCGCGCGGCAGAAGCTCCTCCCTGAAATTGAACAACGGCAGCAAAGCCTTGCCCGTTCGCTGGTTAATGTACTCGACGGGCGATTGCCCCGGTTCCTGGATAATATAACGGACGAAGTCGGCCTTCTTTGCCGACGCAGCGGAAAATGGGCAGGCATCGGCGAGGAGCCAGATGGTGAACGATTCGCCGCCGACCTTTGTGCAGCTAATTCTCCACCAGTTAAGATTGGGTCGGTCGGGGGCGCGGTCAACGGCGATTTCCATACGCTCTATCAACTTGGGATGCGGATTCACGGGCAAATCCGCCTTGTACAGCGCTCGAAGAGGCGGCTGCTTCGCCGTCGGCGGAGAGACCGCCGCCGTTTCGGCAGCCCCCACTGCGCAGATGAAAGAGGCCAGCAAGACAGCGCCTGCAAGGGCCGTTACATTTCTCATAAGTTAATTCCTTCCGGTTTGTCCCACGGACATGCATCTCATTTGTATGAACAAATGTCCGCCGACCACAATAACAAGTAAGAAACTATCTCAAACCTGTCATCCCTTCGACAATCTCAGAGCAGTCCTGAGCGAAACAAAGGGCCTCCTCAGTTTTGAGTTTTTAGTTTTTCCAATTCTCCTTTTGCTTCGCCGTTATCGGGCATAATCGCTACTACCCTCTGGAAACACTTCTCGGCTTGTTCTTTCTGCGCCGTCTTTAGATACGCATAACCCATATTAAGCAGCGACTTCCAATGTTTGGGCTGTTTCTCAACAACGATTTTATATGCACTGATTGCATCTTCAAACCTGTTGAGTTTGCCGAATACAACGCCGAGGTTATATCTGGCGGTCACGTTTTCGGGTTCCAGTTGAATCTGCTTCTGTAGTCGCGGCAGCGCTTCGTCGGGACGGCCGATTCGAGAGTAAATGTATGCGACATCTGAAAGGACATTCGCATCTTCCGGAGCAAGCTTTTCCAAGTGTGCTGCCTCGGTAACGGCCTGATTTTTCTGACCCTGTGCCGCGTAGAGCTTGCCCAGGCGTTTGCGCGCAGATAGATACGTTAAATCTCTGTTAAGGACTTCCCCGTAGGCCTTAATTGCCTCGTTGTTCCTGCCGAGATTCTCTAATGCTATCGCGCGGTTGGAGTAGGCCGCAATTGAATCAGGGTCTATCTTGATTGCTTCGTCATAATAATTCAAGGCCTCGATATAACGGTTCTGGTCCGCGTTCAGAATGCCCAACTCGTTCAACGCACCGGCATACGCAGGGTCAACTTCAATGACTCGCTTAAAGAAGGACTCGGCTTTTTTGATGTCTTTGCGGTCCTTGAAAATGAGGCCAAGACGCATCAATGCTCTTCTATTCTGTGGTTCGAGTGCTATGACCTTTTCATAAGCGGAAACGGCCTGCTCTTGATTGCCCAGTTTTTCCGAAAGCACTGCGAGGTTGAAAAATGCCTTGACCATTTTGGAATCGGCCTGAACCGCCCTGGCGTAGCTTGAAGCAGACTCAGCAAGTCTGCCGGACCTGGAATACAACCGCCCCAGATCGAAGTGGACATTCGCGGACTGCGGAACTAAACGGGCGACTTTTTCAAGTTCGACTATCGCACTATCAGTATTACCCTGTCTATCGAGCGTCAAAGCCAGATTGTTCCTTGCCTCAGCATAGTCGGGCTTCAGCATAATTGCCTGACGGTAAGCTGCGATGGAATCTTCGAGTCGGTCTTTTTTCGAAAGCACAAGACCGAGCTGAAAATATGCCTTCGCATCGGTCGCAGAGCTGTGGACCGCCAGCACTCGCCGGAAATGGTCCTCGGCAGTTTCTATGTCTCCCATTCCCAGACAGATAAGACCCATATTATAGAGCGCACGAGCATGCGTAGGTTTTATTTCTATTGCACGTTTGTAGGACTCAATTGCTCCGAGGCGGTCGCCGGACGATGACCTTGCGATACCATAATTATAGTGCGAGCGGGCGTTATTAGGGTCCAGTGTGACTGCTTTGGAGAGCACACTGGCCGCTTCATCCGGCTTTTTGGCCGAAATCAGAGTTGCTCCAAGTTCAGCCATAATGTCGGCATTATTAGGTTCTTGTGTCAGCCCGGCTCTCAATACACGTATCGCATCGGTCAACTTTCCGTCACGCCCAAGACGAACTGCTTCCGCAACAATTGGGCCGCCTGTATCGATGAGGTCTTCATCCGAAGCGAATCCGGCAGTATCGGACAATTGCGTCGCATCTTCATCGGGATTTACCTGCTGGGACGAGGTCGATTTCGGATTTTGAGCCCCCTGGGCGTCTGCCGGTCCAGCAACATACTCCACCGGGATAATGTCAGGCGACCCGCTGTTGGTGCTCATACGCCACGCGACAAGAGAGGCAATGACCACGAACGTCATTATCCCCACATTAAAAAGATAGTCATTGAGGTTTCGTCTCAAGATTCTTTTTCTCCATACAGTTCCTTTACCAGCCCTCTTTTGTTTGCTAATTGGATGGTAAGTCCCGGCCTTGCGTTAAGCTCTATAACAAGAGGCCCCAGGCGCCTGTCTATGACAATATCGGCGCCCAAATAACCCAGCTCAACGCATTTCGCGGCCTTTACGGACATCTCCAGTATGTATTTCCATTCGGGTATCTTTATGCTCACAAGAGGCTCACCTGTATCGGGATGGCTGGCGATATTTCGGTTTCTCCACACCGCGTAAGTGGTCTGGCCGCTCTGGATGTCTATACCTAATGCAAAAGCGCCCTGATGAAGATTTGCTCGACCATGTGACAGCCGCGTTGGGAAGCGGGCCATCGCCATTACCGGCTGACCTTGATACACGATTACCCTGATGTCTGGTATGCCGCCGTAGGAAAGCTTTCCCAGAGTGTCTTCCGGTTCCAGAAGCTGTTCCAGAAAAGCCCTGTCAGAGAGTTTCTCTAAAGAGTACTGCCCCGAAAGGATGTAACTGATATGTATTTTGAGGTGATCTATATCAAGAACAACCCAGCCGGCTTTGTCCAGAGCAACCAGTCCGCCGGAGGAATCTCGGCGAACAATCATTATTCCCAGCCCTCCAAATCCTTGCGCCGGTTTGACGGCAAACCCATCAGGCGCCGCGATTCGGTGCTCCAGATTGCCAAGGTCCGAATGGCTGCGGAAAACCGTCAACGTCGGCGGCGTCGGCACCGAATTGGCATGGAGTATTTCCTTTGTAAGAAGCTTATCGTCAACTCTGGGGAAATACTTCCTGGGGTTAAGCCGGTAAATGAAATCCAGATTGCGAGCATTGATACCAAGCACATCATCACTACAATGAACAATTGTTGAGAAAAATGTAAGCACGATTATCTTTCTTTACTGAATATCAAGCCGCGGAAACGCAGGTACTCACTGAGTCTAATGCCGGTCCATCTGCCGATAATCACAAATGCGGCCACCAAAAGCAGCAGCGTCTCCGGGAACGTAACCACAATAATCTGCAGCAACTCCCAGTTCATAGCCGCAAAGGCGGCGGCAACCACAAATACGGTTCCGACAACAACTTTGATAGCTTTTATGAAGCCATCTTCTTCCCAAACGTCGGTGAAACGCTCCACCGTCAAAGTCAGGATTACAATGGGAAACGAGATTACCCTAGTCGGCAGGATATGACCGGTTGCGACCCCCGTGAGAATAACGGCTATCATAAACGCTACTGTGCCGGTCATAAGCACCGCAAGCCGCGGGGTATGCAGCAACTGAAGCCGTTCCAGACCGTATCTGATTGTTGCAACGAACGCCAGAATACCGATGAAAAGGACCAATCCCCAAACAAGGCCGGTGTCCCTGAACGCAACCGCCATAAGAGCAGGCATAAATGTGCCGAAGGTTTCTATTCCAATGATATTACGAGCTAATACAACAACTAACGCGCCCAGCGGCATCATCAGGATGATTTTGAGCAGATTGAGGGGTATTTGAACCTGCTCGAACGCCAGCCACAGGTTCAATATGCCGCGCGGAAACTGTTTTGCCGCCTTCATCGCCTCCGGCGGCGGAGCCAACACCCTTTTCGCATGGAAGTAATAGTTGAAGTTGATGTCCCTCGTGTAGGTGAACAGCGAAAAATCTCCATAATAGAGCACCAGATAGTGTGAAGGAATCTCGGCAAAATAGCCATTCAACGGGCAGAAAGGAATCCATCTTCCCGCTATCCATGTCTCAGCCCAGATATGACTCGAGCGCCAGGTCCCATCCTTCATTATTAACCCGCCTACGAGCCGCGCCGGTATGCCCCCCGCTCTGCACAGTGCTGCAAAAAGCCGGGACTTTCCGCCGCACGATGCCTCGCCCAGACGTAGTGTAGTCACCGCATCAGTCGTGCCCTTAAACTCGATGGGTTTGACCACCTTCGAAGTATAGTCAAAAGCCGCACGCACTATGGCGGCAGCATTCCCGCGCTCCGACAGCGGCACCAAATGTTCGAAAAGCTCCTTCACATCAGGTGAATCGGACTGGATGTCCTTCGTGGCAAGAAGATAAGATTCCACCTCTGCCGGCACCTGCTTGGGAAGGTCTATCCGGGCCGCTAATTCATATCTTTTCGCCTCGGCGCGCACCATTCCGGAATAAACGATGACATAGCGGCCGTGTGCGCCGCTCTTCTCCCAGATTCCCCAGCGATTAGACCCATCACGACGAATATGAAATGCAAACTCCGGCGACCCGAAGAACTCCTCTCTGACCGTCTGACGGCTCGTGATAGTCGGAAGTGCAACAGATAATTGAACATCCTCATCGTGCCCGTCGAAGCTCATGTTCAGCATAAGCTCATAATACCTTTGCGGCAACATCCGGGAAATACCGCTTCCCCAGATATGAATCTTATAAAACAATAATAAGTAGCAGACCCCAACGAGCACCACTACAACTATCTTGTGGCTGATACGCATAGTTCTAACTTTTATTCACCCGAATACTGATTATTTCATCTGACATTTCC
>Ga0315297_10003381_pt1 | contig 10272 bp, 7 predicted proteins | sample YL17G15_0_MG_FD_203628 | JGI IMG/M metagenome (GOLD analysis project Ga0315297, IMG submission 203628) | Sediment microbial communities from Yellowstone Lake, YNP, Wyoming, USA - YL17G15_0 | ecosystem: Environmental > Aquatic > Freshwater > Lake > Sediment | place: USA: Wyoming | collected...
GGTCCGGCACCTGGTAGTCGAGGGCGACCTGGCCGAGGAAGCGCTTGCCGTTGGCGCGGGCGGCGATGTTGAGGCTCTGGCGGAAGTAGTTGGCCCCCAGTCCGCGACCTCTGACGCGCTTGATTTTGCTCGCACCGAGGATGTTGGTCGGGCCGCGGCCGAGCGCCCGGCGCTGGCTCTGGAAGTAGCGGCGCGCCGAGGCGCCGACGCTGGGCGCAGGGGTGCAGAGGATGGACGAGAAGCCGAGGTCGAGGCTCTCGTCCTCGTCCCCGAGGATCGTGATCCCGTACGGCCCCGAGCCGGCATGCCAGTTGCGCGGACCCGCCCACGACCAGTACTTCTCGTGATGGGTGACGAAGGCCCGCCGCGCCTGCGGGGCGGCGGTGGCGGCGGACGCGACTGCGGCGACGGCGATCGCGAGGACGAGGATTGAAGCGGCGAACGATCTGGCGGCGACTCTCATATCCGATGCCCTTTCCTGGTTCTCAGCGTGGACCGAAGATGAACTTCTGCACCGTGCGCAACAGGTTCAGCGACTTGCCGAAGCCGGCGGCCGGGGCCGAGCGGACCTGCTGGCGCTCGCCGCAGACGTTGCTGAAGGCGTCGACGGCGAAGAAGTCGACGACGAGCTCGCCCCTGATCAGCTTCCCGCCGCGCTTGCCCTGGAAGGTGCTCGTCTGGCGGAAGTAGGAGGAGTTGATCTGCCTCGTCCTGGTGCCGGTGTAGCGGGCGGAGCTGAGCCCGTGGCTGTAGAGGTCGAAGTTCTGCCCGGCGGCCTGCTTGTAGCCCTTCTTGACGTAGTCGAAGAAGCCGCCGATCGAGGTCCAGTAGGGCGGGTAGGCACAGGGCGCGCCGCTCGCGCCGTAGTGGAGGAAGAGCTCACCGGTGGGGGAGCTGATGTAGAGGTCGTTGGCCCCCTCCGAGGAGACCCAGCCCTTCGGTCCGTACCAGGTCCAGTGGGTGATCTCGTGGCGCTTGAAGTTGCCCGGGGGCGTGGCGGCGCTCGCAGCGCTCGCAATGACGAGGCATGCGGCGACGGCGAAAGCGGATAGGAACGCGCCCCTGCGCATGGCGCAATTCTAAGCGCAGCACCGCACAGAGAGCATCCGCCGAGCTCAGCGGATTGCCGCTGGTTCGGTCGTTTCCGGCCTCCGAGCGCAGGCGTCGTCCCGGCTATACTGGCCGCTCGGGTATTCCATCAAGAGACCGGAGGTCAGATCCGTCGGCGCACCTCAGCCGAATAGCTTGGATAGACCGCCGGTGCTGTGCCATCCGCCGGCTTTCCTCGCACCCTCCGACCCAACCGTTAAACCACCACCGACGTAGTTGCCGATACAAGACCTCCGAAGCGCTGTTTAGGTAGACCAAGAGAGACAAATTGTTCGAGAGATTCACAGAGCGCGCACGACAGGTGGTCGTCCTGGCCCAGGAAGAGGCGCGCACGCTCAAGCACAACTACATCGGCACCGAGCACATCCTGCTCGGGTTGCTGCGCGAGGAGGAGGGCCTCGCCGCCCGCGTCCTCGAGTCCCTCGACATCACCGTCGAGCGCGTCCGTGCCCAGGTGGTGCGGATCGTCGGCTCCGGTGAGGAGGTCACCTCCGGCCAGATCCCGTTCACCCCGCGGGCGAAGAAGGTGCTCGAGCTGGCGCTGCGCGAGGCGCTCTCGCTCGGCCACAACTACATCGGCACCGAGCACATCCTGCTCGGGCTGGTCCGCGAGAACGAGGGAGTGGTGGCCCGGATCCTGCTCGACTTCGACGCCGACTCCGACAAGATCCGCAACGAGGTCATCCGCATGCTCTCCGGTCCCGGCGGCCGCCGCCAGGGTCAGGGCAGCGGGGGCGGCGCCCAGGGCGAGGGCAAGAAGTCCTCGAAGCTGCTTGACCAGTTCGGCCGCAACCTGACGAAGCTCGCCGAGGAGGGCAAGCTCGACCCGGTGATCGGCCGCGAGACCGAGATCGAGCGGATCATGCAGATCCTCTCCCGGCGCCAGAAGAACAACCCGGTGCTGCTCGGCGAGCCCGGCGTTGGCAAGACCGCCGTGGTCGAGGGCCTGGCCGCGCGGATCATCAAGGGCGAGGTCCCCGAGCTGCTCAAGAACAAGCAGATCTACACGCTTGACCTGGCCGCCCTGGTCGCCGGCTCGAAGTACCGCGGCGAGTTCGAGGAGCGGCTGAAGAAGGTGATGAAGGAGATCACCCAGCGCGGCGACATCGTGCTCTTCATCGACGAGCTCCACAACCTCGTCGGCGCCGGCGCCGCCGAGGGCGCGATCGACGCAGCCTCGATCCTGAAGCCCGCGCTCGCCCGCGGCGAGCTGCAGACGATCGGCGCGACGACGCTCGACGAGTACCGCAAGTACCTCGAGCGCGACTCCGCCCTCGAGCGTCGCTTCGCCCAGATCAAGGTCGACCAGCCCTCGCCCCCGGAGACGGTGCAGATCCTCGAGGGGCTGCGCGAGCGCTACGAGCAGCACCACCGGGTGGCGATCACCGATGATGCTCTGGCAGCAGCGGCCGAGCTCGCCGACCGCTACATCTCCGACCGTTTCCTGCCCGACAAGGCGATCGACCTGATTGACGAGGCCGCCTCGAGGATGCGGATCAAGTCGATGACCGCCCCGCCCGTGTACCGCGACCTCGAGGAGGAGATCGAGACGACGCGGCGCGACAAGGAGGCGGCGATCGAGGCCCAGGAGTTCGAGAAGGCCGCCAACCTGCGCGACACCGAGCGCCAGCTGACCACCCGCAAGCGCCAGCTCGAGGACGAGTGGGCCGAGGGTGAGGACGGCGAACGCCCCGAGGTCGGCGAGGACGAGATCGCCGAGATCGTCGGCATGTGGACGGGGATCCCGGTCTTCAAGCTGACCGAGGCCGAGACCAAGAAGCTGATCCGGATGGAGGATGAGCTGCACAAGCGGGTGATCGGCCAGGAGGTCGCGATCACCGCGGTCTCGAAGGCGATCCGCCGCTCACGCGCCGGGATCAAGGACCCCAAGCGCCCGGCAGGGTCATTCATCTTCCTCGGCCCCTCCGGCGTCGGCAAGACAGAGCTGGCCCGCACCCTGGCCGAGTTCCTCTTCGGCGACGAGGAGGCGATGGTCCGGATCGACATGTCCGAGTACATGGAGAAGCACGCGGTCAGCCGCCTCGTCGGCTCGCCTCCCGGCTACATCGGCTACGACGAGGGCGGCCAGCTGACCGAGGCCGTGCGCCGCAAGCCCTACTCGGTGCTGCTGCTCGACGAGATCGAGAAGGCCCACCCCGATGTCTTCAACATCCTCCTGCAGATCCTCGAGGACGGTCGCCTCACCGACGCTCAGGGCCGCACCGTCGACTTCCGCAATGCGATCGTGATCATGACTTCGAACATCGGCGCCTCGGAGATCGCCAAGAACACCAGCATCGGGTTCACCGTCTCCGACGAGACCGGGATGTCCTATGACGACATGAAGACCCGGATCATGAGCGACCTGAAGAAGGTCTTCCGGCCCGAGTTCCTGAACCGCATAGACGAGGTCATCGTCTTCCACAAGCTGGCCAAGGACGAGGTCAAGGAGATCGTCGATCTGATGATCAGCCGGGTCGGGGTCCAGGTCGCCGAGCACGAGCTGCAGCTGGAGCTGACCGATCCGGCCAAGGACCTGCTGGTCGACAAGGGCTGGGATCCCTCGATGGGCGCCCGCCCCCTGCGCCGCGCGATCCAGCGCTACATCGAGGACCCGCTCGCCGACGAGGTGCTGAGGGAGGGCGACATGACTCCCGGCTCGACCGTGATGGTCGACCGCGACGAGTCAGGCGACGAGGAGGACCGCCCGCTCAGCCTGACGATCATCAAGCCGAAGAAGCCGCGCAAGAAGCCCGAGCCGAGGCCCGAGCCGGAGACGGTCGGCGTCGGCGCCGGCAAGCAGGGCGACGACGGCAAGGACGCCGACAAGCCCCACTCCGCCGGCGACGGCGGCGACACCGCAGCCTCCTCGGGCGAGTAGCCAAACCGCCAGCCGCTTCGTTGCATGAGCGTCGGTGCTAGCGTCGCCCGGGTGAGGCGAATGATGCTGGCGCTGCTCTCCGCCGCCGCGCTCCCGGTCGTCCTGGCCGGGTCGGTGAGCGGCGCCGGCGCGGCCGACCCGCTCGCGGGGCAGCAGCAGCCGCTGCGGATCATGCACGTCGACCGCGCCCTGCACCGCGCCGGGCACCTCCGCGACGTCAGGGTCCTGATCGCCGACACCGGACTCGACCTCGGCCACCCCGACCTTCGCGGACGGCTGTTCAGACTCGGGCGGGCGACGAGGGCGCCCGACTCGGGCGGCTACTACGGCGGCCATCCGCCGACGATCCCGGCGGGCGGGCACGGCTGGGACCTGCTCGGGACCGACGCCCCGCCCAACGTCATCCCCGATGCCGACCCGAGCGACCCGGCCGGCGGCTCTGGCCACGGGACCGCGGTGGCCGGCATCCTCGGCGCCGCCCGCAACAACGGCGAGGGCGGCCGGGGGGTGGCGCCGAACGCGCGCTTTGTCGCGCTTCGGACCTGCTGGGACGGCGACCAGTGCTACCAGTACCTGCAGCCCGATGCGTTCGACTGGGCGGCGAAGCGCGGTGTGCGGGTGGTCAGCCTCAGCTGGCTGGCCGACTTCGACGCCGCCGTCAGGAGCTCGATCGCCAGGCATCCGGGGGTTCTCTTCGTGACGATCCCGTCCGGCAACGGCGGCACCTTCAACGCCGACCCCACTGACCCGTTCCCGTGCGGCCTCAAGCTCGCCAACGTCCTCTGTGTCAGCACCAGCTCGCCGGGCGGAGGGCTCGACTGCGGTGCCTACGGTCCGCACGTCGTCGACGTCGCGGTGCCGACCCGCGACAACGTGACGACCGTAAACGGGGGCGGCTTCGCGCGGGGCACCGGCTGCGCGACAAGCTGGGCCGCGCCGACGGCGGCGGGCCTCGCCACGATCCTCTTCGGCATGAACCCGAACGCCTCGCCGGCCCAGGTGAAGCGGGCGATCATCGCCGGCGCGCATCCCTCGCCCGCATGGAAGGGCCGGTCGATCTCCGGCGGGATCGCCGACGGACTCGGCTCCGTCAGGGCGCTGCAGCGAATGCGCGGTGGCTGACGGATGGGCTTCGACCTTCTCTTCGGGCCGGCCCGTTCGATCGATTCCTCGCTCGAGGCACTGTTCTCCGGCGCGCCGTTGATCGTTTCCCTGCTGATCGCGCTGGCGCTCGGATTGCGCCACGCCTCCGACCCCGACCACCTGGTCGCCGTCACCTCGCTGGTCGCCGCCGACGGGGGTGATGTTCGCGGCGCCGCCCGGCTCGGCGCCTGGTGGGGGGCGGGTCATGCCGGGACACTGCTGGTGCTGGGCATCCCCCTGGTCCTGCTGAAGTCCTCGCTGCCCGGCTGGCTCGAGGGTGGCGCCGAGACAGCGATTGGCGTGGTCATCGTCGCGCTGGCGCTGCGGATCGTTGTCAAGTGGGTGCGAGGCGATTATCGCGGCGGCTTTCACCGCCATGGTCCGGGGCAGACATCCGCCGGCCACCGGCACCTCTACGAGGACGGCGACACCGGGCACGAGCACGGCGACACCGGGCACGAGCACGGCCGGGTCCGCACCCCTCGGCAGGCTCTGGCGATCGGGCTCCTGCACGGGTTGGCCGGCACCGGGTCTGTGGTACTGCTGCTGATCGCGGCGCTGCCGACGAAGATCGAGGCGGCGGCCGCGCTGGCGGTCTTCGCGCCGATGTCGGCGGTCTCGATGACGCTCTGCTCGATCGCCTTCGCCTGGCTCCTCACCCGACGCCTCGTCGACCCAATGTTCCGGACGGTGCTGATTCCGGCCTTCGGCATCTTCGGCCTCATGTTCGGCGTCTGGTACGCCGGAATCGGCTGAGCGTCCCTGGCGCGGTTCCGGCACCGGCGATCTCGCCGGCGCCGCCGACGCTAGATTCTGGGCCGTGAGGGAACCAGGCACAACGGCGATCGGCACCTGGAGCGGCGGCCGTTTCATGCATTTCGGCGAGGCGATCGATGAGCAGCGCCAGGTTGAGCTGCTGCGTCCGGGACGCGGGATCGACACCGTGATCACTGCCGATGTCTACGGTCGCGGCGAGGCCGACCGGGTTCTCAGCCGAGCCGTCGCCGGTGTCCCCCGGCAGGACTACTGCCTGGCCGGCGCCGTCGGCCACGACTTCTACGAGGGCGAGCGCGACGGCTCGCGGGGTTTCCCGCGGTTCACCGACCCGCGCCTGCGCCCGCCCGGCGAGTACGCCGGATACCTGCGGATGGCGACCGAGCGCAGCCTCGAGCGGATCGGCGTCGACTCGTTCGACCTGCTGATGCTCCACAACCCTGACCGCATCGGCTACAGCAGCGAGGTGGTCTGGGACGGCATGGAGGCCCTGCGGGAGGCGGGGCTCACCCGAGCGATCGGTGTCGCGCCCGGCCCCGCCAACGGCTTCACCCTCGACATCATCGACTGCTTCGAGCGCTTCGGCGACCGGATCGACTGGGCGATGATCATCCTCAACCCGCTGGAGCCATGGCCGGGCGAGCTCTGCCTCGGCGCCGCGGCGAAGGCCGACGTTGAGGTGATCACGCGCGTGGTCGACTACGGCGGCGTCTTCTGGGGCGACATGCGCGCCGGGATGGAGCTCTCGCGCACCGACCACCGTTCTTTCCGGCCTGCCGGGTGGGTCGAAGCCGGGGTGGAGAGACTCGAGCGGATGATGCCGATCGCCGAGCGCGCCGACCTGACCCCGATCCAGCTCGCCTGCCAGTGGAACCTCGCCCATGATCCGGTCTCGGGCGTCGTCCCGACTCTGATCCAGGAGGCCGGCGAGGACGCCCGCCCGATCGAGGAGAAGCGGGCCGAGCTTGCGGCACTGCCGGCCGAGCGGCGTCTCAGCGAAGACGACGTCGCCGAGATCCGCGCGATCGGAGACAACGCCGGCTGCATGGCGCTGAAGGGCGCCAGCCCCGAGCACGAGGGCGATGAGCGTCCCGACCGCTGGGTCCTCAGCGAGGAGCTGGCCGAGGCCGGGCGGCGCTGGGGGATCGACCCAACCCGCGACCTCGTCGAATCCCCCTAGCCCCGCCCGGCCCCGGCCCCGGGCCGGGGCCGGGGCGGGCCGCCCCGGGCCGAGTCTTACGTTATGGCTGCCATAGGGCCAAAAGGTAAGACTCGGCGCTCGGGTGGGGTGTGGCGTCGGGGTTGGCGCCTAGGCTGAGTGGATGGCTCGTCCGGATCCCCGCTACGCCTGTCAGGAGTGCGGTCACGTCGCGCTGGCGTGGTCGGGGCGCTGCGCCGGCTGCGGCGAGTGGAACACCCTGGTCGAGTCCCGGCCCGCGAAGGGCGGCGGGCAGCGGGCCGGCGGGGCCAGGGCCGCTGCCGGAGCGGCGAAGCCGGTCGCGCTTCGCGACGTCGAGGCGCCGGCGAACCCGCGGCTGAGAACCGGCATCGGCGAGCTCGACAGGGTTCTCGGGGGCGGCCTGGTTCCCGGCTCGCTCGTCCTCCTCGGCGGCTCGCCGGGGATCGGCAAGAGCACCCTGACCGGGATGGCGCTCGCCAACCTCGCCGCGGCGGGGGCCGAGACCCTCTACGTCTCCGGCGAGGAGTCGACGGCGCAGGTGCGGCTGCGGGCGGAGCGGCTTGGCGACGCGGCACTCTCGGTCCCGGCGCTCGCCGAGACCTCGCTCGAGCGGGTCCTGGGGACGCTCGAGGCGGAGGCGCCCGCGGTCTGCGTGATCGACTCGATTCAGACCCTCCACTGCTCCGAGATGAGCGGCGCTCCCGGCTCGGTCGGGCAGGTGCGCGAGTCGGCGACCGCCCTGGCCGAGGTCGCGAAGCGGCGCGACATCGCCCTGATCCTGGTCGGGCACGTGACCAAGGAGGGCAGCCTCGCCGGCCCCCGTGTCCTCGAGCATCTGGTCGACTGCGTGCTGCAGTTCGAGGGCGAGCGCGAGCGCACCTACCGCACCCTGCGGGCGCTGAAGAACCGCTTCGGCGCGACCAGCGAGGTCGGTGTCTTCGAGATGCGCTCGGGCGGCCTGACCGAGGTCGCCGACCCCTCGGCGCGCTTCGTCGAGGAGGCGACCCGGGCGGCCGGATCGGTCGTCCTGCCGGCGATGGAGGGCTCGCGCCCGGTACTGGTCGAGGTCCAGGCGCTGGTCGCACCGAGCGAGCTCGAGAATCCGCGCCGGGTCGCCAACGGGATCGACCGCAACCGCCTCAGCCTCGTTCTCGCGGTTCTCTCCCGTCACGCGCGGCTGCCGCTCGCGGGCGCCGACGTCTTCGTAAACGTCGCCGGCGGCGTTCGCATCGATGAGCCCGGCGCCGACCTCGCGGTGGCGATGGCGGTCGCCTCGGCGCAGCGGAGCGAGCCGTTGCTGAGCGCCGAGGGCAAGCCGCTCGCCTGCTTCGGCGAGCTCGGCCTGACCGGCGAGCTGCGCTACGTCGGGCACCCCGACCGCCGCGTCGCCGAGGCGGTCAAGTTCGGCCTCGGGCCGGTGATCGGGCCCGGTGGCGGGGAACGGATCGAGGGCCTCGCCCGCCACTCGGAGCTGCGCGCGGCGCTGCGGGCCGCGATGCCCCCGTCGCGGGCGGATCAGGCAGATCGGGATCCCGATCTGCGCAAGGCCGCCTGAGTCCGGCTGGTCCCGATCCGCAGGCACGGGGCGCGCAATCCCCGCGGAAGTTCGGCCTGCACCAGCATCACCGCAAATTCCGTCTTCCTTGACAAACGCAATCCCGTCCTCTCCACACGGAATTCGGCGTAGCGCACGCTGAGGCGGGGTTTGCCATCATCGAAGGCGATGTCGTCGCTGCCCGGGGATGAGCTTGAAGAGCTTTCGCAGCGACAGGACCCTCGGCTCCTCCGCGCGCTCGACATGGTCGCGCCCGGGACGGCGCTGAGGGAGGGGATCGACAACATCGTCCACGCCCGCACGGGGGGCCTCGTCGTCGTCGGCGACACCGAGGAGCTCTCGTTCATGTTCTCGGGCGGCATTCGCCTCGACGTCGACTACACGCCGGCGCTGCTCTACCAGGTGGCAAAGATGGACGGCGCGATCGTGCTCAACTCCGAGGCCACGCGGATCGCCTGGGCGAACGTGCAGCTGATGCCCGACCCGACGATCCTCTCGTCCGAGACCGGGACCCGCCACCGCACCGCTGAGCGCGTCTCGAAGCAGTCGACCGCACTCGTGATCGCGATCTCGCAGCGACGCGACGTCGTCTCGCTCTACGTCGAGGGGACCAAGTACATCCTCCAGGACATCCCGGCCGTGCTCGCCAAGGCGAACCAGGGCCTGGCGACACTGGACAAGTACAGGGCCAGGCTCGACCAGGTCTCCTCGCGGCTGACCGTGCTCGAGTTCGAGGGCGGGGGAGTTCTCTACGACGTCCTCGCGGTGCTGCAGCGGGCCGAGCTGGTGACGCGGATGGCGGTCGAGGTCGAGCGCTACATCGTCGAGCTCGGGACCGAGGGCCGGCTGATCGAGATGCAGCTGGAGGAGACGATGGTCGGCGTCGCCGCCGACAAGTCCGCCCTGGTGCGTGACTACTCGGTCGAGGATTCCGAGGAGAACCTGGCCCACGTCCAGCAGACCCTCGCGCACCTTCCCCACCAGGACGTGCTCGACTTCGGCCGCCTTGCCGAGATGCTCGGCTACGACCGCAAGATGAACACACTTGACTTCCCGGTCGCCCCGCGCGGCTACAGGGTGCTCGGGCGCATCCCCCGCATCCCCAAGCTTGTCGTTCAGAAGATCATCCGCGAGTTCGGCGGGCTGGAGGAGGTCCTCGCGGCCTCCGACGCCGATCTCGAGGCAGTCGAGGGTGTCGGCCCGACCAGGGCCAAGGACATCCGCGAGGGCCTGCGGAGGCTTCAGGAGGTCGACTTGGTCGACCGGTATCTGCAGAGCTGACGGTGATGACGCCGTCTCGGACAAAAGGAGAGAGCAATTCCTGAGCTAGAGGAAGCGATGGAGGCCGGTTTCGAGGAGGACGTCGAGTTCGTCTGTGACTTCGAGGAGGGCGACAACGTCGTCTACCCCCACCACGGGGCCGGTGTCGTGCTGAAGAAGGAGAGCAGGGACCTGATGGGGGAGAAGCGGGACTACCTCACGATCAAGATCCTCCACAACAACCTGACCGTGATGGTCCCCTGCGAAAACGCCGGTGTCGCCGGCCTGCGACGCGTCATCGACGAGGACGAGATCAAGAAGGTGATGTCCGTTCTCACCGACGAGGTGTCGGATATGCCGAAGAACTGG
>Ga0315297_10003382_pt1 | contig 10271 bp, 6 predicted proteins | sample YL17G15_0_MG_FD_203628 | JGI IMG/M metagenome (GOLD analysis project Ga0315297, IMG submission 203628) | Sediment microbial communities from Yellowstone Lake, YNP, Wyoming, USA - YL17G15_0 | ecosystem: Environmental > Aquatic > Freshwater > Lake > Sediment | place: USA: Wyoming | collected...
TGGAGGCTGAATGAAGAAAAATATTATCTGGAGGTTAATCCTCATCGGCGTTACCCTTATCCTTGCGGCCGTCTTTTTCCTCCCCAATACACCGCTCTTTCCGTATATGCCTGAATGGTGGAAGAAGAACATGCCCGACAAAGGCATTGTCCTCGGGCTCGATCTGCAGGGAGGCTTGCACCTTGTCTTTGAAGTTGAAGGGAACAAGGCGGTTGAAATTACCACAGAAAGAATAGCAACACGGTTAAAAGAATTGTTTGCAAAGAAAAATCTCACTGCTGAAGTGATTGCAAGCGGGCTCACTATTACCATAAGTCCTTCCAGTCCCGACATAAGAAAGGCAGTGGAAGAGAATTATCCCATCCTTGTGCCTGTTGAGACAGGGACCAGTCTTGTATGTAAAATCTCTGATAAAGAAGCGCAGAGAATAAAGGATACTACTGCTGACCAGGCGCTCGAGACGATCCGGAACAGGATCGATCAATTCGGCGTAGCAGAGCCGACGATCCATCGGCAGGGTGAGAACGAGATTGTTGTCCAGCTGCCCGGTGTGAAAGATCCAAAACGTGCCATCGACCTGATCGGCAAGACCGCGCAGCTCGAATTCAAGCTTGTGAATGATGATACTAAAGTGGCAGCAGAGCTTCCCCAGTCAATAGCGCCCGGCGACGAAGAAGAGCTTCTGAAGCAGTTTGCCGGAAGAATTCCTGAAGACACTGAGATTCTTTTCGAAAAAAAGGTTAACAAAGAAACCGGGGCTGCAAGGAAGATCCCCCTGCTCCTGAAAAAACAGGCAGCCCTCACCGGAGATCTTCTCAGCGATGCAAAAGTCAATATTGACTCACGGTTCAGCGAACCGTATGTCTCCCTGTCATTTAATGCTGCAGGCGCCAAGCTCTTCGAAGACGTTACAGGGGCCAATGTCAAGAAAAGGCTCGCAATAAGCCTTGATAACACTATTTATTCGGCACCCGTGATACAGGAGAAGATAGCAGGAGGGAATGCCCAGATAACCGGCAGTTTCAGCATGGAAGAAGCAAAGGACCTGAGCATTGTCCTTCGTGCAGGTGCACTGCCTGCTCCCATGAAAATGCTCCAGAATGTGACTGTTGGTCCTTCGTTGGGAAGGGATTCGATCGAGGCTGGAAAGAGCGCAGGGATTATCGGCACGATCGCCGTCGTTATATTCATGATATTCTATTACAGGTTTTCCGGGCTCATTGCAGACTTTGCCTTGTTGTTTAATATCGTCCTTCTCCTTGGTGCATTGGCATCTCTCAATTCAACGCTCACCCTCCCCGGCATTGCAGGAATCATCCTTGCCATCGGCATGGCTGTCGATTCGAACGTCCTGATGTTCGAAAGGATGCGGGATGAATTGAGGGCGGGCAAAACTCCCCGGGCAGCAGTGGACTCCGGATATAATAAGGCTTTCTGGACGATCTTCGACTCCCATGTAACAACCTTAATCACAGCAGCCGTGCTTTTCCAGTTCGGTACCGGACCGATTAAAGGCTTTGCCGTAACCCTGAGCCTGGGTGTTATGATTAACCTTTTTACCGCTTTGATCGGAACAAAGTCCATTTTCGACATCATCAACAGCAGGCGTGAATTAAAGAAGCTGAGTATATAGGAGAAGAGATGATTGAACTGATCAAAAACCCTAACATTAACTTCCTCGGGAAGAGAAATATCGCCTTTCTTGTTTCAGGCATTTTCTCTATCATCGGAATTATTGCAATTGTGCAGATTGCAACCGGCCACGCAAACCTCGGTATCGATTTTGCAGGGGGAACTGCCATACAGCTTAAATTTGAAAAGAATATTGCGCTCCACGATGTCAGGCTTGCCCTCGAAAGCGGCGGCCTGAAAGATTTTGATCTCCAGGACCTGCCCACCGAAAATAAAATCCTCATCAGGGTGAAGAAGACAGAGCAGGAGCTCGGTCTGGTTTCCGAGAACATAACAAATAGTATCAGCCAGAAAATACTCAATAATACCTATGTCGTTGATTCAACAACGGTGGTAGGGCCCAAGGTCGGTGGAAGACTGAGGGCAGACGCGGCAAAGGCAGTCGCCATGGCAATTATCGGCATCCTGATCTATGTTGCATTCAGGTTTCAGTTCAAGTTCGGCGTTGGTGCAACCATTGCAACTTTTCATGATGTTCTTGCTGTGCTTGGTATATTTTACCTTATGGGGAAGGAGATTAATCTCATCCTCATCACTGCCCTTCTCACCATTGCCGGTTATTCACTTACCGATACCGTGGTTGTGTTCGACAGGATACGGGAAAATCTGAAACTGAAGCAAAAAGACAGCGTCGAATCAGTTATGAACACCAGTATTAATGAGGTCTTATCAAGGACAATAATCACATCGACAACAGTTCTCCTCACATCGATAGCACTCTTTTTCTTTGGTGGCGAAGTACTCCACGACTTCTCTCTGGCCATGATCATGGGCGTTATTATCGGCACCTATTCCTCGATCTTTGTTGCAAGCCCGGTCGTGCTCTTATGGGGAGGAAAGAGGCTGTTTGCCAAAAAATAAATCATGAGAACTCAGGGGGTCAAGGAATCAAGGAGTCAAGATTTCTTTCTCTTGAATCCTCGAACCCTCGTATCCTGGAACCCTGCTGTCTGCTGTGCATAAGCGCTGGGTTGTCAACAGGACCAATCCCGAATTCATCAAATATCTGTCAGCAACCGCATCTATTTCCCCTGTTCTTGCGCAAATACTGATTAACAGGGGATTGAAGACATCAGCGGAAATCAGTTCCTTCCTGAACGCGGAACCGTCCCAACTGACAGACCCATTCGAGATGGAAGGGATGAAAACCGCTGTCGAGCGAATTTCGATTGCAGCCAAGGCAGGAGAAAAGGTATTCGTTCACGGGGATTACGATGTCGACGGACTTACAGCAACGGCTATTCTTGTCGGGGCATTGCGTGGGATCGGTATAGACTGTCACTACTTTATCCCGAGCAGAATGGTGCATGGATATGGCTTTAAATCATCATCCGTAAAAAAGGCAAAGCAGGCAGGCGCAACCCTCGTGATAACCGTTGATTGCGGCATAACCTCATTCGAGGCAGCAGCCCTCTGCAAACAAGAAGGAATTGATGTGATCATCACAGACCACCATGAACCGGTTATCAGACGGCAGTCAACAGTCGAGAATGCGGAGGCAAAAGAAGCACTGACTGACGACGCACGACTGACGACGCACGATTTTCTGCTGCCTGAAGCTGTTGCTATTATTAATCCCAAACTCTCCGGTCTCCGGTCTCCGGTCTCCCATCTCTCCGGTGCCGGTGTTGCCTTGAAACTTGCCCATGCCTTATCCATATGTCACCAGGAACGGTTTGCGGTGCACGAATTCATGGATCTTGCCGCTCTTGGGACAATGGCTGATATTGTTCCTCTGACAGGAGAAAACAGGTGTATCGTCAAAGAAGGTTTGAGGATAATCCAGAATGGTATACGGCCCGGGGTACAGGCTTTAAAGGATGTGGCAGGCATTGGGGGGAGAACAATGAAAACAGGCCTGCTTGTGTTCACCCTCATCCCAAGGATTAATGCTGCCGGCAGGATTGACGATGCAAACACGGTTGTGAAGCTCCTGCTCACGGACTCCATGGATGAAGCCTTTGCCGTATCCCAGTTGCTGGAAAAACAGAATTCTGAGAGGCGGCGCATTGAGAGAGAGGTTTATCAGGAAGCCCTTCATATACTGAAGGAGAAAGGTATATCGCCGGTGATTGTGCTTGGTGCTGAGGGGTGGCATCAGGGCGTTGTCGGTATCGTGGCATCGAGGATAACAGAGGAATTTCACCGGCCTGTTATTCTTCTGTCTATTGAAGGAGGGTTAGCGCGCGGTTCTGCGCGCAGCATACCTGCATTCGATATGAACAGAGCTCTCTCAGCCTGCAAAGATCTCCTGAGAGCATTCGGCGGACATAAGCAGGCTGCGGGGCTCGAACTGGAGGTGAAAAATATTTCTTTATTCGAAGAGTGCATGAACAGGATTGCACTCGAGACGCTTACCGAAGATGATTTTGTCCCGTTGCTTGAAATAGATGCAGATGTCGAATTTTCTGAGATTACCTTCAATCTCACGAGGGAGCTTGAGATCCTCGAACCTTTTGGATACGGGAATCCCGAGCCCCTTCTCGGATCAAAAGGGCTCGAAGTTGTCTCCCCGAGGATTGTCAAGGATAAACACCTGAAGATGAAGCTCCGCCAGAGAAGCCAGTCGATAGATGCGATCGGATTTGCGATGGCTTCCTTTTTTGAGAACCTTACCGGAGATACAACCGTTGATGCAGTATTTACTCCTTCAGTGAATGAATGGGAAGAATCACGGTATCTTCAGCTGAACCTGAAAGCCCTCCGTCCAAGCCAAAAACCCGTCATCAGTTAATAACAGTCAATTGACGAACTGCATTTGAATACCATATATAATAGAGCATGGAAGAAGAGCTTGTAGATATTGACATCCTGATTAAGAAAGTCCTTTCTTATCATCCCGATGCAGACATTGAACTCCTGAAGCAGGCACATCTGTTTTCGAATGAAGCCCATGGCAGTCAGAGACGCATCGAGGGCTCTCCGTATATTGAACATCCTTTGTCTGTTGCATCAATCCTGGCCGATATGAAGATGGATGTCTCAACCATTGCAGCAGGACTTCTCCACGACACCATCGAAGATACGCAGATATCAGCAAAAGATATCAGGGAACGCTTTGGCAAAGAGATCGCCTTTCTTGTTGAGGGCCTGACCAAACTTTCCAAAATGGAATTCTTAACAAAGGAAGTGGCACAGGCTGAGAACTTCAGGAAGATGCTGCTGGCGATGGCAGAGGACCTCAGGGTAATCCTCATTAAATTTGCTGACCGGCTTCATAATATGCGTACACTGCAGCACCTCCCGGAGAGCAAGCAACAGAGGATAGCCTCAGAAACTCTTGAGATCTATGCGCCGCTTGCGAACAGGCTCGGTATCGGCTGGGTCAGAACCGAACTTGAAGATCTGAGTTTTAAAGCCATGATGCCTGATCTCTATAACGATCTCGTCAGGAAGGTTGCCAAAAGAAAGGAGGAACAGGAGGCGTATCTCAAGGAAGTTACTTCGATCGTTACTGGCAAACTCAAGGAAGAGAGCATCCCCGGTAAAGTTTCATGGCGGATAAAACATTACTACGGTATATATCAGAAGATGCTCAAACAGGGGATAACCTTCGAACAGGTCCATGATGTCCTCGGCCTCAGAATAATCACCGATACAAAGGCGAATTGTTATGCAATTCTCGGGCTTATCCATTCCCTTTGGGCTCCTGTCCCCGGCAGGTTCAAGGATTATATCGGTGTCCCGAAATCAAACATGTATCAGTGCCTTCATACAACCGTGATAGGGCCCAGGGGAGAAAGGGTTGAATTCCAGCTCAGGACAGCCGAGATGAACATGATAGCAGAGCATGGTATAGCATCCCATTGGAGATACAAGGAAAAAGGGAGAGTGGATGAAAAGAGTGACCGGTACATCTCCTGGCTAAGAGAGCTGATACAGGCCCAGAGAGAACTGAGCGATGCACAGGATTTTATTGAAGCGGTTAAGGGTGAGGTTGTTCCTGAAGTAATCTATGCTTTTACCCCACGGGGTGAGATTAAGGAAATGCCCATTGGTTCCACCCCTGTTGATTTTGCTTACAGCGTTCATACCCAGGTGGGGAACAGGTGTGTTGGTGCAAAGGTGAACGGCAGGATCGTTCCTCTCAGATTTGTCCTGAGAAATGGCGATACGGTTGAGATTATAACCTCTCCGGCACAGGCCCCAAGCAGGGACTGGCTGAAGTTTGTCGTTACCCAGCGTGCAAAAAGCAGGATAAAACAGTGGATAAAGACAGAAGAGCGGAAACAGAGCATAGAGCTTGGCCAGAAACTTCTTGAAGGAGAACTGAGAAAGCAGGACCTAAGTCAGTCCGTCCTGAAATCCGAGGACATGCAGAGAGCTCTGAAATTTTTCAACATCCCTTCACTCGGAGACCTGTATTCGTTTATTGGTCATGGGAAAGTATCCGCGCATCAGATCGTGAACAAATTACTGCCTGAAAAACCGGCAGAAGAAGCTCCCGTCACAAAGATTGTTAAACCTCCGAAGGAGCATAAGGGCATAACCATTAAGGGAATAGATAATGTGCTCTACCATACGGCTAAATGCTGTTTCCCGATCCCGGGTGACGGCCTGATTGGTTTTGTCACGAGGGGCAGAGGGGTAACAATTCACCGGAAGGACTGCCCGAATTTCGACAGGCTCGCGCTTGACAACGCGCGGCTTGTTGATGTTGCATGGAAGGCCGCAGGTGATGCAACATCGCCGGTAAAATTATTGATAGAGGCGGTGGACAAGCCGGGCATCCTCGCAAGCCTCAGCGCGGTGATATCAACCGTAAATGTAAATATAAGCAATGCCACGGTGAATTCAACGGAAGACAAAAAGTCTCACATCACGTTTATCCTCGAAGTGAAAGACAAAAGCCAGCTTTCAGGACTGACCCAGAAGATCGCACAACTCGAAGGCGTTCTTAGGGTAAGCAGGTAAAGTCCCCGGCGCAGATTGTGATATAATAACCCAAGAATGGCTTATCTACGGACAGGGTGCAGCGGTTTCCTTTATGATCACTGGAAGGGCGTCTTTTATCCCGAAAACCTCGCAAAGAACCACTGGTTTCCATATTACTGCAAACATTTTTCAACGGTTGAACTGAACGTCACGTTCTACCGTCTGCCTGAGCGGGAAACCTTCGCAAAATGGCATATGGCAACCCCCGAGGGTTTTATTTTTGCTCTGAAGGGGAGCAGGTTCATCACCCATGTGAAGAAACTGAAAGACTGCGCTGAACCTATTGAGGCGTTTTTTTCGAGGGCATCGGTACTGAAAGAGAAACTGGGTGTTATCCTCTGGCAATTGCCGCCTTCGTTTAATTTTGATCTGGAACGGTTCAAGGAATTTCTTGAGGTTTTAAAGCCTTTCCATATGAGAAACACCTTTGAATTCAGGAACAAGACCTGGATCAATAAAAAGATCTTCAATCTCCTCGAAAAGGAAAATGCAGCTTTATGTATGGCGGACCATCCCGATTTTCTCAACAATCTCCCGACAACCGCTGATTTTTTGTATATCAGAAGACACGGGAAAGAAGGGAATCATGCAACATCATACAGCACTGAGCTCCTGAAGGAGGATGCAAAATGTATCAAGGCCCACCTGAAAAAGAAAGAGGACGTCTATTTATATTTCAACAATGACGCTATGGGGTATGCCCCAAAGAATGCATTAGAACTCATCAACATTATTGATACAAAGAAGAAGTAATTTATTTTGCCCAATCCATCCGGACTTTTTTTCTTTTAAATAAATACCTTTCTGCTGCAAGAGCGGCAATACATCCCTGTGATGCTGCAACGACAACCTGCCGAATCTCTGTGCAGGTGACATCCCCTGCAGCAAAAACCCCCGGGATTGATGTCTCCGTCATGGAACTCACCGGAATACATCCGTCTTCTTTCGTCTCGATTGCACCAAAAAGAAAATCTACGACGGGCTTATTGCCATAGAGGTAGACAAAGACCCCGGCTAATTCCAGTTCGGTTTCTTTGTCTTCAGAATCACGCATTTTTATCTTTTCGACAAGTTCACGGCCCTCGATAGAAGTTACCCTATATCCTAACAGCACCTTCACATTGGGTTGTTTCAGAACCGGATGGTCCTGTACATGCAGTTTTTGAGCTGGAGAAATAAGATATACGGTCTCTGCAAATCTGGAAAGCACCCCTGCCTCTTTTACCGCCTCTTCAGAATTTCCGATAACGCAGACTTTTAACCCCCGGTAAAATGCTGCATCACAGACAGCACAATAGCTTACCCCTCTCCCAAGGTATTCACCTTCACCCTTAATGCTTGGTTTCCTTCCCATGGAGCCGGTAGCGATAATCATGGTCTTTCCGCTGAACGCCCTGTCCATGGTAATCGCTTCTTTTATCTCATCGGAGATATTCACCCCGATAATCTGCGTTTCGATATACTCGGCTCCAAAATCGATCGCCTGTTTTCTCATGATATCAAGGAGTTCCTTGCCCGGAACGGGATGGGTAAGGCCCGGATAATTCTCTATCCTGCTCGAATATGCAAGCGCACCGGCCGTAGCTGATTTATCGAGGATGACGGTCTTCAGTTGTCCCCGTGCCGCATACTGCCCTGCTGCAAGTCCAGCCGGTCCTCCGCCGATGATGACTACGTCATAAATATCTACTGATTCCTCCATGAAATCCTCCTTGTAATTAACAGTAAGTAGTCTACATCGAATAGAGCGTTTTTGGGAATATCTTTGTTGAATTATGGGAGGTCGTATTGCTTCTCTTTATCATCTCTCAAACACTCGGTATTCCGCTTATTTAAAACCGGCTTCCTTTTTTGTTACCATTAATACAACATTTGCGTAGTCTGGTATGTGCACGTAAAAACAATAAAGGAGCGATGACAGAACCTTGAAAATTCTTGAATATAATGATCTTGATACATCGAGAGTAAGCCGTCAGTACCAAAAACTTATCGGGTTCCTTGAAAAAGACGATTTTTATTCTGCCGATGTCAAGAAACTACCGGAGCATGATCTTTACAGAGCAAAGCTTGACGACAGCAACCGTCTGCTTTTCAAAATTGTAACATTTGGAGGGGCGCGATACGCCCTTATCCTTGAAGCCGTACGTAACCATGCCTATGACAAGTCGAAGTTTCTGAGGGGTACCCGAATAGACGAATCAAAGATACCGCTCTTTGAAGCGTCGCACATTGAAAGGGAACCCCTTCTGTCTCTTATATACGTTAATCCTTCGGGCACGCGCTTTCACCTTCTTGATAAGGTGATCTCCTTTGACCCTATGCAGCAGGAAATATATCACCATCCCGCGCCGCTTATCATCATCGGCCCTGCAGGCAGCGGGAAAACAGTACTCACCCTTGAAAAGATGAAACGAGTTCATGGGCAGGTCCTTTACGTGACATTGTCACCATATCTTGCTGACAACTCAAGGAATATCTATTATGCCCATCATTATGAAAATGACGATCAGGAGATTTCATTTCTCTCCTTCAGGGAATTCCTTGAGACGATGCGGGTGCCTGAAGGCAGGGAGATCACTTACAGCATCTTTGCCAAGTGGGTAATACGATTTCCAAGACAGCAGCGTGTTTCTGATGCTCATCGCTTATATGAAGAGTTCCGAGGGGTTATAACGGGTTCAATGATTGACAAGCCGTGGTTGAGCCCTGAGGATTATCTGAATCTTGGCGTCCGTCAATCCATCTATCTCAACAATGAGCGCGAACTTGTGTACACGCTGTTCGAAAAATACCTCGCATTTCTCAAGGAGAATAGGTATTACGATCCCAACATTCTCGCGCACAACTATCTGAAACATGCCCGGCAGACATATGACTTCATTGTTGTGGATGAAGTCCAGGACATAACGAACATTCAGCTTCAGCTTATTCTTAGAAGTCTGAAGAAAACCGATCATTTTATCCTCTGCGGCGATTCCAATCAGATAGTCCACCCGAATTTCTTCTCATGGAGTAATGTCAAGTCCATGCTCTACAATGCCGAATCCCTGGAAATTCAAAAAGTGACGCGGATTCTGGTGTCCAATTTCCGGAATTCAACAGCGGTGACCGATCTTGCCAATAGAATTCTCCGGATCAAACAGAAGCGCTTCGGGTCTATTGACAGGGAGAGCAACTATCTCATGAAAAGCGAATCCGAAAATCCGGGCGAGATCGTCTTCATGAGAGATACAGACAGAGCGAAACAGGAGTTGAACCAGAAGACCCGGCGATCTACAAAATTTGCTGTGCTGGTTATGCGCGAAGAGGAAAAGGCCGATGCGCGACGTTTTTTTGATAGCCCCCTTCTTTTCAGCATTAAGGAGGCAAAGGGGCTCGAATATGAAAATGTCATACTGTTGAACTTTATTTCGAATGAACGAACCAGTTTCCTGGAGATTCTGAACGGGGTCAGCCGGGAGGATTTGAGCGGAGATGTCGAATATATGAGGGCCCGCGACAAAACGGACAAATCCCTCGAAGTATACAAGTTCTTTGTCAATTCCCTTTATGTTGCGGTCACCCGTGCTGTGCAAAGGATTTATATGATCGAGAGAGATACCGGCCATCCGCTCATCGGCATGCTTGGAATAGAAAATGCCCGG
>Ga0315297_10003383_pt1 | contig 10271 bp, 9 predicted proteins | sample YL17G15_0_MG_FD_203628 | JGI IMG/M metagenome (GOLD analysis project Ga0315297, IMG submission 203628) | Sediment microbial communities from Yellowstone Lake, YNP, Wyoming, USA - YL17G15_0 | ecosystem: Environmental > Aquatic > Freshwater > Lake > Sediment | place: USA: Wyoming | collected...
CATGGATGTCGCGGCCGGTCCGCAGCGCCGCAGGGAGCGAATCGTAGCGGAAGCCGGCTGACCGAATGTCAGGCGTTCGCGCAGACGCCGGCGTGCTCTTGTTCGGGACGCTTCACGTGAAGTCGACAACTCAGGAGCGGGTGTGGGCTCCGGCGGTGATATGCTTTTCTCACCATGAGCAAACCCAGGCTGATTTACTTCGACGCCCCCGTGAGTCGCGGGGAAGAGTGTCGCCTCGCCCTGCATCTCGCGGGCATCGACTTCGAAGACGTGCGCATCAAGTCCGCCGACTGGCCGGCCATGAAGGAACGGATGCCCTACGGCGGCTTGCCGGTGCTGGAGTTGCCGGGAAGCCCGGCGCTCGCGCACTCCAACGCGATCCTGGTGCTGATCGGCCGTCGCCACGGATTGCACCCGGCCAACGACGTCGAGGCGGCCTGCCATGAAGGGATGATGCAGCACGTGGAGGATCTGCGCGCCGCCGTCTCGCCCACTCTCCGCATGGGGGACGCCGAAAAGAAGGCCGCTCGCGAGGCGCTCGTCGGAGGCCTTCTGCCAGCGTGGGCCCGGGCAGCGGAGAGGAACATCACTGCGGGGCCGTTCTTCGGCGGTGCGAAGATCCACGTCGTGGACCTCAAGATCCACATGGCTGTGCGTTGGTTCAGCGGCGGCAAGGTCGACCACATTCCCGCGACGATCTTCGCCGGCTACCCCAGGCTGATCGGCGTGCACGACGCCGTGCGTGATCACCCCGGCGTACGGGCCTGGTACGCGAGGTCCTGAGGTCCTCGCGCCAGGGTCGCAATTTCACGTGCGGCCGGGAACCCGCAGAGATGATGCGGGGCAGTCTCTGGGCAGACGCTCGCAGCGCGAGCTCGACGGCTCGGGGAGCCGTCTGAAGGAGACGGAGCCGGATGCCGCCTTCAGCAATTACGGATTGACCTCGCTACTAATCGGGCCAATCTTGAATTGTTCAGGACCGGTCTGGTTGCGGGAGACAACCATCATGCCGTATCGAATCAGGTGGGAAGGTCACGGGGTCTACCGATGCTTCTTCGGCGTCATTACGCTGGCGGAGTTTCGTGAAGCCAACAAGGAAATGCGCAGCGACGTGCGCTACGAGGGCATCCGCTACATCATTTCCGATTACCGGGAGGCTCAGCCGGCCCCGGACATCACCGAACGGGACCTGAGGGCATACGCGGAGCACGAAAGGCTGCACTTCTACGACAGCCCGGATACCGTGCAGGCGATTGTCGCCACCGACCCGAAGACAGTGACATACGCCCGGTACTACGAGTCGCTCGGTGTTTCGCCATACTGTATCGCAGACTTTGCGACTGTTGCCGAGGCCCGGCGGTGGATTGCGAGCAATCCGCGGCTGGGTTGGAGCAGACCGCCGCTGAGCGCCACGTCTGCGGCAACGGTGCCGCACCGCTGAGAAGACGCGGGGGCGGTCGTCGCCCAATGCGAGCATCGCGTTCGGGGCCCTGGCAGCGCCACGGCGTCAGTCGGGCGCCGCCGGCGTCACGGAGCGCTGGTTTGTCCGGGCACAGAGTTCCCGGCCAATCGCCTCGCCGATGGTGTCCGGGACGATGGGTGTCCATAGGGAGTGCTGATCAGCGACCCAACTCCTTTTCTCGCCCGAGAGATTATTCCCGCTGTACCCACTTGAAGCGATGTCACGATGGACTGATCGAACGCAGTCGTATTCGCTTTGAGTGACGACGCTGTTCGCTGGGAAATATCCCATCCATTGGACACCCTGTAGATACTCATACCGCACCGGTGCGGTCGCGATCGGCCCCCGCCGCTCGGCGTCGCGCAAGGATACATACACCACCGTACCGCGGATCATCGCGAGGCGCTCCCAGCCGCCCTCAGGCATGGGCAAGAGAGACTCCGCCCATGCCTCGGTTTGCGCCGGTGTCGGTTCCGCAGCCTGGACGGACGTGCTGCAGAGCGCACCAAGCATCACTGCGACGGCAGGTATTCGCACGATGAGACCTCGCTGGCTGGTGCGGATGGTAGCCCCGTGCTTCGGTGAGGGGGATGCGAACATCGCGGCAGGATCCTGGTGGGCCTCCCCCTCCCGGGACTGGGTTGGGGGAAGATCGGGGTGAGCGCGGGTTTGGCGAGGCCATTGGATTTCAGCGTCAATAGGCTCACTCTGAGCCGAGTAACAAGAGGGGACTGAAATGAACTGGTATTTCGAGGCATGGAAAAAGTTCGCCTTGTTTGAGGGCCGGTCGCGCCGCAAGGAGTACTGGTCTTTCGTCCTGTTCAACTTCATCGCAGTGGTTCTGCTGGCCATCGTTGATGGCGTGACCGGCACCTTGAATGAGGCGGCGGGGCTCGGGCTGTTGAGCGGGCTCTACTGCCTCGCTGCCTTGATCCCCAGCATTGCTGTGACCGTGCGACGACTGCACGATACCGATCGCAGTGGCTGGTGGATCCTGATCAGCCTGATTCCGCTCATTGGCGGGATCGTGTTGCTTGTATTCAGCGTCATGGATAGCCAGCCTGGTGCGAATCGATATGGGCCGAATCCAAAGGGTGTCATTGGACCCGGGACGCCGATGTCGACGGGCACCGCCTAGCGCGTCGAGTGCCGGGGCAGTGAATGCCCTGGCCTTTTCGCACCACCAGGTACCATGGTTGCCACGTGTTACACGCCCACTCGGGGAGTGAAAATGCAGAAGACCATCCTCATCACCGGGTGCTCCAGTGGCATCGGGGCCGCCCTCGCGCGCGAATTCAAGAAACGAGGCCATCGGGTCTATGCCACGGCCCGACGCAGCGAGGGACTGGCGTCGCTTGAAGCGGACGGCATCCACGGTCTGGCATTGGACGTCAACGACGATTCGTCTATTGCCGGCGCCTTCGAAACGGTGAGGCGGGAAGCTGGACACCTCGACCTGCTGGTCAACAACGCCGGCTTTTCCCAGGTCGGCGCCGTGGTCGATCTGACCCGTGAGGACTTGCGTCGCCAGTTCGAGACCAATGTCATTGCGCCGGTGGTGGTGACCGGTAAGGCCGTGCCTCTGCTTCGTGCGGCGGTGGCCAAGAATGGCAGCGCGGTCGTGGCCAACGTTGGGAGCATCGTGGGACTTTTCACTACGCCGTTTGCGGGCGCGTACTGCTCGAGCAAAGCGGCCGTGCACTCGCTGACCGACGCCCTGCGCATGGAACTGGCGCCCTTCGGCATTCACGTGGTCGCGATCCAGCCGGGCGGTGTGCGCTCCAGCTTCGGTCAGCATGCGGAGGCGGCGATTCGCTTGCCGGAGAATTCGATCTACAAGCCTGTGGAGGGCGGGATTCGTGCCCGTGCCCAGGCCGGGCAGCAGGGCGCGACGCCGGCCGACGTCTTCGTCGTGCCCGTCGTGGAATCGCTGTTGCGGAACTCGCCGCCGCGAGTCATCCGGGGCGGTACGCACAGCGTGCGGCTGCCACTGCTGAAGCGACTGCTGCCGGCGGTGATGTTTGACGCCAGGCTCTCGAAGCTCTTCGGTCTCGACGTCCTGCGCTGATCCGTCGCCGCGGGTCTCGCGGTCGCGGCCATGCTCGTCCTGACTGGGGTCGACGTGCCGTATCGGGAGGAGAGTGCGGCTGTCAATTGCCCGGCATGCGCCGTCGGAACACGCCAATCTTCGAGTAATGATGCGTGGGGGACTGGACCACGAGGCGCACTGGTACCACGTTCCAACAATCCGGCGGTCACATGAGCAACGACGATTCTTCCCCTGCACCCGGTCGCCTCGCGCGTCCGCTGACGTCGGATACCGCAGGCTGGATGCGGTGGCTGCCGGGCTTGCAAACGGCGCGCCGTTACGAACCCGGCTGGCTGCCGCACGACGTGATGGCCGGCCTGGTGCTGACCACGATGCTGGTGCCGGTGGGCATCGCCTACGCGGTGGCGTCCGGCGTCCCCGGCATCTACGGCCTGTACGCCACCATCGTGCCGCTGCTGGCCTACGCGTTGTTCGGCCCGAGCCGCATCCTGGTGCTGGGGCCGGACTCCTCGCTGGCGGCGCTGATCCTTGCCGTCGTGCTGCCGTTGTCGGGCGGCGATCCGATGCGCGCCGTCGCGCTGGCCGGAATGATGGCAGTGGTCTCCGGCGTGGCGTGCATTCTGGCGGGACTGCTGCGCCTGGGATTCATCACGGAGTTGCTGTCCAAGCCGATCCGCTACGGCTACATGAACGGCATTGCCTTCGTGGTGATCGTCAACCAGTTGCCGAAGCTGTTCGGCGTTTCGATCGACAGCGGCGGGCCGCTGCGCGACCTGTGGCGGCTCGGCGAGTCGGTCCTCGGTGGTACGACCAACTGGACCACTCTCGCCATCGGCGCGGGTACGCTCGCGGTGATACTGCTGCTCAAGCCCTACCGACGCATACCGGGCACCCTGATCGCGGTGGTGGTGGCAACGGTCGCGGCCGGCCTGTTCGATCTCGGCGCGAGTGCCGGCGTCAAGGTGCTCGGCGCGCTGCCGCAGGGCCTGCCCGCGTTCGCACTGCCCTGGATCGACCTGGCGGATCTCGGCGCCGTGGTGATCGGCGGCTGTGCGGTGGCGCTCGTGTCGTTCGCCGATACCAGTGTCCTGTCGCGCACCTACGCAGCCAGGACCCGCAGCTATGTCGATCCGAACCAGGAGATGGTCGGCCTCGGGGTCGCCAACCTGGCCGCCGGGTTCTTCCAGGGCTTCCCGATCAGCAGCAGTTCCTCGCGCACGCCGGTCGCCGAAGCGTCCGGCGCAAAGACCCAACTCACCGGCGTGGTCGGAGCGGCGGGGGTCGCATTGTTGCTGGTGCTGGCGCCCGACCTGCTGCGCAACCTGCCCAACAGCGCGCTGGCAGCGGTAGTGATCGCGGCGGCCATCGGCCTGTTCGAGTTCGCCGACCTGCGTCGCATCTTCCGCATCCAGCGCTGGGAATTCTGGCTGTCGATCGTCTGCTTCGCTGGCGTCGTCGCACTTGGGGCGATTCCCGGCATCGGGCTGGCGATCGCCGTTGCGGTCATCGAGTTTCTCTGGGACGGCTGGCGGCCGCATTTCGCGGTGCTCGGTCGCGTGGACGGCATCCGCGGCTACCACGACATCAAGCGTTATCCCGAGGCGCGGCTCGTGCCGGGTCTGGTCCTGTTTCGCTGGGATGCGCCGCTGTTCTTCGCCAATGCGGAGCTGTTCCAGGGACGGGTACTTCAGGCCGTCGCGGACTCCCCGACGCCGGTGCGGCGGATCGTCGTAGCCGCCGAACCGGTCACGAGTGTCGACGTGACTTCGGCCGACATGCTCGCCGAACTCGAGCGGACCTTGCGCGCAGCGGGCATTGAGCTGCATCTCGCCGAGATGAAGGATCCGGTCAAGGACAAGCTGAAGCGCTTCGAGCTGCTCGAGCACTTTGGGCCCGCCGTCTTCCATCCGACCTTGGGCGCCGCTGTCGACGATTACCTCGCAGATCACACGGTGGACTGGAAGCCCTGAGCCATTCGTCGCGCCGGGGAGGCCGTCCCGACCGCATCTACGGTAGGATAGGCGCCTTTAGCCGGCCAGCCTCCCGGCGGCCCACTGCGGAGAACGAATAATGAAGCGCTCGATCGTGTTCCTGCTTGCATCCTTCGCCGGACTTGCCGCGCACGCCGAGGAAGGCATGTGGACCTTCGACAACCCGCCGCGCGCCGCCATCAAGCAGGCCTACGGCGTCGAAGTCACGGACGCCTGGCTGAAGCGCCTGCGTCTCGCCACGATCCGCCTGGAGCAGGGTTGTACCGCGTCGTTCATTTCGCGCGACGGCCTGATCCTCACCAACCACCATTGCGCGGAGTCCTGTATTGCCCAGAACTCGACCGCCGAACGGGACCTGCTGGCCGGTGGGTTCAAGGCCGCGAACCGGGAACAGGAATTGCGGTGCCAGGCGCAGGCCGCCTCCGTGCTCGTGGACATGCAGAGCATCACCGACGCAGTCCAGGCCGCCGTGAAGGGACTGCCGGATGCGGATGCCAACAAGGCACGCAAGAAGGAACTGACCCGGCTCGAGCAGGGCTGCGAGGACGCTTCGAAGAAGGACGCCAGGACCGGCCCGCTCAAGTGTGAGGCCGTTACGCTCTACCAGGGCGGCCAGTACTGGCTCTACAAGTACAAGCGCTACGAAGACGTGCGCCTGGTGCTCGCGCCGGAGGCCGCCATTGCGTCATTCGGCGGTGACCCCGACAACTTCCAGTTCCCGCGCTGGGCGCTCGATTTCTCGATGCTGCGCGCCTACGAGGCTGGCAAACCAGCGAAAATCGCCGAGCCGCTCCGGTTCAACTGGAGCGGCGCCGCCGAGGGCGATGCGGTCTTCGTGTCGGGCCATCCGGGCGGTACCGACCGCCTGCTCACCACGTCGCAACTCAAGTTCCAGCGCGATGCCTTCCTGCCGCTGTGGCTGCTCCGCTACTCCGAGCTGCGCGGCCGCCTGATCCAGTACGGCAAGCAGAGCCCGGAATCCCTGCGCCGCTCGCAGGACGACCTCAATACGCTCGAGAACAGCATCAAGGTTCGCCGCAAGCAGCTCGACACGCTGCATGACGACGTGTTCATGGCGCAGCGCGCCAGCGAAGAGGCCGCGCTGATGGCGGCGGTGGCGGCGAATCCCGAACTCAAGGCCACGGCGGGCACCGCCTGGGACGACATCGCCAGGGCGCAGCAGACCTATCGCAACATCCTGGCGCCCTACACGTTCACCGAAGGCGCTGCAGGCTTCAATTCGCAGCTCTACTTCTACGCGCGTGCGCTGGTCCGATCCGCCGCGGAGCGCCCCAAGTCGAACACCGAGCGACTGCGTGAGTACACCGACGCGGCCTTGCCGCGGGTCGAGCAGTCGCTCGCCGCCGACACGCCCGTCTACCCGGACCTCGAACAGGTGAAACTCACTTTCGCGCTGGAGCGCATGCGCGAGTGGCTCGGCCCGGACGACCAGCTGGTGCGATCGGTCCTCGGCAACGAATCGCCCGACTCGCTGGCTGCCGGCCTCGTGAACGGCACCAAGCTCGCCGATCCGAAGGTCCGGCTCGCGCTCTATGAAGGAGGCCAGTCAGCGATCGACGCGAGCGACGATCCGATGATCAAGCTGGCGAAGCAGGTGGACCCTGTGGCCCGGGACATGCGCAAGCAATACGAGGACCAGGTCGAGGGGCCGACGCGCAGCGGCCAGGAGGCCATCGCAAAGGCTCGCTTCGCGACGCTTGGCACCGGCATCTACCCCGACGCGACGTTCACGCTGCGCCTCTCTTATGGTGCGGTGAAGGGTTGGGAAGAGAAAGGCAAGCCGGTGGTGCCGTTCACGGTGCTGCAGACGGCATTCGACCGCGCGACCGGCCGGGATCCGTTTCGCCTGCCGCAGAGCTGGCTGGATGCCGCGCCGTCAATCGACCTCAAGAGCAGCAGGGCGAACTTCATCACCACCAACGACATCGTCGGCGGCAACTCGGGCAGCCCGATGGTCAACGCCAGTGGCGAGATCGTCGGACTTGCGTTCGACGGCAACATCCACTCGATCTCCGGCAGCTACTGGTTCGACGAGCGACAGAACCGCACGATCGGCGTGCACCCGCAGTACATCCGCACGGCGCTCGAGAAGGTCTACAAGGCGGGCTGGGTCCTGAAGGAGCTCGAATAGCAGCACTTCATGCGCCGCCGCCATCGGCGCCCGCCGAAGACCAGTCGCTCGACCCGCCACCAGTTGGGCGACGTCGTCACGATCGCGATGCAGGAGTTGAGGACGCAGGCACGCGCGATGGCGTGGCAACAAAGCGTGCTCGGCCTTGACTGTCTCAGTTCTGCCGGAACCGAATGATTGACTTCGAAGTCAGATTGCCCCGGAGCGGTCATTCGTGATCGGGAGCCGGCCATGCCGCCGAGGCACCGCCTGGCTCGTGTTTGCGCTCGTTGCCGTGGCCGGGTACGGCAATTTCTACGTCTACGACTCCATCGGTCCGCTCGCCGAACTGCTGCAGCAGCAGCGCGGCTTCAGCGACAGGCAGATCGGCATGCTCAATGCGATCTACAGTCTGCCAAACGTAGTGCTGATCCTCGTGGGCGGCGTGCTCGTCGATCGCTTCGGCGCAGCCCGCGTGACCGTGTGGACCGCGGCCGTATGTCTCGCCGGTGCCGCGCTCACCGCCTTCAGCCCGGACTTCGTCGGCATGGCCGCCGGCCGGCTGTTGTTCGGCATTGGCGCGGAAACGTTCAACATATCCACGACCGTAGCAATCGTGAACTATTTCGCCGGCGGCAACCTCGCCCTGGCGATGGGGTTGAGCCTCGCCATCAGCCGCGCCGGCTCGTTCTCCGCGGACATGTCGCCGTCGTGGTTCGCCGACGCCTACGCGCAGGGCTGGCAGCCGCCGCTCGTCATTGCGACGTTGATTGCAGCAACTTCACTCGCCGCGGCCATCGGCTACTGGTGGATCGACCGCCGGTTGCCCGGCAAGACGCTGGCCTGCTCGGAAGGCACGCACCAGCGCCTCGTACCCGGCGACCTTCTGCGTTTCGGGGCCGCCTACTGGTTCCTGCTGGTGCTGTGCGTGCTCTGGTACGCGGTGATCTTCGCGTTCCTCAGCACGTTCTCGATCAAGTATTTCCAGCACGCGCACGGACTCGACCTGGAGACCGCCGGTGCAATGAACAGCTACGTGTTCCTGGCCGCCATGTTCGCCACGCCGGCGTTCGGCTGGCTGTGCGACAGGACCGGGCGTTACGCGCCAATGCTGGCAGTCGGCGCCCTGTTGCTGCCCCTGTCGTTCGTCATCATGGCAACGACCCACTGGAGCCTGTGGGTGGCGACCGCGCTGATGGGAGTGAGCTTCGCGCTGGTACCGGCTGTCATGTGGCCACTGACGAGCAAGCTCGTACCGCCCGCGCGCTTCGGCACAGCGCTCGGCCTGATGTGGGTCACGCAGAACGCCGGGATCGCCGGCGGCAATCTGATGGCCGGCTGGCTCAACGACACGGCCGGCGCGAGCGCCCTCAACCCGGCCGGCTACCAGCCGATGATGATCTTCTTCGGCACGGCGAGCGCGCTGGGCTTCGGCTTCGCGCTGTTGCTGTGGCTCGTGGCCGGCCGTCGGCACCATGAGGTCGTTGCGCCAGGTGAATGAACGGCAGGCGTACGCCGGGCAGCAACGGCCAGGCACAGGATCAGATCGCCTGCCCGCCAGCAACCGTTCGCTGCAGGCCGGTCGCATCGATTGCGGCCAGGCGGTCACAATGGCCGCCGCTCATCCACGACGCCCGTCAACGTTTCCTCGCCGAGCGTGATGTAGAGCGTCTGTTCTGACACAGCCAGATCAAGCTTCATGCGCCGCTCCAGCCGCGCGACCAGCGCCGCCAGCAATTCACGGTCCACCGCGCGTATTCGCAGCTCTCCAGCTCGGTGAATGCGCTCGCCGGCAAGGCGCGCAAGCAGCGGGTCGACGTCGCGGTGCACGTAGAGGACGACTTTCGGCGCGGCCTTCGCCGCCTTGTGCAACCGACCCGCGTCCGGTGCGCCGACCTCGATCCAGACTTGCAGCGCGCCCGTCAGGTCGCGCACGCTGATCGCCGGCTCGTCCGGGTCGGACAGACCTTTCGAAAAGGCGATTCCCTCGGTGTACTCGAGGCAATAGGCGAGAAGTCGCGTCAGCAGGTACTCGGCGGTTTCCGACGGGTGACGCGCCGCCCGGATGGTGAGCGTCTCGTAGACGCCACGGTCCGCATCGGCCAGGCGGATTTCGAACACGTATATCGTTGCGCCTAGCGCCACCTGCGGCTCCACTTCATGCTACGGGACAGGCGCAACAGTACCGCGTCCCGGGGTTCGAAAGGTCCGCAAGTCGTGCCCCTGCGTCACAGGCGGCGACGCGAGTCGTCAGCCAGGAAGTGTCCTGTGCGGCAGGAAATGGCCGGGCTCGGCAGGACGTCTAGACCGTGATCCGCTCCACCCGGAAAGGCGTCCCATCGACCGGCATCTCGCCAAATTCGCGGGCGGCAAGGTGACCGGCGAAGACGGCCTGTGCAATCAGGTTGGGCGCCTCGGCGTCGCCGATGATGCGCAACGAGCGCAGCCTGCCATCGGTCAGTGCAGGTTCCAGCTCGTGGTAGAGGGCGTCGTTCGGGCGGCGGTCCGTCACGAGCAGCACGCTGTCGGCGGGGATTGCGCCTGCGGTGCCGGTCACACTGTCGTTGACGGTGGCCGAATCAGGACCGATCCGTGACAGCGTGTGCTTGGTGAGCAGCTTCACGCCGAGGCTGCGGA
>Ga0315297_10003387_pt1 | contig 10260 bp, 9 predicted proteins | sample YL17G15_0_MG_FD_203628 | JGI IMG/M metagenome (GOLD analysis project Ga0315297, IMG submission 203628) | Sediment microbial communities from Yellowstone Lake, YNP, Wyoming, USA - YL17G15_0 | ecosystem: Environmental > Aquatic > Freshwater > Lake > Sediment | place: USA: Wyoming | collected...
GCCAAGGCGCAATGGCTCTATCTGCCGCCCGACAGCTTTCTCGGCACGCTGGCACAAGACGTGATCATTCCCGCGGCGATGGCGGCGGGCTTGCCGACCTTCGCATCGACCGAACAGTTGATGCAGGCAGGGGCGCTTTCGGGGCTGGTCAGCCGCTACTACAACGTCGGCCAGTTCACCGCGCACAAGGCCGAGCAGATTCTCGTGGGCGGGCGCGCCGCCGCGGCAATCCCGATCGAAACGCTGAAGCGCTTCTCCTATCAGATCCGCATCAGCGCCGCCGAAAAGCTGAAACTGCCGCCGCCGCTGCCGATGTTCAGCTACGCCGAGATCATCACCGACGCGCCCCGCGTCGAATAGGCGCAGCGGCGCTCGGCACACAGCGCTTTCCTGCTGCGGCCGGCGCCGCCGCGCGTTGCGCAGCTACCATGCGCAGCGCAGCCGGCACCGGCCGCGCGAACCGCACCCCTGCCATGGACCGCATCACCGGCATCCAGCTTTTCATCCGCATCGTCGAAAGCGCCAGCTTCAGCAAGGCCGCTGAAGAGCTGCACATGACGCAGCCGACGGCGACGAAACATGTCGCCGCGCTCGAAAAGCACCTCGGCGCACGGCTCCTGAACCGCAACACACGGTCGATCAGCGCCACCGAGATCGGTGCGCTCTACTATCAGAAGTGCAAGACGATCCAGCGCGAAATCGAAGAAGCCGACAACCTGGCAATGTTGCTGCAGTCGCGCCTGAGCGGCACGCTGCGCGTCAGCACTTCGGTCGCATTCGGCCGGCGCGTCCTGACGCCGCTGGTGCTGCACTTCATGCGCGAACACGCCGACATCAGCATCGACCTGAGTTTCGACGACCGCTACGTGAACCTGGTCGAGCAGGGCGTGGACATCGCGCTGCGCATGGGGCGCCTCGCGGATTCGGCGCTGGGCTCGCGCTACCTCGGCGTCAACCCCTGGCTGATTGCCGCGTCGCCCGGCTACCTGGCGCGCTGCGGCGAACCATTGACGCCGCAAGATCTGGCGCGCCACGCCTGCCTGGTCTACAGCAGCGTGCAGGGCGACGACCGCTGGCAGTTCAACGCCGCCGCGGGCGACGCGCTCACGGTGCAGGTGCGAGGCCCCCTGCGCAGCAACGACCTTTCGGCGGTTCTCGCCGCGGCGCGCGCCAGCCATGGCGTGGCCGCGTTGCCCTGGTATGTGGCGCGCGAAGGCATCGCGGACGGCTCGATCCGGCAGGTGCTGCACGGCTTCGCCTTGCCGGCGCAGGAGCTGCATGCGGTGTATCCGTCGCCGAAGCTCTTGCCTTCCAAAGTGGCGACTTTCATCGCCTATCTTCAAGCGCAACTGGCCGACGCCGGCGGGCTCGGATGGTGGCAGCGCGATATCAACCCGGGAGCCTTGGCCGAAGAAGGCGCGGCAGCGAAACGCGCGAAAGACGCGGCCAACGGGCCCGTGCCGACCAGCCCCTAGCCGTCGCCGCCCGGCCCGGCACGCGCCCGAACCTCACGCCAGCAACTGTGCCGCAAGCCGGTTGTGCAGTGCCATCAGGCGCGGCAGTTCCAGCGTCGTCAGCTGACCCTCGCGCAGCAGCAGCTTGCCGTTCACGACCACGTTCGTCGCGCGCGGCACATGGCAGAACAGCAGCGCGGCGAGCGGGTCGTCGGCGGCGCCTGCCATGCCGATTTCATCGAGCCTGACGCTCACGATGTCGGCCGCCATGCCCGGTGCCAATGCGCCGATGTCGTCGCGGCCGAGGATGCGCGCGCCGCCGAGTGTCGCGATCTCGAGCGCCTCACGCGCCGTCATCGCCGACGGCCCCTTCACCGGGCCATGGGCGACACGCTGCAGCAGCAACGCCAGGCGCACTTCAGCGAGCATGTGGCCGGAATCATTCGACGCCGAGCCGTCGACCGCGATCGACACCGGCACGCCGGCGTCGCGCATCGCGCGGATCGGCGCGATGCCCGAGGCCAGGCGCATGTTCGAACCCGGGCAATGCGCAACGCCGGTGCCGGTGCGCGCGAACAGCGCGATGCCCGCGGCGTCGAGCTTCACGCAATGCGCATGCCAGACGTCCGGGCCGACCCAGCCGAGCTGCTCGGCGTATTCGGCCGGGGTGCAACCGAACTTCTCGCGCGTGTAGGCGATGTCGAAATCATTTTCGGCCAGGTGCGTGTGCAGGTGTACCCGGTGTTCACGGGCCAGGGCCGCGGCGTCGCGCATCAGTTCGCGGCTGACGGAGAACGGCGAACAAGGCGCGATCACGATGCGCTGCATCGCAAAGCGCGACGCGTCGTGCCAGCGCTCGATCAGGCGCTGCGAATCGCGCAGGATCGTCGCTTCGCTTTCGACCACGCTGTCCGGCGGCAGGCCGCCGGCCGACTCGCCCACGCTCATCGAACCGCGCGCTGCGTGAAAGCGCATGCCGACCTGCTGTGCCGCCTCGATGCTGTGATCGAGCCGGACCCCGTTCGGAAACAGGTAAAGGTGGTCGCTGCTCGTGGTGCAGCCCGACAGCAGCAGCTCGGCCATCGCCGTCTGTGTCGAGACGCGCACCATCTCGGGCGTGAGCCGGGCCCAGATCGGGTAAAGCGTTCGCAGCCAGTCGAACAGCTCGCAGTTTTGCGCCGGCCGCACCACCCGCGTCAGCGTCTGGAACATGTGATGGTGCGTATTCACCAGGCCCGGGAACACGACCTGGTCGCGGGCGTCGATGATCACATCGGCGCAGGCAGGAAGCTCGGTGCTCGGGCCGACCGCTTCGATGACGTGGTCGCGCACGAACACGCCACCGTCGGCGATCTCGCGCCGCTGCTCGTCCATCGTCGCCAGCAGCCGCGCGTTGCGGATCAGCAGCGTTGCCATGGCGCCCTCACGTGCCACCCAGGCCGAAGGCTGGCCTGGCCCTGGACCTCAAGTTGCGGCAGGCACGGTGGGCTTGCGCTCGCTCCAGAGCAGCCCTGCCGTGGCCCAGTCGTGGCGCGGGATGTCGAACATCATGACGTCGACGCTGTCGGCCGGAACGCCGAGCGCACGCACCGTCGCTTCGGTCAACTCCTTGGCAAGCGCGCGCTTCTGGTCAACGCTGCGTCCTTCGAACATTTCGACTCGAATGCTGGGCATGGCTGCTCCTGGAGTGTCAAGAATTTCAGTGTGCCTGACCCGCCTTCGCCGCCTCGACCGCACCTGCCTGGTCGGCTTTGCCACCGTTGAAGTAGAAGTTCAACAGCACCGCGGTGATCGCCGTCAGCAGGATGCCTGATTCGAGCAACGGGTGCAGCCCACGCGCCATCTGTTGCGTCCAGCGCGGCGCGACGAGCGGAATCAGCCCGGCGCCGACCGAGATGGCGACGATGTAGAGGTTGTACTTGTTGCCTTTGAAATCGACATTGCCCAGGATCCGGATGCCGGTGGCAGCAACCATGCCGAACATCACCAGGCCGGCGCCGCCGAGCACGAATAGCGGAATCGATTCGACCAGGGCCGACATCTTCGGCAGCAGGCCGAGCACGATCATGATGATGCCGGCCGCGACACAGACGAAACGGCTGCGCACGCCGGTCACGCCGACGAGCCCGACGTTCTGCGAAAAGCTGGTGTACGGGAAGGTGTTGAAGATGCCGCCGAGCAGCGTGCCCAGGCCGTCGGTGCGCAGCCCCGCGGCGAGGTCGGTCTGCGTCAACGGCTTGCCGGTGATGTCGGACAGCGCGAGGAACATTCCGGTCGATTCGATCATGACGACGATCATCACCAGCGTCATCGTCAGGATCATCAGGCCGTCGAAGGTCGGCATGCCGAATGCGAACGGCGTCACGACGTCGAACCAGTTCGCCTTTGCAACCTTGTCGAAGCTCATCTTGCCGATTGCCACCGCGACCACGCAGCCGAAGATGATGCCCAGCAAGACCGCGATGTTCGCGACAAAGCCTCGCGCGAACTTGACGAGCAGCAGAATCGCGACCAGCACCAGCGCCGCCACCGCCATGTTGTCGAGCGCCCCATAGTTGGGGTTGTCGAGCATCGGGATCGGCCCGGGAAGTCGTATCGCGGGCGCGGCGCTGCCGGCGGGTGCTGAGGCGGCCGCGGCCTGCGCGCTGGCCTTCGCCGCGTCGACCATCGCCACCAGCTTCGGCACGTCGACGCTCTGCGCGAACTGCGGCGCCGCACCCATCGCCCAACCCACGCCGACTCGCATCAGGCTGATGCCGATGATCGCGATGATGGTGCCGGTGACCACCGGCGGAAAGAAGCGCAGCAACCGGCTCATCAGCGGCGCGATCAGGATCGACAGGATGCCGGCGCCGATGATCGCGCCGAAGATCGCTCTTGCACCTTCCGTGCCGCCTTGCGCGTTCGCCATCGCCACCATCGGGCCGACCGCGGCGAACGTCACCCCCATCATCACCGGCAGCTTGATGCCGAACCATTTGCCCAGGCCGAACGACTGGATCAAGGTCACCAGGCCACAGCAAAACAGATCGGCCGAGATCAGCACCGCCACCTGCTCGGGCGTGAGTTTCAGGGCGCGCCCGACGATCAGCGGCACCGCGACGGCACCGGCGTACATCACGAGCACGTGTTGCAGGCCGAGCGCGGCAAGCCGCGGCGTTGGCAGTACTTCGTCCACCGGGTGGACTGCAGTTGAACTCATCGCTGTCTCCATTCAAGTGTGTGCGCGGGATCACGGATCGTCATTGCAGCGGCGCGCCGCCTTCATACCAGCGCTTGAGCAGCGCGCGCTCAGCGTCAAGCATCTGTGTGGCGTTGCCCAGAGGCATGGTTTTTTGCAGCACCACCTGCTGATACACAGCCTGGGCATTTTTCGCGATCGATTCAGGCGTGTGCAGTTGCACGTTCTTGTTGATCACGGTCGCGCTGTGGCACAGCACGCAACGCTCGGCGATGACGGTCTGCACCTGCGCGAACGCCACCTTGGCGGGCGCCGCCGCAGCCGGCTCGAACTTCGGCGCGACCATCCAGACCACAGCGCCGATCAACGCCACCGCCGCGGCGACCAACTCCCAGCGGTTCGGGCCCTTGTGGCGCAAGACGAAGAACAAGCGAATCAGCGCGCCGGCGAGCATCAACAGCACGAGCACGAGCCAGTTGTGCGGATGCTGGTAGAGCATGCCGTAGTGATTCGTCAGCATCGCCACCAGCACCGGCAGCGTGAAGTAGGTGTTGTGCACGCTGCGCTGTTTGCCGCGGCGGCCGTGGTTCGGATCGACTGCCGCGCCGGCACGCATCGCCGCGACCACTTTGCGCTGCCCCGGAATGATGACCATGAACACGTTCGCGCTCATGATGGTTGCGATCATCGCGCCGGTGAGCAGGAACGCGGCGCGCCCGGAAAACAGGCTGCAGGCGACCCAGGTCGCAATGCAGGTGTAGATGAACACGAGCACGCCGACTTTGAGGTCGCCACCGACGTCGCCGTTCGCATCGCGGCCGAAGACGCGGCAGATCACGTCGTAGACGATCCAGCCCAGCGCGAGGTAGGCCAGTGCGCCGGCGATCGCCGCGCCGGGGGTCCAGTCGAAGATCTTCTTGTCGACCAGGAACGACGAGGCGTTGAAGAAATACAGCACCGTCAGCAGCGCGAAACCGGTGAGCCAGGTCGAGTAACTCTCCCAATACGACCAATGCAGCTTGTCCGGCAGATTCTTCGGCGCGACCAGGTACTTGTTGTGGTGGTAAAAGCCGCCGCCGTGCACCGCCCAGGCTTCGCCGCCGACGCCCTTGTCAAGCAGCCCGGGGTCGGCCGGCCGGTACAGGCTGTCGTCGAGCAGCACGAAGTGGAACGACGCGCCGATCCAGGCGATCGCGGTCACGATGTGCGCCCAGCGCAGCAGCAGATTCGCCCAGTCGTAAAGGTAGATGTCCATGCTCGGGGCGAAGTACCAGTCCGGCTCGAAGCCTCACGCTATTTCAGGTCCATGGTCTTGATCAGCGGCGACCAGTCATTCGCCTGTTTGCTCACGAGGTCGCCGAACTCGGCGGCGCTCATCTTCACGGCGGTGATGCCGAGTTCTTCGAAGCGCTTCACGATCGCAGGGTCAGCGACGATCCGCGCCAGCGCCTGCGCCAGAGCGTCGGTCACGTCCTTCGGCAGCCCGGCCGGGCCCGAGACACCGAAGTAGTTCTCGGCGATCAGGCTGGGAAAGCCGAGCTCAGTGGTCGTGGGCACATCGGGCAGCAGCGGTGAGCGGCTGCGCGTCGTCACCCCGAGCGCCCTGATCTGACCGGCCTTGACCATCGGCACAAAGGCGGTGATGACGTCGATGCCCAGCGGAATCGTGCCGGCGATCAGGTCCGTCGTCATCGGCGCGCCGCCACGGTAGGGGATGTGCGTCATCTCGATCTTCATCGCGGCCTTCGCCATCTCGCCCACGATGTGGCCGATCGAGCCCGGCCCGCCGCTGCCGAAGTTGTAGCCCGGCGCGGCTGCGGCCTTGGGCAGGTCTTTCAGCGTCGCCGGGCCGGTTTTCGGATTGGCCATGAACAGCACCGGCGCCACGCCGAGCATCGCCACATGCGTGAACTGCTTCACCGGGTCGTAGGGCTGCTTGGGCACGGTGAACGGGCCGATCGACAGCGGCGTCGAATTCGACAGCATCAGGGTGTAGCCATCGGCGGGCGAGCGCACCACGTCCAGGCCGCCAAGGGTGCCGCCGGCGCCGGGCTTGTTGTCGACGATGACGGGCTGGCCGAGCGACTTCGCCAGCGGCTCGGCGATGGTGCGGGCCACGATATCGCTCGCGCCACCGGCGGCGAACGTGACGACGATGCGGATCGGCTTCTCGGGATACGCGGCGTGCGCCGCAAACGAGGTGAGCGCGATGGCGCTGCCAAGCGCATGGATCATTCGGTGCAGGATCATGGCCAGTCCTCGAGGGTCAGAAGCGGTCAGGAACCGCGGTAGGTGCTGTAACTCCACGGGCTCACGAGCAGCGGCACATGGTAGTGCAAGGCGATATCGGCGATGCCGAAATCGAGCGGCACCTGGTCGAGAAAAGGTGGCTGGGGCAGTTCGACGCCGCGCCCGCGGAAGTAGTCGGCCACCGAAAACAAGAGCCGATAGCGGCCCGGCACCAGCGCCGCGCCTTCGAGCAGCGGCGAGTCGGCGCGGCCGTCGTGATTCAGCTGCAGCGAGCGCAAGGTCTCGTTGTGCGCTCCGGCCATCCGCAACAGCGTGACGTGCATGCCCGCAGCCGGGCAGCCGTTTACCGTGTCGAGCACGTGCGTCGTGAGTTTTCCCATGCGGTTCTCGATCGGATCAGGTGGGTCCAGGGTTGGAGCGGAAAGGCGGGCAGGCGGGAACAGCCCTTCACAAAGTGTATACACTGCCGCAGACGAAATAACCCCTGGAGAACCCGAAGATGCCGCGCAGCCGCGCCGACTTGAAGGTCATCGTGCCGCATGCCGCGCCCACCGCGCGCGCGCGCGGTGCCTGCCCACCGCGCGCGCGCCGGGCCTTCGCCGCGGCACCGGCGAGCGTGGGCACGACGCAGCGCATCGTCGATGCGATCACCGAGGCCATCGTCGAGCGGCGCCTGATGCCCGGCACGAAGCTCGCCGAACAAGGCATTGCCGACATCTTCAAGGTCTCGCGCACCCTCGTGCGCCAGGCGCTGAATCAATTGAGCCGCGACCATCTGGTGACGCTTGAACCGGCACGCGGCGCATTCGTCGCGCAGCCCGGAATCGACGAGGCACGCCAGGTGTTCGAAGTCCGGCGCATGCTCGAAACCGCCCTCGTGCGGCGCCTGTGCGCCAGCATCAGCCAGAGCCAGGTCGCCGAACTGCGCCGCCACCTGAAGGCCGAACTCGAGGCGGTGCATCGCACCGACGTCCCCGGCCGCACCCGGCTCCTGGCCGACTTCCACGCCGTGCTGGCACGCATGGCGCGCAATGAAGTGCTCGCCCACATGCTTGCCGACCTGTTGTCGCGCAGCTCATTGATTGCGTTGATGTACCAGTCTTCGCACTCGGCCGAACATTCGCAGGAAGAGCATGTGGCGCTGGTCGACGCCATCGAGCGCCGCGATGCGCGTGCTGCGGTGCGCCTGATGGAACAACACCTGCACCATGTGGAGAACAATCTGCGCCTGGATCCGCGTGGGCCCGATCTGCAATCGGTGCTGCGCACCACCTGATGCAATTCCTTCGAGGTTGCAATGAACAAGCCACCCGCCACTGCCGACTATCCACGCGACCTGAAAGGCTACGGCCGCAACCCGCCGCATGCCGGCTGGCCCGGACGCGCGAAGATCGCGGTGCAGTTCGTCCTCAACTTCGAAGAGGGCGGCGAAAACAACGTGCTGCACGGAGACAGCGCGTCGGAAGTGTTCCTGTCGGAGATCGTCGGCGCGCAGGCCTTCGCGGCGCGGCATCTGTCGATGGAGTCGATGTACGAATACGGCTCGCGCGCGGGAGTCTGGCGCATCCTGCGCGAGTTCGAATCGCGGCGCCTGCCGCTCACCGTGTTCGGTGTCGGCATGGCGCTGCAACGTTGCCCCGAAGTGCTGGCGGCGTTCATGGAACATGGCTACGAGATCGCGAATCACGGCCAACGCTGGATTCACTACCAACACCTGCCCGAGGCGCTCGAGCGCGAGCACATGGCGCAGTCGAGTGCGTGGTTGAAAGAAGCCACGCAGGGCGAATGGCCGCTGGGCTGGTACACCGGGCGCGACAGCCCGAACACGCGCCGCCTCGTCGTCGAACAGGGCGGCTATGAATACGACAGCGACTATTACGGCGACGACCTGCCGTTCTGGCTGCAAGTGACAAAGCGCAGCGGCGAGTCGGTGCCGCACCTCGTCGTGCCCTACACGCTCGACGCGAACGACATGCGCTTCGTCGCGCCGCAGGGCTTCAACACCGGCGACCACTTCTTCACCTACCTGCGCGACAGCTTCGACGCGCTTTACGCCGAAGGCGACGAGAGCCCGAAGATGATGAGCGTGGGCATGCATTGCCGGGTGCTCGGCAAACCCGGGCGCATCGCTGCGCTGCAACGCTTTCTCGACCACATCGGCGCGCACGACCGGGTCTGGGTCTGCCGCCGCATCGACATCGCGCGCCACTGGAAGGCGCTGCACCCGTTCAACCCCGACACCGCCTTCGTCTGGCCGGCGCCATGATGACCCTCGAACAGCTCAACGCGGCGACGCCGGCCGCCTTCGTCAAGTGGCTCGACGGCACCTACGAGCACTCGCCGTGGATCGCCGAGCGCGCCTGCGCGAAACGGCCGTTTCAAAGCCTGGTGCAGCTCAAGCTGGCGCTGGCCGACGTGGTGCGCAGCGCCGAGCGCGAGGCCCAACTCAAGCTGATCCGCGCCCACCCCGAGCTCGCCGGCAAGGCGATGCTGAGCAAGACGCTCACCGCGGAATCGACGCATGAACAGGGGCGTGCCGGCCTCACCGAGTGCACGCCCGAAGAACTGGCGCGCATCGGCCAGCTCAACGCCGCCTACAACGCCAAGTTCGGCTTCCCGTTCATCCTTGCCGTGCGCGGCCCGCGCGGCCTGGGCTTGAGCAAGGCGGAAATCATCGCAACCCTGAGCCGGCGCCTGGACAACCACCCCGACTTCGAACTCGCGGAGAACCTGCGCAACATCCACCGCATCGCCGAAATCCGCTTGAACGACAAGTTCGGCCACACGCCCGAGCTCGGCAATCTGGTGTGGGACTGGGCCGAACGCCTGGCGACGAACAGCGACCCCGGCTACGCCGAGCGCGGCGAGTTGACGGTGACTTATCTGACTGACGCGCACCGTGCCTGCGCGCAGCGCCTGGCGCACTGGATGCGAGTCGATTGCGGCTTCGACGAAGTCGAGATCGACGCCGTCGGCAACGTCGTCGGTGTCTATCACGGTGCCGAGCGCGGCGCCGGCCCCGCCAGCAAACGCCTGCTCACCGGCAGCCACTACGACACGGTGCGCAACGGCGGCAAGTACGACGGGCGCGTTGGCATCTTCGTGCCGATGGCTTGCGTGCGCGAGCTGCACCGCGCGCGCAAGCGCCTGCCGTTCGGCTTCGAGGTGGTCGGCTTTGCCGAAGAAGAGGGCCAGCGCTACAAGGCGGTGTTCCTCGGCTCGGGCGCGCTCACCGGGCACTTCGACATGGCCTGGCTCGAGCAGAAAGACGCCGACGGCGTGACGCTGCGCGAGGCGATGCAACACGCCGGCCTGTGCATAGCCGACATCCCGAAGCTGCAGCGCGACCCGGCGCGCTACCTCGGCTTTGTCGAG
>Ga0315297_10003388_pt1 | contig 10257 bp, 8 predicted proteins | sample YL17G15_0_MG_FD_203628 | JGI IMG/M metagenome (GOLD analysis project Ga0315297, IMG submission 203628) | Sediment microbial communities from Yellowstone Lake, YNP, Wyoming, USA - YL17G15_0 | ecosystem: Environmental > Aquatic > Freshwater > Lake > Sediment | place: USA: Wyoming | collected...
CAATCATCTGCTTCCTCTACAAACCAAAATCCTGTAATGTGAGTACTAATATTCCAGTCCGAGGGATTAGGTATCAGAGAAGGACTAAACCCGTAAAGAATAGGCATACCTTTGATTGCCTTGGAATTGTAAGGACCTGAGAGAGGGGCAGGAGGAATTCCCAATACTTTCTTTCGTGCCAGTGAGTCTGCTTTTCGAAATCCCTGCCACATTAATTGGCGCGTAAGGTGATGTGATAAGCGGTTGAGTGGGGCAGGCAGTTTTGGAGCAAGAATGCTAGAAAAGTCTTGTGTTGGCGTGAAAGGAACTACATAAGCTTGGATTAATGGAAGGCTTAGTTTTTCAGCGATTGCCAATCCTATATACAACCCACCCATGCCAGCTAAAACAATATCCATCCCACGAGCCGCTGCTAAACCAACTTCAGCAAAAAAAATGGCTTCGCGTTGGGCTTCTTTTGCCATTTGTGCCATCAGGAAAAGGAAATTACCTTTTTCGATCCGCCCCCGCATTTCATTGTTCTCAACAATACCCTTAACATCACTGTCAACCGACCAGAATTCCAGACCGTATGACTTAACCAATGATTCGAAGTTTTGATGACTTACAAATCGGATGACATGCCCTGCATTTTTCAAGCCTGTTCCTAAAGCAATATAAGGCTGAACATCTCCGCGACTACCTGGGGCAATGATAACAATGCGCATTATTTTCTAACTCCAATACTCGGATATCCTAACATGAGAATTCAGAAGGTTGCATTACTATGATTCGATAAGAGTATTTGCACAAACACACAAATTGGGATGATGTATAAATCCAGTATATCAAAAGTCATTGGTAAAACATAGCCATTTTAATTTAATCGGAGAGCTTTTAACCCAGGGGTTTGAGGTTCGTATCCAACAGGAGGCTAAAAAGGGATAAGAAAAGCGACGTATTGTCTATGAATACGTCGCAGAAGGCTAAAAAGCTCCTCGCCGACCAGCTTGGGCGGCAACAAGCCGCCACAAGCAGTCCCGGCGCCACGAGGCGCCAGGAGGACTTAAACCTCGAACCTAGCGGTTTGAGGTTCAAGTCCTAGCCGAGGCAGATCTAACAAGATGACGATATCTTGATAACGGAATGGTTCAGCACGGGCGGATTGACGAGACTCGCAGGTTTGTTCCGGTTAGTTGCTAGGTTTTACCTTCGTCAGACCGCGCACAAATATAAATATTCCAAGCACAAATCCCAGCGTCTCGATGAGCGAGATAGCGTAACTGCCAATTGACCCTGGAACGGAGAGGAGAAACAGGACAGGCCGGCCAAAGCCACCGACCAACCCAGCAACCAAAAACGACCAGCTGGCAATTTCAAGCTGCCGCTTACCCAGGCTCATCCGGTCGACCAGGAACCCAAAGAAGAAATTAACGAAAGCCGTGAATACGGCATAAGCGTGCAGTACTTTCCAAGCTTGGTACTGGCTCTCGGTTAGCATGGAGCCTCCGAATAAATCCACAGTCAGGGGAACTCCAACCACAACACCGAGAACCAGAAATAAGACCACGCCGAAGACAATATTCTTCCTGCCTACATCAACACCTGCAAAAATCCTGTTCATGATCAGCTCCTTGATTCAAAAAAGTGAGTACATGTCATACGACTTGGAATGATATATAGTATAGCAAATTTTACTTAGTAAAACACGCCCATTTTCAATAAGCGGGGGGCTGTTAACCCAGGGGTTCGAGGCTGCTATCAAACAGGAGGTGAAAAGGGATATAAAAGCGACGTACTATATTAAAGTACATCGCAAAGGGCTTAAAAGCTCCTCGCCGACCAGCTTGGGCGGCAACAAGCCGCCACAAGCAGTCCCGGCGCCACGAGGCGCCAGGAGGATTTGCACCTCGAACCTAGCGGTTATAAATTCAAATTTTATTTCCGGGAATTATCGTGCTGCTGTTTCTCGAGGTACATCTTCCGGTCGGCTTCCTTGAGAACCTCGGTCAGCAGCGCGTTTTTGTCGGCGGTACTCGCGCCGAAGGACACCAGCAGCGGCGTGCCCCCGTTCCCGTCGTTGCGCTCCTGCAAAATGCGCTTCACGCGCGCCAAGGCTTCCTCTACCCGGGCCTCGTCGGTGTCGGGCAGCAGGACTGCGAACTCGTCCCCCCCGATGCGCGCCACCACATCTTCAGCCCGGAATGCGGCGGTAAGCACCTCCGCCGTTGCCTTCAGCAGCGCGTCCCCGGCGTTGTGCCCCTCCAGGTCGTTGGTCTCCTTCAGGTGATCCATGTCCGCCATCACGATGCTCACCGGGAAGTGCCGGCTGCGCTGCAGGCGGGCGATCTCCACTTCAAAATATACCCGGTTGTACAGCCCGGTCATCACGTCGTGTGTGCTCAGGTAGCGCAGTTCCTGTTCGATCTGCTTGCGGCTGATGGCGAGCGCCACCTGGGACGATACAAACTCCAGCATGTGCTGTTCGCGCAACCCGTACGCCACCGGGTCGGAATAATGCTGCACCACCATGGCGCCGATGGTCTTCTCCTCGATGATCAGCGGCACCCCCAGCCAAATGGCGGAGGGCACACCCAGCAGCTTCACCGCGCCCTGCCGTTCCAACTCGTCGTGCACCGCCTGGGTGCAGAGCAGGGACCTGCCGGTACGTAAAACATAGGCGGTCAGCCCCTTTCCGGGCTCGATCTCCCCCAGGAAGGGTTCGTCCACCGCATCCCTGAAATAGGGGAAGCGCAGCACGTTGTGCTCTTCATCGTAAAGCGTGATGTAGAAATTCTCGGCGGGCATTACCGACGAGATGATCCCGTGGATCTGGGGGAACAGGTCGTCAAGCGACTTGGCCTTCTCGGCAGACATGGCAATCTGGTACACCGCCTCCTGCAGCGCTTGCACCTGCTTCTGCTCGGTGATGTCGAACATCACTCCCTGCAGCGAAATGGGTTTCCCGTCCGCCCCCCGCACCAGGACGGCGTGGTCGTCGATCCAGACCTGGTGCCCGTCGCGGGCGAACATGCGGTACTCCTCCCTGAACGGCTCGCCGGTATCGATGGTGCGGGCATAGTGGCTGATCACCCGCTTGCGGTCGTCGGGATGGATCATCCTCGCCCAATACTCATTGTCGCCCTGGATCCACTCCTCGCGCGGGATGCCCAAGATCGATTCGATCTGCGAGCTGACGAACAGCGACAGCGCGCTCTTGTCGGGTTTGTCAATGTAAGTGATGGCTGGGATCTGCTCGACGAGGATGCGGAAACTCGGGTCGGAAGACCGCTCGGCATCCTCCATCCGCACCCGCGCCGTGATGTCGCGCAGGTTGCAGAGGATGAAATGCTGCCCGTCGATGTGACTGAGGCTGCTCACGAACTCCACGTTGATGTGCCGCCCATCCCAGGTTTCCAGGGGGATGTTATCGTAGTGCAGTATTTTTTTCTTTTGGGCTTCCTTCAAGACAGCCCTACCCGCCTCGAGGTTCCTGAATGGGGCAATGTCCCAGGGCTGTTTGCCCAGGAATTCTTTTTGCGGAATGCCCAGCATTTTGCACAGAGTCGGGTTGACGTCAATGATCTCCCCCGAGTCTGCATCCAGGATCAGGATCCCATCCCGGGTGATCTCAAAAAGGCGCTGGTAGCGGGCTTCGGAAGGTTCCAGGGTCTTCTCCGCGGCTTGAGGGCTCGATCCCGGGCGGGCGGCATGGGTCACGCTGCGCGCGGGTTTTTTATCCCCGGGCTTCTTGCGGCTGGGGGCGGGGGTTCCGGGCTTTCGGGGTGTCCTGGTCTTCGAAACAGATGGCATACAGCAGTCCTGGTTCCTTGGGCAAAGTATAGCATATTTGACTTGGCGAACATCCAGACTGACTTTTCCGTATGGTGAATGTAGGTTGATTGAAAGGTATTGACAGTGTTTAGCGGCAGAAAGCGCCCAAATTCAGGTCAGCGGGTTTTTTCAAGCCCGGCGGCAATATCCACCAGCTCATGGCATTCCTGGAGCCAGCGCAGGGGGTTTGTCGCCCGCTGGATGTACTGGATCACCCCGGCACGGTCAATGACCAGCGAGGCGGTGCGCTGGAGAAAAAATGCCATCTCCAAGTCATAGGTGTGATAGACCGCGCGGTCCGCATCGGACAGGATGGGAAACGGCGTCTTGAGCTGTTGGGAATATTTCAGGGCGCGTTCGGGCGAGTCGCCGAGGATCACGAGCACCACCGCCCCCGCCCCCTGGAACTCCTTGTAAAGCCGCCCCAACTGGGCGACATGCGAACGGCACTGCATTCAGATATATTCGCGCACGAAGAACAGGACCACAGCCGCCCTGTCCCGGTAATCCGCCAGCGCAACCTCGCCGCCACTGCTGGCAGGCAGTTTGAAACCGGGAGCCTGGGAACCGACAGTCAATTCAACGTTCATGGTGTCTCCTTTTCTAGTCATCCGGATGAGATATCATCCCTGCGGCAATGCACCCGCCTCAACCCGATCAAGGAAGTGACCCACCACCTGCAGGTAGCGTCCGGTCTCATCGATGTGCGGGAAGTGCCCGCTGTTCTCGAAGATGACCCGCTCGGAGCCGGGAATGCCGCGCTGCAGGGTTTTCGTGATGGTCGGGGTGGCCTCATCGTGGCGCCCCCCCACCACCAGCGTGGGCACATGGATCTCACCCAGCCGGCTGGTAACGTCCCAGTTCTTAAGGGTGCCGGTGACACAGAATTCGCTGGGTCCCCACATGGTGGCATACACCTCGGGGTTGCTGTCCAGCTTGGAAAATGCCTGCCTGAGCCAGCGCGGTCTTTTCCGCGGAGGCGTAAGGCAGCCATGACGGCGGTAGTACACCTTGCACGCATTCTGGTACACGGGAGAGTCTGTTGTCCCCGCATTCTCGTGCTTTGATAGGGTGTGCTGCACATCGGGAGGAAGTTCGCGGCGCAGCCGGTCCGCCTCGGAGGCCCACTGGGTGCTGCTGGAGAGGGTATCGGCCATGACCAGGCTTTCCAGGCCGGAAGGCTGGAGCAGGGCATATTCCAGGGCGAGCTGACCGCCCCATGAATGCCCCAGGAGGTGAACCTGATCCAGCCCGAGGGCGCGGCGGACAACGCCCAACTCTTCAAGGAAAAGATCGATTGTCCACCGGGAGGCGCCGCGGACTGGATCGGAATTCCCGCTCCCCAGTTGATCATAAAAGACCACGCCGCGGCCGCCCTCAGCCAGGGCTGCAATGGGGGACAGGTAATCGTGCGTGGCACCTGGTCCGCCATGGAGGCACAGGAGAGGGAACTTTCCCGAAGCCTGCCAGTCACCGACGATGCCATACCAGGTTTTATAGCCGCGGAAAGAGCAGAAACCTTCACGGGTTGGCAATTGTGTGTGCATTAGCGCGTGGTTTGCTCGAGCAGATAGATGATGGAGTGGTAATTGTGTTTCGTGGCGAGGGACATGCCCATCTCGCAGGGGATGTTGGAGGAATAGTGACCGTCATAAGGACGTGAGTTCACCTCTGCGCTCTCAAATGCGGTTGCCGAGGCGGTCAATTCAGGGAAGAGCAAACCCCGGTCGCCGGCGAAGGCGCAGCAATCCAGGGTGAGCGGGACGGTCACCTGTTTGGCACACCGGCTGGCAATGGCGACCATCTTGTCCTGCAGGTTCAGCTTGCGGCATGAGCAGTTGGGATGCAGGGCGACAGAATCCACCATGTTTTTGACCTCCAGCCCGGGCAGCAGGACATCATGCATCAACTCGAGCCCATCCAGGAGGGTGAGCTTCTCGAAAATCGGACGCTCCTCGGGGGTCAAGGCGGACGGGTCAGCGCCGTACTGGCGAAGGGTGTAGGTGCAGGAGGTGGTGTCGATCACGACCGGCAGGCGGCCGCCGTCAGACCATTCCCAGAAGCGGTCCAGGAGACGCCGGCGGGTGACCAGGTTGGCAGCTGTGTAGCCCTTGGAACCGAATGGCATGCCGCAGCAGTTGCCGCTCACAGCGGGGGGGATCCACAGGGAAACCCCCGCCCGCTCGGCCAGCTTAACCAATGTTTCCGCCAGCGAGCTCATGCCGGGCTGTGGAACGCCTAGGCGCCGTGAGATACACGAAGGAAAGTAAACATGGGAAGCCTGCGCCCGGCGGGTGGCGGGCAGCCGGGAGGGCACACGGGGTACAGCGGCATTCCACTTGGGCAGGGTCAGCCCGGTCAACTTTTCACCCAAACGCGTCAGCCCTGTGATGGACCCGACACCGATGACAGATTCGGCAGCGTGAGCCAGTTGCACTCCCAGGGCGAGGGCTTTTTCCACACCGGCGAAATGTTCCGCAAGCCACAGGGCGGTCCTTTCGCCCCCCGGGGTCACCAGCCCGGCTCTCAGGTGCTTGGTCAGGTCGCCGGTGTTGATGTTCACCGGGCAGGCAGAGGCGCACAATCCGTCCACGGCGCAGGTATCCAGACCCGGATAACTGAAATCCTCCAGCAGGGAGGTCAGTAGGGTAGCATCTGCGGCTGAACTGCGCTGGCGGGCGATCTCCCGCCGGAGGACGATGCGCTGGCGGGGGGTGAGGGTGAGCCTGCGGCTGGGACAGTGCGGTTCACACATGCCGCACTCAATGCACTTATCCACTTCCGGTTCTATGGGGGGCAAGTCCTTGATATTCAAGACGTGCGAGCGCGGGTCCGGGTTGAGGATGACATCCGGGTTGAGCATGCCGGAGGGATCGAACAGGGATTTTATGTCACGCATGAGGCCCATGCCGTTGGGTCCCCACTCGGCTTCCAGGTAGGGCGACATGGCACGCCCGGTGCCGTGTTCCCCCTTAAGGGCGCCGTCATACTTTTCCCTGACCATGGCAAGGACGTCATCCATGAAGCGCTCCAGGCGCAGGATCTCGGGCTGGCTGCTGAGCAGGCAGCTGAAGTTAAAGTGCAGGTTGCCATCCTTGGCATGCCCGAAGATGATGGCATCCTGGTAGCCGTGGGTCTGAAACCGGGACTGCAGGTCGGTGATGGCCTCCGCCAGGCGCGGAACCGGGAAGACCAGGTCCTCGGTCATCACCGAGGTGCCCTTGGGGCGCATGGATCCCAGGGAGGGGAACAGGCCCTTGCGCAGCTTCCATAAATTGGCCTGGATGTGCGGGTCCTCGGTGAACTCGGGAGCGGACAGCAGGTCCATCCCACTTACGGTACGGGCGGAGATGGTTCGCAGGCTGTTGATATCCTCCCCTGAATTACCCTGGTATTCCGCCAGGATGGCGGCGGCGGTATCGGGCAGCTGGCGCAGGATGGACGGCGCCCCGGGGAAATTTTCAACCGATCGAAGCGCAGCCCGCTCCATGATCTCAACTGCGCGCGCCCCGGAGTCGCGCAGGGGGGCGATGGCACGCGCGGCGTCATGGATGGTTTTAAAATAAAGCTGTCCGGTATATTTGCGCGGGTAATCGGGCAGAGTGTGCAGCACAGCCTCGGCGATGAACCCCAGCGTACCTTCCGACCCGATCATCAAGTGGGACAGGATGTCGAGAGGGTTATCGAAGTCAAGCAGGGCGTTCAGCGAATAACCATCGGTGTTCTTGGACTGGTGGCGCAGGCGCACCCGGTTCGCCAACGGGGCATTCGCCAGCAAACGGCGGCGCAGGTCGAGCAGACTTTCAGCAATCCCGGGTGATTCATCCTGCAAACGTGATGCCGCATCCGGGGCGGCGGTATCCAGCAGCATGCCGTTCGGCAGCACCAGGGTCAGCGAATGCAGGGTGTGGTACGCATTTTCAGCCACCCCGCAGCACATGCCGCTGGAGTTGTTTGCCAGCATGCCTCCCAACATGGCGGCGTCAATTGAAGCCGGGTCGGGACCGATGCGCTTACCGTAAGGTTTTAGCACGTTGTTAATAAAATTTCCCACCACACCGGGCTGGGCGCGTACGAGTGCCCCACCCTCCTCCACCTGCACACTTCCCCAATGGCGCGCAAGGACGACCAGGATACCGCTACTGACCGATTGACCTGAAAGGCTGGTGCCGGCGGCGCGGAAGGTGAGTGGAATTTGATTTTGCTGCGAGAACCGGAACAGTCCGCGGATCTCATCGATCGAGACGGGGTGCACGACCGCCTGCGGGATGAGCCGGAAATAGGAGGCATCGCTGGCGTAGGCGTAGCGTTCTAGTGGACGTGTCAGGATGCGATCTTCGGGCAGGATGCTGGAGAGTCTGTTTTTCAGGTCCATGGAATGAAGCGAAAATGCCGCTGTTTTTATATCGAGGAAAGCGTTGATCCGGGCGGAAATCCCAGGGGTGCCGGGTCTTTATTAACAAGCATTGAACCCTATTTCAACTGCGCCAATATTTTATTAAGGCTGCCATTGTCAATTTGTCAACAAACTGACAGTTGATTTGTTATCGAAGTATACCATTTGAAAAAAGCAGTATCTTCTTGACAAATAACCGCTGGAACATCCCAAGACGTTCTTGACACCCGTTCGGAGGAAGAGGAAATAAATAAATCGCCACATAGTAGGTTTTTGGATTCAAAAATGGATGCTAGAATCAATGATAATCCTGTCCTACGCCATTTGCAGTGAATTGAGGTTGAATATTAATCCAAACATATATTTAAACGTTTGGCGCCCATGAACCTGGTCATGCTGGACATTGACGGGACGCTGACCCAGTCCTACGATTACGACCGGGAAATCTTCGGGTTTGTCATTGCCGAAGTGCTCAAGTGTCCCCCGGTGGACGCGGATCTGAACGGGTATGTCGACAAGACATCCATCGGGGTGACGATGGAGGCGATCCAGCGCATCACCGGAAGAAGCCCGGCGGCAGAGGAGATCGAAGAGGTGAAACGCAGGGTGCTCCTGCACTTCGAGAGGCTGCACCAGGAATCTCCGGGTTTTTTTTGCGAGGTCCCCGGCGCCGCGCGCTTCCTGGAACGACTGCGAACCCTGGAGGGAGCAGGGATCGCCATCGCCACCGGCTGCTGGCGCAGCGAGGCCCTGTTCAAGCTGTGGGCAAGCGGCCTGAAAATTGACGGTATCCCAATGGCCACCTGCGACGCTGACCGGAACCGGCAGAAGATCATGAAAATTGCCGCCGAGAAGGCAGGGGATTTTTTTGCCCGCCCCGGTTTTGAGCGGATCGCGTACCTGGGCGACGGAGCCTGGGACCTGGAGGCCGCGCGCGCCCTGGGGTATGGGTTTATCGGCATCGGTCCGCGTGCCAAAGAGTTGAAGGACACGGAGACTGTCCATTGGCATGCGGATTACCTGGATGTCGATGCGGTCCTCGCTTCCGTGGATGATGTGCTTAATAAATAAATAACAAGTGCTCCCGGCCTGGATAATCAAACCTCGTATCTGAAACTATTTCCAATCCCTTGAAAATAAAGGGGAATTTGGTAAGGTAACTGTAATGTACGTCGCTGGTGAGGGGAATAACCATTGCTTGTATTTATGTTATTATTGTTTGATACAGGAAATTATCGCCCCAGTAAAAAACAGGGGATACATTCCGATAACCTCCAGGTGCAAGGAATTTAAGCCGGTCGAATTCATAATCGAATACGGTCCATATGCCAGATAATGAAACGGCTATTTGGAATAATCACGCCCCATTATTAGAAACCATGCCCAGGCAAATATCGAAATACACGTGTCAAGGAGTCATCATCCATGTTCCGTATTTTTAAGAAACGCCAGAATGTTTTCCTGAAGCTGATCCATGACCAGGCCTCTTTTACGCTGGATGGACTTGAAGCCCTGAAAACCTTCATGATCGCGGGGGACCCAGCGGCCTCGGCGCTGCTCTCTTCCAAGGAAAAAGCAGCGGACGAAGCGCGTCGAATCCTGATCGATGAATTAAATAAAACCTTTATCACCCCCTTTGACCGCGAGGATATTTTTTTACTATCCCGGACCATCGACGATGTGCTAGATTATGCTTACAGCACGGTCAGCGAGATGGAAATCTTGAAGGTAGGACCGACGGAGTACATGCAGAAGATGGCTGCCCTGCTGAGGGACGCGGCGTATGAATTATCGATGGCGGTTGACCGCCTGGAGAACCATCCCGGTGTGGCCAATGATCATGCACAGCGCGCCAAGGCGCTCGAGAACCGGGTGGAAGAGGTGTACCGTGAGGCGCTGGCGGATCTATTCAGCGGAGGGGAAGACATCCAGCATGTGATCAAGATGTTGAAACTGCGCGAGGTCTACCGTCACCTGAGCAACGCCGCGGACCGCGGCGATGAAGCCGCCAATGTCATCGCCGATATTATAGTAAAAATCACCTGACC
>Ga0315297_10003389_pt1 | contig 10257 bp, 5 predicted proteins | sample YL17G15_0_MG_FD_203628 | JGI IMG/M metagenome (GOLD analysis project Ga0315297, IMG submission 203628) | Sediment microbial communities from Yellowstone Lake, YNP, Wyoming, USA - YL17G15_0 | ecosystem: Environmental > Aquatic > Freshwater > Lake > Sediment | place: USA: Wyoming | collected...
CTTAACACCTGATGGCCAATTCGTCGGCATGCTATCTGTGTGTATCATTGTATTCTTTTATATTGCCATTGGCATGAAGTGGTACGCCCGGATACAGAAGTTCTGCTTTATTGGGGGGTCTATTGGGTTGGCAATTGTTTTCCTCTTGCTTCTGTTCGGTAATAATGCGACCTTCATCGCCAATTACAACGCTCTGGCGCCCCAATTTGGTGCAACAACCGGGGATGTGTATGCTGCAACGATGCAAGCCGGCGTAGATGCTGGTACGGTCGCCGGTCCGCTCTTCCCACTGGCAATTGGCGCTAGTATTGTACTGATCCCGATGCTGACCTTCTTCAATTTGTGGCCTAATTGGGGATCCACCTTGTATGGTGAGGTGCGTGGCGCATCGGATTACAAGCGCAACTTCGCAGGTATGTTTTGGGCAATCGTTGTGACCACGGTTGGAGCGGTGATCTTCTTCCTGCTTATAGGCAAAACCATTGGTTGGGAGTTCTACAATAACTCGAATGGTGCCTTCTGGAACTGGGGTTTTGGTTACACAACTACCCCACCTCCGCTGCCCATCTGGCCTTACCCGGCGCTGTTTGCTACCTTCCTGGTTAAGAGCCCGGCGCTCATGTTCATCGTCGTATTGCTGATGAGCCTGTGGTGGTTCGGCTGGTCCGGGACGCTTTTCCTGAGCTCGACGCGGGTGATCTTCGCTGCAGCCATCGACCGCATGCTACCCGAATGGGTCTCCAAAATCGAGCCACGTACGAAGACGCCAATTTATGCGCTCTTGCTCATGGTAATTCCAGCCATGGTCGTCTCGGCACTTTATGCCTACAAGGTCGGCGGCTTCAATACACTGACGTTGGATGCCACGGTCGTGATTGCAATCACTTTCCTCGGTTCTACGATCGCCGGGATCGTAATGCCGTGGAGAGCAAAAGATGTATTTGATGGCTCGCCGATCGCCAAATATAAAGTTCCCGCTTGGTTTGGGGGGATCGTTACTGCCATATACGCTGTATTCTCAATATATCTCATTTACATTTCTTTCAAGTATGCCTGGACAATCCTTAGCGGGTTGGGAGCATTAGCTGCAGACTCGCTAACTTGGTTTGTGGTGATCCTTTTGAGCCTTCTGACAATCGTAAATGCATGTATCCTGATGTGGATCCTGGTGCAGGTTGTCAAGGGGATCTCGAAAAGTAAAGCTATGCCGCTGGTCACTCTGGCGGGGCTGATATTCCTGGGTTTCCTCGATTGGCTCCTGGTAGTTTGGTTCTGGGATCCGAATGTCCTCCCGGAAGCTTTACCTGCGGTCGGCACATATGCCATCGGCTGGTCGAATATATACTCGATGATCTTCATGTTGTTTATGTATGTACTCGCAGCGGCGATTTACTTCGGCTTCAGCTACTACCGAAGGAAACAAGGTATACAGATCGAAAAGGTTTACCAGGAGATCCCGGTCGAGTAGATCCCTGATGAGAGACTTGGAGTGGTGAAGTAGGAGAATTAAGGTCTTAACACAATATTACCTTCTCCAAAATTTAATAATTGTGGTTTAATTATAAAATTCACAATTGAGTAATATCTCCTTCCAAGTCAGGAGTTTTAAATAAACCTTAGCCGATAATGAATACAAGATTGACTCGATATTTATCCGGGAGGTGTAATGACAAAATATATCCTCATGATATAATTAACCATCGATTAATGATCCAATAAACAACAAGAATAAAAGGAGAGAAAAAATATATGCATTCCAATAAGTTTGCTTTCAAATTATTCGCTTTGCTGATAGTTGCCACATTCATTCTATCTGCTTGTGCAACTCCAGCGACACCAACCACCGCCCCGGTTGTAACTAAAGCCCCGGTCGTCCCCGAAGTTCCTGCTACCTCAGGGACGAGTGTAAAGGACATTCCTCAGTCACTTATCGACGCCTGCAAACAGGAAGGCATGGTAACGATAATCGCTACGCCAGGATGGTGGGCTAACTATCAAGGAATCTTCGATACGTTTACATCTCTTACGGGTGCCAAGCTCAATTCATTGAACGAAAATGCTGGCTCAGCAGAAGAGCTGGAAGCTATCGATGCCAATAAAGGCAACACAGGTCCACAGGCTCCCGACATCGTGGATGTCGGTTACGCCTATGGTCCATCCGGCAAAGCAGATGGATATTACCAGCCTTATAAAGTATCGACCTGGGACAAGATCCCCGACACCCTCTTAGGTCTACCCGCCAAGGATCCGGAAGGTTATTGGACTGGTGGCTACTATGGCGTCATGGCTTTTTTGACCAACTTGGCGGTCGTACAGAATCCCCCAAAGAATTGGGCTGACCTGCTCAAACCGGAATACAAGGGTCAGGTGGCTCTCTCGGGTGATCCCCGCACCTCGAACCAGGCTATCCAAGCAGTTTTCGCAGCTGGTTTGGCCAATGGTGGCACTCTGGATAATGCCCAGCCGGGTCTCGACTTCTTCAATCAGTTGAACCAGGCAGGTAACTATGTTCCAGTGATCGCCAAACCGGGCACTGTTTCCCAGGGTGCGACCCCGATCGTCTCGGAGTGGGATTACCTGGCCTTTGGTGATAAGGATTCCTTTGCCGAGAATCCGCCCGTCGAAATTACCTATCCCTCCCCGACCATCGCCAGCATGTATGTCCAGGCTATCAGTGCCTATGCACCCCATCCCAATTGTGCTAAAGTATGGATGGAAATCCTCCATTCCGACGAAGGTCAATTGGCTTGGATGAAGGGGTATGCCCATGGTGTACAGCAGGCCGATCTGGAAGAGCGTGGTTTGATTCCGGCAGATCTGGCAGCCAAGTTACCCGCCTCCAGCGCTTTTTCTGGTGCAGTTGCCCCTACCCCCGAACAGCTTGCTGCAGCAAAGAAGCTGATCACCGAGGGTTGGATGAACACCGTGGGTGTTGACCTCCCAACCCCAGTTCCATAATTTATTGATGACTGCTATAGATGTTACAATGCGGGACGCGCCTAAAGCGCGTCCCGCTCGACCACAAAGATCCTGGGCATGGCTCGGGGTGATGCCCTTCTTCCTATTTACCTTCCTTTTCCTTCTCTATCCATCGTCGACAATCGTTATAAATAGTTTTATAGATTCAGAAACGGGGAAATTCACACTCCAAAATATTCTAACGCTCTTCAAAAGTCCCTACATTCTAGGGGCATACAAAATCAGCATCCAGATCAGCCTGATCACCGCTGTGGGTGGTTCCTTGTTTGGTTTCCTGCTGGCTTATGCAGCCATCCGGGGGGGGTTACCGAGGTTTGTGCGTATCAGCTTGCTAACCTTCTGCGGCGTGGCATCCAACTTCGCGGGTGTCCCACTCGCTTTTGCCTTCATTGCATTGCTTAGTCCAACCGGGATGCTGATTAATTGGATCAAGGCGTTTGGATATAATCCATATTTCCATGGATTCACGCTGTACACTAATTGGGGGTTGAGTTTGGTGTATATGTACTTCCAGTTCCCCCTGATGGTGTTGATCATCGCCCCGGCAATTGACGGTTTGCGTCGTGAGTGGCAGGAGGCTTCCGAGAATCTGGGGGCAAGTTCCGCCCAGTACTGGAGGCATGTGGCCTTCCCAATCTTATTGCCCTCCCTGCTTGGTACAACGATCCTGCTTTTCGGGAATGCCTTTGGTGCCATCGCCACCGCCCAGGCACTCACTGGAGGCCAGATCAACCTGGTGACGATCGTGATTGGCTCGGAGCTGCGCGGTGATGTTCTGGGTAATCGTGGTGTTGGATATGCTTTAGCATTAGGTATGGTTGTCATTATGGCATTAGCGATTACCGGTTATACAGTCCTTCAAAGAAGGACAGAGCGGTGGCTGCGATGAAAAGCCGCGGTAAGTTTTTGGCCTGGTTTGTTATCATTCTTGGCATGTTGTATTTCTTCCTGCCACTGCTTGCCACCTTTCTTTTTTCTCTACGCGCTAAGCTTGGAGTCCTGAGCTTCAAGGCTTATATTAACGTCTTCCATGACCCAAAGTTTGTAGGTAACTTCACATATTCGATCCTCTGGGCGACCCTTACCATCGTGGTAGGAATCTTGCTCTTTGTTCCCACAGCTTATTGGGTGCGCCTGAAGGTGCCAAAAGCTCGAACAGCGATTGAGTTCATCACTATGATCCCCTTCGTAATCCCCGTAATCGTATTTACCTTTGGCCTGGTTCGCACTTATAGCCAGCCCCCGTTCCTGATTGTTGACAGCCCTGCGCTGCTCGTTGCCGCCTATACGATTTTATCGATGCCATACATGTACCGTGCCGTCGACATCGGTCTTCGCTCCATTGATGTGCGTACATTGACCGAAGCGGCTCAGAGTCTGGGTGCAGGTTGGGGCACCATTCTATTCCAAATTATCATCCCGAATATTCGTGTAGCGATTTTGAATGGCGCTTTTCTAAGCTTTGCAATCGTGGTAGGGGAACTTGTCCTGGCCTCATATCTGGTCAAACCAGCCTTCGCTCCTTACATGGCTACCCTGATGCAAAACAAAGCCTACGAGCCAGCCGCGCTGGCCGTCATCAGCTTTGCTCTCACCTGGGCATGCATGGGAATAATCCAGTTCATCGGTCGTGGCGGTGAGCAGGCACAGGTGGGCGGTGGACACTAAATCATCCATGAGTGACAACCCATGACACATTTATCCCTTACAAATATCTCCAAACAGTTCTCCAATAATATGGTTGTCCAGGAATTCAACTTGGATGTGGAAAAAGGTGAATTTGTTTCTTTTCTTGGTCCTTCGGGTTGTGGAAAAACAACCACCCTGCGAATGATTGCTGGTTTCGAGATCCCTACCACGGGCAAAGTCACCCTGGATGATGAAGATATCACCAATAAAGCCCCCAACCAGCGCAACGTGGGCATGGTATTTCAAGCCTATGCTTTATTTCCGAATATGACCGTTGCCCAAAATATAGGGTTTGGTTTACGGATTCGTAAGGAAAAGAAAGAAACCATTAAAGAACGGGTGGCTGAAATGCTCGCCCTGATCCACCTCGAGCAAAAAGGAAACAGTTACCCCTACCAGCTATCCGGTGGGCAGCAGCAACGGGTAGCACTGGCACGCGCCCTGGCGATTCATCCCCAGGTTCTCCTGCTGGATGAACCACTCTCAGCGCTGGATGCGAAGATCCGGGTTTCGCTGCGTGCGGAAATCCGTGCCATCCAAAAAAAGTTGGGCACTACTGCTGTTTACGTCACCCACGACCAGGAAGAAGCCCTTTCGATCTCTGACCGCATTGTGGTAATGTATGAAGGCAAGATTGAACAGGTGGGCTCACCGTTTGAGATTTATAACTTCCCCTCGACAGCTTTCGTTGCCAGCTTCGTCGGAACATTGAATACCACCACCGCCGAAGTGGTTGACCCGGCAACAAACCTGCTTCAAATCGACGGCGTCCAGCTCCAGGCAGCCGAGGGATTGGATGGAAAGCAAAAAGGTGACAAGGTGACCATTGCGATCCGCCCCGAGCGCCTCAATTTTATTTCCCAGGAAAGGAAAGCCAACATACTGGATTGTACGATCGAGAATATCACCTTTCTCGGATCGGTCGTGCGTGTCCAGGTATTGGTCGGCAGCAACCGCTTTTACATGGATACATTCAACAATCCATTCCTAGAGTTACCGAAAATAGGCGACAAATATCAGGTCACCTGCTCACGTGAAGCAGTCCTTGTGCTAAGACAATAACCTCTCAGCTTTCAACAAAACGTCGCTTACTTTATCAAAATCGCAAGCATGTTCCCTGATCGATGGATATTTATCTCAGGGCTGTCTAAAAGAGAATACAACCCTGAATATTTTGATTTAATTTTTGTTTATCCAAAAATAGCGATCATAACGATCCCAGAGAAGATCACCACTGAACCGAGGATGCGGATTTTTCCCATCTTCTCCCCCAAAAAATACCACCCGGCAAAAGCACCCATCACAACACTAACCTCGCGAATAGCTTCCGAATAATTTACAGGGGCGATTGAGTAGGCGAATAGGGCTAATAAATATGCGATTACGCCTAAAAAACCAACCACAATGAGTCGAGTTGGTTGAAACCTAAATGCTTCAAAAAAATGTTCCCGACCATAATGACGGAAGATCAAGGGTGTGGTTAGTAAGGGCATCAGAGTGAACAAGCTCAGACCATACGACAAGGCAGGACCGTGTTTGACCGCATATCCGTCAACCAGGGTATAAATCGATATGACCAGTGCAACCGACAATGCGATGGCTATCCCTCGGAACTGCGGTTTGCCAGCATGATCCTGGAGCAGGCTGGTGGCACCGATAATTACTAATCCAATGACAATCATCCCAATGCCAATTAAACCTCCGGCACTTGGAACTTCTCCCAGAAACAAAATTGTCCAAATAACCACCAGAGCAGGTGCAGCTCCACGCGCCACTGGATAGACAAGAGAAAAATCATGGTCATTATATGCGTAAGTAAGAATGGCAAAATAAATGGCTTCCAATGTCGTGCTGATTACTACTAAAAGCAGCATCGATCGGGGTGGCAGACCAATAAATAATAGGGCGAAAATCGATATGATACTACTGATAATGACCTGCCAGGCCATCGCAATATATTTTTCCCTGGACTGTTTCAGTAGCAGGTTCCATAGGGCATGCAGGGTTGCTGAGGTGAGTAATAAGGCAATGGCGAGGGCAGACATGGGATACATTAATGTATCATAAACTGCCTTGACTCGCTAGACTTAAAATCAAACGGTATGGAATCCTTCTCCCTCAAGAAAAATTATAAATAATCCCCGTCAAATCGGGGATTTGTAACCAAACGTACAGGAAATGTATTTTTCAGTGCTGAATCATTGGTAAAAATGTCAATACACCTGTTCTTACCAAAGCTGTGCTGGCAACATCATTACCGATTACACGTCCATCCACATGACGAAAGCGTATATAGACCGTTCCATCATGGTCCGATGTCCATAGCAGGTACGTATTTGTTCCAAATACTTTAGGAACAGACTCGGCTAGCAGAGTTGTCCCATCTTGAGCATATAAACTGATAACCGTTGCTGTCTGTGGGCTGTTCGCTAGGCTATGGACTAGATAGTGCTGGTCAGTGACGACATTCAACATTACCCAATCCTCATCGTCCTGATAATCAAGAGAGAGAGGATTGCAATAATTATGGATCTGACTGGCTCCGTCTGCAAATATTACACTCGCATTTGCTGGTGAATTATCATTTCCAGATGTATCATAAATATCTGGAGCAAAACATAACACACCTGCCTCAGGTATAGTTGTGCTTGTCTCTGCTGTGGTCGGATAGTTTTCGCTATTCCCTGAATGATCAATCCCATGCATGCGATATGAATATGCGTTCCCCGGTATCCCAATAATCCAGTAATTTTCGTACACTTCATCAATGGGAGGCAAGGTCATCCAACTCCCATCATTTATTTTTTCCTGAACCTCAACATAATTAAGGCCCGATAGATTATCTGATGATGTCCATTCCAACAAAAATGCATTACTCGGTTGAGTAACATCTAATGGTTTCATATTCGTGATTGGAGCTGTTTTATCAATCCCCAAATTCCACGCTCCAACTCCTGTAAAGTTACCCGCCAAATCATACACCTTGATGTAAAATGCTGCAGTATTCCCTTCAGCCTCCCCGACTGGATCAAAATTAATAGTCCAACCATCCGTTCCATTGTTGTCTGTTCCTAAATATTCCCATGCGCCTGGATACCAATTTGTGGAATGCCAATAAAATTCAACTCGATTAACGCCATTCGTCACATCTGAGATATTCGCGGTAACTTTCATGACCACACCCGGCAAGTAGCTATTTGAAGCCGGCCATACAATCGATGCGACCGGATTAGTATGATCTTCGTACAATCGTATTGAGTAAATATAGCCATTCCCACCAACTAATGGATGTTTCCAGGCACGCAGCTTTAAATAATATACTCCTGCTTTCTTTAATTGATAACTTAGTAAGGGATCACGTTTTTGAGCGTATACTTCATCGTCATTCTCAGCTAAAATTGATTGGCCATCACTGTCCAATAAAAACAGGTAAGAATCAAGGAGAGAGTCATCACTCATTGCATCAATGTCAACAACAATTCGATCACCAGCTTCTCCATAAAATTTGTAATAATCGTAATCACCATTGGGGCATATTGCGCCAGGTATTTTGATGTTTGGATCGTATGTGAGTAAAAATGCTTGAGCAGGAATATCATCCTCCCGATTATCATCACAATTAGGTGGTGAAGTTGCCGTGATGCTGAAGTCATCAATACCCAAGCCAGAATAATTGTTTCCAACTGCGTCGAATGTTGTGAATTGAAACCGGATCCGGATGATGTGACCGGCGTATTCAGATAAGTCGAATGCTTTAATCCTCAACCAACTGGAAGTTTCAGGCATCTGAGGGTCATTGTTGAGTTGAAAGAGATTCCTGAACGGTTCACCATCCACAGATATCTGCACCCACCGCTGATCCCAATTTAAACCCTGAGTTTCTGTTTGGTAGCGATAATAGAAACGCAAATAATATCCGGCGGATGTAATGGATATTGGTGGGGAGGTTAATGACCCAAAATTTGGGAGACCATTACTGTAGTTGCCATAATTATTTTGATACCACCAGGCATGAGTGCCACTATACGCCATTGACGGGTCACTCATGTAGCTCCAGAGTCCGTTCCTCGTCCATTCCGCCTGACTCGTTTCCATCGTATCACTATATGGAACTGTTTTCGTCTCGGGAGGAAACACTATAGATTCGATTGAAAATGTCGACTTCTGGCTCCAATTACTTAATCCGCCAGCATTCCTTCCCTGCACCCGCCAGCTGTAATTCTCCTGGCCTAATGACTCGACATACATGATAGGATCAGATTGCCACGCGATGGTCTTATATAATACCGTATCTAAATAGATCTCCACCTGATAATCAATCGCTCCTCCCCCGTTTAACCAAGAAAGAGGGATTACATCTCCTTCACGGAAAGCCGTAGCTTCCATTGGACCTACAGGAATCGGTGCTTGTGGAAGGCTACTAACAGCCGAAACCCTCATCGAAGAAAGAATATTGTCGTACACCCACTGGTATCTCATATAAGCAGTATCTGTGATAATAGATTGAGAGTGTCCGGCAAAATTCTCTTCAGAATATAAAGTAGCTATGACATTCTTCCCTACAAGTATCGAATCAGCATCATTATTACCCAATGGATCAAGTGAGGCACCAGTGGGGTAATTCCCATTATTGAATTTTACACATACACCTTGAAAATACGGATCTTCAAATAAAGTGACTTGATCCACTCCCGGAATGCACGCAGGGGGAGGGCTGGAACATGTAACGTTTTTTGTAAAATGGCGTAATCCTACTCGAGGTGCAGTGTTACCAGCAATGTCATACAAAATCAGCGCTACACTAACGGCACCGTCATCCACTCTTAAGATGGGATCACATAAATTCCACGTAAATGTAAAATCAGGATTAAATGGGGCACCTAAATCATGCCAAGCACCATTAAAAAATGCCACCAGCTGTCCATAAGCAAATCCAGACTGGTTATCTGAGCCCCATCCGCTAAGGGTAAGCAATTCACTGGTTACCGTTTCACCAGTAGTGACACCACTTAATCCACCTGTCGGTGGTATAGAATCATCCTTGAAGAAATTATTAGAGAAATAAGTTTGTCTGAACACATCGCAAACATCATTATCTTTGCAGTATGGTGGATCAAGTGGGCTTACACGCGGTCTGCCCCCATTTATATCCACATCATCAAATGTCATGTCAAGGGCTGTGCTCCAATAAGGATTATCTGCTGGCCAATAAGGCTGGTGTTCAATCTGAAAATGTAAATGCGAACCGGTACTGTTTCCGGTATTATCGACCCTGCCAATAAATTGCCCTCTTGACACAGGCGCACCCACAGTCTTCAATTCAGTTGGAATGCTACCCTGCGCAAGATGCATGTATAGTTGAAATATCGAAGGATCATCAACATTACGCAGCACAATGAAATTTACATTACTATGGTTACAATCAACCACAGAATCATTCCATCCCCATACCGTTGCTACCCGTGAAGCATAGATATCGAAATTTATGCCAGTCGTCCCCAATGTTGACTTTCCTCCATTCGGACATACTGTTGCCCCTGGCATGTAAAAATCATAGGCGAAATGAGCGGTTGTGAAATCTGCATCATG
>Ga0315297_10003391_pt1 | contig 10251 bp, 21 predicted proteins | sample YL17G15_0_MG_FD_203628 | JGI IMG/M metagenome (GOLD analysis project Ga0315297, IMG submission 203628) | Sediment microbial communities from Yellowstone Lake, YNP, Wyoming, USA - YL17G15_0 | ecosystem: Environmental > Aquatic > Freshwater > Lake > Sediment | place: USA: Wyoming | collected...
GAAGATGATCGATGCGTTGATGTACGGGTTGACCCCGAGTCCGACGACCGAGAAGCGCGACAGCCCGCCGCCGGAGAAGAGGTCGAGCAGGCCGAAGAGCTGGTTGTCCTGGAAGAACTGGTTGAGGGCGGCCGGATCGGCGCCCGGGACCGGGACGTGCGAGAGGAACCGGAAGACGATGAGGATCCCGGCGACGTAGAGGATCCGCCGCCGGATGTCGGGCGCGCGGAACGCGTTGAGCAGTGACTCGAACACGGCTCTCTCGTCCGGCTCAGGCGTCCGCGTCGGCGACGGGCGCCTCGGACGGGACGGGCTCCGGCTCCTCGGCCGGTGCATCCGGCTCCGGCTCCGGCTCCGGCCGGGGCTCGTCGGCCGAGGCCTTCGACTTCCGGGCCGGCTTCGCCCTGGCGGGCTTGTCCGACTGCTCCGCGCCGACCTCGACGGCCTTCGCCGTGGCAGGCTTGTCCGACTGCTCCGCGCCGACCTCGACGGCCTTCGCCTTCTTCGCCGGCCGGCTCGCCGGCATCTCCTCCTCGACGACCGCGACATCGACAGCGACGTCGGCGTCGACGTCGGCGTCGACGCCGAGAGCGGCGAGGGGCCCCGTCGGGATGAAGAGCGCCTGGACGGAGCCGCCGGCCGCCTCGATCTTGGCGACGGCGCTCCTGGAGAAGGCATCCGCGACGACGAAGAGCGGGACGCTCACGTCGCCCTGGCCGAGGATCTTGAGCGGCTTCTTCAGGGTGGAGACGAGGCCGACGGCGTGGAGGATCTCCTGGTTCACCGTATACGGTGCCGGCTTCCCGGCCCTCGCGCCGTCCGCGTCCGGGGAGAGGAGCCTGTCGGCCTCCGCGTACGCGGAGATGCGGCCGATGTTCACGACCTCGTACTCGATCCTGAAGCGGTTCTTGAATCCGCGGAGCTTGGGGATCCGCTGGTGGAGCGGGGTCTGGCCGCCCTCGAACCACGCCGGGATCGACCCGCCGGCGCGCGCCTTCTGGCCCTTCGTCCCCTTGCCCGCGGTCTTGCCCTTGCCGGCCGCGACACCGCGACCGACGCGGACCCGCGGCCGGCGGGATCCCTCTGCCGGCTGGAGGTCGTGGAGCTTCATGCCTTCTCCTGGTCCGTGCGCTCGGGGAGCTCCTCGACGGAGACGAGGAACCGGACCTGACGGACCATCCCTCGCACGGCCTCATTGTCGGGGAGCTCGACGGTCCGCCCGATGCGCCCGAGTCCGAGCGCTCGGATCGTCGCCCGATTGCGCGCGATGTGACTGATCGTGCTCTTGACCTGGGTGACGCGGAGCCTACCGGCCATCCGTGGCCTCCTCCGACGGCTGCCCAGAGATGTACGCGCGGACCTTGACGCCGCGCTGCGCGGAGACCTCTTCCGCGGACCGCAGCTCCTTGAGCGCGACAATCGTCGCCTTGACGACGTTCACCGGGTTCGTGGAACCGTGGACCTTGGTGAGGATGTCGCGGATCCCGGCCGCCTCCATGACGGCGCGGATCGAGGCACCCGCGATGACGCCGGTCCCCTGGGACGCCGGCTTGAGCATCACCTTGGCAGCGGCGTACTCACTCCGGATCTCGTGCGGGATGGTCGTCCCGACGCGGGGGATACGGATGATGTTCTTCTTCGCGTCCTCGACGCCCTTCCGGATCGCCTCCGGGACCTCGGCGGCCTTGCCGAGGCCCGCGCCGACGTGGCCGTTGCCGTCGCCGACGACGACGACCGCGCTGAAGCTGAAGCGGCGCCCGCCCTTCACGACCTTCGCGACGCGGTTGATCTGGACGACTCGCTCCTCGAGCGTGAGCTTTGCAGGGTCGATTCGTGCCACGTTCGCTCCTCGCGCTCAGAAGTCGAGGCCGGCCCCGCGGGCGGCCTCCGCGAGCGACTTGACCCGACCGTGGTACCTGAACCCGGCCCGATCGAAGACGACCTTGTCGATACCGGCGGACTTCGCCCGCTCGGCCACGAGGCGCCCGACGATCGCCGCTTCCGCCGTCTTCGTCTCTTTCGACGCCCGGAGGTCATTCTCCAGTGTCGAGGCGGAGGCGAGCGTGCGGCCGGTGCCGTCGTCGATGACCTGCGCGTAGATGTGGTTGATGCTGCGGAAGACCGCAAGGCGCGGGCGCTCGGAGGTCCCCGCCAGGCTGAGGCGGATCCGCTCGTGGCGCTTCTGCCGCGCGGCGCTCCGGCTGGCGGCCTGCGTCATCGTGGCGTTCCCTTCGTGGAATGGTGGAGGATCACTTCTTGCCGCCGACCTTGCCGGCCTTGCCGGCCTTCCGGCGGATGACCTCGCCCGCGTAGCGAACGCCCTTGCCCTTGTACGGCTCGGGCTTGCGCGTGCTGCGCACCTGGGCGGCGATCCGGCCGACGAGCTCCTTGTCGATGCCGACGACCGCCACCTTGGTGGGCGTCTCCACCTCGAAGCCGATCCCCGCCGGAGGATCGATCTCGATCGGGTGACTGTAGCCGAGGCTGAGCTGCAGCTTCGTTCCCTGGAGCGCCGCGCGGTAGCCGACGCCGGTGATCTCGAGATTCTTGCGGTACCCGTTCGTGACGCCCTCGACCATGTTGGCGACGAGCGACCGAGTGAGGCCGTGGAGCGACTTCGTCGTCTTGTCCTCGGACGGGCGGGTGACACGGATCGTCGCGTCGTCCCGCTCGACCGTGACGCGGTCGGTGAGCGTCCGGCTGAGGGTCCCCCTAGGACCCGTGACGGTGATGAACGTCCCGTCGAGCGTCACGTCGACGCCGGCGGGGACGGTGATGGGGAGACGACCGATGCGCGACATGATCCGCCTACCACACGTACGCGAGGATCTCGCCGCCGAGCTGCGCGGATCGCGCCTGCTGTCCGGTCATGATCCCCTTGCTCGTGCTGACGATGACGATGCCGAGGCCGCCGAGCACGCGCGGGATCTCGGTCTTGCCGGCGTACACGCGGAGCCCGGGCTTGCTGATCCGCTTGAGCCCGGAGACGACCGGCGCCTTGCCGTCGACGTACTTGAGGCTGAGTCGGAGGACCGGTATGGGCCCCTCGCGCTCCTCGCGGACGTCCGCGATGAAGCCCTCGTCCTTGAGGATACGGGCGATCTCGCGCTTCGTCCGGGAGGCGGGCAGCACGACCTCGGTGTGTCGGGCCCGGGACGCGTTGCGGATCCGGGTCAGCATGTCCGCGATCGGATCGGTGATGTTCATCGGTCCCTTACCAGCTCGACTTGGTCACGCCCGGCAGCTCGCCCAGGAGCGCTCGCTCCCGGAAGCAGATGCGGCAGAGCGAGAACCGTCGCATGAAGCCGCGCGGACGACCGCACACGTAGCAGCGGTGATACCCCTGCGACTGGTGCCTCGGCACACGCTTGGCCTTCGCGATCATGGACTTCTTGGCCATCGATCTCCCCTCCCCCGCCTAGCCGGCGAAGGGCATGCCGAGGAGCTCGAGCAGGCGCTTCGACTCCTCGTCCGTCTTCGCCGTCGTCACGATGCTGATCTCCAGCCCGCGGAGACGGTCGACCTTGTCGTAGTCGATCTCCGGGAATGCAAGCTGCTCCCGGAACCCGAGCGAGTAGTTGCCGCGCCCGTCGAACGACTTGGACGGGATGCCCCGAAAGTCGCGCATGCGGGGCAGGGCGAGCACCGTGAGGCGCTCGAGGAAATCCCACATCCGCTCGCCGCGGAGCGTCACCTTCGCACCGACCGGGTTGCCGGTGCGGAGGTGGAACTGTGCGATGGAGCGCTTGGCGCGCGTGACGATCGGCTTCTGGCCGGTGATCGTCGCGAGATCACCCGTCGCGGCATCGATGGCCTTTGCGTTCGTGAGCGCCTCCCCGAGGCCGATGTTCACGACGATCTTGTCCAGCCCCGGCACCTGCATCGGGTTCGTGTACTCGAACTGCTTCACGAGCGACGGGACCACCTCGTCGTGGTACCGAGCCTTCAGGCGGTTGCTCACTTGGCCACCACCTCCAGGGGCTCGCCGCAGCGCTTGCAGACGCGGATCGAGGCGCCCGTCTCGAGGATCGTGTGCCCCACGCGGGTGGGATTGTCGCAGCGACCGCACACGATCATGACGTTGGACATCTGGAGCGGCCGGGCGATGTCGATGATCCCGCCCTGCTGCATCTGGGGGACGCGGTCGGACTGGTTGGACCGGGGCCGCGGCTTCTGGTGCTTCTTCGCGATGTTGAGGCCCTCGATGACCACCCGATCCGGGCGCACGACCCGGTCCACCGTCCCGCGCTTGCCGGCGTCCTTGCCGGTCAGCACGATCACGGAGTCACCCTTGCGGATCTCGGGGACCTTCGTCACGGTCGGGGGCTGCGCTGCGCGGGACATCTCACAGCACCTCCGGCGCGAGGGAGACGATCTTCATGTAGTTCTTGTCCCGGAGCTCACGCGCGACCGGCCCGAAGATGCGGGTACCGCGCGGGTTCCCCTGGTTGTTGATGAGCACGGCGGCGTTCTCGTCGAAGCGGATGTAGCTCCCGTCGGGACGCCCGTACTCCTTGACGGTGCGGACGACGACCGCGCGGACGACGTCGCCCTTCTTCACGGCCGCGTTCGGGATCGCCTGCTTGACGCTCGCGATGATGACGTCGCCGACGGCGGCGGTCGTCTTGCGCGAACGACCCATGATCCGGATGCACTGGATCGTGCGGGCGCCCGTGTTGTCCGCGACCCTGAGTCGCGTGTACTGCTGGATCACGCCCCGGCCTCCTCCGCCGCTTCCTCGGCACGGCGCCTGCCGGGATGCGCTGCGGCGTGGATCGCCTCGGCGGTCTCCTTCTCCTCGCCGACGACCGCACCGGCCTCGGCCGCGGCCTCGCCGGCGCGCGAGAGGACCTCGACGAGCCGCCAGCGCTTCGTGGCCGACAACGGGCGCGACTCCTCGATGAGTACGGTGTCGCCGATGCGGGCGATGTTGTCCTCGTCGTGAGCCTTGAACTTGCTCGTGAGGCGGATGACCCGCTTGTAGAGCGGATGGCGGGCGAGCCGCTCGACCGAGACGACGATCGTCTTGTCCATGCGGTCGCTGACCACGCGCCCGACCTTGGTCTTCCGCTTGTTCTGCACGGTGGTGGTTCCTGTCATCGGATCCTCCCGGTCACGCGGTCTTGACGAGCGTGCGCTCGTGCTGGACGGTGAGGATCCGCGCGATCGTCCGCCGCGTGCGGCTGATCACGCTGTAGTCCTTCAGCTGTCGGGTCGAGAGCTCGAAGCGGGCCTGCCAGAGGTCCCGCCTGGCCTCGCCCAGCGCCTGGTCGAGCTCGGCGTCGGTGAGCGCGCGAAGCTTATCGATGTCCATCGCCGGCGCCCTCCTTCGTGACGACCTTCGTGGTGACCGGGAGCTTGTGGCTCGCGAGACGCATCGCCTCCATCGCCTCCTCGTGGCCGACGCCGGCCATCTCGAAGAGGATCCGGCCCGGCTTGACGACGGCCACCCAGTGATCGGGGGCGCCCTTGCCGGAGCCCATCCGGGTCTCGGCAGGCTTCTTCGTCACGGGCTTGTCCGGGAATATGCGGATCCAGATCTTGCCGCCGCGCTTGACGGACCGCGTCATCGCCCGCCGGGCGGCCTCGATCTGGCGGCTCGTGATCCACGCGGGCTCCATCGTCATCAGGCCGAACTCGCCGAACGCGACGGTGTGCCCGCCCTTCGCCTGGCCGGACATGCGGCCGCGCATGACCTTCCGATGCTTGACTCGTCGCGGGAGCAGCATCTCAGGCCCCCAGCGTCGAGGACGGGGCGGCGACCTCGCGGGACGGCCGGCGCTCGACCGGGACCTCGCCGCGGTAGATCCAGACCTTCACGCCGATCCGGCCGTACGTCGTGTGCGCGTGGACCTGGCCGTAGCTGATGTCCGCGCGGAGCGTGCCGAGCGGGATGCGGCCCTCCTTGTCCCACTCGCGACGGGCCATCTCGGTGCCACCGAGGCGACCGGCGACGGCGACCTTCACGCCCTTCGCGCCGGCCTTCATCGTCCGCTGCACGGCCTGCTTCATCGCCTTGCGGAAGGCGATGCGGCGGCTGAGCTGCTGGGCGATGCTCGCGGCGACGAGGTTCGCGTCGAGCTCCGGCTGGCGGATCTCCTTGATCTCGAGCTTCACCTTGCGGTTCGTGAGCTCGCCGACCTGCTTGCGGAGCATCTCGACGTTCGCTCCGCCCTTGCCGATGACGATGCCCGGCTTGGCGGTATGGACCGTGACCGTCACGTGGTTGATGCCACGCTCGATCTCGACGTGGCCGACCGACGCGTTCGCCAGCCGCCGCTCGATGAGCCGGCGGATCGCGATGTCCTCCTTGAGGAGCGTCGTGTAGTCGTCCTTGTCCGCGTACCACTTCGCGGACCAGGTGCGGCTCACGCCGAGGCGGAAGCCATACGGATGGACCTTGTGACCCATGCTCAGGCCTCCCGGTCGCCGACGACGACCGTGATGTGCGTCATCGGCTTGTGGATCGGGAAGGCCCGACCCTGGGCCCGCGGCCTCCAGCGCTTGATCGTCGGGCCCTCGTTCGCGATGGCATCGACGACACGCAGCTCATCTGCCGACAGGTTGTGGTTGTTCTCCGCGTTCGCCGTCGCGCTCTTGAGAACGCGAGCGACGTCGCGCGCGGCGGCCTGGGGCATGAAGCGCAGGAGCGCCGCGGCCTCCTCGACGGGCTTGCCCTTGATCACCTGCGTGATCAGCCGGGCTTTGCGGGTCGAGCCGCGGAGGTACTTGGCGGTTGCGGAAACGCGCACGATGACCTCTGACTCCTACCTCGGGGACGACGACCGGTCGCTCCGCACGTGCCCGCGGAACGTGCGCGTGGGAGCGAACTCACCGAACCGGTGGCCGACCATGTTCTCAGTGACGTAGACCGGGACGTGCTTGCGGCCGTTGTAGACCGCGACCGTGTGACCGATGAAGTCCGGGAAGATGACGGATGCGCGAGACCAGGTCTTCACGATCCGCTTCTCGTTCCGCTTGTTCATCTCCTGGACGCGGCCGAGAAGCCGCGCCTCGACGTACGGTCCCTTCTTGACCGAACGCGACATGCTTCGTTCTCCTCCGCGTTACTTGCGATGCCGCGAGCGGACGATGAGCCGCCCGGTGAGCTTGTTGCGCCGGGTCCGATAACCCATCGCCGGCTTGCCCCACGGTGTCTTGGGGGGCATGCCCGTGGGGCTCTTGCCCTCCCCGCCACCGTGCGGATGATCGCGGGGGTTCATCGCCACGCCGCGGACCTCGGGACGCTGGCCCATGTGGCGTGCGCGCCCGGCCTTGCCGATGCTCTGGTTCTCGTGGTCGATGTTGGAGACCTGCCCGACGGTCGCCATGCAGCGGATCGGGACACGTCGCACTTCTCCGGATGGAAGACGGATCTGCGACCAGTCGCCCTCCTTGGCGAGGAGCTGCGCCGACCCGCCCGCGGAGCGGACGATCTGACCGCCCTTGCCGGGGACGAGCTCGACGTTGTGGATCGTCGTGCCCAGCGGGATGCTCGAGATCGGCATGGCATTGCCCACGCGCGCCTCGGCGTCGGGGCCGGACACGACGACGTCGCCGACCTTGAGTCCGTACGGGAGGAGCATGTAGCGTTTCTCGCCGTCCCGGTAGTGGAGAAGGCCGATCCGCGCCGATCGGTTCGGGTCGTACTCGATCGTCGCGAGCTTGGCGGGCACGCCGAACTTGTCGCGGCGGAAGTCGATGCGCCGGTAGTGGCGCTTCTCACCGCCGCCGCGATGGCGGACGGAGATGCGGCCCTGATCGTTGCGGCCCGACCCTCGGGTCATCGGCTCGAGGAGCGGCTTGAACGGCTCCTTGGTCGTGATCTCCTCGAAGGTCGAGCGGGTCATCGCTCGCAGGCCCGGGGAGGTGGGCTTGTAGCTTCGCAGCGGCATGCCTAGACCCCCTCGAAGAATTCGATCTTCTGGCCGGCGGCGACAGTGACGATCGCCTTCCGCCAGGGCGTGGTGTACCCGGAGATCCGGCCGCGCTTGGTGCTCCGACGCTTCTCGCGGGCCTTCGTCCAGAGGACGTTCACGGCCGTGACGTTCACCTTGAAGAGCTGCTCGACCGCGGCCTTGATCTGGATCTTGCTGGCGTCCCCGTGGACGCGGAACGTGTACTTGCCGCGGCCGGCCTCGTCCATCGACTTCTCGGAGATGACGGGACGGACGATCACCTCATGCGCCGTGAGCGTCATGCGTAGACCTCCTCCATCCGGGAGAGGGCCGGCTGCTCGATGAGGACGGTGTCGGCGTTCACGACGTCGTACACGTTGAGCGAGTCGGCGCGGATGACGATCACCCTGGGGATGTTCCGCGCGGAGAGCTGGAGCGCCTCGTCCGCCCCGGGGGCGACGACGAGGATCCGCCCGGTCGCGTTCACCGCGTCGAGGACGCCGATGAGCTCGCGCGTCTTCGGCTCGCCGAGCCCGAAGCCGTCGACGACGCGGATCGCGCCGTCGCCGAACTTGGCGGTGAGGGCACCGCACAGGGCGGCACGCTTCATCCGGCGCGGGAGCCGCTGCGCGTACGAGCGCGGATGCGGGCCGAAGACCACGCCGCCGCCGCGGTAGTGCGGCGCGCTGCGCGTGCCCTGGCGTGCCCGGCCGGTGCCCTTCTGGCGATACGGCTTCCTGCCGCCGCCGCGAACCTCGCCGCGCGTCTTGGTGTCGTGCGTGCCGAGGTGCCGGCCGGCGAGCTGGGCAAGCACGGCCTGATGGATGACCGAGCCGAGGATGGGGGCGTCGAACAGCGTCTCCGGCAGGTCGACGGTCCCGATCTCCTCGCCGGTCCGCGTGTACAGGATGGTCTGGGGCATCGCTCAGGCCTTCTTGATGAGGAGCAGCGCGTGAGGCGCGCCGGGGACGGCCCCCTTCACGAGAAGGAGGTTCCGCGTCGGGTCGCTCCGGACGACGGTGAGCTTCTTCACGGTGACGCGCTCGGAGCCCATGTGCCCGGACATCCGGAGGCCCCGGTAGACGCGTCCGGGCGTGGTGCCCGGCCCGATGGAGCCCGGCTCGCGGTGGTGGTCGGAGCCGTGCGTCTTGGGGCCGCGCTTGAAGTTGTGCCGCTTGATGGTGCCGGAGAAGCCCTTGCCCTTGCCGATGCCCGTCACGTCGACGAGCTCGCCCTCGGTGAAGAGGTCGACCGTGAGCTGCTGGCCCACCTCGTAGGCGTCGACGTCGTCGAGCCGGAACTCGCGGATGGTGGCGACCGGCGGCAGGTCCTTGAGCTGGCCCTTCCGCGGCTTGTTGAGCTTCTTCGACGGCTCCACGCCGAGCTGGACGGCGGTGTAGCCGTCGCGCTCATCGGTGCGGAGCCGCGTCACGGTGTTCGGCTCGATCGTCACGGCGGTCACCGGGATCATCGTCCCGTCCGCCTGGAAGATCTGCGTCATCCCGACCTTGCGGCCGATCAATCCGATGGTCATCACCGCCACCCGGCCGATGCCTGCGTTGGCTTCTGCGCGCGCTCGCTCACGCACATCCCGGGTGCGCTCGCTCGCGTGCTCGGCGCCGCCTTGGCCTGAACCGGCTGGGCGGCGATGGAGGTCGTGCAGCGCTTCATCACATCTTGATCTCGATGTCGACGCCCGCCGCGAGCGAGAGTCGCATCAGTGCGTCGACGGTCTTCGCCGACGGGTCGAGGATGTCGATGAGCCGCTTGTGCGTCCGGATCTCGAACTGCTCCCGGCTGTCCTTGTCGATGAAGGGTGACCGGAGCACGGTGAACTTCTCGATCCGTGTGGGGAGCGGGACCGGACCGACGACGTCGGCGCCGGTCCGCTGCGCGGTCTCGACGATCTGGGAGGCGGACTGGTCCAGGAGCCGGTGGTCATACGCCTTGAGGCGGATCCGGATCCGCTGCTTCGCCATGTCGTCCCTACTCGATGATCGTCGTGATCGCGCCGGCGCCGACGGTGCGGCCGCCTTCGCGGATCGCGAACCGCTGGCCGATCTCGAGGGCGATCGGGGTGATGAGCTCGACGTTCATGTCGACGTTGTCCCCGGGCATCGTCATCTCGACGCCCTCGGGCAGGCCGATGGCACCGGTGACGTCGGTCGTCCGGAGGTAGAACTGCGGCCGGTACCCGTTGTAGAACGGGGTGTGGCGGCCGCCCTCCTCCTTGGTGAGGACGTAGACGCGGGCGATGAACCTGGTGTGGGGCTTGACCGAGCCCGGCTTCGCGAGGACCTGGCCGCGCTCGATGTCGTCGCGCTCGATGCCGCGCAGGAGGCAGCCGACGTTG
>Ga0315297_10003392_pt1 | contig 10250 bp, 13 predicted proteins | sample YL17G15_0_MG_FD_203628 | JGI IMG/M metagenome (GOLD analysis project Ga0315297, IMG submission 203628) | Sediment microbial communities from Yellowstone Lake, YNP, Wyoming, USA - YL17G15_0 | ecosystem: Environmental > Aquatic > Freshwater > Lake > Sediment | place: USA: Wyoming | collected...
CGCCCTGCAGGAAGTGGAAGCCAAAAGCGGGCAACCACAGAATACCGATCTCCGCCTGCGGGCCGTCTGCGGCCCGGGCGATGAGGGCGAACCGGTTGTCACGATCGGTTTCCCGGAAGATTTTTGAGCGAGGCAAAACCATGGCCAACTACGATTTCGATTATGCCATTGAGTCTCTTCGCCAGGCGATTGATTTCGCGGAGATCGAACATGACTTCGTTCCCCTGCGCAAGATGGTGAACGAGGTTGAGGCCTCCGGTCACGAATTAGTAGCCTTGGAAGACAGGTTAAATCTCCCTGCCGGCCAGGAGGTCCTGATGGCGATCATGCAGTCGGTCGCAACCGGATCGGAAACTCCCGATGCAGCTCTCCTACGAATCCGTCATTGGCTCAACAGCGGTCAAGCGCAGGAGACGGAAGCGGAACTCACACAGCAATACCAGTTTGCATAGGTCACAGGGGCGGAGCAATCCGCCCCTGTACTCCCTAATATGAAATAAACAGTTGTCATAGAATAAGTTGATAACCCTGACAGACCATGGAGGCCAACATGATTAACACAAATCACCAGGATAAATCCGTATATTTGATGCTCAGCGACTTGGATGAAGCTGTCATCCGGCAGCGTGCTGATCGCGTCGGAAAGCAAATCGGAGAAGCTGCTGCGAGTTTGTTAGCCGAGATCATGATCTCGATCCAAGCAACTCGGCCGCAAGAAGTTTCCCCAACATCACAAGCAGCTTCTCATAGCTCAAAACAAGCACCTTCTCCAAGGCCAGATGGAATCTTGAAGGCCAGCGATGTTGCACAAATCCTAAGAATCAGCAAGGGATTGGCTTATCGGATGATGCAGAAAGGAGAAATCCCTACGATCCAATTTGGAAGAACAGCGAGGGTGAGACGGCAGGATTTGGACGAATTTATCCGAACCCATATGAAATAAATCTGGGTGCCCTGAAATGATGACATGGGATTAGGAATACCAGAAAACAAATAGCATCTATACCAAACTCAACAAGATTGAATTGTCAACTGAACCCGCTCGTTGATAGGCGGTTTCAGTATCTTGATGTTAGAAAATTAAGAGGGGAGCGCAATGCTAAGAGCGCCTATGTGACACATTTCTTCTACACATAGTATTTCCCAGCACATCTAGGGTAAAACTTCGGTTCCTTACCGAAATCAGCACACGCAAGAGATCCAGTCTCTGGACCCTTTGCGTGTGCTGCTCTATTTCCTGAGCAGAAGACGCGCGCTGGTTTTACCAGTCTGCACGCAAGAGGCATTCCTGACCGCAAGAGAGGTCACCCTACAGAATCTCAAACAAGGAGGAAGTATGCAAATAATGATTTTGATCAACGGCCTGCCCGTACAAGGCACGGCCTGCCAGGCAGGGAAAGATGTCGTCATCCACGTTCCCTGCCTGGCACAACAGACCGGCGAAGATCCGGGCCTTCTGCCCCCGTTCTCAAGCCTGTTCCAGCCCGTATCCAGCGGCTTCATCGAAGTTGGCGAATGGGATGGCAAGGCCTACGAATTTGAGGGCGGGGTGGAGCTTGTCCGGGGCCCGGATGGCAAAGTCTGGGCACAGATATGCGAGACTGCGGACCTTCCATCCGCCGAAGCGCCTGCCGGAACAACCGGCTGCCCCCAATGCCGCGGAAGCGGGGTCACCCGCCAGGAAGATGACGCCACCGGAAGGATTTTTACCGGGCGCTGCTCCCTGTGCTGGGGTACAGGGGTCATTCCATCCTGGGATCCATGGCGGGAAGGGGATATCGTTTTCGCCCTCGGCTTCTGGGACTGCGAGTGTGAAACCGGCTACATCCACCCGGACAACCACGATGTCTGTCCCGTCTGCGGGGCGGTTGCGGAGGTCCAGCCAGCCAGCCGCGCCAACGAAGTTCAGGAATACCTGGCTTCGTTTGGCCTGGTGGTGGCAGTTTAGATGCCGCCCTGCTACAGAAAAGGAGACTGAAACCATGAATCGAACTTCAAAGAAATGGTCTGAGATGACCGATGAAGAACGTCAGGCGGCAGTCGCCGCCCGGCAGCAGAAGCTGGATCAAGCCAGGCAGAAACTGGAAGACGGTGTGGCCGAACTGGTTGCCAGTGGCCGTTGGACGGAATACCTGAAATTCCTGTCCCATTTCCACCGCTACAGCTTCAACAACCTGATCTTGATCATCTTCCAAAACCCCAAGGCCACCATGTGCGCCTCCTACCGGACCTGGCAACAACTGGGACGGCACGTACGGAAGGGAGAAAGAGGTATCGAGATCCTCGTCCCGATCCTTGCCCGCCTGAGCGCAGCCCCTAAATCCGGGCTCGGTGATGAAGAAGATGCACAAGGGACAGACTCCCTGCCAGAACCAGACGCCGGGTCAAACGGCGCAAGGCTGTCCGGCTACAAAGTGGTCGGGTTCAAGATCGGGCATACCTTTGACGTCAGCCAGACGGAAGGCGATCCCATCCCGAATCCGATCAACATGGCCCTGGCCGGCGACGATCAAGGCGTCTATGCTGCCCTGGCTGCTTTTGCGAGAGCCATCCTGCACATCGACGTGGAATTGGTCGAAGCGCGCAGCCCGAACTGGGGCGGTTCATGCAGCTATGACGGGGAAGGCCACCCGATGAGGATCCTGGTGGCCGGGAACCGGTCGCCGCTCTTCCGTGCCCAGACCCTGGCCCACGAGTTGGCCCATGCCCTGCTGCATTCGGACAAGGACTACCGGGCGCATACCCCCCGCTCGCGCATCGAATGCGAGGCCGAGTCGGTTTCGTACTGCATCATGCACCACTTCAGCCTGGATGTGGGCGAGGTCGCCTTTGGCTACCTGGCCCACTGGGGCGATGGTGAGAATGCCCTGACCGAACTGCTGGAGTGCGGCGAACGCATCCGGGACGCTTCCCACCAGGTGATCGCCTGGGTTGATGAGCAGTACGTAGAGGTGGTTGCGGATGGCGCGGAACAACTCATTCAGGCAGAGGCCGAACTCATCCCTGCCTGACCTACAGAAAGGATCATCCCATGAACGAAGAACAGAAACAGAAGGCGATTTTGGAACGCCTGAAGGAAATGGGCATCCCGGTCGATCAGCCCCTTTTCACTCTTTCCTGGCAGGATGTTGCCCGGGTCATGGTGGAGACGGAAGGCTTTGAGAAAGCAGCCGACCTCCCTGCCGATGTGCTGGTGCATATCCTGAACACCGTCCAGGATGGCCTGGAATACCTGGACTGGTACAGCAACATCCAGAACAACCTGCGCCTGGCAGAACTTACTCCATTGCCGACAAAACCCGCGAACACCGAAGATGGGCACCTGGAGTCGGAGTATGAAGACCGGGTGTCCGGGGCGGAGGGTTAGGAGGTGCAGCATGTCATACACATCTGAACACCGCCGCCTGGCTCCTGTCCTGGCGCATGCCCGGAAACTGGACATTGCCACCAACCCTGAGTTTGATGCCATTTTCGAAGCGCTCCCGGCCGGCTTCAATATCTGGTGTACGCCGGAAGACCACCCGCAAGGGTGGGATGGGATTTCGCTCATCGCCGGCGCGTTCGCTAAGCCCTGCGGTTTTGTGGGTACGGCCACCTGGAAGTGGGAAGGCGAGCAGGTCGTTGGAATCTCACTTGGGACCGACGCCTATGATCTGGCCGACCAGCGCCCGAAGATCTTTGCCCGGAAGCTTGGTGGAGATTGGATCAGCATCCATAACCGCCCGGAAGACATCGAATGGGCAGTGGGAAAGGTTCGTTGGCTATTTGAACTGGCCGGTGCGCCTTGCCCACCGATTGCCGTTGAGTAATCCCCTCTCTTGCAACAAAACAGGGCTTGAGGAGAATTTCCTCAAGCCCTGGCAATGCTCTTATTCTGAATTTATTTCAAACTCGCGGAACGAAATTTAGTTCGATGCGGGCATTCAATGCCTTGGCGATGCGATTTAGAAAGGAAAGGCTGGGCACGCTCGTGCCATTTTCCAGCCGGGCAATTGAGGGCTGGCGCGTCCCGACCATCTCAGCCAGTTGCGCCTGGGTCAGGCCGCGTTGGATGCGCAGGCGCGCAATCTGGTAGCCAGGTTCCAGTTCGCTTGCCGCGGCGACGAACTCGGGGTCTTGCAGCTGTTCAGCCTGCCAATCCTTGAAAGTCTTTTTCGAGACAGGGGACATGTTATTTCTCCGTTATTTCTTTCATCCTGCGCATGGCGGTGGCGATTTCCTTTTCCGGGGTATTCATGGACTGCTTGCGGAAACCATGCAGGATGACAAATTTTTGATCCATGAAAAGACAGTAAAAAAGGCGGTTATCTCCGGGACGCAGCTCCCAGAGCCGGCCTTCGATCCGGCGGGCATGTGGCATTCCAAGATTGGAGCCGAATTCCTCCAACAGCCGTAGTACGTTATTGACTTTGGCCCTGTCTTTGGGGGACAGGTTGTTGATGAAGTCCAGCGCCGGGCTTTTCCCGCGGTGATCTTCGTAAAAGTGGATTTGCCACATAAGCTTGCATCCTTATTATAACAAATTTGTTATATTCTACAAGGGTCGATGATGCCATTCTTTGACAGGCGTTAATCGAACTTTTGTTCTGATTTTACCGGAGCTCTTTATTTTTATCAATGGTCAAGCAGCAGATGCCAGTGATCGAGAATTCTCCATCCTTGGCATGTGCTGCCTGATTTCCAGGCAAGCCCATTCGTTCAACAGGCCCATGCCTGTTCTGCACGTCAACAGCATTTTCCCAATCCACAGAAAACCAATTAGGAGGAACCACAATGACCATCCGAATCCGGAACGATTCGACCTCGGCTGTAGTGCGCGGCTACGCCGTGGACAGCCACCACACCGTGATCTGGTGGTTGCCAGGTTACGTATACATTCGATAAAATAACACACAAGGATGGCTCCCATGTATATAAGGATATGCCCCATCTGCAACACAACCTTCGAAACAGACCATCCACGTAAGGAAGCCTGTAGCCCGTCTTGCGCCCGCCGCCTCCCTGCATACAAACGCGGAGAGAAAGTGACTTGTCCGGTTTGCGGCAAGCCATTCTTTCCTCCCCATCGTTTGGACCGTCCCCAACGGGCGTGTTCGCCTTCCTGCGGAGCGATCCTGCGAGCGCGGAATGAGACGCCGGAACAAAAGCAGCTGCGCAGCAATCCTCTGCCCCCGTTGATCTTCACCTGCCGTGTATGTGGCAAAACCTTCACCGATCCAAAGCGTAAAAAGAGTCGGGAATATTGTTCGCGGCGGTGCGTTGCCATCGGGACCGCTGGCGGAAATCGTGGATGGGTCCCCGATACAACCTGGCGCGAGCAAGCCTCGGCACGCATGCGCGCCAGGAATCCGTCGAGGAACCCCGAGGCAAGAGAGAAAATGACCGCCACACTGCGGGGCAGAACGTTTGCAGGCACCCGCGGCGGAAACGGACAGCTTACTCCGCAGCAGGAAGCATTGCTTCAAGCCCTAGTGGAAGGGTGGGTCACAGAATTGGGGATCGGCAACCACGCCACGAACTGGAAGGTGCTGGTGGTGGACATCGGTCATCCGGACTGGAAGATCGCAATCGAAGTGGATGGCCATTCGCACCAGACAAAAAAGCAGAAGACACGCGATGCCTTGAAGGAAAGATATCTTTCCGAACTCGGTTGGAAGTTGATCCGCTTCTGGAACTCCGAAGTGGATAGGGATATTTTGGGATGTGTAGAACGGGTTCTCGCGCTACACTGATGGGCGAGAAGATGCTCTCCAACCAACTGCTCACCGGACAGGAAGTCGGTGGGGCGCTGGTGCCGGAAGATGCCGGCAATATCCTGCAGGTGGCCGTGAACCGGCTGCTTGGCGGGGTGAAGACGAAGCAGGCGAACAGCATCTTCGCCGGACAGAATACGTCCACGGCGTCGCCACTCGGTTCACCGACTGCGGAGAGCCCAAAGGTAGCTCCGGCATTGACATTGGAAGAATGGCTTCTCTGCCATCCGACAGCAGGAAAGAAGAAATACGGTTGCAGAGAAAGAAACCCATCGCAAGCCCAGATTGCGCTACCATTTTAGTTTCATCAAAAAGCGAGGTGTCAACCTCGCTTTTTGATTTACACGGAAAAGTGCAGGAGATTACCCTTTACAAACAACACGTAGATGTAGGGGCGTGAGCAATTGGTTCGACGTATTTAATACCGGTTCGAAAGTTATAATGCTCTTATCGAATGGATGACCAATAAGGGTACCTATGCCTACTCCTCAACAACCATCAATAGCGCAATTATTTATCTCCTTCTTACGGTTAGGAGTGACCGCATTCGGCGGGCCTTCCATGGTTGTATATATTCGCAAAATGGCAGTGGAACAAAAAGGCTGGCTGGATGCGGATGTCTTTGACGATGGTGTCGCCCTTTGCCAGATGATTCCAGGCGCTACAGCAATGCAAACGGCCGCTTACGTGGGCTTGAAAAGCCGAGGGGTGATTGGCGCAGGCGCATCCTTCATCGGGTTCGGTCTGCCGGCCTTTCTACTGATGATGGTTTTTGCGGCCGCGTACACATATACTCGCAATTTATCGATAGTCATATCCGCCTTTAGCGGACTTCAAGCAATCATTGTTGCTATCGTTGCCAATGCGATGTTCATGTTTGGACGAAAGACGCTGAAGAATTGGAAACTTGTGCTCCTCGCAGCCGGTGCTGCGGCGTTATTCGGCCTCAATATCAATCCGATTCTGGTTATTCTTTTCGCGGCGGTTAGCGGATTGGTGTTGGTCAAAACCAGGCCGGCGATTGCGCGCCTCAGCATGCCAGCGGGGCGAACAACTCCCACATTCAGACAATTGTTAATACTCTTATCGCTTTTTTCCCTTGTGCTTGTGCCGCTGTATTTTTTTCGGAGGAATTTGTTCGATCTCTCAATATCCTTGGTCAGGATCGATTTGATGGCCTTCGGTGGTGGGTTTGCGTCCGTGCCGTTGATGTTCCATGAAATCGTAGAAATACGCGGTTGGCTGGACAGCCAGACGTTCATGAATGGCATTGTCCTTGGGCAGGTGACGCCAGGACCAATCGTGATTACCGCCACCTTCATTGGCTACCTTTTGGACGGCGTGCTTGGAGGACTGGTGGCTACCGTGAGCATTTTCATGCCTTCCTTTGCCCTAGTTGTGGGTATCACACCATACTACGAACGGTTACGAAGGCTTCCCCTGTTTTATAAGGTGGTGGATGGTGTGCTGTGCTCCTTTGTAGGCTTCCTTTTCACCGTTACCATCCGCTTTGCCTTGAATGTTCATTGGGATTGGACGCATTTTCTCCTGGCTCTGGCTGCCTTTGTTGCGTTGCGCCTGAAAGTGGATATTCTTTGGGTGATTTTACTTGGAACGTTAGCATCTATCATATTGATCTTGTGAGGCATGATACTTTCCGCACCCAGACCGCCTATGCAGTCAGCAACTTATGAACTCCGAAAAGGCGGCGAGCATTTGTAATAGTATGCGATTCGCTTGACGCTCCTATGTGTTGGAATTACAATACCTTTCGAGCGATGAGGCTCGCTCGTTTTCATTGAAACCGCCAGATCGCTGGCTGATAGCTTCTGCCCCCCACGGCAGAAGTTTTTTGTTGCAGATCCGGATTCATTTGTAAAATCCAATAAGTTCAGGAGAAAACCATGTCTATCATTGAATCTGTTCACGCTCGCGAAATCCTCGATTCGCGCGGCAACCCCACCGTGGAAGTCGAAATCGTCCTGGATGACGGGGCTTTCGGGCGCGCGGCAGTCCCATCGGGAGCTTCCACCGGGGTCCACGAAGCCCTGGAACTGCGCGATGGCGATAAGAGCCGTTACGGTGGCAAGGGCACGCTGAAAGCGGTCGAGCACGTCAACAAGGAGATTGATGAGGCCTTGTTCGGCATGGACGCTCTCGACCAATCTGCCGTGGACCAGGCCATGCTCGCCTTGGACGGCACGCCCAATAAAAGCAAATTGGGTGCCAATGCCATCCTGGGTGTCAGCCTGGCAGTGGCGCGCGCCGCGGCCGAATCCGCCGGCTTGCCGCTCTATCGCTACCTGGGCGGCGTGCCGGCCAAGATCCTGCCCGTGCCGATGTTCAACATCCTGAATGGCGGGGTGCACGCCAACTGGCAGGGCACCGACCTGCAGGAGTTCATGATCGCCCCGGTCGGCGCGCCGAACTTCCGCGAAGCCCTGCGCTGGGGCAGCGAGGTCTACCAGGCACTCAAGGGTGTGCTCAAGGCCGAAGGATACACCACCGGCGTGGGCGACGAGGGCGGCTTCGCCCCGGCGCTCAAGAAGAACTCAGATGCCGTCGAGTTGATCCTGAAGGCCATCGAAAAAGCCGGCTATAAACCCGGCGACCAGGTCGCTATTGCTCTTGACCCGGCCTCCAGCGGCTTCTACGAAGATGGCTTCTACAACTTGCGCACCGAAAAACGCAAGGTCACCTCGGCGGAGATGGTGCAGATGTATGCCGACTGGGTGGCGAAATATCCCATTGTCGTGCTCGAAGACGGCCTGGCCGAGGACGATTGGGATGGCTGGAAGCTCCTGAACCAGACATTGGGCGGCAAGATTGAGCTGGTCGGTGACGATCTGTTCGTGACCAACGTTGAGCGCATCGCCCGCGGCATCCAAGAGAACGCAGCCAACGCAGTGCTGATCAAGCTCAACCAGATCGGCACCCTGAGCGAGACGATTGCCGCCATTGAAATGGCCTACAAGGCCAATTGGGGTGCGATGGTCTCCCACCGCTCCGGCGAGACGGTGGACAGCTTCATCGCCGACCTGACCGTCGCCATGCGCACCGGGCACCTCAAGACCGGCGCGCCCTGCCGCGGCGAGCGCGTCGAGAAATACAACCAACTCATGCGCATCGAGGAAGAATTGGGTGACGCGGCAGTCTATGCAGGGCGGCAGGCATTCGTGCATTAGTAAGTTAGCAATGAGGGTCGAATGACGACAACATTTCTGCTTATCCGACACGGACAAACTGAATGGAACCGAGTGGAACGGTTTCGGGGCCATGCAGATGTTCCACTGAATGAGACCGGCTTGAAGCAGGCAGAGGTGACCGGCCGTTATGTAGCCGCGAATTGGAAGGTGGATGTCGTTTGTTCCAGCCCACTTTCCCGGGCGGTCAAAACTGCAGAGATCATCGGCAAACATGTGAGCCTGCCTGTGGAAATCCATTCTGGTCTGACGGATATCGATTATGGTGAATGGCAGGGCGTGACGACCGAGGAAGCCATTAGGAGATGGCCTGCAATGGTTGAGGCCTGGTATGATGCGCCTCAGCGGGTACGCATCCCCGGAGGCGAAACCCTGGAAGCCTTGAGAAAGCGGGCAATGGAAACCATAAAGGATTTGGCTTCACGTGATTCCGGGCAAACCATAATAATGGTCGGGCATACGGTCATCAACCGGATCATCCTGCTAGGTGTGCTGGGGCTCGGGAATGAGCGGCTCTGGCACATCGAGCAAGATGCTTGTGCCATCAATGTTTTTAGGGCAAATGCCGGGGATTACATTTTAGGTTCGCTGAACAATACCTGCCATTTATCCAAACTTGCTTCAGCATAAACCAAGGCGTTTGATGACGAGCGTTACCACGTTCAACCTGATCAAAGCCTGCCACGAACCCGGTTGCCCCGTGTGCCGCCTGGAGCAGCAATCCGTGGAACGCTACCTTGACAACCAGTTCTACGAGAACGTCAACAGCCCGGATTTTCGAAACACCTTACGCCTCAGCATGGGGTTCTGCCGGGAGCATGCCTGGCTGGCCGCCAATGAACGCCTGGGGGATGCGCTCGGTTTCGCCATCATCTACCATGATGTGATCGGGGCGGCCCTGGAACGGCTGGACAAGGGTGTTCCACCGCCCACCCGCCGTTGGGCGAATCTCCTCAAACGCATCCCCGAACAGGTGAGTGCGCTGGTCTACAAATCGGTTTTCGCCCTCACCCCGCAAAAGCGCTGCCCAGCCTGTCAGAAGCGGGATGAGATGGTATTAATCATGGTTTCCTCCCTGGCTGAGGATTTAGGGCAAACGGAACTGGGGCAAGCTCTCCGGGCTTCGGATGGTCTGTGCCTGCCCCATCTACGGCTGTGCCTGAAAGCGGTCCAGGATTCTGCAACCTGTGAAAAGCTTATTTCCATTCATCGGGAGAAACTGGAAGCCTTGCACGCTGAACTCGCCGAGTTGATCCGCAAGAACGATTATCGATTCATGAAAGAAGGCCTGGGA
>Ga0315297_10003393_pt1 | contig 10250 bp, 8 predicted proteins | sample YL17G15_0_MG_FD_203628 | JGI IMG/M metagenome (GOLD analysis project Ga0315297, IMG submission 203628) | Sediment microbial communities from Yellowstone Lake, YNP, Wyoming, USA - YL17G15_0 | ecosystem: Environmental > Aquatic > Freshwater > Lake > Sediment | place: USA: Wyoming | collected...
CATAAAAGACAAAATCGAAGGAAAGACTGATAAATAAGGGGTTACTCTGGTGGAGCTGACCAGGATCGAACTGGCGACCTCTTGAATGCCATTCAAGCGCTCTCCCAACTGAGCTACAGCCCCACGAGGTGAACACCATACTACAAAAAGACGGCGTGCGCGTCAAGCCCGGGAGCCCCCGCTTCGGCCCAACGGATTGACTTATCCGCGCGAACAATGTATTGATACGTTCGACACCATCTACCCCGTATTTTTAAGTGGGTGGTGCTCAGTATCAACCCTGAGCATGCCCCGGGCATCAGACCGGGGAGTCGGATGGGTTGATATCAAGAAAGATATCCCGGCCTGATAGGCCCGAAGGGAATAGCCAGAACAATGTCCGGTGCGTCGGGAAGATTGGCTCTATCCGCGCTTGTCGGCCTCGCGCTCGCCGTGACGGCCATCCTTCCCGCGCGCGGCTCGTCGGAGCCGGGGCCTCCCCTCGCCCTTAGTTTTTCCTATGCCCAGGACGGGAACCGGGCCCGGGAGGCCTCCGGAGAGGACAAACAGAAGCCGGCGCCGCCCGCCGTCCGGGCGAACTCGGGCCGGGGCCTCTTCGAGATCGGGATCCTGATGGCATACAACCAGACCCGCTACTGGCTGAACTATGCGAAATTCATCGAGGATTGGCAGTTCCATTTCATCTGGAAGGACCAGCGACGGCGGTTCTTCACTTTCGAGGCCTGGATGTTCGACTCCAACGCCTTCAGCCTGAACTGGACCCATTCCTTGGCCGGCGTGCTCTATTACCAATTCGGCAGGACGAACAACCTGAGCTGGCCCCAGTCGTTCCTCTTCTCGCTCGGGGGGTCGCTCTGGTGGGAATACGTGGCGGAATGGCGCGAGATCATCTCCCTGAACGACAATATCATGACCTCCGCCGGAGGGTTCGCCGCGGGCGAAGCCTGGTACCAGCTGGGAAAGTTCTTCATCGGCCGGAAGGGGCTCGTCAACCGGGTCATGAGCTTCGTCGTCAACCCGGTCCTGAAGTTCAACCATTGGCTCGACCTGACGAAGGGAAGGAACCGTTCGCTCGGCCCCGAGCCCGGCTGGCACGATTTCCGGCTCTTCGTCGGCCTGAAGAAGATGCCGACTTCGGCGGGGGTGGGTCCCGAGAACAACCTTTTCGTCGGTCTCCACACCCGGATCGTCCACGCTCCCGAATATGGCCGGCCCGAGCAGAGCGGCCGCGTCGTCACGGACACCCTGGCCAGCGACCTGGACGTCGATTTCACCCTGCGGCACGGCAGGATCGAGGAATTCAACTTCGCGACGCGCGTCGCCGGCCTGGGCTATTACCGGCAGGAGATCGGCCCCGACCGAAGAGGCTACGCCTATTACGTCGGCCTGGGCTCGGCTTTCTCCCTGTATAAGAAGAAGTCGGTCTCGATTTACGACTCCAGCGCCGTCCCCGTCAAGCAGGGCTACGACCTGCATCTCGAAGAGCCCCGCCGGTTCACCGACAAGATGGCCGCCGTCCACGTCGCCGGGCCCGTCCTCGATTACACGGCGTTCACCCCGGAGTCCAGGCTGAGATTCGTCGCCGACGCCTACCTGGATTTCGGCCTCATCAACGCCTTCGCACTGAACCCGTACTCCGAAGAGGAGAACATCGGGGGCGCCAAGACGACGGTCCTCTATTACGGGTATTACTACGGGATCGGAACGACGCTCGCCTCGGAACTGACGTACCGGTACCGGGCCCTCCAATTCGGCGGCCGCCTCCGTTATTCGGCCTACGGCTCGATCGAGGGGCTCGACCGTTTCCAGGGCGAGGTCACGGATGATTTTCACCTGAAGGACAAGCGCCTCGCCTGCCGGATCGAAGCGGCGGTCCGGCTCCCCGGGGCGCCGTTCGAGGTCCTGGCGAGCTACGAGGGCATCGGGAGGCGCGGGACCATCAAGGACGTCCGCCGTCGCGATTTCGAAGACCGGTACGCGTTCTGTGTCGCCTATAAATTCTGAGCCCCCGGACAGCTAGTCCGCGTCTTCAGGAGGGATGTCCCCGAGTCCTTCGAAGATGACCTTCATCGCCGCGCGAAGGATGGCCCCCTACTTCTTGTCCGAAGCGCCGGGCTTGGTGACGGGCGCGCCGGCCCTGCAGAAGGGGCAGTCGTCCGGCTCGAAGGCCTCCACTTTGAGCGCGAGCAGGCTGCCCACAGGCTTGCCCTCGATGAGGACCGATCCGGCGGTCCGGTCGACCAGGACGTAGACCCCGGCGACCTCGACCTGCTTCTCTTTCAGGCAGACCAGGACCTCCTGGATGGAGCCGCCGGTGGTTAAGATGTCTTCGACGACGACGGCCCTCGAGCCGTCGAGGCCGCTGAACCCGGAGCGGAACGACATCTTCTCGTCGACCCGCTGGCTGAAGGCGAACCTCTTGCCGAGCTTGAGGGCCGCCAGAAAGCCGATGGCGATGGCCCCGTAGGCCGGGGAAACCACGTAATCGAAGTCCCGGCCGTCGGCCTTGATCCGGGCGACGAGCAGGTCGACGATCCTCTCGAGGACGGCGGGATTCTGGATGAGGCGGATCTTCTCGAAATACCACTCGGAGTGCTTTCCGGAGGTCAGCTTAAAATGACCCCGGAGCAGGGCGTCGCATTCCTTGAAAAGGGCCAGGACCTTTTCGGTGTCGTTATCGGCCATGGGTTCCTCCGAGGGGTCAGGTCTTAACATTTAACAATCGATTTTAAGCCCAAGACTCCATCCGAAGCAAGCACGATTGTTAAATATTGAGACCTAACCCCCTGGATTTCACATAAGGCAGAAAAAGTGTTAAAATGCAAGGGAAAAGGATACACTCATGCCCAAGAAAAGGAACAGATCGTTCCGGAACGTTTTCTTCTGGATATCGGCCGGCGTCCTCATCATCCTCCTCTGGAGCCTGCTCCAGAACCCAAACGTCGGCCGCAAGGACGTCACGTTCACTCAGTTCATGGACCAGGTCGAGCAGGGGAACGTCGAAGAAGCGACCATCGCGGACAACGAGCTCCGGGGCAAATACAAGGAAGGCGGGGCGTTCCGGACGATCCTGCCCGCCCAGTACGACGACCTGATCAAGGTCCTCCGCCAGAACAAGGTCAACATCATCGTCAAGAACACCGCCCGCAACGGCTGGCTCTCCCTCCTCTTCAGCTGGTTCCCGATCATCCTGCTCATCCTCTTCTGGGTTTTCTTCATGAGGCAGATGCAGGCCGGGGGGAACAAGGCCATGTCCTTCGGCAAGAGCCGGGCCAAACTGTTCTCGGGGTTGGCCAAGAAGGTGACGTTCAAGGACGTCGCCGGGGTGGACGAGGCCCAGGAGGAGCTCAACGAGATCATCGAGTTCCTCAAGGACCCCCAGAGGTTCCAGAAGCTCGGCGGCCGCATCCCCAAGGGCGTCCTCCTGGTCGGCGCCCCCGGCACGGGCAAGACCCTGCTGGCCCGGGCCGTGGCCGGCGAGGCCGACGTCCCCTTCTTCTCCATCAGCGGCTCGGACTTCGTCGAGATGTTCGTCGGCGTGGGCGCCTCGCGCGTCCGCGACCTCTTCGACCAGGGCAAGAAGCACGCCCCCTGCCTGATCTTCATCGACGAGATCGACGCGGTCGGCCGCCAGCGGGGAGCCGGGCTCGGCGGCGGCCACGACGAGCGCGAGCAGACGCTCAACCAGCTCCTCGTCGAGATGGACGGCTTCGACTCGAACGAGGGCGTCATCCTCATCGCGGCCACCAACCGCCCGGACATCCTGGACAGCGCTCTCCTCCGGCCGGGCCGGTTCGACCGCCGGATCGTCGTCGCCATGCCCGACGTCATGGGCCGGGAGAAGATCTTCCAGGTCCACGTCAGGCGCGTCCCGCTCGACCAGGATGTCGACCTCAAGGTCATCGCCCGTTCGACCCCCGGCTTCTCGGGGGCCGACCTGGCCAACCTGGTCAACGAGGCCGCGCTCGTCGGGGCCCGCAACGGCCAGGACAAGGTGACGATGAAGGACTTCGAGTTCGCCAAGGACAAGGTCCTGATGGGCGTCGAGCGCAAGAGCATGATCATCAGCGATGAGGAAAAGAAGAATACGGCTTATCACGAGGCCGGCCACGCCCTGATGGCGGCTATCATCCCCGAGGCCGACCCCATCCACAAGGTCACGATCATCCCCCGGGGGATGGCGCTCGGCCTGACCCAGCAGCTTCCCCTCGATGACCGCTACACCTACACCAAGGACTATCTCGAGGCCCAGCTCTCGGTCCTCCTGGCCGGGCGCGTGGCCGAGATGATCTTCCTCGGGAAAACGACCACCGGCGCGGCCAACGACTTCGAAAAGGCCACCGAGATCGCCCGCAAGATGGTCTGCCTGTGGGGCATGTCCGACCTCGGGCCGCTGACCTTCGGCGAGCGCGACGACCTCATCTTCCTCGGCCGCGACCTGGCCGTGAACAAGAATTACAGCGAGCGGACGTCCGAGCGCATCGACGACGAAGTCAAAAAGATCGTCATGCGCAACTACGGCCGGACCCAGGGGCTCGTCGAAAATAACAAGGACAAGCTCGTCCGGATCGCCGAGGCCCTCCTCGTCAAGGAGGTCCTAAGCTCGGACGAGATCAATCAGATCGTCGATGGGAAGATGAAGCCCGAGCCGAAGAAGGGGCCCGCGGACAGCTCCCCCGCCGCGGCGCCGGAACCGGACGCCGGCGGAGCCCAGGAAACGAAAACGCCCGACCCGACGTAAGGACGAAGGTGAGGAAGATATACGCCCTGGAAGCCAGGGGCCGGGGATTCGTCCTCGGCCGGAAGACTTGGGTCATGGGCATCCTCAACCTCACCCCTGATTCGTTCTCCGACGGGGGCGCGTACCGCGGCCCGGAAGAAGCCGCGGCAAGGGGAGTTGAAATGATCGCCGAAGGCGCGGATATCATCGACGTCGGCGGGGAGAGCACCCGGCCCGGCTCCCGCCCCGTCCCCGAGGATGAGGAGCTCGACCGCGTCGTTCCCGCCGTCCGCGCCCTCCGGGAAAGGACGGATGTGCTCATCTCCGTGGACACGACGAAGGCCGCCGTGGCCCGAGAGGCCCTCGCCGCCGGGGCCGATGTCGTCAACGACGTCAGCGCCCTCATGTCCGACCCCCGCATGGCGGGCGTCGTCGCGACGAGCGGGGCCCCGGTCGTCCTGATGCACATGCGGGGGACGCCGGAGACCATGCAGTCCTTCCCGGCCTACCGAGACCTCTTCGGGGAGATCTCAGCCTTCCTGGCCGAACGCATCGAGGCCGCCCACGCGGCCGGGATCGCGGCGGAAAGGATCATCATCGACCCGGGGATCGGGTTCGGTAAGACCGCCGAGGACAACCTCGCCTTGATCGACGGCCTCGGGTTTCTCGAGGCCCTGGACCGCCCCGTCCTGACCGGGGTATCGCGGAAAGGGTTCATTGGGAAGGCCCTCGGGCTCCCGGTTGGAGACCGGCTGGAGGGGTCCCTCGCCGCCGGGGTCCTCTGTGTCGCGCGGGGCGCCCACATCCTCAGGGTCCACGACGTCCGGGCCACGCGGCGGGCCGTCGACATGGCGGACGCCATCCTGTCCCGCGGCGCCGCGCGTCCTGGGGAAGGAGGTGCGGCATGCTGACCAACGTCATCAGCACGATCAGCCACGCCACCCTGGGCGATTTCCTGGATATTCTCCTCATCGCTTTCATCCTCTACTCCGTCTTTCTGCTCATCAAGGACACCAAGGCCTACCAAATGGCCATCGGCCTCGGGCTGGTCGGCATCCTCTTCCTCCTGACCCAGTGGGGGAAGCTCGTCGTCTCCAACAGGATCATCCGGTCCTTCATCAACTACATCATCATCGCCGTCATCGTCCTCTTTCAGAGCGAGATCCGGAGGTTCCTGACCGGGATCGGGTCCCGGACCTTCCGCAAGCCGCTGGCCCTCCGCTCCCTGCGGGAAAAGCTCGAGGACGTCCTCATCGCCCTGGAGTACCTCTCCATGAAGAGGATCGGTGCTCTCATCGCCATCGAGAAGGAGATCTCCCTCTCGCCGTACGCCGACCGGGGAACAAGGATCGACGCCCTTCTGTCCAAAGACCTCCTCGTCAGCCTCTTCTTCCCTCATTCCCCCCTCCATGACGGGGCGGTGATCGTCCAGGGGAACAAGATCGTCGCGGCGGGCTGTCTCCTGCCTCACCCCGCCTCCCACAACCTGAGCGAAAAATACGCCGCCCGGACCCGCCACCTGGCGGCCCTGGGGCTTTCGCAGGAGACGGACGCAGCCGTCCTCGTCGTCTCAGAGGAGTCGGGGGACATCTCCCTCGCCTTCAAGGGGAACCTCCAGAAGCTCCACGGCCGGGACGAGCTCCGGGAACGGCTCATCGATTATCTGAGGAAGGGATGATGAGATTCGTCAGGAACCTCATCACGCGCAACCGGGGGCTCAAGCTCTTTTCTTTCCTCCTAGCCTTCGTCCTCTGGCTCATCCTCATCCCGGAGGAGAAGACCTATTCGGAGAGGACCCTGGCGGTGCCTCTCGAGACGCGGAACATCCCGGCCGACATGGAGCTCGTGGAAAAGCCGCCGGGGACCATCGACGTCACGGTCCGCGCCTCGAACCGGTTCCTCAACGAGATCTCGCCGGCGTCCGTCTCGGCCCGCCTCGACCTCGAACGGGCCTCGATCTACCAGGAGATGTACCCGTTGAACGCCTCGGTGATCGTCGTCCCCCAGGGCGCCGAGGTCGTCGGCGTCTCCCCCAACATGGTCCGGCTGAAGCTCGAGAAGACCCGGCAGATGGACCTCGAGGTCGCTCCGATGGTCGTGGGCAAAGTCCGCGAGGGGTTCCGGATCGCGAAGATCGAGATCACGCCGGCCCGCATCCCGGTCAAAGGCGCCGAGAGCAAGATCCGGACGCGCGACCGTCTCACGACGAGCCCGATCGACGTTTCCGGGCTCGCCCTGTCGGCGACCCTGGAGGCGGATATCATCCTCCCGAGGCCCGACCTCAGGCTCGCGACCCCGCTGACCCGCGTCCGCGTCGACATCACTCTCGAAAAGGACGAGCGAAGTTCCAACGGGAAGGACGCCGGGGCGCGATGACGAAGCTTTTCGGAACCGACGGGATCCGGGCCGTCGCGGGCGAGTACCCCCTCGACCCGCCTTCCGTCCGCGCCCTGGGCCGGGCCCTGGCGTCCCTCCTCCACGAAGAAGGGCTCGAGACGCGGGTCATCATCGGCCGGGATACCCGCGAATCGGGGACCTGGATGGAACGGGCGCTCGTCCTCGGTTTCGGGGAAGGGGGCGGCGACGCCGTCCCGGCCGGGGTCCTTCCGACATCGGCCGTATCCTACCTGACCCGGAAGCACGCCTTCGCGGCCGGGATCGTCCTGTCGGCATCCCATAACCCCTATCATGACAACGGCATAAAAATATTCTCGGCGGCCGGGACGAAGATCGGGGAAGCCTGGGAGGCCCGCCTCGAGGACGCCATCCTCCGCGGGGGGGAGGCCGACCGGTCCGACGGGCCGTCGGCCCCCGTCCGGACGGACTTCCTCGAAGAGTACACCGCCTTCCTCGAGGGCTTGTTCCCCGCCGCCCTGCGCCCGGCGCGGCTTCGCGTCGTCCTGGACTGCTCGAACGGAGCGAGTTCCGCCATCGCCCCGCGCGTCTTCCGCGACCTCGGTTTCGAGGTCGTCCCGCTCCACGACGCCCCCGACGGGAAGAACATCAACCGGGACTGCGGGTCGCTCCACCCCCGGAGCCTGGCCGCGAAGGTCCGGGAGACGGGGGCCGCGTTCGGCGTCGCCTATGACGGCGACGCGGACCGGGCGGTCTGGGCCGACGAGACCGGGCGCGTCCTCAACGGGGACCACACGCTCTTCGCTCAGGCCGCGTTCATGAGCGAGGGGGGGCGGCTCCGCTCGGGCAAAGTCGTCGCGACCTCCATGAGCAACATGGGCCTCGAGATCGCTCTCCGCGGGCTCGGCATCGGGCTCGTCCGGACCCGGGTCGGCGACAAGTACGTGCTCGAGGAAATGGTCCGGCTCGGCGCCAACCTCGGCGGCGAGCAGTCCGGCCACACGATCTTCCTCGACGACTGCCCGACCGGCGACGGCATCCTCACCTCTCTCAGAATGGCGGAGGCGATGATCGCCCGGGGGACTCCCCTGTCGGGCCTCGCCGCCGGCTGGGAGGAGTACCCGCAGATCCTGCTCAACGTCAAGGTTGCGAGGAAGGCCGCCTTCGACGAGTTCCCCGAGATCCCACGGGCCTTCGGGGAGATCCGGGACGCGCTCGGCGCGAACGGCCGCCTCGACCTCCGCTATTCCGGGACCGAGCCCCTGGCCCGGATCATGGTCGAGGGACGCGACAGGGGCGAGATCGAAAAGCACGCGAACAGGCTGGCGGCGATCCTCAGGAAATACCTGGCCTAGGATCGGACGGAAGGGCCGGCCCGGAGGGACTCATGAAATTAGCCGTCAATATCGACCATTTCGCGACATTGCGGGAAGCCCGCAGGGCCAGGGAGCCAGAGCCTCTGCTGGCAGCGCTCCTCGCCGAGCAAGCGGGCGCCGAGGGGATCGTCTGCCATCTGCGGAGCGACCGCCGCCACATCAAGGAACGGGACCTCCTCCTCCTCCGCGAGGCCGTCAAGACGAAGCTCAACATGGAGATGGCCGCCACCGCGGACATGCTCAAGGTCGCCCTGAAAGTGCGGCCCGACATCTCCTCCCTCGTCCCCGAGCGTCCCGAGGAGCTGACGACCGAGGGCGGGCTCGACGTCGTCGCGAACCGCGCCGTTCTCGGCCCGTTCGTTAAAAAGCTGCAGCGGGCCGGGATCAGGGTCAGCATCTTCATCGGCCCCGACCTTGAACAGATCCGCACCGCGGCCGCGCTCGGCGTCGACCTCGTCGAGATCAACACCGGCATCTACGCCGACCTCAAGCCCGGCCGGGCCCGGGACGAGGCGTTCGCGGCCGTCAAGGACGCCGCCGAGCTTGCGGCGAAGCTCGGCCTCGAGGTCCACGCCGGCCACGGGCTCGACTACAGGAACGTCCTCCCCATCCTGGCCATCCCGGAGATCGCCGAGCTCAGCATCGGGTTCTCCATCGTCGCCCGGGCCGCGATCGTCGGGATCGAATGGGCCGTCCGGGAGATGAAGGGGATCCTGGAGAACGAGTAGGGACGCCATGAATATCCGCGTCGACGGCGGCCGTCTCAGGAAGGACATCGAAGCCCTAGCGGAGTTTGGCCGGGACCCCAAAGGAGGGCTCAGCCGGCCCTCGTTCAGCCGGGCAGACCTTGAGGCCAGGCAATGGCTCAAGGGCAGGATCGCTGAGGCGGGCCTGGCCTGCCGCGAGGACGGGGCGGGCAACATCTTCGGGCGCCTTGAAGGCCCGGGGAAGACGGTCATGGCGGGCTCGCACATCGACACGGTCCTCAACGGCGGGATGTTCGACGGCTCCGTGGGCGTATTGGCGGCCCTCGAATGCCTGCGGCGGATCAGGGAAGAGAGACTCCCCCTGGAGAAGGCCATCGAGATGGCCTCGTTCACCGACGAGGAAGGGAACCTCGTCGGCGATTTCCTCGGGAGCCGGGCTTTCCTGGGTCTCCTCGACGGGGACGCGGTCCGGAACGGACGGACCCAATTCGGTCCTCATCTTGCGGACGTCCTGGAGGGGACCGGGTTCACGATCGAGGGGATCCTCGCGGCGCACATCGGCCGGCCCGACCTCGACGCTTATCTTGAGCTTCATATCGAGCAGGGGCCTGTGCTCGACGACGAAGGAGTTCCCGTCGGCATCGTGGAGGCCATCGCCGGCAAGAGATACCTCTTGGGCTCGTTCATGGGAGCGGCCTCGCACGCCGGGACCACGCCCCTCGAGCTCCGGCGGGACGCCTTCCTGGGCCTGGCCGACATGGCCCTCAGGAGCACGAGGCACGTCGCGACGCATCACTACGGGGCCATGGTCACGATCGGGAAGGTTGCGGTCCACCCGGGCTCGTTCAGCATCGTCCCGGGCCGGGCGGAATTCTCCCTGGACTACCGGAGCTCGTCCCCCGAGGTCCTCCGCGACCTCGACCGGGAGCTCGCGGAGATCGCCGCTGACGTGGCCGCGACCCGGGGGCTTTCCTTCGCCGCGAAGCTCATAGACTCGACGGAGCCGATGCTCGACCCCGAGCGCCTGCTGGGGAACCACGAGGGCGAATGCGGGAGGCTCGGCGTCCCGATCCTCAGGGTCCGGAGCGGCGC
>Ga0315297_10003394_pt1 | contig 10241 bp, 10 predicted proteins | sample YL17G15_0_MG_FD_203628 | JGI IMG/M metagenome (GOLD analysis project Ga0315297, IMG submission 203628) | Sediment microbial communities from Yellowstone Lake, YNP, Wyoming, USA - YL17G15_0 | ecosystem: Environmental > Aquatic > Freshwater > Lake > Sediment | place: USA: Wyoming | collected...
AACCAGTCCTACCCGCCCCCTGCAGGCTCCCGACGTCCGGAGAATATCCGTCGAGTCAAGCAGCGCCGTGCCCGATATCCTGCCACCAGTTATCTGCGGGGTAACGCCTGCGATGATCTGCAGCAATGTGGTCTTTCCACTACCGGTTGGGCCAACCAGAAGCACAATTTCTCCGGGTTTGAAATCTAAGGATAAATTGTCTATTACAGGCGGGCTGTTCGTTGTGTATGAAAAACGGATATTCTGCAGTGTGATTTTTTCCATAGTTTTTCTCTTGATATAAAAATAAGGGTCGTACCCTTTGATTGTTCAGGTACGACCCAGTCGAGTCAGATATTCAAGGCTATGGCTCGATTACAGCTTCCGTTGGCGGTTTCACACCGATGCGCTCGAGAGCTTTCACGAGCAAATATCCGATGATGCCTGCAGCCACTCCTGAAAGCGTCACCTCTACAACGTAGATAATAAATGCCAAGGGCGGAAGGTTGCTGAAGCCAAAATAGAACCATCCATAGACCAACCCCAGGTCAGCCGATAAAATCCCGCCGATGATCGCAACCAGCAGGTCATAACGCTTATTCCGGAAGATAAAGTTGTATGCAATGTCGGGGCCAAAACCTTCCCAAAAATTAAACAGGAACACAGGTAGGCCGAAGGGATTCCCAGCCAGAATTTCGACCGCACTCCCAATGGTCATACTGATCGTCCCGCTCAAAGGTTTGCGGATCAAATTGCAGGCCAGAATCGCCCAGATGTAGAAACCGGGTCCAATGACAAATTCCGCATAAGGTCCGATCGCAGCCTCCAAAACCATACGAAGTTGCCCCCAGTAGGCTTTTGCAACGCCACCGATTGCGATCAGCGCAGCCATGACAACGACATCTCGGGTAGTATATGAGGCGACGAAGGCTGTTGCTCCAGCTTCTTTAGCCCAATTCAGGAAAAAGGCAATAAGAAAGTAGAAGCACAGACCCCATAATATAGCGCTTAAGATCACCGCCAATTCTGCCCTGCTGCCAAAGAAAGCGGCTATTCCGAATACAATGGCCAACAAGGGGAGCAACGGTTTTTTCATAATCGTTTTTGGAAATACTGATAGCCAGGCAGACACTTTAATACTCCTCCATATATATTCTTTGAGAATTTTTCTTGATCGGACGAAAAGTGCGTGTAATCTGGAGTCTAATTATTCGATTGGCGCCTCCTTTCACTCTAAATCATTTGGTCAGAGTACAAACCCCCATTCCGTCAATGACGATTTTATATTAGATGCCTTTGACCTTCACTCAAGGTCAAGTAAGACAAACCCAACAAAGAGGAACTAGAACACGAACAGTGAAACTGCTGCAAAATTGAACGCTGAAAAATCAATCCCTGCACATCAGGAGAACAGAAATCCAAAACATAAAACTAAAAACCTATAACCCAGGTAGAAGTTTTTCGTTACGTATTAAGGTCAGATCAGCAATTCGCCGAAAGATTCTTTACAAACGCAATACTCAAATCGGCGATTTGCTTATGTGATTGGCCGGTTTTCTATAATTTTTGGATAAATGCCTATCGGCCAAGCACAATCACCCCTTTTCCCTTGATTTCACAAATTCCACCAAATTTCCCCTTGACAAAGAACATATGTTCAAGTATTATATTCTTAGAACATGTATTCTTCTTCTTGGACAGTTCCCCGGCTACGGCTGGGAAGGAGGCTTTTATGATGGCACGCAAACGGAAAGCGGGGTTAACTGAGCCCCAGATTAAAGTTCTGGAAGTGTTGGATCGCTTCCATAGAAAAAACGGCTATCCCCCCTCCATCCGCGAAATCAAAGACAAAGCCCAGCTTTCCTCCACCTCGGTCGTCAACTATTACTTAGACCAACTCGAGGAAATGGGTTACATCGAGCGTGACGAGCACGTCTCACGCGGCATCCGGTTGATCAAATCTTTGGCAGAGATCCCTTCTGCAGTGGGCAAGTCTGCTTACAAAGTTCGCCAGATCCTGGAAGATACGCTGCACATCCCTGTGATCGGCCGGATCTTCGCCAGCGCGCCGGTGCCTGTGCCCGCCAGCAACTTCTCGTACATGGACTTTGAAACTACCGTTGACGTAGCGCTGAGCATGCTGCCTGAACGGGAAGTTGAGAAGCTCTTTGCCCTGGAAGTGCGCGGGGACTCGATGATCGACGCCATGGTTTATGACGGCGATATCGTCATTATGAAACCTACCAAGGAAGTGCGGAATGGCGAAATGGTGGCGATCTGGCTGGTTGATCGGGATGAGACCACGTTGAAATACTTCTACCTGGAAAATGGGCGCGTCCGGCTGCAGCCGGCCAACCCCACCATGACACCCATCTACATCGATAATCCTGAAACGGTCCAGATTCAGGGAAAGGTAGTCATGGTGATCCGTCCCATGAAAGAAGGACTCAAGCAGTAATCCGTGATCCACAGCGCCGCAGGCGGGTACGCAATACCCGCCTGCGGCTCTTTAAGCCGCCGGTTTCGGTGGTAGAATACCCCCCGTGACGGCACATTCCGGCCTTCCCCATATTCCTATCTTGAAAAGAATCTTCGATGGTTGCCTGACCCTGCCAGGGCTGGTACTGATTTCGCCCATCCTGGGAATTGTGGCGATCCTGGTCAGGCTCAACCTGGGTTCGCCGGTCTTGTTTCGCCAGGTCCGCCCGGGGTTTATGGGACGCCCCTTCGTAAACTACAAATTTCGGTCGATGAAAGACTCTCACGATATGCAAGGTCGCCCCTTGCCCGATACCCAGCGGCTGACCCGCCTGGGGCAATTCCTGCGATCAACCAGCCTGGACGAGCTGCCGGAGCTGTTCAACGTGCTAAGCGGCGAGATGAGCCTGGTGGGACCGCGCCCGCTGCTCATGCAGTACCTGGAGCGCTACTCGACCGAGCAGTTCCGCCGCCAGCATGTGCTGCCCGGTATCACCGGATGGGCGCAGGTCAACGGCCGCAACGCCTTATCCTGGGAAGAAAAATTCCGCCTGGATATCTGGTATGTGGACCACTGGTCGTTGTGGCTGGATGTGCGCATCCTGGCGCTGACCCTGTGGAAAGTGACCAAACGCGAAGGCATCAGCCAGCCCGGCCACGCCACGGCAGAGGAATTTATGGGAAATCTACCGCCAGAGACCGGAGGGCAAGAATAAGGCATGCTGCCCGCTAAAGCCGCGCACACCGCTCTATACCGGTCGCTGTACCGCATCCGGCATTTTGAAGAGACTGTGCTGGAGAACTTCCCCAAAGGGGTGTTCTTTGGCACCACGCACACATACCTGGGGCAAGAAGCCAACGCGGTGGGGATACTCAGCCACCTTCAACAACCCGATATCGTCTTCAGCAACCACCGCTGTCACGGCCACTTCCTGGCCTATGGCGGCGATCCACGCGCCCTGTTTGCGGAATTGATGGGCAAAGCCACGGGCGTCTGCGGCGGGCGCGGCGGCTCTCAGCACTTGCAGTGGCGGAATTTCTATTCCAACGGGGTCCAGGGAGGTATCGTCCCGATCGCCACCGGTATGGCCCTGGCTGAAAAGATCAAAGACAGTCCGGCCATCGTGATCGCTTTTTTGGGAGATGGCACACTGGGTGAAGGAATCGTCTACGAATCCCTGAATATTGCCGCGCTTTGGGAAGTTCCCATCCTGTATGTGGTGGAGAACAACCGCATCGCCCAAACCACGCCGGTCGAGCAGGCGGTGGCAGGCAGCATTTCAGGGCGATTTACAGCCTTTGGCCTGCCTGTGCTCGAGCTGGATACCAGCGATGTGCTCCTGATCCACGAAACATCCCACATCCTCCTGTCTGAAGTCCGCCAAAAGCGCCTCGCACAGGCCCTGGTTTTGAACACTTACCGCTTCGGCCCGCATTCTAAAGGTGACGACACGCGTGACCCTGAAGTCATGGCGCGCCTGCAAGTAGAACACGACCCCCTGCTGATCCATGGGGGACGCCTCAGCGCCACAGAACGGAACGCCATTGAAAGCGAAGTGCGCCAGGAGATCGAGGCAGACTTCCACCAGGCTTTGGAGGATCCTTTCCCGGTCTTCGACCCCCAGGAAAATGCATGACGACCGTACTGGAATCGTTAAATTCAGCTTTGCACCAGGCCTTCACGGCAGACGAACGCGTCTATCTGCTCGGAGAGGACATCCTTGACCCTTACGGCGGGGCGTTCAAGGTCACGGACGGGCTTTCTTCGGCTTTTCCGGGAAGGGTCCTGACTACCCCCATCTCGGAGGCCAGCCTGGTGGGGGTAGCCACAGGGATGGCACTGCGCGGCCTGCGCCCGGTGGTCGAGATTATGTTTGGGGATTTCCTCACCCTGGCCGCTGACCAGATCATCAACCACGCCGCCAAGTTCCGCTGGATGTACAACGAACAGGTGCGCGTCCCTATGCTGATCCGCACCCCGATGGGCGGGCGCCGGGGTTACGGTCCCACCCACAGCCAGACGCTGGAAAAGCTCTTCCTGGGTATTCCCGGCCTCCAGGTGCTGGCACCGTGCGCTCTGAGCGCTCCCGCACAAACAGGAGTCCCGCAATCGCTGGCTGCCGGCGGGCCGGGCGACCTGCTCTACCGGGCAATTCTTACAACAGAAGATCCGCTTCTATTTATCGAGAACAAGCTGCTCTACCTGCAGCCGGTGCAGGATGAAAACAGCCTGGGCGAATATGAGGTAAGGCTCCAGCCTGGGAAGGATGGAACCACCCGTACACCCTGGGCGCCTGCCTATAGCTTAATCCTAAGGGCCGCCCCGCCTCCCAGCCTGACCATCGCAGCCTATGGATACATGGCTGAGCTGGCGCGCCAGGCTGCCCGGCAGCTCGCTTATGAACAGGAAATCTTCACCGAGCTGGTTATCCTCACCCAACTGGCCCCCTGTTCCATGCAGCCGGTTTTAGACTCGCTCAAGCGCACCAAAAGGCTGCTTGCGGTGGAGGAAGGCACGCTGACCCTGGGCTGGGGGGCGGAGGTGCTGGGGCGCGCCGCTGAAGCGCTTGGGCCAGGCTTGAAAGCCTGTGGACGGGTAGCAGCGCAAGAGACGCCCGTTCCGGCCTCAGGAGCTTTAGAAAACAGTGTTTTGCCGGGCGTGACGGATATCTTTTCGGCAGCAATCCAATTGAATCGTTTATAATCGTGAATATGCCCGAACCGATGGCTGTGATCATTCCTTTGCTGAACCCCAACGAGCCTGAGGCCCAGGTGGCAGCTATCCTGGTGGCCGAGGGACAGGCGGTTTCCAAAGGGGACATCTTGTGTACCCTTGAGACGACCAAATCCGCGGCGGATGTGGCAGCGGAAGGGGCGGGTTTCGTGGTTGGGCTGCGCTTCAGCCAGGGAGAGACGGCCCGCGCTGGGGAGATCCTGTGCTACCTGGCAGATTCTCCCGGCTGGAAACCGCCCGACTCGCCATCCCAGGCTCCATTTGCGAGCCAGCCACAGGCCTCTGGAAACATCCCCGCTGGCATGCGCATCTCGCAAAAGGCGCTCGCGCTGGCTCAGGAGCAGGGTCTCGACCTCAGCCTGCTGCCGTCCAGCACCTTCGTCACCGAGAGCCTGGTGCGCTCCGCCCTGGAAAAGTCCCGGCAAGCCGGGAAACCCGGATTCGCTGATTTTGCACTCCCCAAAGATAGCTTTGACCCAACGGCGATCATCGTCTATGGCGGCGGCGGGCACGGCAAGTCGCTGATCGATCTGCTGCGCGCCCTGGGGACCTATCGTATCGTTGGCATCATCGACGACGGGTTGGATCCAGAAAGCCAGCCAAAGATCATGGGCGTGTCCGTGCTGGGCGGGGCTGCGGCGCTGCCCGGCCTCTACCAGCAGGGTGTGCGCCTGGCGGTTAACGCCGTGGGTGGCATCGGCAACGTAGCCGTCCGCATCCAGGTTTTCGAGCGGCTGGCGGAGGCCGGCTTTGCCTGCCCGGCGGTGGTGCATCCCTCAGCCGTGGTGGAGCCAAGCGCGACGCTTTCGGCGGGGGTGCAGGTCTTCCCGCTCGCCTACGTGGGCAGTGAAGCCCGCCTAGGGTACGGCGCTATCATCAATACAGGCGCCATCGTCTCGCACGACTGCGTGGTAGGAGACTATGCCAATCTGTCACCGGGCGCCATCCTGGCGGGAGAAGTCCAGGTTGGCTCAGCCGCCCTGATTGGGATGGCTGCCACCGTGAACCTGCGTACAAGCATCGGAAAAGGCGCCCGCGTTGGTAACGGAGCCACGGTGAAAGGCGATGTGCCGGAGGGTGGTGTGGTGCGCGCCGGATCAACCTGGCCCACTTAAGCCCAAAATGGTGATCAATCGATGAAACCGATCCACAACATTCCCATGTCCTCTCCCGACCTGACGGAGGCTGAAAGAGCCGCCGTCGCGGCCGTGATGCAAACCCCATCCCTGAGCATGGGTCAAGAAATCCAGGCTTTCGAAGGTGCCATCCGCAGCTTTACAGGCAGCAAACACGCCATCGGGGTCAGCTCAGGTACAGCCGGGCTGCACCTGTGCGTGCATGCCGCCGGGATCACAGATGGCGATCTGGTCATCACCACCCCCTTTTCCTTCGTCGCTTCTTCGAATGTGCTGCTCTTCGAGAGGGCTGTGCCGGTATTTGTGGATGTGGATCCTCTGACTGGAAACATCGCTCCAGATCAGGTGCACCAGGCGGCCATAGACCTGGCTCAGGGAGGCCAGGCAGCCAAAAGGTGGCTGCCCAGGCGGGGAGCACCCGAGCATTCCAAACTAAAGGCCATTTTACCGGTCGATGTGTTTGGTCAGCCCGCCGACCTGGATCCCATCCGGGAGACTGCCCGCACCCTGGATTTGAAAGTGATTGAAGACTCTTGCGAGGCACTGGGCGCAGAATACAAAGGCAGGCTGGCTGGCACGCTGGGGGATTACGGCATCTTTGCCTTTTATCCGAACAAGCAGATCACCACCGGAGAGGGTGGGATGGTGGTAACGGACGATGATGAGGCGGCCGCGCTGATGCGCGCTTTACGCAACCAGGGCCGCGCCCCGGGCGATACCTGGCTCCAGCACACCCACCTGGGGTACAATTACCGGCTGGACGAAATGAGCGCCGCCCTGGGCCGTGTGCAGATGGCCCGGCTGGAGGAGCTGCTGGCCAGGCGGGAGCAAGTGGCAGCCTGGTACGGCGAGCGCCTGCCGGAGATCCCGGATGTGGAGGCACCCCAAGTGGTAGCAGACACTACCCGCATGAGCTGGTTTGTGTATGTCATCCGCTTTGCCCCATCGATCGACCGGGATGCGGCAGCCGCGGCACTATCCAAACAGGGAATACCCGGGCGGCCTTATTTCCTGCCCATCCACCTGCAGCCCTACATGGTGGAGCGTTTCGGTTACCAGGCGGGCGATTTCCCGGTCACCGAGGAGCTGGGCAAGCGAGGGCTGGCGCTGCCCTTCTCTGGTTTGATGACCCAAGATCAGGTTGACCAAGTGTGCCGGGTTTTACAACAGATTTTGGAGAGATCCGCTTGATGTGGCTTGGTGGTTTTCAGTTTTTCCGTGAACTTTTCAAAAAGCCATCTCGTCTCCGTAATTTTTTTGAGCTTAACTTGAAGGAGGAACTTTCCATGAACTTTTCCATGTGGAAAAAAGCTTTACAGATCATCCCGCACGTCAGCAAAGAAGAATGGCAAAAACTGGATGTCATCTCCAAGTGGCTGATCGCCACCCGGGCAGCCGTTCTGATCATGACCTTCTTGTCCGGGGCAATCGCCGGCATCCTGGCGGTGCAAGCCGGCAAGTTCAACTTCCTATACTGGCTCCTGGTCACCTTGGGGCTGATCTTCGCCCACGCCACCAACAACCTGCTCAATGACTATACCGATTATGTCAGGGGCGTGGATAAGGATAACTACTACCGCGCCCAATACGGTCCCCAACCCCTGGTGCACGGGCTGTGGACCAAGCGCGTCTTGCTCACCTACGCGGCCGTGACGGGGCTGATCGCCCTGGCTTGCGGCGGCGCGCTGGTCTGGATGCGCGGCGGATTAACCCTGCTCCTGCTCGGGTTGGGCGTGTTCTTCGTTCTGTTTTACACCTGGCCGTTGAAGTACATCGCCCTGGGTGAGATTGCTGTCTTGATCGTCTGGGGACCTTTGATGATCGGCGGTGGGTACTACGTGATCACCGGCGACTGGAGCTGGAACATCGTCATCGCCAGCCTGCCGTATGCGCTGGGGGTCACGGGAGTGATCTTCGGCAAGCACATCGACAAATACGAGATGGACAAGGCCAAGCGCATCCACACCCTGCCCGTTCTGCTGGGCGAAAAAGTCTCCCGCTACACCGTGCTGGGCATGCTGGCGCTGCAGTATCTCTCCGTGGTATACCTGATCGTGATCCGCTTCTTTACTCCCGCCTCGTTCTCCTTTACCCCCGTACTTTTGATCGTCTTCTTGGCGTTGACGTCCTTCCGCCAGATCCTGCCCATGTTCCGCAAGCCCAAACCGGCTGAAAAGCCGGAGGGATATCCGGATGTCTGGCCAAATTATTTCGTGGCGGGAGCCTTTGTCCACAACCGTGCGTTTGGGATGTGGTTCCTGCTCGGCTTGATCCTGGATACGGTGATCAAGGCGATTCTATAATGCCCGAAAAACCTTTAACCACCAATTAAAACAAAATGATTAGCCTTCGGATTCATCCGAAGTTAGGCAGGAAAGACCAGGTCTTCCTTGCCTGCCAGGCGGTCCTGGATGCGCTGGATGACGGTATCCAAGTGCCTGGGCTTGTGGACAAAATCCAGGTCATCGGTGCGGATGGTCAGCACCTGGCACAGGTCGAATGACCCCATCCAGTCATCGTAATAGGATTCCAGCAGGGTCAGGTATTCGGCGGTAATGCCCGCTTCGATCGAGCGCCCGCGGCTATTGATCCTATTCATCAGGACTGATACCGGCGCTCGGAGATAGATCAGCAGGTCAGGCGCGGGAAGGTTATCCACAACCAGGCTAAAGACCCGCCGGTAAGCCAGGTAATCGCGCTCGGTCAGGTTGTTCAGGGCATACAGGGCGCGGGCGAAAATATAGGCATCCTCATAAATGCTACGATCCATAATCGCCGACTGGGGGTCATTAGCCAGCTCCAGGTATTGGCTGGCGCGGTGCCCCAGGAAGAAGACCTGCAGGTGGAAAGACCAGCTTTTCATGTCGGCGTAGAAATCGGGCAGGTAGGGGTTATCGGAGACGGATTCAAAGGCCGACCTCCACCCCAGGCGTGAGCCGATCCGCTCTGCCAGGGAGGTCTTGCCAGCGCCGATATTCCCCGCCACCACAATCAAACGTTTGGGCATACGATTCTCCTTGCACAGCTTTTCAAAGCGAAATAATGCTTGATTTTACAACGAATCTGCATTCAAAGGCATACCAAATGGAGTGAGGAAACCTCCCAAAACTACAGCTCGATATCGTAAACGAAGAACTGCTCACCTTGCGCACCCGCCCGGCAGGCCCAGTTGCCCTGAGGATCGATGACGCCGCTGGGCGCCGAGCAAGGCACGGACAGGGGATCGCAGTTGTCCACCGTCACGATCCACAGCCTGCCCGCATTCGCCCGCAGGCGCAGGTTAGCTTCGTGGTACTGCCAGGTCACTTGCGACCAGGGGCTTCCATCCCTTCCCCCGTTGACGGCGTGAAAGATGATCCGAGCACCCATTCCGGCTAACTGGCGGGTCAGGTGCAGGTCAGGCATGGGCGTCCAGGCCGGATTCGCCCACAGGTCATTGCAGATCAGCCCGCCGACCTGGATGCCGTTGAAGGAAAGCACCTTCAGCTCCGCAGCAGCAAAATGATCGATCTCACCTTCGTTCTGCGGGTCGAGCATGTTCTTACAGCGCAAGATCTTGCTGTGGAAGCCCAGGTATGCGCCGTCTGCCGCGTAGAAGCGGATCTGGTTATAGACCAGCCCGTCGGATTCTTTAAAGCAGGTGCCGAGCGCCAGGCCGACCTTGCGTGTCCGAGCCAGCGAGGTCACTTCTTGCAGACCGGCGCGCAGGAGATCATCGTCGAATTCATGCGTGTACCCGGAGAGAGAACCTTCGGGGGTAAGCAGGATATCGGCCCGGGCCTGAGCAGCCTGCTCGATCGCCCGGCAGAGGGTGGTCACGTTTTGGGGGATGTCAAAGCTGACGGGGAGCTGGGCAGCGGAGACGCGCAGGTTCATTTGGATGCAAAAAGCAGGCAAGCCTGGATATCTTCACG
>Ga0315297_10003395_pt1 | contig 10239 bp, 13 predicted proteins | sample YL17G15_0_MG_FD_203628 | JGI IMG/M metagenome (GOLD analysis project Ga0315297, IMG submission 203628) | Sediment microbial communities from Yellowstone Lake, YNP, Wyoming, USA - YL17G15_0 | ecosystem: Environmental > Aquatic > Freshwater > Lake > Sediment | place: USA: Wyoming | collected...
GAACGCGTGCTTTCCACACTCTCTGTTTCCATTGTTCATGTTTGGTCGCCATATGATGTACCCCCCTTCACTTACTGCATCAACTTTTTGAAGCGTTCCTCGCTTCGAATGATCGCAGGAAAGAAGTTTGCTCTAGCTCTTCTTCGATGTTATTACTGTCACACTGGAATAGTATTGGTCAACGTTCTTGCCGCTACAACTTACACAAGCTGGTTTTGGATCCTTCTCGTGCTGTGAAATCGTGCAGATTACTAAGAAGGTCTTACTGCAATCCTTGCAGATATATTCGTAAGTAGGCATGCGAATTTCTCCTTTACGAATTGTTGATAGATCAAATACATCACAAGTACACCCAACTTTTCGAGGATGCGGTAGTGCGATATAGTCGCCCCGATCATATGGACCTCCGTTGGCGGGAACCGGGACTGAGAAAGTGAATTCTACGATGTCTCCAGGGTATCGGCGGGTAGATTCAGCACTACAAAGCTACTGTAGTTCGGACTGAAAGGCAAATGCGCTAAAATGAGGCTTGTTTTTGTGCTGACACAAGTTTCGAGGGAAAAGATTGGGTGCGATTGAAGAATTCTTGAGTAAACGGTGTCCCTGATTCATCTCATCCAGGTTTACTTTCGATTTTACTCTTCGCTCGATAGAGTCTTTTTCCTCGGCTTATAATCGATTCGACCAGCGAACGCTCCTCCAGTTCATGCAGCACTTCTTCAACTGTGTTCACGCGCTGTCCAAGTGTGGGCTGTAACAACCACCACTTGGCAATTCCTTCCACGGTGTCCGCTGCAGTCGGGTGCTGTTTGAGATAGGTTAGGATGCCAGCGGCAATTTCGTTCTTGGTTGGTGGGGCCATGACGCTTCCCTCACTAGACCTAATCTGCTTCTGCTTTTTCATGCAGTTGTCCTTCCCACCCTATTGATGCGGGAGTGCTCGCTTCATCGTTTTTTCATCAGCCTGCCCATATTAGCCCGCGAGCGTCGGTTTGAACTCAGACTTTATCAGACTGAGATTGCTGAAATTCTTGCAGTCACCGAATCCACGGCTGCAAACTAGGAGAAGGATAGATCAAAGGTCCTATGTGCTGAGGCACGCAGGACGCTACCGACGATTCGGTTGCAGGACTTCCGCATCGACCAATGCTACAGCTTTACGCTCCTGTGGATGTATTGGGAATAATCAGTAAGCGTTGGCGTATATTCCGTCTTGAACAGTGGGGAAGAGATCATGAAATCGGCCGTGGAACGATTGCAGGCAGTCGGGACGTTGTAGAGCACAGCAATTCTGAGCAACGCCTTCACGTCTACGTCGTGCGGCTGTGGCTCCATCGGGTCCCATAAGAAAATAATCACATCGATCTCTCCATCCGCAATCAGGGATCCGAGCTGCTGATCGCCCCCCAGCGGCCCGGACTTAAGCTTCCGGATCTCAATGTTCCTCTTCAGGTTCTTACCCAATTTGTTCTTCAGGGTCTCTTCCACCAAGGTGCCTGTCGTGCCCGTGCAGATCAGTTTGTGATCCAGCAAGGCACTCCAGTTCCATTCAACCCATTCGACCAGGTCCTTCTTGCGGTTGTCGTGCGCTACCAAAGCAATGCGCTTGATGGTTTTCATACTCCGCCATCTCCATTATTTGTTTCCAATAACACGAAAACCTCCTTCATCGCGTCCCACGAATCCGGAGGTTCTCAATCCCCCGCCCGCTCAACTGGTGCAAGACGCGCAGGATCACCAAGTCTTGAAGACATCAGCAAGCAAGCGGGCCAGCCTGACCAACCAGTTTGATCGGTCGGGCGGGCGCAATCCGCGGGTCAAACTCAATTGTCAAAGACGGGCACGGTGTCTGGCTGTAAAGCTACCACGGCCTAGAATCAAATGCAAACAGGGGTCAGCTTGGGGGAGGGACTCCAGATGACAATCAAGAATTTCGGCCTAAAACAGAAAATCCCGCTCAGCTTTCGCTAACCGGGATTCTTCTGTAGTTGTTGTAGCGGCGGCCCCGTCAGAAAGCGACGGGGTAAACCGGGTACTCACGGCAGTTGCAACCTTTGAAAAATTGTTTGAATTCGCACTGTAGCTGGAGATTCGGTTCTCATGAGCACAAATCCCAGAAGAAACTCAATATAGAAGTGTATGATGCAGTTCTGGCCAGGATGGACTTCTGAAGAGGGACAGCTTCCATTTTTGGGACTTTTGCATATTGCATTTGAATCGAATATTCTGTAAGTACATCACATCAACAGAATAAACGATTCAGGCAAAGAAATGAACGATATCCTCACATATCTCAAGCGAAAAGGCGGCTTCGCCCGAATGAATGAGCTAAGAGCAGCGTCATTCCAGACAAGGGACATCGCCAAACTGGTCCAAGAAGGAAAGATTGACAAAGTGAAGTCTGGTCTTTACAAACTGCCGCAGATCGACGTTTCCACCGACATAAATACCAGTCTTGTGGAAGTCTCCCACGCAGTCCCCAAGGGCATCATCGCGCTCGCGTCGGCTCTGGCACATTATGAGCTCACCACATTCGTTCCATCCGAAATCTATGTCGCCATTCCCCTTTCAGAGAAACCACCCAAGATAAAGTACCCACCGATCAGGTTTTTCTACTATCCTGCACGATTCTACAGTGTTGGCGTCGATGAAATCAAGACCTCGGCCGGCACGGTTCGAATGTACAACAAGGAAAAAACAATTTGCGATATGTTTCGATATCGGAAGAAGATCGGGGAAGACCTCGCGCTCGAAGCACTGAAGAATTATCTCCGACGCAAAGGCTCAAACATCAAGAAGCTTAATCAGTATGCGGTCATTTGCCGTGTCAAGACGATCATCGTTCCTTATATCAAGGCGATGGTCTCATGAGCCCGAACAAGAACAAACCTGTCACAAACGTCGGCGCGTCTGTTCGAGCACAATTGCTCAACATCGCTAGGAAAAGTGGCCAAGACTACAATCGTGTTCTCATTCGATATGCTCAGGAACGATTGCTCTACAGATTCTCTGTTTCTCATTATCGCACCAACTTCATCCTCAAAGGAGCGCTGCTCTTCCTCACGTATGACATCCCCGACCATCGCCCAACGAAAGATATCGACTTTCTTGGACACGGTGTCACAAATGAGATCAACGGGATCAAATCGGTGATAGAAGAAGTCACCGCTATCGTCGTGGAAGATGGCGTCACATTCGATCATTCGACAATTGTTGTAGAACCGATCGCGGAACAGGCAGAGTATGGCGGCCTTCGTGTATCGATCCGATGTTCCGTTGGAGGCGCAAGGAACGTCCTTCAGGTTGATGTCGGATTCGGTGATAGAATCACCGCTGGTCCGCTTGACGTTGATTTCCCAACAATGCTGGATTTTCCCGCCCCACACATTAGCGTGTATTCGCTGGAATCGGCAATTGCTGAGAAGTTTGAGGCAATCGTGCGGCTGAACATTGCAACCAGTCGAATGAAGGATTTCTACGACCTGGTCCACCTGGCAAAGCATCAAGCCTTAGGCGCAGGCACGCTCGCTGAGGCTATACGATTGACATTCAGCACCAGGGGTACTCCTCTCCCAGACCGCCAAATGTTCTTCAGCGACTCCTTCAAGAGCGACAACACCAAGGAAAGACAGTGGATCGCTTTTCACACAACAAACAAATTGAAACCGGTAGGATCATTCAGAGAAGCGCTTCGAATGATTGAGGATTTCCTTGGGCCCATCCTTGTCGATCCAGAATCCCTTTCGCATTGGCGGCCAGACCAATTCCGATGGCAATCGCGCAATCAAAGAGGCTAGTCATCCACTCGTTGTCCCGGCAGCATCAAATGCCCGCAGCAGGAAGTTCTTGTCTCAGACGGTTGACGCACAATGAAGCGGATGGGATGTTTTCGAAAGGATGAGGAGAAAGGGAACGCGGAGCTCAGACAGAATCGGGACAGGCCTTCGGCACTTGAACAGGTTCTACCCTGCTACAAGGAACAAGAAAAAGGGGCCAAATCTTTTCAGATTCGGCCTCTGGAGCAGCCTGTCCCGAGCGAGTGCCGATCTCTTGTATCGGCACGAGTCGAGGGACGGGGGCCCGCTCCTTACGGCAGTTGCAACCTTTGAAAAATCGTTTGAATTCGTGTTGTAGCTGGCTATTTGGTCCTTCGCATCACAAATCCCTGAAGCGATGGACTTTTGAAGTGGGACAAGACTTCTGGACGTTCCTTGGGCTTCATCTGATCTCCCAAAATGTTGAATTCTGTAAGCAATAATGGGAGTATTCAAGAAACTAGTTGACATTCACGCACCTGTAGGATATATTGATTTCAGCATGCCCGCCGCGCCTCTGCCTAGCACGCGAAATTCGGCGGGCTTTTTTCTGTACGGTGTGTCATGAAATTCGAGAAACCGCCCCTCACTTTCGACCAACAGGCCAACCTTCTCCTGGCACGCGGTCTAGTCACTGAGAAGTCAGTTCTTATCGCGCGCCTTGAAGTTGTCAACTATTATCGCCTGAGCGCATATCTCTATCCCTTCCGAGAATCTGACGACCGGCTAAGAGAAGGTACAACCCTCGATTCAATTTGGCGGCTCTACGTGTTCGACAGACAGTTGCGCCTCCTCACGACGGATGCGATCGAACGGGTTGAGGTCTCGGTCCGTACACAACTTGCCTATCACCTGGCGCACGAACACGGCACATTTGCATACCTCGATCCAAACAAGATGCCCGGCTTGACAAGTGCCGACCATAAGAAATGGATCGACGAGCTCGAGATTGAAATGAAGCGCAGCACGGAACCGTTCATCTCACATTTCTTCCACAAGTATGGTGACGTGCACTCAATGCCTCCGATTTGGATGATCGCGGAGATCATGAGCTTCGGAAAAACACTCACGTTTTTCAAGGGCGTGGATCGCAAGGTTAGACAGACTGTTTCCAGGGTATTCAGTGTGAGCGACGAAGTGCTTCTGTCGTGGCTGATTGCGCTCAACGGAGTCCGAAATGTTTGCGCTCATCATGGCCGTCTCTGGAACAGAGAGCTGGGCTATCGCCCGAAAATACCACGTGAGCGGAAATATCCTCAGTGGCACAAGCCGGTTCCAATTGCACGCGATAGGGTGTTTGGCGTACTCACGATCCTGCGATATATGCTCCGTGTGGCCGCTCCGACAAGCAAGTGGGACACAAGGTTTAGATCTCTGATTTCACGGTACCCGGAAGTTCCATTGCGGCCAATGGGTTTTCCTGACAATTGGGATTCCAGTCCACTTTGGAAAACTGGTTAGGTTCGCCTCTGTACCTCGTCGAGACTCCATCCGCGAACAAGACATTGAATTCACATTGACATCGATCCTTTTGTTCTGTGTCAATTATCAGGGCAAAAGGTCAAATGATCAGATCCCTCCTCTCGCTCTGTCTCAGGTTCTTCAAATCAAGAGCTCAACTCCAGCTGGAAATCGTGTATCTGAGAAAACAGCTGGAAATACTGACTCGAACCTCGCCCAGACCTCATTTCAGATCTTCCGATAGATTCTTCTTCAGCCGTCTCACAAGCATCTTCAGCTCCTGGAAAGGCACACTGTTGATCATCAAGCCCGGAACTGTTATCCGATGGCATCGGCAAGGGTTCAGATTGTATTGGAGATGGAAAAGCAGATCAGCACTCGGCAGACCGAAGATCACACAGCAGCAAATCAATCTGATCAAACAGATTACGGCGGAAAACCCACTCTGGGGAGATCCACGAATTCATGGCGAGATGCTGAAACTCGGATTTGATATTTCAGAATCCACCGTGCTGCGATATTTGCCCAAGAAACCCAAGAGAACAACCGGTCAACACTGGAAGACATTTCTCAAGAATCACTCCGCGGAAATCGTCTCAATGGACTTCCTGGTTGTACCGACCATCACATTTCGGCTGCTCTACGTATTGGTCTTCCTTTCACACGAGAGAAGAAAGATCATTCACATCAACGTGACTGATCATCCCACTTCGGCCTGGACCTCCCACCAATTAACGAATGCATTCTATGACGAGGAAATACCGAAATTCCTGATTCGGGATCGCGACAAGATATTCGGGAGGGTTTTCAGCGAGAGTGTTTCCGCCCTTGGCATTCGACCGATCTTGACCGCATATCGTTCACCGTGGCAGAATGGCTACGTCGAAAGGGTGATTGGAAGCATTCGGAGAGAATGTCTTGATCACTTGATCATCGTGAATGAAACTCATCTGCGGGGGATTCTGCGGAGTTACATCCACTACTACAACACTCAACGGACTCACTTGGGGGTGAGCAAAGACTCACCTGAACCGAGAGAAGTCCAAGCTGACGGGCAGATTGATGGCGTGGCTGTAGCGAACGGGCTGCATCATTTCTATTTCAGAAAAGCCGTCTAAGAATCATCCAAGGATCCACGATGCGCATATTTCCCTCGCGGGTCGAGGGAGATCTCTCTCCTCCTGGTGGGGTTAGCTGCCCTTCACACAGAACTTCTACGCAGTGAGCTCATCCCCATCACAGGATTCTACTCGCCACCTACTCTCAGCTTACAATACCCCTCCCTGATCGCATGAATCATGATGGAGTTTTGGCTGGGATGGACTTCTGAAGAGGGACAATCCCCCCCCACGGCGGCATCAAGCGCCCGCACGTGAAATTTAGTAGTTTCTTTGACACGTGCGGCTACAACCAGCTTATATTAAGCGTTCCAACCATGAGCGCTTCATGCCGCCTCGCCCAAAAGCGTTTCCTGAGCAATAACGCCTCACTCAATCGCTACGCTACGCTCCGCTCTTTCGTTTCGGCGTAATTGCCACCTATTCTGAACAACGGCGGCTGCACGCTTTTTGTGTCCCGCTCCGCGGGGTCGCAGTTTTTGCATTCACTTCAAATCGCCTTGACGCAAAAACTGCCCTGCCAATCCTCAATCTGTGCCAGTTGCCGATAGAGCGCTCTATCCGGCATAAGTGCTTGTCAGAGGGTCGACGCAGGTGAAGCGGGTGTGACGTCTTTCTAAGATGCGAGAAGGAAAGTAACGCGGAGCATTAGAGGAAATTGGGACATGCCTTCGAGGCTCGAACAGGTTCTACCAGGCTACTTACCGCGGTTGCAACCTTGTATCGCGGCTTTGAGTGGGAGGTGGACCAAGACCAGTAGAGCCAGCAAGTGTCCGCCGGATACTATGTGTGGTGTTGGTACTTCTGGAGAAACTCCGAAACTGTGACAATAGGAATCCCCTGGATTGAACTCAAAGGAAGAATATGCCTCTTGTCGCCTGTGACCAGATAGTCCACCTTCCCGGCAACAGCGCATTCAAGGATGCGATTGTCGTTTTCCTTCTCCTTGATGATGTCAATGGTCAATACGGGTTCGACAATCGTGGCAAAGCGCTGAAAACGCTGAACTGCCTTCTGGACGGACTTTGGGGGAAGTTCAAATTTCTGGATCAAAACGCGCGTGAGTTCGTCCAGTATGAATTGTGAGAGGACCATCTCCACTTCACCGTCTCGGACAAACTGCAACACTTGATCGGCCGATCCACCGGCCGCAATCAAGGAAGAGATCAAAACATTCGTATCAAGCGTGATACGCATCGAAGTTACTTGCGAACTTCGTCAACGATCCGCTCAACATCTTCTTCGCTCTGTATCTGGAGTGCTCGTGCGCGCTGCCGCACAGCAAGGCGAAATCCTTTGTCGCTTTGCAGATTCAGATACAATCGAAGCGCATCGCGAACAACCTCACTTTTCGTCCGTTGTTCCTTCTGGGCTAGCCTTTCCGCTTTGCGCAGCAGACGTGGTGGAATCGAAATGGTCACTACTTTGGTCTGTCTCATGCTGTCTCCTCTCCAGGTTGTATTACACTGTAATATACCCCTTCATAACTCAGTTGTCAAGTCTCCGGGGTTTTGCGGGGCTGAGGCTTTTGATCGCCGCCATACTCAGTCTCTTCTTCGAGATTCACTCCTACGTGGGCGGCTTCGACTTGTCATCCGAAGTGTATTGAATACCGTTGGCGTCAAGCCATTCGATCGCGATTTCCTCTAGCGCGGACTGGCGAAAGGAATACCAATCATCGACAATTCCAAACTCTCGAATTGCATCCTTGAATAGGCGAAAGGCTCCAGATCCATCAATGTAGTAGAGGAGCCTCTCTCGTACTTCACGATCATCGCGAGAACGGCAAAACTGTTCCATAATGGCGTATTCATGTATGTCGAACTTGCTTGGTAGAGGTGAGTATTCATCGGAGTCCACAACTGCCTGAGTCTTGCGGATAGCCTCTTGTTGCCATTCAGGGTAGTCCTCAATATTGTCTCCGCTCTCGATGATGTCGATCTCTTCATCGCCGATAGTGACCAGTTCCCCTGTGCGCTTGTTAAGATAGGCATGGTGCTGATCGCTGTGTACATCCATCTCCTGTACGAAAGCCCTAAGCGAAACGATAGCAGTCATTTTAGTCCTCGAGTGTAGTGGACGGATCGAGCCTTGGCCCACAAACGTCGCCTTCATTTCTGCCGAGGCTGCAGGATCTTGCTCAAAGAAAACTATGGTGCTCGACGAGATGTTACCGGTCTATTGAAACAAAATCAATGTCCGGAAAGCGCAGTCGCGGGTCTACAGTAGGCGGAGATCGCTGTTTGACGTGAAGCAGGTGCGGTGTCTTTCTGAAAGGCTGAGGAGGAAGGAAACGCGGACCTCAGAGAAGATTGGAAAAAGTCTTTGACGCTTGAACTGGTTCCGCCCCGCTACAACGAATAAAAAAATATGGCCGAATCTTTTCAGAATCGGCCATTTCAGTAGCGGGGGCCCCGTCAGAAAGCGACGGGGTAAACCGGGTACTCACGGCAGTTGCAACCTTTGAAAAGTCGTTTGAATTCGCACTGTAGCCAGGAGAGCAGGCTGATCTCACACTCTAGCACCGGATCGGCTTCTCCCACTCTTGTCAGCTTGGACCTTACCCCATTTGGTAGACACGGAGAAAAGCCAGTATCTTCCAGAGAAGGAGAACTGGCATGGTTGCAGACAAGAAGCGTAAGACATACGATCGACAATTTAAGATCGATGCTGTGAACCTGGTGGTGAACGGAGAACGGAGCGTCAGCGAGGTTGCACGCGACTTGGGCATCGAACCGAACATGTTACATCGATGGAAACGGAAATTGACAACGAAAGGTTCAGAATCGTTCCCTGGTAAGGGCCGGTTGAGCACCCAGGAAGAGGAGTTGCGGCGGCTTCGTCGAGAGCTCGAGCAGGTGAAGGAGGACCGGGAGATTTTAAAAAAAGCCCTGGTCTTCTTCTCCAAGAACGGCAAGTAAGGTATCGGTTCGTGGAGGCGCATCGATTCATTCATGACATTGGCCGGATGTGCTGGTTGCTGAACGTGAGCCGCAGCGGGTTTTATGCGTGGTGCACGAGGCGACCCAGCAGGCGATCTATAGGGAATGAAGATTTGGTCCGATCGATCAATCGAATCTATGATGAAGGCCGGGGAGAATACGGCAGTCCGACGATCTGCGAGGTTCTGCGGCAAGAAGGCCAGTGGGTTAACCATAAGCGTATAGCCCGTTTGATGCGTCAAATCGGGCTTCGTGCGAAGGTTCATCGACGCTTCAAGCGAACAACCAAGCCGTGCAAGGACGGGGAGGCTGCTCCGAATCTTCTGCAGCAAAACTTTGCCACCGACGGACCGAACCGGGTGTGGCTGTCGGACATTACCTACATCGACACCGATGAAGGTTGGCTGTATCTGACGACCGTAGAAGATATGTGGTCGCGCCGTGTGGTAGGCCATGCACTTGCAGATCATCTTCGGGCACAATCGGTCGTGGAAGCGTTGCAGATGGCATTGGGACAACGAGCCGTTGCGCCTGGATTGATTTTCCATTCTGATCGCGGAAAGCAATATATCGACGGCAAGGTTCGCGAAATCTTAACTGCGTTTGCTATGAAACAGAGCATGAGCGGCATCGGCAACTGCTACGACAATGCGATGGCCGAATCGTTCTTTGCGACGCTCAAGAAAGGACATGTGTTCTCTGTGCGCTTTCAGACACGGGAAGAAGCTCGCAGGCGGATCTTTGAGTATCTCGAAGTGTTTTACAACCGAGTACGCCGCCACTCGTCGCTCGGTTACAAATCACCAGTGGCTTTTGAACAATCACATCAGATACTGGCTTAGCTTTTTGTCCATTAAACGGGGTGAACTCCAGCTACCTAATTGGCATATTGATTAGTGGAGA
>Ga0315297_10003397_pt1 | contig 10238 bp, 10 predicted proteins | sample YL17G15_0_MG_FD_203628 | JGI IMG/M metagenome (GOLD analysis project Ga0315297, IMG submission 203628) | Sediment microbial communities from Yellowstone Lake, YNP, Wyoming, USA - YL17G15_0 | ecosystem: Environmental > Aquatic > Freshwater > Lake > Sediment | place: USA: Wyoming | collected...
GCTGCCGAAGCGGCCCACGGCGGCCGCCTTGAAGTCGTCGACGAACTTCTCGTAGCTCCCGAAGGTCGCGGTGATCTTGTCGCCGAGCGCGCCGCTCGGCGCGCCACCGCCGCCCGGCTTCATGCCCCGCCAGAAGAACGTGTGGTTCCACACCTGGGCGGCGTTGTTGAACACCGCCTGCTTGTCGGGCTTGCCGGCCACGGCCATGATCACGTCTTCCAGCGACTTGCCGTCGAGATCGGTGTCGGCCACCAGCTTGTTGAGCGTGTCGACGTAGGTCTTGTGGTGCTTGCCGTAGTGGAAGCTGATCGTCCTGGCCGAGCAGGCCGGCTCAAGAGCGTCTTCCGCGTACGGGAGCGGCGGCAGTTCGAAAGCCATCGGTCCTCCTTGTCGTGTGTCAGATGTCGACTTCTACGGCGCCGTCGGTGACGCGCACCGGATACGTGTGCAGGTCGTGCACACGGGTCTTCCATTGCAGCCGCTTCTCGAGCCTGAAGTACCGCTGGACGGGCTCGGGGATGGCGGCCTCGTCGCCCATGTCGTGGTCGAGGGGCCAGCTCAGGTTCTTGCCGCTGCGGATGTCGAACTGCCCGTCGTGCAGCGGGCAGGTGAGGATCCAGCCCTCCAGCGACCCCTGGTCCAGCGGCGCGTTCTGGTGCCCGCAGCGCCGGCTCACGGCAAAGATGGAGCCACCGTACTCGCAGAGGCAGATCTCACGGTCCTCGGCGCGCACGTACTTCATGCCGCCGGCGGCGATGTCGTCGAGCTTCGCTACTTCGTGCCACATCTCGGCCTCACCCCTCGTCCGGTGGGAACTGCGGCAGGCTGTCCGGATCGCTGACGTCCTGGTGGACGAAGAGCCCGCACCAGCAGCGCTTCATCGCGTCGAAATGCGCGCGGTGGAAGGGGATGCAGGGGCAGACGATCAGCATGTCCTCGGCGCGCCCGCCGGTGCGCCCCTGGCAGGGGCAGAACGGCGCCCCGTGGTCCTGTTCCAGCTTGACCTCCTGCTCCAGCAGGAAGTCGGCGAGCTCCTCGTCCGGGGTGAACTTGTAGCCGAGCGGGTCGACGACGCGCTCGAAGAGGTAGCGCAGGGATGCCTTGCGCTCAGCGCTGCCCATGGTTCAGCCCCCCCAACCCTTGAGATGCTCGAGGAACTTGGCGGGATTGTGGCCGACGATCACCGCGCCGTTGATGACCACCACGGGGAAGCGCCGGCCGCCGCTGAGCTTGTAGGCCTTCTCGGCGGCCTCGTCCTGCTCCTCGTCGGGCAGCGTGTCGATGTCCACGGAGTCGAACGCGATCCCGCTGTCGGCGAACCACCGCCTGGTCTTGCGACACCAGGGGCACGTGCTCAAGGTGTAGACGAACACCTCGTCGGTCATCGTCACGCCCCCTTCAGCTGCACGAGGACCTTGCCGTCCTCGACCTTGGTCGCGAACGTGTCGATGCTGAGTTCGGGCGCATCCAGGAACCGCCCGGAGCGCACGTCGAAGCGCCAGTCGTGGCACGGACAGGTGATGACGCCTCCCTCCAGCTTGCCTCCCTCCAGAGGGCACGCCATGTGGGCGCACTTGTTGGCGATCGCGAAGATCTCGCCGTCCGCCCTCACGAGGAGTACGCCGACACCTTTGGGATAGACGGGCACGGCGGCGCCGTCACGTACCTTGCTGTCGTCGATAGTGGGGACCCATTGAGGTCCGGACACTGCTCCCCCTTCCGCATGGCTTGGCTCTCTGCTCGAGGACCCGTGGGGCGGAGCCTGTCTCGCCGGCGCCGGGCCGGAGGGCGGCGCCCGCCGCATCACGGGTCGCTAGCGGACGTACCCGGGCTCGCGGCGAGGCAAACAGCCGCGCTCACCAGCGGTCGTGGTGGACGCGCCGCTCGTCGTAGCGGTCGGAGGGCGCCTTGTCCTCGGCCGGCCAGCCGACCGGCACCAGGGCGAAGGGGGTGATGTGCATGGGGAGGCCGAGCAGGGCGCGCACGCCGTCGGCACGCTCCTCCAGCGGATGCACGCCCAGCCACACGGCCCCGAGGCCGAGCTGCGCCGCCGCGATCAGCAGGTTCTCCGTGGCGGCGGCGCAGTCCTGTACCCAGTACTGCGGCCAGCGCTCCTTGCCACGGTCACCGCAGATCAGGATGGCGAGCTGCGCCTTGGGGACCATGCTCGCGTAAGGGTGCACGTCGGGGATCGCGGCCAGCACGTCGCGATCGCGGATGACGATGAACTCCCACGGCTGCTGGTTGCCGGCGGACGGCGCCGCCATGGCGGCGCGAAGCAGGCGCTCCACGTGCTCGTCGAGCACCGGCTCGGCCGTGTACTTGCGGATGCTGCGCCGACTCAGGACCGGGTCGTCCATCGCTCACCTCACGAGTCGCTGGCCTCGCGAGAGTATCGGTCCGGGACGGCGCTTGCCACCGGGCGGGCAGCGGGCGGCTCTTCCGGCCGCCCGCCGGAGCTCACTGGCCCAGCGGCGAAGCCTTGATGGTCAACGAGAAGTCCGCGGCGCTCTTCGACGCGGCATCCGACGGCCGTGCGTAGATGCCGGTCACCGTGGTCGTGCCCGCCTTCTCGATGCTGATCACCCAGATACGCTGGCCCCTGGCCCCAACGAGCGGCGACGGCGACGGGCTTGGAGCGACGAGCTCGTCCGTGACCATCTTGAGCCCGGGGCCGAGGTTCATGGTCCACGAGTACCCGGTAGACGGATTCTCCCTGAGCACGACGGCGACAGTCCGGCCGACGTCCGTGCCGAAGATCCCGGGGCTGTCCTTCTCGGTGAAGTAATCGGTCACGCCGGGGTGCGACTCAGGCGGCGCGAAGATCTGCACAGTGAACGTCTTCGCCGGCATCTTCGATTCCCACGGGCGGGCGTATGCCGCTCGCACGGCATGCACGCCCGACTGGTCGACCTGGACCACGTACGTGCGCGTGCCGCCCGCGCCCACGAGCGGCGACGGCGAGGGACTAGGCCCGGTGAAGGTGCTGCTCACCTGCGTCAGACCGGGAGACAGCTTGAACGTCCATCGATAGCCGGTCGTCGGATTCTCCGCCAACGTGATGGTGACCTGTCCGCCCGCTTGCACGGCGACGTTGACGGAGGCGGCTTCGCCGTCGCTGGGGCTGTCGCTGACGCCGATCGCGGTGACGAGCGGCGCCGGGGAGGCCGAGCCACCGCCCGAGCCGCCGCAGGCGACGAGGGCGGTCGCCGCCGTCAGCACCGCCGCCAGCCCGCATGCCAACGCTGTGAGTCGTCGTCCATCCATGGCCCCTCCAGTCTCCGAGCGCGCGGCTACTACTATACCCGTCGAGACGCGCAGCGTTTGTCATGCGTTCGCCCTGCGGGTATCATCCCGAACAGGGAACTACCTTCTGCCCTTCTCTCGACCTCCCCGCCTTTCTGCCATGGACACTGCGCGCACCCATTTCGATGTGATCGTCGTCGGCGCCGGCCCTGCCGGCATCTTCGCCGCGCTCGAGCTCGTGCGCCGCGACGGCGCCCAGGTACTGCTCGTGGAGCGCGGCCCCGACATCGGCCAGCGCGCCTGCCCGGCGCGCAAGACCGGCGTGTGCGCCGGCTGTGAGCCCTGCGACATCACCTGCGGCTGGGGTGGCGCCGGCGCCTTCAGCGACGGCAAGCTCACGCTCAGCACCGAGGTCGGCGGCTGGCTCGACAGCTTCGTGCCCAAGGAGCGCCTGCGCGAGCTCATCGACTACGTCGACGGCATCTGGCTCGACTACGGCGCCACGGACGAAGTGCACGGCGGCGGCAAGAAGGCCGACAAGATCCGCCGCCAGGCGCTGCTCCACGGCATGACGCTCGTGGCCTCGCCGGTGCGCCACATGGGCACCGAGCGCTGCTACGACATCCTCACGCGCATGCGGGCGGAGCTGGAGGAGCGCATCACCGTGCGCACCGGCCTCATGGTCGAGCGCATCCTCGCCGAGAAGCGCGCCGGCGAGAGCGACCTGCGCGCCACCGGCGTCCAGCTCGAGGACGGCGCGAGGCTCACCGCCGACGCCGTCATCGTCGCCCCCGGGCGCGAGGGCGCCGGCTGGTTGGTGGACGAGTGCAAACGCCTGCGCATCAAGCTGCGCACGAACCCCGTGGACATCGGCGTGCGCGTCGAGACGCCCGCGGCCATCATGGATCCGCTCACGACGACCCTCTACGAGAGCAAGCTGATCTATTACACGCCGAGCTTCGACGACCGTGTGCGCACCTTCTGCATGAACCCCTACGGCGAGGTGTCGCTCGAGAACTACGGCGACGTGGTCACCGTCAACGGTCACAGCTACGCCGCCGCGAAGACCGACCGCACCAACTTCGCACTGCTCGTGAGCACCGATTTCACCGAGCCGTTCGACGATCCCATCGCCTACGGCAAGAGCATCGCGCGGCTCGCCAACCTGCTCGGCGAAGACATCATCGTGCAACGCCTCGGCGACCTGCAGCAAGGCCACCGCAGCACCATGGACCGCATCCGAAGGGGCACGGTCCAGCCCACGCTCAAGGGCGCCACCGCCGGCGACCTGGCCTTCGTGCTGCCGTACCGCCACCTGCGCGACATCCTCGAGATGCTCGAGGCCATGGACAACCTCGCGCCCGGCGTGAACGGGCGCGACACGCTGCTGTACGGGGTCGAGGTCAAGTTCTACTCGGCTCGACCCGAGCTGGACGCAGGCTTGCAGACGCCCGTGCAGAACCTGTACGCCGTCGGCGACGGCGCCGGCATCACGCGAGGCCTGGTACAGGCCTCGGCGGCCGGCGTCATCGCCGCGAGAAGCATCCTGAACGGAGGGTAGCGTGCCCGGTACCGTGGTCGTGGGCGCCCAGTGGGGCGACGAGGGCAAAGGCAAGATCACCGACCTCCTGGCCGAGAAGGCCGACGTGGTCGCGCGCTTCCAGGGCGGCAACAACGCCGGCCACACGATCGTCCGTGACGGCGAGGAGTTCAAGCTCCACCTTATCCCGTCGGGGATCCTGTACGAGGCCAAGACCTGCGTCATCGGCAACGGCGTGGTCATCGACGCGCGCATCCTGTTCGGCGAGCTCGAAGCGCTGCGCGCCCGCGGCATCAGCGGCGACAACCTGCGCATCAGCGGCAACGCCCACCTGATCATGCCGTATCACCTGCTCCTGGACGGCGCCAGCGAGCAGCAGCTCGGCAAGTTGAAGATCGGCACCACCGGGCGCGGCATCGGCCCGTGCTACGTGGACAAGTACACGCGCATCGGTATCCGCGTGCAGGACCTGCTCGACGAGAAGATCCTGCGCCGCAAGATCAGGACGGCGCTGCAGGAAAAGAACTTCCTGCTGCAGCGTTACGACATCGGCGTGCTCGACCCCGACCAGGTCGCCGACGAGCTCATGGGCTACCGCGAGCGCATGGAGCCCTTCATCTGCGACGCGAGCCTGCTCGTGAACACCGCCCTCGACCAGGGCAAGCACGTGCTCTTCGAGGGCGCCCAGGGCGCGCTCCTCGACATCGACTTCGGCACGTATCCCTTCGTCACCAGCTCCAACCCGATCGCCGGCGCCGCCTGCACGGGGCTCGGCGTAGGGCCCACGCGCATCGACCACGTGATCGGCGTCGCCAAGACCTACACCACACGCGTCGGCGAAGGCCCGTTCCCCACCGAGCTCTTCGACGAGACCGGCGTCGCCATGTGCGAGGTCGGTCACGAGTTCGGCACGACGACCGGTCGGCAGCGCCGCTGCGGCTGGCTCGACCTGGTGGCGCTCCGGTACGCCGTGCGCCTCAGCGGCATCACGCACCTGGCGCTCACCAAGCTCGACGTGCTCTCGGGCTTGCCGGCCTTGAGGGTCTGCACGCGGTACAAGGCCAGCCGCAAGGTCCTCGACGAGTTCCCGCTGCGCCAGACTGATTTCCACCACGCCAAGCCGCTCTACGAGGAGCTCCCCGGATGGACCGAGGACATCCGCGAGTGCGAGGCGTGGCAGGACCTCCCGCAGGCGGCGCGCGACTACGTCCAGTACATCGCCGAGTTCACGAAGACGCGGGTGAAGTTCATCGCCGTCGGCCCGGGACGCGACGAGACCATCGTGCTGCCGCGGAGCATCGGGCGCGGCGGGGCGGTGTAGGGTTGGCCGGCCGTCTGCCGGCGCTGTTCATCGGGCACGGCTCGCCGCTGAACATCGTCGCCGCCAACGGCTACACGCGCGACCTCGAGGCGCTGGCCGCACGCCTGCCGCGGCCCGCGGCCATCCTCGTGGTCTCGGCGCATTGGCTCACGCAGGGCACCGCCGTGGGCGCCGACGAGCGCAACCTCACCATCTACGACTTCTTCGGCTTTCCCGACGAGCTCTACGAGAAGAAGTATCCGGCGCCGGGGTCGCCCGCCGTGGCGGCGCGCGTGCGCGCGCTCACCGGCGGGCGCGCCGCGCCCGTGGAGCGAGGCCTCGACCACGCCGCGTGGGCGCCGCTCATCCGCATGTACCCGGCGGCCGACGTGCCCGTGCTCGAGCTGAGCCTCGACGTGAGCGCCCCGGCGGCCGCGCACTACGCCCTCGGCCGCAGCCTCGCCCCGCTGCGCGATGAAGGCGTACTGATCGTCGGCAGCGGCAACATCGTCCACAACCTGGGCATCATCGACTGGGACGAGGATGCGACCCCGGCCCGATGGGCCGTGGAGTTCGACGCCTGGGTCGCCGGGTGCGCCGCAGAGCGGCGCCACGACGACCTCGTCGGCTACCTCGAGCACGCGCTCGGCAGAACGGCGGCGCCCACCGCGGACCACTACCTGCCGCTGCTCTACACCCTCGCCGTCCAGGCGGAGGGGGACGACGTGCTGACCGTGCACGAGGGCTTCCAGAACGGCACGGTCTCGATGCGCTGCCTGCAGGTCGGCGGCTGAGCGACGGCGAGACCCGCCGCCGCTCCCCCTTTGACCGCGGCGGCGCAAGCCGTCAGACTGAGTGCCACATCCTCGCTCCCGCCCGCGGCCCGCTGGGCCGGGCGGGAGCGAACCCTGCGCGCAGGCTGAGGGCGGCCGCTACAGCGGGCACGACCCGGCCGGCTGAGGAGGTGACGGCAGCACACCCCACGTCCAGCCGCGGAGCTTGAGCTCCGCGCGCTACCTCTTCGTGGACCTCAGGAGGCCCCATGGATCGTCGTCGCACCGTTCTCATCGTCGCTCTGGCCGTGCTGGCGCTGGCCCTGATACTGCCGGCGGCCGCTGCGGCCGGCGGCATGCTCACCTACGACCAGGCCATCGACTATCTCTACGCCAAGGGCTACCCCAACAACATCGAGACCTACCTGGACAACCTCGGCACGTCGCCGCTGGGCTACCGTCTTGCGGGCACTCCGGCCGACAACGAAGCGGCGTACTACCTCGCCGACAAGCTCTCGGCCATGGGCCTCAGAGTCACCATGGAGCGGGTGCCGGTGGACGTGTGGGACGTGCGCGGGGCCGGCGTCACCGTGGGCGGCAACGAGTTCGAGTGTTCGCAGTTCGCCGGCGTGCCGGGTACCGGCGAAGACGGCATCACGGCGGACGTGGTCTACGTGGGCAGCGGCTTGGCCGCCGACTACGCGGGCATCGTCGTGAAGGGCAAGATCGTCGTCGTCGACTCCTCGATGGACAATTTCTGGTTCAACATGCAGGGCGACGAAGCCACGAGGCACGGCGCCAAGGCCGTGATCCTCACGAGCAACGCCAGCGACCCGGAAGCCGCGTATCCCTCGGCGCCCTGGTACGTCATCGCTCCCGACGCGCTCGGCGCCAACGACGGCGAGTACGACATGAAGTTCGTGCCGCTGATCTACATGTCGCAGCAGGACGGCGACTGGCTCAAGGCCGAGATCGCCGCTGCCGCCGCGACGCGGTCCAGCGTCCGCGCCACCTTCAAGAGCGACGTCGTCATCACCATGGCCAACGACGGCGGCTACGGCTGGAACGTGCTGGCCAAGCTGCCCGGCACGGCCCGCAATGGGCAGAAGGTCATCATCAACGCGCACCACGACGCGCACTTCCGCGCCGGCCTCGACGACACCGGCGCCGTCGCCGAGACGATGGCGATGGCCAAGGCCATGACGCTGAGCGGCTACAAGCCGAAGCGCGACATCGTCTTCCTCTTCGACACCGCCGAGGAGTTCGGCTTCACCAACTCCTGGTACGACTGGAGCATCGGCGCCTGGACCTTCATCACGCAGGAGCATCCCGGGTGGGTGGGCAAGATCGCCGCGTTCTGGAGCGTCGAGCTCATGGCCGCCGAAGACGCCACGCTCGACTTCAACACCGCCCCCGAGCTGGCGGCGTGGATCGACAAGAACGCCGCCGCCGGACAGGCGGCCGCCCTCCTCCCCAACGGCTACACCCTCGAGACCCCGCAGAGCACGTGGCAGAACGGCTGGAGCCTCCAGGCGTCCGGCGTGCCCAGCTTCGAGGTCTCGGCCGGCGGCCCGGGCTTCGACGACCTGTACCACAGCACCTACGAGGTGCAGGGCCTGCTTGATTGGGACTACATGGCGAGCATCAACAAGTTCTTCTTCCGCCTGTTCAAGAGCATGGACGAAGCCGTGCTGCCGTACGACTTCGAGGCTCGCGGTCTCGACTTCTCCAACGCGCTGAACGTTGACGACCTCAGCGCTGCGGGAGTGACCACCAAGGCCGCGGAGCGGCTCACCGACCTCGCCGCTTCCATCGAGATGCAGGGCCTCTCCTGGAACGCGAGCAAGGGCTCGCTGCGCGCCGCGAACCGTAAGCGCGCCGACCTCACCCTGCTGCAGGCAGCGAAGACGTCCCTCGTCGGCTACACCGCCCTGGACGCCTGGGATGTGAACATCTACCCGCACCAGCAGACGCTCTGGGACATCCAGTACATGGATGCCGCCCTCGGCGCCCTCGCGGCCGACCCGGTGGACCCGGCGGCGGCGGCCGAGGCCGTGACGGCCGTGGGCGCCAACTGGCTGGGCACCGTGTTCAGCCCGTCCGTGTACCTGTACGACCTCACGCGCCACGACCCCGACTACTACCGGGTCACGTGGGGCGCCCTGGGCAAGCAGGTCGACCAGTTCGACATGTCGCCGGTGCTGGCCAAGATCGCGGCCGGCGACTACGCCGGCGCGGCCGCCACGGTGCAGAAGATGCGCGACGCCGACGTTCTGAGTCTGCGCATGCGCGTCAACCGCATGATCGCGGCCAGCGCGAGCCTCAGCCAGGACCTCACGCACCTGGACTGGCTCACGCGACACTGAGAGGCGCCGCACCCACGCCGCAAGCGCACGGCGGCGAAGGGGCCGGCCCGCAAGGGCCGGCCCCTTCCCCAAGCGGCGCCCGCGCGAGTAGACTTGCGGGCGTCAGGCCGGGCCGGCGAAGCGCCGCCCGGCGCCTTCCCATCGGTCCTTCGGGAGGCCTCATGCGGGTGCTCGTGGTCGGCGGCGGCGGCAGGGAACATGCCCTCGTCCACTCCTTCGCTCAGTCAACGCTCGCGGACCGCATCTTCTGCGCCCCCGGCAACCCCGGCACCGCCCAGATCGCCGACAACATCGGGGTGAGCACAGAGGATCTGCCGGCGCTCCTCGACTTCGCCAGCCGCGAGGAGGTCGACCTCACCGTGGTGGGCCCTGAGGCGCCGCTCGTGGCCGGCATCTGCGACTTGTTCGAGGAGCACGGCCTCGCCGTCTTCGGCCCCAACCGCGACGCAGCGCAGCTCGAGGGCAGCAAGGTCTTCGCCAAAGAGGTGATGCGCGAGGGCGGCGTGGCCGCCGGCGCGTACAGCCGCCACGGGACCCTCGAGTCGGCGCTCGCCGCGCTTAGCCCCGACGGCCCTTACCCGCTGGTGGTCAAGGCCGACGGCCTGGCCGCCGGCAAGGGCGTCATCATCTGCAACGATCGCGCCGAAGCCAAGGCGGCAGTCGAGAGCTGCTTCGTGGCGCGCGCTTTCGGCGCCGCCGGCGACGTCGTCATCATCGAGGAGTTTCTCGCCGGCTCCGAGGTCTCGCTGCTCGTGCTCTGCGACGGCAGGAACGCCGTCCCGCTGGCGCCGGCGCAGGACTACAAGCGCATCTTCGCCGGCGACCAGGGGCCCAACACCGGCGGCATGGGCAGCTACTGCCCGGTGCCCGGCTTCGAGCAGAAGGCCATCGACGCAGCCATGGAGCACGTCGCCGAGCCGGTCATCGCGGCCCTGCGCAGACGCGACATCGCCTTCCGGGGCGTGCTGTACGCCGGCCTCATCGCCACGGAGGCCGGCGTCCAGGTGCTCGAG
>Ga0315297_10003398_pt1 | contig 10234 bp, 10 predicted proteins | sample YL17G15_0_MG_FD_203628 | JGI IMG/M metagenome (GOLD analysis project Ga0315297, IMG submission 203628) | Sediment microbial communities from Yellowstone Lake, YNP, Wyoming, USA - YL17G15_0 | ecosystem: Environmental > Aquatic > Freshwater > Lake > Sediment | place: USA: Wyoming | collected...
GCCGATCTTTGCCTGGGAAGCAAAGGTGTATACGGTGGTTTAATCCGGTATTCCTACCGCCGCTGCGCGACGATAGGAATCGGGGCGCTGATTTCGTCCAACCCGTAAGGCGCAATACCAGATTCAACAGGCGATAGCCGTACAGCACCGAATGGTTGCGGACACATGTGGCGGAATGGGCTATCGCTATTTCGCCCACGTCGTCTTCAAACACAGGAGATACAAATGGCCGCCATACAGAAAACTGTACGTCCGTTTCCACGTTCACGTCCGATCAAGCCGAATCGGTGAGTGACGATGCCACCAGGTGTGTCGCCGCTTCGCGATACACCTGATAACGTGCGCGAACAGTGTGTGCTGTATTTATTGTTTTGTAGGGGAAATCCTACAGATTTTACTGCGGATATAATTTAGAGTGTGTGTCGTTTACGCATAATGTGCATAAGAAAGTCGGTGGCTGCCGCGGCTTTGCGAGTAGCCATACCTTCCCGGTTTTTCTAATGGGAAGTGAGAGAGTCCAAATTAGGATTCTGTCGCAAGTTTTCTTTTGAAGCCGAGTCCGCTATGCGCCTCTTCCAATAGAGAGGTGGTGGAGGGGTGCGATGATTGGCTGTAAGGGGAGTCATTTCGAGAAAGACATCATGCTGTGGGGCGTGCGCTGGTATGTTGCCAACCCCCTCTCGTCTCGTCAATTGGAAGAGAGTCAGGCGCGCGGCGGCGCAGTCGATCACGCCACCCTCAACCGCGAGGTCCTCACGTATGCCCCGGAGGTTGAGCTGCCGTTCCGTCGTCGGCAGCAGCCGGTGGGCAGGAGCTGGCGGATGGACGACACCTCCGTGCTCGGCAACGGCCAGTGGAACTACGGGTATCGCGCGGTCGACAACGAGGGCCACACCATGGACGTTCTCCTGAACCCCAATCGTGATCGGGACGCCGCCGAGGCCTTCGTACACACGGCGATTCGGACCCAGGGGCTCTCGGCGAAGATCACCATCGACCAGAGTGGGGCGAAGACCCAGGCTATTGAACCCGACAACCGTGACCTTCACACGGCGAGTCGTATTCGCCACGCCACATATCTCAACCACCTCATGGAACAGGATTGCCGAGCGGTGAAACGACTGGTGCGTCCGATGTTCGGGTTCACGTTCTGTTGGGCTGCGTGCGGGACGATCGCTGGGATTGAAGTCCTGCATGCCACTCGCAAGGGACAGTGGGCTCACACGGGAGAGGGGTATCAAACGCCGGCGGAACAATTCTACTCCTTAGCTGCATAAGGAACACGTGGTGATGCCTCTTCCTGTCCCCTCGTACAAATTTGCGACACGATGCGATGAATACGGCCGGTGTGTCCCATTCGTGGAACAAGGAGTTGCTGAGCAGAAAATGCGATTGATGGAGAATGAGACATGAAACGCAAGCAAGGGCATCCGACAGATCTTCTATTGACACGGAGAACGTTGGGGAAACTGTGTGGCGCGTTCGCTTCAAGCCTTGCGGTATGGATGAGTGGGTGTACGTCGTTTTGGAAGAGAGACGCAGCTCCAGCTATGCCGCCCATTCACTGTGCTTCTCCGGAGGGCGATCCAGCAACCTATGAATACATTGTTGTAGGGTCTGGAGCCGGAGGGGGGCCACTTGCAGCCAATCTTGCCAAAGCAGGCCACCGGGTGTTGCTGTTGGAAGCGGGCAGTAATGAGGAATCCTTCACCTATCAGGTTCCCGCGTTCCATGGATTGGCATCGGAGGATGATGCGCAGAAATGGAGCTTTTTTGTGCGGCATTATGAATCAGAAGCACAACAAGCTCGCGACGACAAATATCAACAGCAAGAAGGGGGAGTCCTCTACCCCAGGGCCGGGACTCTTGGTGGGTGCACCGCTCACCATGCGATGATTACCATTTATCCGCACAAGAGTGATTGGGATGAGATGGCCACATTAATGGGCGATCCATCGTGGTCTGATCGCAACATGCGGAAGTATTTCGAACGCCTGGAACGGTGCCAGTATGTCGATGCCCCTTCACATGCGGAGGACAATCCTACGCGCCATGGTTTTTCTGGTTGGCTGACGACGAATACCGCCGATCCCTTTCTCGTGATCGGAGACAACCCACTCAAACGGATTCTCAGCGCAGCGTTAAACGAATCTCTCCTACGCGTGGGTAATCTCTGGACACGACTGAAAGTGAAGTTGGAAGGCCATCTGGATCCGAACGACTGGCGATGGCGTGAGACCAATCAGAGTCCCGAAGGTCTCGTCTTCACCCCGCTTTCGACGAACGAGGGGAAGCGGGTGGGGGTTCGAGAGTACGTGCGCCGAGTGCATGACGCATGTCCCAATAATCTTACGATCACGTTGTACGCGTTAGCGACGCGGGTGTTATTTGAGGATCTTCCTGGTGGGGGGAAGCGGGCGGTTGGGGTAGAGTACTTAGACGGTCAACATCTCTATCGAGCCGATCCTCACGCTGATCCCAACCCGCAGGCTGGAGTGCGGCGGACCGTTCGGGCCAGTCGTGAAGTCATTGTAGCCGGTGGAGCGTTCAATACGCCTCAGCTACTGATGCTCTCCGGCATTGGACCAACAGCTGAGCTGGAAAAGCATGGGATCAAGGTGGAAGTTCCGCTTGCAGGGGTTGGGCAGAACCTTCAAGACCGCTATGAAGTTGGTGTGGTGAGTGAGATGGCAGAGGACTTCTCAATTCTGAAAGGCGCCACGTTTGCGCCGCCGGATCCCCGCGGGCAGCCTGATCCTTTTTTCGCTGAGTGGGTGAAAGGCAAAGGGGTCTATACCACAAACGGCGCTGTCGCCTCTCTGATTAAACGCTCGACTGCAGACAAGCCTGATCCCGATCTGTTTATTTTTGGCGTAGTAGGGCTATTTCGAGGCTATTACCCGGGATATTCAAAAGATGCCGTTCAGAATAAGAATTTCTTTACCTGGGCTGTCCTCAAGGCGCACACGCGGAATCGTGCCGGTAGTGTGACGCTTCGGTCGCATGATCCTCGCGATACGCCACAGGTGAACTTTCGCTACTTCGATGAGGGTAGTGCCGGTCACGAGGAGGATGTTGACGCCGTCGTCGAGGGAATTGAGACAGCGCGACGGATTATGAAAGAAGCTGGTGACATTGTGAAGCACGAAGTGGTGCCTGGTGGGATGATTCAGACACGGGAGCAGCTCAAGCAGTTTGTAAAGGATAACGCGTGGGGGCACCACGCATCCTGTTCCTGTAAAATGGGGCCCAAGAGCGACCCGATGGCTGTGGTGGATGGCAATTTCCGCGTGTATGGGACGAACAACTTACGGGTGGTGGATGCATCAATTTTCCCACGCATCCCAGGGTTTTTTATTGTGACCTCTGTCTACATGATCAGTGAGAAGGCGAGCGATGTGATCCTTGCAGACGCACAGGCCTAGCCCGCATTATTCATGACGGTTCTTCACGAAATCGCGGAGTCGCCCAGCGAGACGGGCGCGCGGAGCCGCGAGGGAGGGAGGCATCCTTGAACAGGATGTTAACCGACCGAGCGGCGAGCCCGCCCGCTTGGGCGCTGTGAAACATGCGGCCAAGTGTGTCGCAGCGGCGAATCCACGATTGCAGTAGAAGCGCTCGTGAATAATGCGGGCTAGTCGAGGGGTATGACTTGGCGTCCATACGAAGGCAGGAGGAGTGACCTCTGTCGTCACACGGCCACTCGACTGGACTCTGGCTCGATCGGCAACGGAGGAAATGAACGATCAATGATGCGATCAATTCCGACAACTGCCCTCATATACAGGGCTTGTAGCTCGGGGAGTATTTCGATGTCTGTTGGCAGTAAACCGGGGCCTCCTAAGACAAGAGGTGGAGCGCCATCCTGCAAGGATCGCAGCATCACGGCTCCAATAAGCGACCTTGCTACTCCGTAATTGTCAAGGCAGGCCTAAGAAGGAGGACTGAACGCTATGAACCCAATTCGCTGGTTTGCTATGAGAGGGGTGGTGGTGTGTGTGCTGGCAGTCATCGGCTGCAGCCATATAGAGCAGCCGGGTCATGTCCTCGATGAAGCCAAGCAAGTCGGCCGCATCGGCGCTTCCTTCCCTGCTGCCGCCGAAGATTATTTCCGTGACATGGATGGCGGAATTGCGCTCACGCCCGAGGAAGTCAAAGGGCGCAACACGTGGATAGTGTGGACCGGCGGCAATGACCGTTTATGGGATACACTCTCCACCCTTAGTTTCGGCACCCTTGATTTTCTAAAGATTCTCTCGTCCCACCGAAGTCTGAACTTCAGCCGCGATAATCGTTGGTATTACTTCGGCCTGGTAAACGAGCCGTGTTTTGAAAAGCCCGTCGGCCCGGACCCCCAACGATTCGGCTTATGGTTGGACAAGCGTCGTACAAACTGTGCTCCAGACCCATTCGAGAATGAGCAGAATTACCCAGGCGTGAAGATTGGCGCCCGTGGCAAGAACTTGCCGGCGGGCTCTTACTACGGATATGCCACCGGCATTGTCGGTCTCCGACTCTTTCCCAACCCTGCGTTCGACGAAGCGGCAGCGAAGAAATGGGACCCTGTGCGGTACTACGAGGACCCCACCTACTACAATTCCAAGGAACTCGTGAAACCCTATCGCGTTGGCATGTCCTGCGGCTTCTGCCATGTCGGCCCTAATCCCACTCACCCGCCGTCCGACCCGGAACGGCCCGAGTGGGAGCATCTTAGCTCGAATGTCGGTGCGCAATATTTCTGGCTTGACCGCATCTTTAGCTGGACGGCTGATGCCAAGAGTTTCCCCGTTCAACTCTTCCATACGTCACGGCCTGGCACGATAGACACCTCCCTTATTTCCACAGATAACATCAACAACCCGCGAACCATGAACGCGGTGTATAGTCTCGGCCCCCGCCTTCAGATGGCCAAACGGTGGGGCAAGGAGACGCTTGCGGGCGGCAACCTGAACAATAAGCAATTCAACGATTTTGTGAAAGAAGGACCACTCACGCAGTTCTTCATGGCTCCAGATACCGTGTGGTCGCCCCGTGTCTTGAAAGACGGGTCAGACTCCGTCGGCGCACTTGGCGCGCTGAATCGTGTCTATCTGAATATCGGGCTCTTCAGCGAGGAGTGGTTACTACACTTCAATCCGTTGATCGGAGGGAAACCTACGACGTCGATTGAAATTGACGTAGCCCGAAAGAATTCCGCTTACTGGGAAGCAACGGAGCAGCAAACGCCAGATATGGCGCTCTTCTTCCTGAAGAGTACGAGCCCCCATCGACTCACGGATGCGCCGGGGGGTAAGGCCTATCTCACGGAGGATCACCAAAAGCTTCTTCAAGGGAAGCTCGTCTTCGCCGAGCGCTGCGCCCGCTGCCACTCGAGCAAACTTCCGGACCTTCCTCCCACTCTCACACCCAGCCTCGACCAAGGGGGGTGCGCGGGATCCAAGTATCTCGACTGCTGGAATACCTATTGGAACTGGACTAAGACGGACGACTTCAAAAAGGAGATGCGGGAGATTGTCCTGGCCAAGGACTTCCTCGACGGCAACTTCCTCTCCAGTGAATTGCGCGTTCCCGTCACGCTCCTTGAGACGAATGCATGCAGTCCACTGGCGACCAACGCCATCGCCGGCAACATCTGGGACAACTTCTCGTCCCAGACCTACAAAGAGCTACCGTCCGTCGGGACCATCACCGTCTACGACCCCATGACAGGCGAGGCTGCACCCTACCAAATGCCCGACGGCGGCCGGGGGTATACCAGAACCGCGTCGCTTATTAGCCTCTGGTCCACCGCTCCATTCCTTCTGAACAACAGTGTGGGGCGGTTTGACCCCAGGCCTTCCGTTGAAGGGCGGATGAATTCCTTCCAGAATTCGATTGAACAAATGCTCTGGCCGGAAAAGCGGGACAAGGATGAAGTCCTTGTCGATAAGATCCCCGGCCGTATCGACCGCACAACCGAGCAAAGCTACATCACTATTCCTGCCGGATATCTTCCCGACACCTTCAGCGGACTCCTGGATTTCTGGCACCGCTTCTTCCCTTGGATTGTTGGCGAGGAGGGCATTGAGATCGGGCCAATCCCCAAAGGCACTCCGGTCAACCTCCTTGCGAATCTTCAACTATTGCCAGAGACCACACATCCAGGAGAACGTCTCAAGCACGATGTCAAAACTGTAGATCTTCTGATCAGAGTGAAACACGCGCTGAAACAGTTGCCAAAGGATGCGACAGATGAAGAGGCGAGAGCCGTCTTTTCAAAAGCGGCACACGAGATGTTTGAACTCAGTAAATGTCCAGACTTCATCGTGAATCGCGGGCACTACTTCGGCACCAGTTTCTTCAAGGAAGAGCCCGGACTGAGCGATGACGACAAAAGGGCGCTCATCGAGTTTGTGAAAACGTTCTAGCGGGCATTATTCATGAACGTTTCTGCTGCAATCGCGGAGACGGAAGTCAGAATCCAATGCGGTATTCTTTCTTCGCGCCACGATCATGCAAAGGGCGCTCGACCTCGCAAGCGCGGGGGCGACGCACCTGGACGCGGACGGACCGGCGTCCAGGCAGGCGGGCTCGCCACTCAGTCGGTCAACATCCTGTTCAAGGATGCCTCCCTTCCTCCCGGGCTCAGCTCTGAAGCCTGCTTCGCCCACTCTTACAAGGGGGCGAAGCCCCCTTGTAGAATCCCCACGAAGGGGGCACACCCCCTTCGGAACTCCCAGGCGGTGGGGGGGACCGACGAACTGTCATGAATAATGCGGGCTAGGGATGTCGGCAGACTTTTGGCTTGGATTGCAGTTGGACTGGGATCTCTGGCATGCCATGCGCAGTTCGAAGGCAAGTGAAATCGATCGGCTCGAACCGTTGCGCACCTCGGCCTGATTAAGATTAGAGCGTATGGCTGATAGCGTATAGCAGGAGAGAAGAGCTTATGGCGTATGGCTTATAGCTGATGGCAGGAAACAGGGGCTGATAGTGAATTGCTAATGGCTTATAGCAGGAGCAAAGAAAGTCCTGTTTTTTTGCGATGTGCTATCGGCTATCGGACAGATGGTTTTCTCTCATGCCATACGCTATAGGCCACTCGCCATAGGCTCTTATTTTTTCTCCAGTCTGTACCATACGCCATAAGCTATACGCCATCAGCTCTTCACTCTTTGACCGTCACCGTCATCGTAATCGGCTCCAGGGGATTGTCGCAGTCGTCTCGGGCGGCGGCGACGATCTTGTCCACTACCTCCATACCACGAAAGACCTCGCCGAAGACGGTGTAGGTTCGGTCCAGCCCGCTGTTGTCCGCGACACAGATATAGAACTGCGAGCCGTTATCGTTGAAGTCCCGCGTGCTGTTGCTCTCCCGTGGCACTTTGGCCATCGCGATGGCGCCCCGTTTATGCGGCCGATCGCTGGTTTCCGGAACCAGCCAGTAGCCAGGACTGCCCGAACCGTGCAGGGAACGGTCTGAATTCTTGCTCAGCGGATCGCCGCCCTGAATGATGAATCCGGGAACGACGCGATGGAAGGTGGTTCCATCATAGAACCCCATCTTGACGAGCTTGATGAAGTTCTCGACGTGACGCGGAGCGTCGTCCGGATAGAACCGAATCTTGATCTCGCCGAACGGCGTCGTGATCGTGACGCGCGGATCGATTTTTTGAAATTGCATGGTCATGACGTCAAACTAGCAAGGACAACGTTCAAGAGCAAGGGACGTGAAACGTAAAACGTGAAACGTTTCAGAGGACTCAAGGGATGGGGCGAGATTTCCTGGTTCATACGTTTCACGTCTAACCTTTCACGTTTCACGATTCAACCCCTTGTCCGGGTCAATTTTGAGCCACAAGAACCCGCCCACGATGGCCACGGTTGCGGCCACGCCTAACGAGACCGGCCAGCCCCAGTGATGGGCCAGCCACGGCGTCAGGGTCGGTGAGATGGCCCCGCCGATATTGGCGCCGGTGTTCATGAGCCCTGACAAGGTTCCTGCGTGGGCTTTGGACAGATCGGTCGTGGAGGCCCAGTAGGCGCCGACCGCAAAATAGAGCCAGCCCGCGCCGAAGGACAGACTGGTAATCGCCAGAAAGGGAGAATCGACGACGCCACCCAGCGCAATCGCGCACCCAGCCAGGACCATGCCGGTCATGCCGGCCACAGCCCGTCCGGTGGTGAGGCCGTAGCGGGCCGCGAGTCGATCGGTCGCCCAGCCGCCCAGGGGACAAAACACCAACATGGCCAGAAAGGGAGCTGAGGCATAGTATCCGCCGCGGAGCACATCGAATTCTCGAACATTCACGAGATACAAGTAGAACCAGGACAGATAGACGTAGGCGACATAGCCGAGGCAACTGTAGCTGATCACCAGCCACCAGATGGTGGGAGTCCGTCTGAATGTTCGCCAGGGCACGGTCGTAGTGGTGGCTGGTGGCGCGCACTTGAGCAGGGCCTGTTCACCTGCATTTACCCAGGGATGTTCGTGCGGATGGTTGCGCGACAGGAGCCACCAGAGGAGTGCCATCCCGATTCCGAGCAGGCTCGCGAGATAGAACACGGTCTGCCATCCCCAGTTCACCATCACCCAGGCGGCAATGGGCGGGGTCATGGCGGAACCTAATCCGATGCCTCCGATCGCGATTCCGATGCCGAAGCCTCGCGTGTCAGCCGGGAACCAGTTGGTGACGGCGCGATTGAAGGCAGGCAGCGCCACGGCTTCTCCCATCCCCAGACAGAACCGCACGAGCATCAACGCTCCGATAATCCCGACGAGGCTCGCGAGCGAGGATGCGGCGACCATGGCCGTCAACGCCGTGCAGATCGACCACCAGAGGAGCGCGACGGTGAGCACCGCTCTGGCTCCCCAGCGATCGGCCAGCCACCCACCGGGAATCTGAAACAGGGCGTAGCCGACGACGAAGGCCGAGAAGACCCAGCCCATCTGTTGATCGGTGATCCCATAGGCCGGCATCATCTGACGCGCGGTCACGGAAATATTGACGCGGTCGATATAGGTCACGACGCTGATGAAAAAGAGTAAGGCGAGGATGAGCCAGCGTATCCGTGAGGGGCGAGGCGTCAGTGTGTTCACAAGGTTGAGTCGTGCGGTCTGTCCATCGGGATGCCGGTGCCGGATTATACCGACTCCCGGCTTGCGGCACTACTAGCGAGATAAGAAAGGGAAGCCTGATCGGTCTCCTGTGCTCGCAGAGGGCGTACGATCAGAATGTGCTCCCACGGGAAAAGGCGCGTATTGACGCGCCGAGGGTTGGGTGGGTGGAATATTGCGCGCAGTGGAAGACCAATCGGGCCTTCCTCTTGGAGAGGATACGATTGAGCTAGGATGGAATATGTATATCCATCGGCGCGTCTTGATTGACAGCTTGTGTATATCGGCGGTACGGTTACGGCGCTGGGAGGGGCATGGGGCGTAATAAGAAGTTACGAGTGCGCCTTGACAGTTTGAGAAGGCGGATCGCAGATCATCGAATCAAGATCGCACTCGAGCAGCAGGGCGCGAATCCCGATCGTAGACTCATCCGGCACTGGGAGGTCGAGATCAAAGCTTGGGAAGAAACCGAAAAAAATCTCGAGCGACGGTTGAAGAAAGGAAAGCGCTATGATTAAGAGAACACGAAAGTCGGCGGTCGCTGACAAAGATTCATTCCTTATGCCGTCGAGTTCTTTGCTGGATAATCACTTTGATGAGATCTTGGAGACTACCGAGGAGATTCTGGGGCTTGTCGCAATCTTGAAAACGCTGTCCTCTACGGATGCCAAGCGAGACGAGTACGAAGGGCGGCTCTATGTGGCCCTCACGCACCTCGACCACCATGTGAAGCCTGCCATCAAGGAATGGGATCGAATTGTGGATCGGATGCCGGAAGATTGATAGAATTATTGCGGCCCGGCCAGCGCGCAAGTATCAGTCTTCCTGTCGGTATCCTGCACCGCTCATTCGAATCTCTCCATCCCCCCAGGGCGCTTCATCGATCTTCATAAACCGGCGGAGTGATCACTGTCTCCAGGCGCAGTTGCAGCTCTTCAGGCGTGCTGTGCCCTCACCTTTATTCAACTTGCTGAGCAGGACTCACCGTTGTCCTAGCCCGCGTTATTCATGAGCGCTTCTGCTGCAATTGCCGATCCACCGCTCTTGCGAGTGAAGCGTGAAGCGCAGGACGGAATGAGTGTGTCTGTATCGTTGCATGCGAGATACGCCCTTCGACGGGCTCAGGGCGTCCCGAGC
>Ga0315297_10003403_pt1 | contig 10230 bp, 4 predicted proteins | sample YL17G15_0_MG_FD_203628 | JGI IMG/M metagenome (GOLD analysis project Ga0315297, IMG submission 203628) | Sediment microbial communities from Yellowstone Lake, YNP, Wyoming, USA - YL17G15_0 | ecosystem: Environmental > Aquatic > Freshwater > Lake > Sediment | place: USA: Wyoming | collected...
GGCAAACCCAAAATCAATAACATACGGAAATTATCAGATTATCCTGCAATAAGCAAAGAGTCGGACGCATTAAGCAAAGACTTGAAGAATAGAGGTTTTAAGTTTTTGGGTTCTACCATATGTTATGCGCATATGCAGGCTACGGGTATGGTAAACGACCACTCTCTTGATTGTTTCAGGAAAATTGAAATAATTGAGAAATATGGTAAATAACCCGTCCAACAACGGCATGCACGCGGACATCCACCCACTTTCGGTTTTGTGGCAAGCTTCTGTTTTTGACTGCATGGCCTTTTCCCTTCATACACCGGTCCTAAGGATCTTCCGGAGGAACTGGCCGGTGTAGGAGCTCTCCACCTGGGCGACCGCTTCCGGCTTGCCCGTGGCGACGATCCGGCCGCCGCCGGGGCCCCCTTCCGGCCCGAGATCGATAAGGTAGTCGGCGGATTTAATCACGTCTAAGTTGTGCTCTATGACCACAACAGTGTTCCCCATCTCTACGAGCCTCGTGAGGACGTCCAAGAGCTTCTGGATGTCGGCAAAGTGGAGGCCGATCGTCGGCTCATCCAGGATGTAGAGGGTGTGGCTGTTCAGCCGCTTGCCCAGCTCCCGGGAGAGCTTGATCCGCTGCGCCTCGCCTCCGGAGAGGGTTGTCGCCGACTGGCCGAGACGGATGTAGCCGAGGCCGACATCGTAGAGGAGCTGGAGCTTCCCGCGGATGGCCGGGATGTTCTCGAAAAATCCCAGGGCCTGCTGGACGGTCATCTCCAGGACCTCCGCGATGTTTCTGCCCTTGTAGCGGACCTCAAGGGTATCCTGGTTGAACCGCTTTCCGCGGCAGGCATCGCAGGTCACGTAGACGTCGGGCAGGAAGTGCATCTCGATCTTGATCAGGCCGTTCCCCTCGCAGGACTCGCAGCGGCCCCCCTTCACGTTGAAGCTGAACCGGCCGGGTTTGTAACCCCTGAGCCGGGATTCGGCCAGGCCGGTGAAGAGGTCCCGGATGTGAGAGAAGACGCCGGTGTAGGTGACCGGGTTGGAGCGGGGGGTCCGCCCGATGGGCTGCTGGTTCATCAGGATGATCCGCTCGATGCCGCCCAGATCGGCTATGCGGCGGATCTTCCCGCCGCCCCCCTTATCCCGGTTGAGCCGCCGGGCGAGCGCCTTGTAGAGGGTCTCGATAACCATCGTGCTCTTTCCCGATCCGGAGACGCCGGTAACCGCGGTGAAGATACCAACGGGGATCCGGATGTCGATATCCTGGAGGTTGTGCTCGTGCGCCCCCTCCAGGACGATGAACCGCCCCGTAGCGGGCCGCCGTTTCTCCGGCATGGCAATGGACTTGCGCCCCGAGAGGAAGGCCCCCGTGAGCGAGACTTCGCTTTTGCAGATCTCCTCCGGCGTCCCCTGGAAAACGACCTCGCCGCCGTCCAGCCCCGCCCCCGGCCCCATGTCGATGATCTGGTCGGATTCCATCATCATGTCCTGATCATGCTCCACGACGAGGACGGTGTTCCCCATGTTGCGAAGGCGTTTGAGCGTGGCGATGAGGCGGATATTGTCCCGCTGGTGGAGGCCGACGGTCGGCTCATCCAGAACGTAGAGCACGCCTACCAGGCCCGACCCGATCTGGGTGGCGAGTCTGATCCGCTGGCTCTCCCCGCCGGAGAGACTCCCCGACGCCCTCTCCAGGCTCAGGTAGTCCATGCCGACGTCCAGGAGAAAGCTGAGGCGCTGGCGGATCTCTTTCATCACCCGCTCCGTAATCTGCATCTCCTGGGGAGAGAGGGGAATCGCCATGAGAAATGCAAGACATTCCCTGATCGGGAGGCGGCAGGCCTCATGGATGTTCTTCCCCCCCACGGTCACAGAGAGGCTCTCCTTCTTCAGGCGGGCGCCGAGACAGGTCGGACACTCCCGCAGGTTTATGTAGCGAGACAGGTCCATGCGGACATGGAGGGAGGCTGTCTCCTTGTAGCGCCGGTCGAGCTGATTGAGAACCCCCTCAAACGGCCGGGTGTAAAAGTATCTCCGACCGCCCCGATCAGTGTGAAAGCGGATTTTCTCCTCCCCCGAGCCATGGAGAAGGACTCTCCTGATTGTCTCCGGGAGGTCGCCGAACGGCGTATTGATGTCGAATCCGTAATGTTCGGAGAGGGTGTCGAGCATCTGAAAGTATTGGAGGGAGTGGCGGCCCGACCAAGGGACGATCGCCCCTTCCCGGACGGAGAGCTCCTGGTCGGGGACGACCAGCTCCTCGTCGAAGTACATCCGGGTGCCCAACCCTCCGCAGTCCGGGCAGGCCCCGTAGGGGCTGTTGAAGGAAAACATCCGGGGAGCAAGGTCAGTGATGCTGACGCCGCAGTCCGGACAGGCGTATCGTTCGCTGAAGAGGACCTCCTCCCCGCCGGTCACGGCGACACGGACCAGGCCGTCGGAAAGGCCCGAAGCGGTCTCCAGGGAGTCGCGGAGGCGCTTCCGGATCCCCTCTTTCACGATCAGGCGGTCGATCACGACGTCAATGTCATGCCGTCGGTTCTTGTCGAGGGCGATCTCCTCGACGAGCTCCCGGACCTCACCGTCCACGCGGACCCGGACGTACCCCTCCTTCAGGAATTTTTTAAACTCCTTCTGGAACTCCCCCTTCTTCCCACGGGCGAGCGGGGCTAAGATCGTCAAACGCGAATTCGCCGGATAAGTTAGGATCGTCTCTAACATCATGTCGATGGTCTGGGACTTGATCTCCCTGCCGCATTTGTAGCAGTGGGGAACGCCGATCCGGGCGAACAGGAGACGGAGGTGATCGTAGATCTCCGTCGCGGTCCCCACGGTGGAGCGAGGATTGTGGGCGGCCGTCCGCTGTTCGATCGCGATCGCCGGTGAGAGCCCCTCGATGGACTCCACATCAGGCTTGTCCATCTGCCCGATGAACTGGCGGGCGTAGGCGGACAGAGACTCCACGTAGCGGCGCTGACCCTCGGCGTAGATCGTGTCGAAGGCAAGCGACGACTTCCCGGAGCCGCTCACGCCGGTGATGACGACCAGGCGGTCCCGCGGGATGTCGACGCTGATGTTTTTGAGGTTGTGCTGCGCGGCGCCCTTGATTTTAATGTAATTCATTATAACTTGATCCCGATATTCGACTTCTTCCGGAGGGCCTCCAGCCACTCCTCGAACTTCTTCTCCAGCTTCTCACGGTCGATCTTCTCCCTAATCTCCTCGCGGACCGACTCGATGCCCTTGATCCCCGCCCCCCGGAGGTCGATTACCTGAACGATATGAAAACCGACGGACGATTCGATGACGCCGCTGATCTGTTGGAGCGGCAGCTTGAAGGCGACCTCCTCCACCTCGGGGATGATCATCCTCCGCTCGATGTAGCCGATGTCTCCGCCGGTCGCGGCGGCCGGTCCCTCGGAGTATTTTGCGGAAAGCTGGTCAAAGGGCTCGCCGTTCATGAGCCGCCGGTGGATCTCCCCGGCATCCGCCCGGAGCTTCTCCCTCACGGCCTGATCTTCCTCTTTCGGCAAGGGGAAGAGGATCTGCTTTATCCGGACAGACTCCTTCCCCTCGTAATCCTCCCGGTGCTTGCGGTAGTACTCACCGATCTCCTCATCGGTCACCGCCACCCTGGACTTGATATCCCGCCGGATCAGCTTGATCCTCATGAGCTGATCCCTGATTTCTTTCCTGTATGCCTCCAGCGTGGTCCCTTCCTTCGCCAGGCCCTTCCGGAAATCCTCCTGAGAGAGGTTACTCCTCGCGAGGAGATCCTTGATCGCGCCGGCTACCTCTTCCTCCCGAACGACGATCCCGGTCTTCCGGGATTCCTGTTGCATGAGGAGCGCATCGATCATCCGGTTCAGGAGGGTCTCCCTGGCTTCTGCCAGGGCTTTATCCCGCGCCTGTCCCTCGTAGGCCGCTTCCAGTTTTGCCCGATAGGGGTCAAACGTGCCGTTCAACTCGGACAGGGTGATGACCTCATCATTGACGACGGCGACAATCCTGTCCGCCACCCCGGCCTGCGCCGACAGGCTCAGGAAGGCCGCCGCCACTCCCGCCAGAAACGTTTTACCGATTTTCATCACGCTCTCCTCAAAGTTGATATCATGGGGACAGATTTCAAATCTGTCCCCACGGAAAATGCCCTCAGTGTTTCTCCGGAACGGCCGGCGGAAGTGCATCCTTCGTCCCCGTTTCCACCGGCGGTGTCCATTCCGGAAGGGGCCTGTTGATCCGGATGACGGCCTTTGCCTTCAGCCCCTCGATCCAGCGTTCGTAAGCCTCGGCCTCCTTGAGCTTCCGCAGATCGGCAATCACCCGCTCTTTTACCTCCGAGAATATCCGGCCGCCTGCCTCCTTCCGTCCAAGGAGCTTGAAGATGTGGTAGCCATAGGGGCTCTGAACGATCCCGCTGACCTTCCCCACCGGAAGGGTAAAGACGACGCGGTCGATCGCCTCGGGCATGACCCCGCGCGCGAAAAAGTCGAGATCTCCGCCCTTTGCGGCCTCCGGCCCGATGGAAACTCCCCGCGCCACCTTACCAAAATCCTCCCCCATCTTCAATCTTTTCAGGATCGCCTCCGCCCTGTCCCGGTCGCGGACGACGATCTGGGCGACTCGCACCCGTTTCTCCGTCATGTAGGCCTTGCGGTTGGCCCGATAATGCCGCTCCGCCTCGTCGTCCGTCACCGAGATTTTTTCATTAACCTCGACGGCGATGAGCTTTTCCAGCAGCACCCTTTTCCGAAGCGCCTCCTTCCAGCCTGCATAGCTGATCCCGCCCGCGCCGAACAGGCGGTCGAACTGTTCGCCATTGTAATCCCGCTTGATCTCCTCGATCCGGGAGGCGAGCTCCGCCTCGCCGACGGTAAGCGAAAGCATTCCCGCACGCTGCACCATGATCTTCTGCTCGATAAGGCGATCCAGGACCTCCTCTTTGAGGCTCGCCATCTCGCCGGCATTCAGGGGCGGGGCGCTCTTCACGAGAGCCGTTTCTTCCGCCAGCCGCGCCTGATATTCGCTTAGGTTGATCCTCTCGCCGTTCACCAGGGCCACCAAGTAATCCGGCGGGAGCTGTTCCTGACATCGGCAGGACGACAGGGATGAAAGCACGACGATCAACAGGAGCATCCCCCGCAGAACCTCTCTTCGACCTGACCGGGGAACGGGGACACGATGCCGCATAGGGAGAATGGGGACATGATGCGGCATCATGTCCCCATTCTCCCCCCGGGGACACGATGCGGCATCGTGTCCCCATAAAGTTTTCAGACTTTTTCCGAAGCCGCTCGTCATGGCATCACCCATTTCAACCCCTCAGCTCCTGGAGCAGTTCCCGCGCCCGGCTCAGGATCTCCGCCCCCTTCAGTCCTGGCATGGGGATGGTCAGCTTCAGATCGGGCGTGAGCTGCACTCCCCGCACCTTCCGCCGGTAGAGCTCGATGATCCGGGCAGGGTCGATCGGGCTCTTCTCCTGGAGAAAAACCGACATCCCTTTGCCGTCATAGCCCATCCTCTTCCCCTTGATGTCTTTCAGGAGGTTCCGGATGCCGATGACCGCAAGGAGGTTCTCCACCTCGGGGGGAACGAGACCGTAGCAGTCCATCAGTTCCGCCCGGATCCCGGCCAGATCCTCGTCGGTCGAGGCCAGCGAGACCTGCTTATACGTCACGAGACGCCGATGCTCGTCGGCCATGTAAACCTCGGGGATGAAAGCCGGTATCCCTAAATGGATCTCCGGCTTGATCTCCTCTTCCGGCGCCGGCTCTCCCTTGAGCTCGCGGATCGCCTTCTCCATTAGTTCGGTATAGAGCTCGTACCCAACGGCAGAGACATGGCCGGACTGGGAAATCCCGAGGAGGTTTCCCGCCCCCCGGATCTCCAGGTCGTTGGAGGCGATCCGGAAGCCGGCGCCCGGTTCGGAGAAGTCCATGATCACCTGGAGCCGCTTCTGGGCGTCGCGCGAGAGCATCGCCCCCTTGGGCACGAGCAGATAGGCGCTGGCCTCCTCCTTCGAGCGCCCCACCCGCCCCCGGATCTGGTAGAGCTGGGCAAGCCCGAAGCGGTCGGCCCGGTTGATGATGATCATATTGGCCGTAGGAATATCAAGGCCGGAGGCGACGATCGTAGTGCAGACCAGGACGTTGTCCTCCCGCCGGACGAACCTCGCCATCGCCCCTTCGATCTCCTTCGGCGTCATCTGTCCGTGGACGACACCCACCCGGGCCTCAGGCACGAGTTTCTGGACGAGGCGGGCCATCGTGAAGATCGACCGAACGCGGTCGTGGAGGAAGAAGACCTGGCCGCCTCTCGCCAGTTCCTGGCGGATCGCGGCGGCGATCACCTCCTCGTTGAACTCCAGGACGTGCGTCTTCACCGGCAGGCGGTCCTCCGGCGGGGTGTTGATGATGGAGAGATCCCGGATGCCGACCAGCGACAGATGGAGAGTGCGGGGGATGGGCGTCGCCGTCAGGGTCAGGACATCCACGAGCGTCCGCAGTTTCTTCAGCTTCTCCTTGTGGGCCACGCCGAAGCGCTGCTCCTCGTCGATGATGACGAGCCCCAGGTCCTTGAAGTTCACGTCCTTCTGGAGGAGCCGGTGGGTGCCGATCACGATGTCCACCGTCCCCCGCCTGAGACCGTCTAAGATCTCCTTCTGCTCGACCTTCGTCCGGAAACGGTTGAGGACCTCGACCCGGATCGGGTAGGGTTTCAATCTCCGGGAGAAGGTGCGGGAATGCTGCTCAGCCAAGATCGTCGTGGGGACGAGGACGCCCACCTGCTTCCCGTCCAGGGCGGCCCGCAGCGAGGCGCGCATCGCCACCTCGGTCTTGCCGAACCCCGCATCGCCGCAGATCAGGCGGTCCATCGGCTTGCCGCCGCTCATATCGAGGTGGATGTCCTCGATCGCCCGGGCCTGATCGGGCGTCTCCTCGTATTCGAAGGAGGCGCAGAACTCTTCATAGATCCGGTCGGGGGCGGAGAAGGCCTCCCGGTCCATCACCTCCCGGGCCGCGTAGATGGCGACCAGCTCCTCCGCCACCTCCCGGACCGATTTCTTCACCCGCTCCTTGAGAGTCTCCCAGGAGGTCCCGCCCAGCCTGTCGACCTTCGGGACAAAGCCGTCCGGGCCGATGTAACGCTGGATCTGATCCAGACGGTCCACGGGGAGATAGAGACGGTCCTGATCCTGGTACTCGATCAGGAGAAAATCGTTTTCGATCCCGCCGACGCTGAGCTTCTGGAGCCCCCGATAACGTCCGATGCCGTGTTCGGTATGGACGACGAAGTCCCTTTCCTTGAGCTCCCCGAAGGATCTGAGGAAATATCCCTCCCGGACCGGCTTCACCCTTTGCCGGAGGACCTTCCTGCCGAAGAGCTCCTCTTCGGAAAGGACGACGAGTTTCATCACGGAGAGATGGAAACCCCCGCTGATCCGCCCTTCCCGAAGAAAAAACCCCGCCGGGGCGTCCTCTCCGTCGATTCCGTCCAAGAAGGCGCCGGCCGCCTTCTGGATGGGAAGATCATACCGGGCGAGGAGATGACCCATCCGCTGCATGCATTCCTGCCCGCCGCAGACGAATTCGACCCGTTTCCCCTCCTGGAGCCACTCCCGGATCTTCTCCGCAAGCGGCCTGAGCAGCCCGTCATCGCCGGCCGCCGCCCGGGTCGCCTCATCGACGGCGATGTCCCTCTCCAGGCGAAATTGGACGGGAGAACGGGTATCTTCTCCGGCGCCGAGGGCGAGGCCCTCCAGGTGAATCTGTTTCAACTCCCGCCAGCGTTCCAGAACCTCCGTCGCGGTCAGGCAGGAGGATTCCTTCTCCAGGTGGAACCGCTCACCGTCCCGGGCCTTGAGGAGGAACCGATCGAGGTCGTTTTCGATCTTCTCCAGCGCCTGCCGGACGGCAAGCGGATCATCCATGACCAGAAGAGCCCCCCCGGAAAGATAATCGAAGAGGGAACCCATGCCTTTCGCTTCGGGATCATCGTCGCCCGCAGCGTCGTAGAAAAGCGGATGAAAAAGGGGATTGACGGCAGCGCCGAGGCTGGTCGCCATCATCTCGGCCAGCTTCTCCTTTGTTCCCCGGGGGAGCTCCAGATGATTGGACCGGCGGCGGATGTTGCGGACGGCGCGTTCCCGCCTCTCAGGGGCGAGGATCACCTCCCGGGCCGGAAAGAGCATGAATTCGGCCAGCTCGGTGATGGACCGCTGAGAGGTTTCATCGAACGCACGGATAGATTCCAGCTCGTCGCCAAAAAACTCCAGACGGAATGGATGCTGGACCATCGGGGGGAACAGGTCGATCACATTCCCCCGGACGCTGAACTCCCCCCTCCCCTCCACCAGCGTTACCCGGCTGTAGCCACCTTCGCTCAGCTTCCGGACCAGTTCATCCCGCTCGCGGGTGTCGCCCACGGAGATCCACTCCGAGTACCCCTCGAGGACCTCCCGGGGGATCACCTTCTGCATCAGGGCGCGGGCGGGAATCACCACGACAGCCGGTTCCCCGTACGCCAGGCGGTGGAGAACCTCCAGCCGGGAGAGCTCCGCCTCCCGCTGAAAGACAAACATGTCCGTGGTCAGGAGATCCCAGGGGGGCAGCAGAAAGACCTGTTCGTCGCCCAGGAAGAAGGAAATATCACGGAAAGAGGCTGCGGCTTCTTTTTCCGTCGGCCCGATCACGATGAGCGGCCGGCGGAGATGCCGGAAGAGGAGCGCGATAAAGAAGGCCCGGGCCGCCCCCTCCAAGCCGCCGACGGCAATCCGCTCCTCCCCGCGGCTGAACCTCTCCAACACTTCCCGCAGGGCGGGATCACCCTGATTCTTCCTGATTTCGACAATCTTTCTCACAAACGTTTTCGCAAATAAATCCCGGCATTCTTTCGGGGGCGCAACAAAAACGCCCCCGCCCCGACGTCCTCCCTCACCTCTCCCCTATCGCCTTGAAATGCCTTTGGAGTAAGGTTACCCGCGACAAGCCGTGGGGGGACTCGATAAAGGACTTCGCCAAATGTTTATCACTATAATATCGCCTCCATTTATTCAAGCAATAAAAGTCGCACGACCCTGCCACGCATTGATCCCTCCTCCCTTATCTCCCCCCTTCTCTATTGACAGGAAAGTTCATTTCATATAGCGTCATTACCGCACACAGGAGGACAGGTGAAGACCATGATCAGCGTCGAAGAAGCCCTAAAAAGGATACTGGATTCGATCTCCCCGCTAGGGCTGGAAAAGGTGAACATCCTCGACGCCCTGGGACGGGTGGTCGGAGAGGATATCCATGCCGGCCGGGACATCCCGCCGAAGGACAACTCGGCGATGGACGGCTACGCCCTCCGCGCAGAGGATACCCGCGGGACAGCGGCGGAAAGGCCGGTCCGGTTCGAGGTCGTCGAGGACATCCCCGCCGGGACAGTTCCCCGGAAGCGGATCGGACCGGGGCAGGCCGCGCGGATCATGACCGGCGCCCCGATCCCGGAAGGCGCCGACGCCGTCGTCCGGATGGAGGACACCCGGAAAGAGGGAACCATAGTCGCCATCTTCGTCGAGGCGAAAAAAGGGCAGGACATCCGGCGGGCGGGAGAGGATGTGCAGCAGGGGGAGAAGGTCATCTCCCGGGGGGAGATCATCCGGCCCGCCGAAGTGGGCATGCTGGCTTCTCTCGGGCGCTCATTCATCCTCGTTTATCAGCGGCCGCTGGTCGCCGTCGTGGCGACGGGCGATGAGCTCGTGGACATCGACGAGACACCCTCACCCTGGAAGATCATAAGCAGCAACAGCTATTCGCTCGCCGCACTGGTCCTGGAGTGTGGCGCAATCCCCCTGCAGATCGGCATCGCCCGGGACCGGCGGGAAGACCTCGTCGCAAAATTCCGGGACGCCATGCGGGCCGATCTGATCGTCTCCTCCGGCGGCGTCTCCGTCGGGGACTACGATCTGGTCAAGGAGATCATGAAGGAAGTCGGAAACCGCATGCAATTCTGGCAGATCGCCATGAGGCCGGGGCGGCCGCTCGCCTTCGGCGCGCTGAGGGATGTCCCCGTCGTCGGCCTGCCGGGAAATCCCGTCTCCGCGATGGTTTCCTTCGAGCAGTTCATCCGTCCCGCGATCCTCAAGATGATGGGGCATAAGAACCTGTTCCGGCGGACCGTCCTGGCACGCATCGTTGAGGGGATCGAGAAGAAGAAGGGGGTAAGACACTTCATCCGGGCGCGGATCCG
>Ga0315297_10003405_pt1 | contig 10225 bp, 7 predicted proteins | sample YL17G15_0_MG_FD_203628 | JGI IMG/M metagenome (GOLD analysis project Ga0315297, IMG submission 203628) | Sediment microbial communities from Yellowstone Lake, YNP, Wyoming, USA - YL17G15_0 | ecosystem: Environmental > Aquatic > Freshwater > Lake > Sediment | place: USA: Wyoming | collected...
GCCCAGGGCCCAGGGCCCTGGGCCTAGGGCCTAGGGGCCCCCGGGTTACGGATGCATGCCGTCTGCTCCCAGGCGACGAGATTGCGATACCGCTCGACCTCCTCCTCGAGGCGGGCGGGTTCCCACCCCAGTTCTTCTGCGAGCAATTCCGCCGTGCGCCGGGCCGCCCCCAGCCCGTGGTCGGGCCCCTCATAGTAGGGGTGAATCCGCCGCACCAGCACGTCGTCCACCCGCTGCGCCAGCTCGCGCCGGGCGACGTGAATCACCTCCGCCTCGATCGCCGGATACCCGGCGAGCAGCGGCGCTGCGAGTTCGCGCCGCTCCCGGACGAGATTGAAGACCGCCGAACACTCGGTCCCGTAGGTGCGGACGATATGGTCGACGGTCTCGATGAAGAGTCCCAGTTCGAGCCCGGCCCGTCCGAGGGGCTCGAGGTCCTGTACCTCGCCGCCGGGGAGCGGCTCGTCCGCGGTCGGCGGACGGGGAACCCGGGGCCGCCCGTCCAACTCGTGGAGTGTCGCCTCAACCCGGTCGACCAGCTCCGCCGCCATGGAGCGGAAGGTGGTGAGCTTTCCGCCTGCGATGGTCAGCATGCCGCCGCGGCCCTGCAGGATCAGATGCTCGCGCGGAATGCGTGAGGCCCCCAGTGCGGCTGGCGGGGCGATCAGCGGCCGGAGGCCCGCCCAGGTGGCCAGGACATCGCGCTCGTCGAGGTGAGCGTTGGGAAAGGCGGCATTGGCCGAGCGGAGCAGGTAGACGATGTCATCCTCGGTGGCCCGGAGCTGGTCGGGATGCTCGGTGGCGTCGGTGTCCGTGGTGCCGATGTAGGAGAAATCCCCCCACGGCAGGACGAACATCACCCGTCCATCGATCGGGCTGGTCAATGTGATCGCCGCTTCGTGGCCCAGGCGGTCGCGGCGTACCATGACATGCACGCCCTTGGTCGGTCGGAGGATGGGAGTGGCGGCCGGATCCTCGAGACGCCGGACCTCGTCGCACCATGGCCCGGTCGCATTGACGACGACGCGCGCGTGGACCGAGGTCGATTGCCCGGTCAGCCGGTCGTGCAGCGTTGCGCCCTGCACCCGTCCGTCGGCCTGGTTGAGACTCTCGACGGCCATGTAGTTCGCCACCAGGGCCCCGTGCCGGATGGCGTCGCGCGCGGTGGCCACCACCAGGCGGGCATCATCGCACTGGGCATCGAAATACCGGATTCCGCCGGCCAAGCCGCGCTCGCGCACCATCGGTTCGTCCTTGAGCAGGGCGCGCTTGCCGAGGAGCCGGTGCCAGCCCACATTGCGGAAGGCGGCTAGCAGGTCGTAAACCAGGATACCCGCCCAGAGTTTCCATAGGGGAATGCGGTCGCCCCGGTGCACGGGGAAGACGAAGGGCAGGGGTCGGACGAGGTGCGGTGCGATGTGGAGCAGGGTGCGTCGCTCCCGCAGCGCCTCAAATACGAGTCTGACATTCCCTTCTTCGAGGTAGCGTACGCCGCCGTGAATCAGGCGGCTGGAGCGCGAACTGGTACCGGCGCCGAGGTCGTGCTGGTCCACCAGGATGGTTCGAAGGCCCCGCATGGCCGCGTCGCGGGCGATGCCGGCGCCGGTGATGCCACCCCCGATGATCAGCAGGTCCGCGGGGGTCGCCTTGAGTCGTTCAGCCGAGGATCGATGCCAGATCTCACGCGCGGTTCCACCCCGCCCGTCCTGTACCTCCCGCGGCCGAGCACGTGGTTGACTTGGCATGACTACCTCTTCCGGCCGGGGATACGGGTGCTGGATCTCGCCTGCGGCGAGGGGCGCCACGCGCTCAAGGCGGCGCAGTGGGGCGCCAGCGTGGTCGCGGTGGACAGGGACGAAGCCAAGATCGACGCTGGCCGCGAGGCGGCCGCGCGGCTCGGGGTCGAGGTGGACTTCCGCAAGGTGGAGCTCACGGGCGGTTGGCCGGCGTTCGGGGAGTTCGAGGTTGTCCTGGTATTCAATTATCTTGACCGCGCGCGCATCGAGGACGTGAAGGCGGCCGTGCGGAGCGGCGGGACCCTCCTGCTCGAGAGCTACCTCGAATGGCAGCGGGCGCTCGGCTGGGGTCCGACCCGGGATGAGCATCTGCTGGCCCCGGGGGAGCTGGCCCGACTGGTTTCGCCGTTCGAGGTGCTGCACGGCCGCGAAGTCTTCGAGCCGATCGACGCCAACAAGATACGCGCGGTCGCCAGCATCGCCGCTCAGAAACCATAACGCCGGCCGGAGCTTTGCGGTAAGGGCGCGTCGGTGGCGTGCCTCGGCTCCCCTGTCCAGTGACGCTGATCATGCCCAACCCCCGTCGTGCCTGTCTCGTCGCCGGCCTCCGGACACCCTTCGCCCGCAGCGGCACCGTCTTCAAGGACGTCAGCGCCGTACAGCTCGCCCGCCGCGCTACCCAGGAACTGCTGGAGCGCACCGCACTTGACGGAAGAGAGGTCTCAGAGGTCGCCTTCGGCCAGGTGGTGGCCTCGGTGCTCGCGCCCAACGTGGCGCGGGAAGTGAGCCTCCTGCCACAGCTCCCCCGTACGATTCCCGCATTCAGCGTCAACCGCGCCTGTGCCTCCGCTGGTCAGGCCATCAGCTACGCGGCCGACCAGATTGCGCTGGGACACGCCGACGTGGTGCTGGCCGGCGGAACCGAGTCGCTTTCCGACATCCCCATTCTCCATTCCAAACGCTTCAGCCAGATCCTGGTGGACGCGAGCCGTGCCAAGACGCTGGGGCAGCGTTTCGGCAGCTTCGCCCGGGTACGCCCCCGCGACCTGGTTCCGGTCTCCCCGGCGATCGCCGAGCCGAGCACCGGGGAATCCATGGGCCAGTCGGCGGAGAAGATGGCGAAGGAGAACGGCATCAGCCGCGAGGCGCAGGACAAGCTCGCCATGATGAGCCATCACCGTGCCGCCCAGGCGACCGCCAACGGCCGCTTTGCCGAAGAGATCGCGCCCTGGTTCGGCGGGCGGGGGATGGACGAGGTCGTTACGACCGACAATCTCGTCCGCGGCGACACCTCGCTCGACGCGCTGGCCAAGCTCAAGCCGGTGTTCGACCGCCGCTACGGTTCGGTGACGGCGGGCAATGCCTCGTCCCTGACCGACGGCGCCGCCGTGGTGCTCATGATGGAGGAGCAGAAGGCCCGGGCCCTGGGCTATCGGCCGCTGGTGGCGGTGCGGAGTTATGCCGTGGCGGCGGTGGACCCGGGGTGGCAGCTCCTCATGGGCCCCGCCTACGCCGTGCCGAAGGCTCTCGACCGGGCCGGCATCACCTGGAAGGAACTCGGCCTGGTCGAGATCCATGAGGCCTTTGCCTCGCAGGTGCTCTCCAACGCGGAAGCGTGGGCTTCGAAGGCCTGGGCGAAGACGCTGGGCCGGCCGGCCCCCGTCGGCGAAGTCGACTGGGAGAAGACCAATGTCCATGGCGGCTCGATCGCGATTGGCCACCCCTTCGGGGCCACCGGGGCCCGGCTCGCCACCACCCTTGCGAACGAGATGGTGAAGCGCGACGTGCAGTTTGGCTTGATCTCCATCTGCGCCCAGGGCGGGATGGGGTTTGCGATGGTGCTGGAACGGGTGTAGAGAGGAACGCACAGCGTACAGGGTTCAGCGTTCAGGGCGCGAACCCGTACCCCCATGCCGGCGCCCTGTACGCTGAACGCTGAACCCTGGAATGTCCATGACTGCGCTGAATATCACCTACCACGGCTCCACTGCCATCGTGACCCTGGACCTCCCCGGCGAGCCGGTCAACAAGCTCAATGCGGCGGTGAAGGCGGAGTTCGAGTCCGCTCTGGACCGCCTGCGGAACGACCCGGCGGTCAAGTCGATCGTGATCATCTCCGGCAAGCCCGACACGTTCATCGCGGGTGCGGACATCGAGGAGTTCATCCGGCTTTCGACTCAGGAAGAGTTCACCCGGCTCTCCCGCGAAGGTCAGGAGATGCTGCAGCGCCTGGACGACTTCCCCAAGCCTGTCGTCTGTGCCGTCCACGGCGCCTGCCTCGGGGGTGGCCTCGAACTGGCCCTGGCCTGCGACTGGCGCATCGCGACCGATCATCCCAAGACCCAGCTCGGCCTGCCGGAGGTTCAACTCGGCCTGCTCCCGGGTGCCGGCGGCTGCCAGCGACTGCCGAAGCTCATCGGCCTCTCGGCGGCGCTTGGCATCATCATGCCCGGAAAGATCGAGATCGGCATCAAGGCGCTCAAGCTCGGCATGGTGGACGAGCTGGTGCCGAAGAGCATCCTGCTCGAGACCGCCCTCAGGGCCGCAGACCGCCTTGCTGCCGAGGGCGTCCCCATCCGGCCTCCCGCCCGTCCCCTGAAGGGCGGCCTGGTGGCTGCGATCTTCGATCGCTCGTTCTTGGGGCGACGGTTCGTCTACTGGAAGGCGGGGAAGGACACGATCAAGAAGACCGGCGGGCACTATCCCGCGCCGCTCGCGGCGCTCGAGGCGGTGCGGGCGGGTCTGGAGCAGGGCGGGGAGGCGGGCTACGCCGTCGAACACCGAAAGTTCGGCGAGCTTGCGGCGACGGACGTCTCCCGGAAGCTGATTGGGATCTTCTTTGCGACAAACGCGCTTAAGAAGGACGACGGGGTTCCACCCGGGACCGGCGCCCGCGCGCGGCCGGTGGAGCGCTTGGCGGTCATCGGCTCCGGCTTCATGGGTGCGGGCATCGCGGGCACGACGGTGAGCACCGCGGCCATCCCGGTCCGGGTCAAGGACACCGAGCTGCCGCGGGTGGGGAAGGGACTCAAGGCGGCCACCGACATTCTGACCGGGCGGCTCAAGCGACGCCGCATCACGAAGTTCGAGTTCGAACGGCTGGCGGCCCTATTGTCGGGGGGCACCGACTTCGCCGGGTTCCAGCGCACCGACCTCGTCATCGAGGCGGTCTTCGAGGATCTCGACCTCAAGCGCAAGGTGCTGGCCGACACCGAGGCGGCGACCGCGTCGGGGACGATCTTCGCGACCAACACCTCTACGATCCCCATTGCCGATATTGCCGCCAAGGCCCAGCGGCCCGGAGACGTGCTTGGGATGCACTTCTTCTCGCCGGTGGACCGGATGCCGCTGCTCGAGATCATCCCCACCGCTCAGACCAGTCCGCAGACGATTGTCACCGCGGTGCAGTTCGGCCGCAAGATTGGGAAGACCGTCATCGTGGTCCGGGACCATCCCGGGTTCTGGGTGAATCGCATTCTCACCCCCTATCTGAACGAAGCGGGGTACCTGCTCGGCGAGGGCGTGCCGATGGAGGTGATCGACCGGGTGGCGACGCGCTTCGGCTTCCCGGTTGGGCCGATCACTCTGCTCGATGAAGTCGGCCTCGACGTCGCGGCCAAAGCATCAAAGGTCATGCACCGGGCCTTCGGCGACCGGCTCACCCCTTCAGACCTGATCGAGAAGCTGCTGGCGAGCCAGCGCCTCGGCCGCAAGAACGGCAAGGGCTTCTACGGCTACCATAAGGGCCAGCGGACCGGCCCGGACGAATCGGTGTACGATCTCCTGGGGATCCGTCCCGCCAAGCCCGCCTCCACCGAGCTGGTGGAGCAGCGACTGGTGTACAGCATGCTGAACGAGGCGGCGATGGCCGCCGGCGAAGGGGTCGTGCGCTCCGCGCGCGACGGTGACATTGGCGCGATCTTCGGCATCGGCTATCCGCCGTTTCGCGGTGGCCCGCTTCGCTACCTCGATGATCTCGGCGCCGCGAGAGTGGTCGGGTTGCTGCGGGACCTGCAGCAGCGGTTCGGTGCGCGCTTCGCGCCCGCGGAATCGCTGGTCCGCATGGCCGACGCGGGGGAGCGGTTCTACCACGACTAGGTGGGGCTGGTGGGATTGGCCCGCAGGGTGAACGTGTGGAGCATCGGCGTTGCGCTCCTGTTATACGGTGCGATCCTGGTCTGGTTCCGCGCCAATGAACGCCGCCTGATCTTCTTTCCAGAGGCCGGACCAGTCGGTCTCCCCGGACCGGCCTCCGGCCTCGTAGCTCGCCGCATTACCATCGCCACACCGGACCACCTCCGGCTGGTGGGCTGGTCCGTCGCCCCGCCGCCCGGCGATCCCCACGGCCGCTGGGTGCTCATCCTCCACGGCAACGCCGGCAACATCGCCACTCCCGGTCGCATCGAACACAACCGCCAGCTGTATGGCCTCGGACTGGGAGTTGTCACCTTCGATTACCGGGGGTATGGCGAGAGCGAGGGCACGCCGACCGAATCGGGCCTCTACACCGATGCCCGTGCCGCCTATGACTTCCTGCGGGACTCTCTCGGCGCGCCGGCGTCGCGCATCGTGATCTATGGGCATTCGCTCGGGTCAGCGGTCGCGATCGAGCTCGCCTCCACGGTGGCGGCGGGAGGCCTGATCGTAGAAGGCGGGTTCACCTCGCTGCCCGACCTGGGAGCGGAGATCTATCCCTGGCTGCCGGTGCGAGCGCTGGCGCGGAGTCGGTTCGCCGCTCTCGACCGGATCGGGGGTGTCCGGATGCCGATCCTCTGCATTCATGGCCGTGACGATACGACCATCCCCATTGCCCAGGGGCGCCGGTTGTTCGCCGGGGCGCCCGATCCCAAGGAATTTCTCGAAGTGGCCGGAGGTCACGACGATGCCTACGAGCTCGGGCGGGCCGAGTATGAGATGGGCATCCGTCGCTTCCTCGAGCGGCTGCCGTAGCGGCCGATGCCGGCGCGGGCCGTCGGGATCGTCGTCCTCGCTTGCACGGCCGCTCCGCTGCAGGCCCAGGTGCTCCGGGGGGTGCTGATCGAGTCGGGCTCCGCGCTGCCGGTGGCGGCCGGCCTGCTGCAGCTGCTGTCAGGCGGGGACACAATTGTCATCAGCGTCGGTACCAGTGAGCGCGGTCGCTTTGCGTTTCCCGAAGTGGCGCCGGGCCGCTACCGTATTCGGGCACTCCGCATCGGCTACCGCGCCTGGACTTCCGAGCCGTTCCAGCTTGCCGCCGGGCAGATCAAGGACGACACGCTCGCGATCCCCACCGTCCCCGTCGTGCTCGAGGAGATCACCGTGGAGGCCCGGAGCCCCTGCCATGCCACGCCCCGGGAGGACCGGCGCATGGCGTTGCTGTGGGACGAGGTGCGGACTGCGTTGGGCCTGCTCGAGGCGGAGCTTCCGGACACGGTCGAGTTCGAGAGCGTCCTCACCAGGCGTTTCGTCGACCCGATGGATCGTATCGTCGCCCAGGAACGGCGTACCCTCTACAACATCGGACGCTGGCCCGTCACAAGCCAGCAGCCGGAGAGCCTGGCCCGGCTCGGTTATGTCCAGCCGCGGGATACCCTGGAGGGGCCGGTCTACTACGGTCCCGACGCCAAGGTCTTCTTCAGCGACGCCTTCCTCCGGACTCACTGTTTCCGGCTGGAGCCGACGCCGAAACAGACCCCGGAGCTGGTGGGACTCGGGTTCGAGCCGGTGAAGAGGCGGCGGGTGATCGACATTGAAGGTACCCTCTGGCTCGACCGCCAGAGCGGCGCCCTCAGAACGCTGGAATACCGGTACGTGCCGTTGTGGGACTGGGTGCCCCGCGGCCGCGCGGGCGGTGTCCTGAGCTTTGGCCGCCTGGACTCAGGCTCGCTGGTCATTACCGGCTGGGTGGTTCGGGCGCCGGTCGCGAGGATCGACCGATCTCCCGCTGGGCGCTTGCTCCACGATGAACGCTCCCGCCCGTACTTCGGCAGCGGGCGACTCGTGCTGCATGGCTTCCGCCTGGAGATCGGCGAGGTGCAGGAGATCCGTGCCAGGGACGGCCGGGTCCTGTGGCGGCGCCCGCCGTGATGGTGGCTGACGCCGGCCCCATGCCGCTGTAGGTTCCCGTGGTGTCCGCAGACCCCTTCGTGGCGCTTCGCGCCGCGCTCGCCGGGCGTTACGACCTGCAGGAGGAGATCGGGCAGGGCGGGATGGCGATTGTGTTCCGGGCGCGGGACGTCCGGCACGACCGGCCCGTCGCCATCAAGGTCATCCGGCCCGGCGTGCTCGCCGCTGGGGAATCGGCGGAGCGCTTCTTGCGCGAGATCCGCTACGCGGCGCAACTCACCCATCCCCACATCCTGCCACTGTACGATTCCGGCGAGGTGCCGGCGACCGACCCGCCGCTGCTGTATTACGTGATGCCGTTCCTGTCAGGCGAGACCCTTCGCGAGCGGCTCTCGCGCGAGCGCCGACTTCCGGTGGACCAGGCGCTCCGCATCGCCCGGGCGATCGCCGGAGCAATGGAGTCCGCGCACCGGCGGCAGATCGTGCATCGCGATCTCAAGCCGGAGAACATCCTGCTCCACGAAGGCGAGCCGATGGTGGCCGATTTCGGGGTGGCGCGCGGCCTCTGTGAGGCTTGCGACCCCAGCGTAAGTACCGCTCCCGGCGTGGCGGTGGGCACGCCGGCGTACATGAGTCCGGAGCAGGCCAGCGCGGACCCGTCCGCCGATGAGCGGAGCGACCAGTACAGCTTGGCCTGTGTGCTGTACGAGATGCTGGCAGGGCAACCACCCTTCGCGGGGACCGGCGCACGCGCCACCATGGCGCGCCATTCGGTCGAGCCGGTCCCGCCGCTCCGTGGGCTGCGACCGGAAGTGCCGGTCGCGGTGGAGCACGCCATCCTCCGCGCCCTGGCCAAGGACCCGCTGGCCCGCTTCGCCACGATGGCGGAATTCGCCGACGCGCTCGCCACGCCGCTCTCCGGCCTGCCGGCCATCCCGGCCGGCACCGGGGGTCGCGCGATCGCCGTGCTTCCGTTCGTCAACGCGACGGGTGACCCCGACAACGAGTACATCGCCGACGGAATGACCGACGAGGCGATCAGTGCCCTGGCCAACGTGGCGGGCCTGCGAGTCGCCTCGCGCACCTCGGTCTTCGCGCTCAAGGGGCGGCGCGAGGATGTGCGCGCCATCGGGGCGCTGCTCGGTGTTTCGGTCGTGCTCGAGGGCAGCGTCCGCAAGGCCGGCGACCGGCTGCGGATCACGGCGCAGCTCACTGACGTGCAGGAAGGTCGGCTGCTCTGGTCGGAGCGGTTCGACCGGGACGACTGCGACCTGTTCGCCATCCAGGACGAAATCGCGCGCGCCATCGTCACCCGACTCCGGGCCGATCTGCTCGGCAAGGTAGCCGAGGCCCTTCCCCGTCGGACGACCGCGAACCTCGTCGCCTACAACCTGTACCTGAAGGGCCGCTACGCCTGGAACAAGCGCACCGGCGAGGGCATCCAGGAGGCCATCCGGCTGTTTGAGCGGGCGATCGCCGAGGATCCCAACTACGCTCTCGCCTACACCGGACTGGCGGACGCGTACGCCCTGCATGTCGACTACCGGGCCGTCCCGGTTGCGGAGGGGATGCGGCAGGCGCGAGTCCAGGCGGAGAAGGCGATCGCGCTCGATGAAGGACTGGCCGAGGCCCATACCTCGCTCGCCTGGGTCACGTTCATCCACGATTGGGACTGGCCGAGGGCGGCGCAGGAATTCCGTCGAGCCATCGAGCTCAACCCACGCTACGCCACCGCGCGCCAGTGGCATTCCTGGTATTTCGCCGCGATGGGCCGGATGGCGGAAGCGATCGCCGAGGCCCATCGCGCGATGGAGATCGACCCGGCCTCGGTCTCCATCCGCCGCACTCTGGGCTGGCTCTACGGGGTGGCCCGCGAGCCCGATCAGGCCGTAGCCGTCCTGGAGCAGGCGCTGGTGATGAACCCGGAGGCAGCGGAGACGCACCTGATTCTCGGGATCGTCCAGGAACAGGCCGGTCACTACGCCGAGGCGGATGCCGCCCTGCGGGAGGCGCGGGCCCTCTCTCCCGACGACACGCACGTGCTGGTGACTCAGGTGCGGGTCGCGAAGCACGCTGGCCGTCCGGAGGAGGCCTTGGCCCTGGCGGAGCAGGTGCGCGGGCTCGAGCGGCGGCGCTACGTCTCGCCCAGTGATCTCGCGAAGCTCGCTATCGCGGTGGGGGAGTCTGATGCGGCATTCGCCGCGCTGGCCCGCGCCAGGGAGGAGCGCCGGGGCTGGCTCGCCTATCTGCGGGTGGACCCGCTGTTCGATTCGATCCGCGGCGATCCCCGTTTCGCCGTGCTGCAGCGGGCAATGCGGCTGGACTAGGGAGTTCGGTACCGGCCTCGTGGCCAGCATGTGGAATGCGCCCGTCACCTTGGCCCGACCTGCCCGAGCCTGAAGGCCGGTTCGCGGCCGTGCCGCAACAGTGCTGACGACGGCGAA